>X368_European_Ground_Squirrel__coassemble_2_pt1 | contig 118309 bp, 97 predicted proteins | sample X368_European_Ground_Squirrel__metabat2_low_PE_002 | metagenome-assembled genome bin X368_European_Ground_Squirrel
AGCACACCTATATGCTCTGTGATTTCATACCTGATTTCCGCCATAATAATCTCTCCTTATCGTTTAATTTATATCAATATGCTTAGACGAATTAATTTTGTCAAGCAGCTTTTCCATTAACGCTTTTATTCTGTCAACATTTTTTACAACCGCCGCAAGCAAAATTACAAGTGCGCAGAAAACTCCTGTCAAAGCTGAGAAAATATCCCATATCATTCCCACAAGGCTTATACAGCCTATTGCGCAGGTGACACCTGACGGCTTTCTCAGGTACTCCATCGCCGACAAAACCAGCATCACCAAAAACGCAGTCGGCAGATTGGCGCATATCCACACAGTTATAAAAATCCCGATGCCTCCTGTAAGCTTAATCGGCTCTTTTGAGCGAACTATTCCGTAAGAGCAAAGCGCACAGAAAATTGCTAAGCAGGCAGCCTTAAGCACAATCGGATAGAACCAGCAGACTACCGCAAACGCCGCTAGAGCGCAGACCAGAGCTATCAGTCTGGGTATGCCTATGCGGTTTATCGCAGTGACAATTTTCTTAGGTAAAATTGCCATCGCCGCTTTCCATACGGGGCGGATATTCATCACTGTAATTACGACAAACATAATCGGAAGAACAACAATCGCCGCACGGCTTACCACTTCGGATTTATGCTGAAAAACGCTTACAAGCGTCATAAAAAGCAGCAGAATATTGTTTATAATCAGCTTTGGTATTCTAAGATTAAAGTTGATGATTTTCCTTGAATCATACGCTCTTACGATAAAGACAACAACATAGGAAACGACAGTTGAAATTGTCGCTCCGAAAATGCCTATTCTCGGAATCAAAAACAGATTGAACGCAACATTTATCACTCCTGCAATCATCGCTGTAACCATTGAACGCTTGGTTTTCTTTGACGAAAGGTAGATCGAACCCATGAAGGTGGTAAAGCAGGAGAAAATTGTCGAGTAAATCAGTAGCGGCGAATACATTGCGCTTTCCTGAAAGCTCTCTCCCATCCAGATTTGCGTTATCGGCTTGCAGAGCATAAGACAACCTGCCGCCAAAATATACAGCAGACACTGATTTAAATTGAACACATTGCCGTAAAACTCGTTTCTGTCGTCCGAATCGTCCTCCAAAATAGCCGACATATTCCATGCCTGACCGAACATCAGATAAACGGTAGAAACCAGATTTGCGATTTTATAAGAGGCTGAAAGTATGCCGTTTCTGTCGCTTCCGAGATAATAGGTCGTCATAAAAGAATCAGACGAATTTGTAATCAGCCACATAATCTGAGCAGGGATAAGCGGCACGCAGTAGGAAAGCATAGTGCGCACCATTTCACGGTCGATATGCTTAAAGTCATAGTAACGCCAGAGCTTTGCCGCTATCGTCATAAACACCGTGGAAATCATATCCGACAGAATAATCGAGAAAAGATAACCCGTGTTCCCCATATGGAAAACGCAGATAAACAGTATCGTTCCGACAAGGGTAAGCAGTGTAGTAAGTATCGAATTTATCGCATAGAGCTTTACCTTTTCAAGCGCTCTTAAAAAGTATGAATAGACCTGCTTCATCGCCGCCGCAACTATATAGACATAAATCAGCAGCGAATATCCCTGAAGATACTTGTCAGCCACTCCCGACACCGTGACAATCGGCAAAACTATCGCTAACACGGCAAAGCCTGCCAAACAGGCTAAATTGCCTATCGTGAAAACCTTGCGCTTGTCGTACGCCTTGTCAAGTCCGAAGCGGAGAATGGATTCGCTTATAGTCATCGTCACTATCGGCAGCATCCAGTTTGAAATCTGCTGTATGACATCGTTTATGCCCATCTCCTCTGGCGTTAGGTAGGTGGTGTAGACATTAACAAGCAAAAGAACCAGAATCTTTGAGCTGAACGAACCCAGAGCAAATATCAGAGTATTGGAAAACAGCTTCTTATAACTTGCTTTTTTCTCGGCAGCCATTATTTTCGCAGTCCTTTCTTTTAGAATACTTTTTTATTATATCACATTCAAAAGGATTATGCAAGTGCTTTCTTAAATTTTAAGGTGTGCAAAAAGGTTTGTTAAAATTTCAGCTCGTCAAGGCTTTTAACGGTTATATCGCATACCTGCCCGTCAGCCTCGCCGCAACCGCAGACGAAAAAGCCCGCCCTTTTTGCGCTTTTCATTGCAGCGACTGTGTCCTCAAACACCATACAGCTCTTCACAGGACAGCCAAGCTTTCCTGCCGCCATTATGTAAATATCCGCATACTCCTTGCTTCGGCAAACATCGTCAATCGAAGCGAAAGCGTCAAAGCAGTCATACACTCCGTTGTGCTTAAGCACCGCTGTGAAAAGCTCCTCGCTTGAGGCTGTGGCAAGTGCTAATTTCTTTCCCTCTGACTTAAGCGTTCTCAGCAGACTCTCAGCACCGTCATTAAGCTTAATGTTATGCTCATGCTCATAGAGCGCCATCTCGCTCCACTCGGAAACTATCTCCTCAACGCTTTCGTTAAGACCAAAGCGATTTATTGTGTAAAGTGCGCTCTCGTAAAAGCCTAAACAGACAATAGCCTTTGCATAGTCCTCCGGCACGCTAAGCCCCCGCTTTTTCAGAAATTTAACATCTATATTGTGCCATGACTGAGATGAATCAATCAGCGTTCCGTCAAGATCAAATATGAATCCGTCAAGATAAGACAGGCTCTGAGCAAAAAATTCTGCGTTTGTCATATGCTCCTCCCTTAAGCAATAAAGTATCAGGGCAATACCGCACAACTACTGCCGTTCATGCAAATGGATTTATGCTGTGCCGCCTTAAAATGAAAAACCGCCTAGAGTATAAGCGGTCTCTCAAAAAGGAAAGTATGAAAAAGAAAAAAATTCGGGAATGCAAATTTGTTTTCTAAAGAAAGCCCTTTCTCCTGCGAAAATCGCACCTAAAAGAGAAACGCTCTCTTGTACTTAAAATACGATTTACTCCTCCTCGGATTCCTCAGCTGCTGCTTCGGCAGTCTCTTCTGCCGCTTTCTCCGCAGACTCTTCTGCCGCTTCTTCGGCAGCTTCAGCTTCCTCTGCTTCATCGTCACAGCCACAGCATTCGCAGTAATCCTCAAAATCCTCGTCAAGCTCTTCGTAATCGTAATCCTCAAGCTCTTTATGCTTCTTGTATGCAAGCGCAGCCGCTACTCCAAGAGCCGCAACTCCAATCGCCGCACCAACTTTTAATGCCTTGCCCATTTTTAACATCTCCTTAATTTTTTTGCTGTCAATAAAACCACCAAAATTATCTACAGATATTTTAGCTTTACGTTTATTATAGTATATCACAAATCTCTGTGGAAATCAAGTATTTTTCAAAAAAATTATTTCCAAAGAGATTTTTTTGTACAATTTGCACAAAATTAACGCTCTGCGAATAGCACTTTAGCCTAATAGATTTCCTGTTTGTGGAATAAACCTTGCCTATTGTCACATATTTCCCGTGAGGTTCATGATAATCGCCGCCGCAGCGAGAGGAGCTGTTTCGCACCTTAAAATCCTCTTGCCAAGCGAAACTGGTTCAAAGGGAAGCGTTTTCGCTTCCTTATCCGAAAAGCCGCCCTCACTGCCGATGAGCAATCCGATTTTTGTATTCGGAGCAAGTCCTAAAGAGCCAAACGGCACGCCGCCCTTTTCATAGCACCAGACCGCCTTGTCAAAAGCTTTCATGCGCTCGACTGCCTGTTCAAGGGTGGCAAGACCGTCTATCTGCGGAACTCTGCCTCTGCCTGATTGCTTCGCCGCTTCAAGGGAAATGCGGTTAAGCCGCTCTAGCTTTTTAGAAAAGCCCTTTTCATCAGGGCGGGCAACACAATTAGAAGTAAGGACAAAGGTCACTCCGCTTATTCCCAGCTCGACTGATTTCTGTACAATCGTTTCCGCCTTGCTTCCCTTCGGCAGCGCCTGAAAAAGGTGGAGATAGATATTCGGCTCGTTTTCGCACAGTTTTTTTCAAGCACTCTGCAAACAACCTTTTCAGGGGAAAGCTCGTCAAGCTCACAGATATAGTCAACTCCGCCGCTGCAAAGCGTAACTGTATCGCCCCTTTTCATTCTGAGGCTCAGCGAAATATGACGAGCGTCATCGCCCTCAATCACCACATGCTCGGAATCAACGCTTTCTATAAAAAATCTCGGCATAGCTTTAAAGCACCTCCTGCAAAATTTTGTTTCTGATAAATAGTATACCATAATTTCAAAAAACTTCAATATTTTTCATGAACCTTGCTGAAATCTTTCACATATTTATCACAATGATACGATAGAATTATTATATTGTCCAACGCAGATATTTCGCTTCGTGCGGACGAGCGTTGTGATGATTGTTTTTTCATGATAAGGAGGCTTTTTACCCCAAGCCTCCACAGCACGGCAGAGAAATCTGTCGGCTTCTCCCCTATAATTTTTATTTTTTGGCTCTCGTCCTAGCGGCGAGAGTTTTTTTTGAATTTTTCATTTTCATCATTTTGAGCCTCCACAAAAAATCCCATAGTGTGACACTTTTTCAAAAAATAATTCATTTAAATTTTTTCAAAATCGCTTGACAAAGTGAAAAAATGGTGTATAATAAAACGTACAAGCACACAGAAATTTTCACTCGTATATGGCTATGGAAAAACGTATAAAGACTATGGATTAGACTTCTACTGCATAGATGATTTGAATATGGCTAAAGAATGGAGCGTTGAAAGAAATCGTGATGGGTATGCCAATTGCTACGAGCTTGAAACTGATAATTTGCAGATTTTAGATTTAAATTCAGAATACTACTGCATTTTACATTGACTAATTATACTGCTCCAAAACCGTGAATTTGATGTGCCGTCTGCGCTTGCACTGGAAGCAAAGGAATATCTGATTGAAAGCTTTTCCGTGGACTATAACAAATACGACGCAATTATCGGATACCGTGCGGGCGATAGCTATTTTTCATTTGCACAGGATTTTATAAACGGCACTATTTCATATAGACAGCTTAATAACGCTATGCACCTTGGAAAGCTTGGCTTGCAATTTGTGCTTAAAAGTGAAAAAGCTTTTGAAAAAATAAATTTTTAGGGTATGAAAAAGCTGAATACAGCGAATGGTATGCAAAAAAGAGGATTTAGTCAAAGAGAGCTTTTTGAAATGACAAATGATCCGCTTAGCACTACTCAGCAATACGAACAGCGAAAAAAATATAAACAAAGCTCCTGCTGAAACTCTTATTATGCTATCAAAAGCACTGTGCTGCGAGGTTGATGATTTGTTGGAGAAAGGTTTTGCAGAAAATTAAAGCCCATCCCTGCGCACTCCCGTGACTTTAGTCATGTGAGGCTTCACTTTAAACTGCAAATATTATAATCAATATCTCTGTCAAAATAAAAAGCGGACAATTCATTTAGGAGCTGCCCGCTAAATTATTTAGATGTATTACTGTGTCACATTTTTGAGCAAAATCCAAATCATGAGTGACTACCACAATGGTTTTATTTTGCTCAGTGTTCATAGATTTTAATATTTCAAAAACCTTGATTCCATTTTCTTTGTCAAGAGAACCAGTTGGCTCATCAGCTAGGATAATACTGCATTTTTTCAGCATAAGTCTTGCTAAAGCCACCCTTTGCTGCTGACCGCCGGAAAGGGTGCATACTTTTGAATTTATTTTGTCCTCTAAACCCACTTCCTTTAAACAATCTTCAATTGACAATTTCATTCGATAATTTTTATTTACAATTTCCATATTTCCAAGAACAGTTTTGTTTTCCACAAGTGCAAAATTTTGAAATAAAAATCCGACTTTCTCTCGAAAATATAACAGCTTGTTTTTATTTTTTGAAATATCAATGCCGTCAACAATTACTTCACCATCGTCAAATGGTTCTATTGCACCGATAATATTCAACAAAGTGGATTTTCCGCAACCACTTGCGCCGACAATAGCAGTGATCTTATTGCTTTCCAGAGTAAGATTTAATCCGTCAAATAATACATCGCTGCCAAAAGATTTTTTAAGGTTTTTAATCTCAATCATAGCGCTCCGCCCTTTATGATCTGGTTAAAGTTTTTCCGCTCAATTCTACTTGTATAGAATAGAATAACTAATATATTTATGACAAACAAGGTCGCACTTATAATTACAGCAGCCTGCCATAAGGAGCTGTTATAGTATAATATCACAGCAAGACCTACGGCAGCTCCGAAAACTGTATAAACCAAAAATCTAAAGCATATATCAAAATATCGCTGGAGTCTCGTATATCCATGTATAATTTCCAAACAGATTTCCTTGCCGTTAATTTCAAAATAATTTCTTACAATGAATATGATAAGAAGCAACTCAGTTATCATCAAAATTACACTGAAGCATACTAAAAAGATTATAGCTATCTTATTAATTGTCCAATAATAATAGAAGTGATCCCTGCAATTTGTTACAATAACCTGATCAAAACTATAAGCTGATTGAACCTCATCTAAAAATTCATCACTGCTTTTATACATAATTGTGTTATAAATATTAGCACGATTCGCTTGCTCTATTGGTTGTGAAAGCTCATCAGCTGGAACGTTATTTATTATAATAATAGGATTATCAAGCTGTTCAAAAAGGTTAGAATTACCGCTGTTAAGTGCTATTACCTTAAAATCTCCATCAAGACATATTGTCTTGCAGCTAAAATCAGCAGCTGTTTCTCCTTTTGCAGTAGAATCGAAAAATTCGGTATTCTTTATAAACTCAACTGCCTTTTCCTCTATATATGATTTGCTGTATTCTGATGTGTAAATTATAGTGAAATCAGAATCCAAATCAGATAGGTCTAATTCGTCTATCCATGAGCATATATATTTAGCGGCATTTGAATTTGCATATATTGCATTATCATCAACCTCATCATTGTCGATATCAGCACCAATATACATTCCTTTAAGCATAATAGGCTCACATTCATCATAATAGCTACGATAAATCGCCTCATTGTATTCTTTGTACTTATCGTGCTTTTCAGCCATGTCAGAATCATTTAACAGCATCGAAAAGTCGCAAAACGAATACTCCTCGTTATCAAATAGCTCCTCTGCTTTAATATATCCTGAATTTTCGGAGATTGTATAATATGCAGACGATACACTTATAACAAGCATGACTATCACAGCTACATTGATAACATTAGCTAAAACTAATGCAGAAATTTGAGAATTTCCACCTTTGATTACTTTGGAATAGTTACATACCAGGACACTTATGTAAGGAATAAAATTAAATACAGCAATTGCTAATGTGAAATAGAAGATTAACGATAATGAATCTAAAATATTGTTCAAAAAGGCACAAGCAAATACAGATGCACCAATCATTAAAATATATATCATGAGGTCAATTAAGGACTCACGAAGTATTATCACCGATTTTCTGTTGCCGAAAATTGTGTTTATGACTATAGCTTTTTTTCGAGATTCAACGTCAAAAACACTTATTACAAGCATTACAGCACACGAAAACACGAGTGCGAAATAAATATATGATGGCGACATACCGTCATCGGCTGCCTCAGTAACAACATCTATTTCATAATCATCAGAAAGTAATGCAAGTGCATTAGAGCATTCACTGTCAGCTCCGATAAAATGAATATCCGTCAGGTTATTTAATAAGGATATTTCTTCAAGAGGTTTGTAGCTTATCTCCATATTTCCATAAAGCAAGCTCTTATAGCTTGAATTTAATGAAAGAAAACTTTCTATCTGACTCTTGTCATTTTCACTGCAGTAAATATAAACAATTGTATCATCATAGGACGGATAGCTAAACTCAAGAACAAACGGTATTACCGAGCCTTGAACTCTTATGCTTTCAAGCGTGTTGACAAAATTGTCTATATCATCCTTATCGTTCGTAGCGGAATCTATTGCAAGAGTACATTCCAACGAGCTGCTGCACAAGGTTTGAGTTGCATAATAAAAGCTGCTTTCTCCGATCAAAAATACAATAGGTACAATGATAAAGAAAGCTATGATATATTTTAATGTTTTCATATATATAATTTATCCCATTGCTAGCTTTTACAATTTCGGAAAGCAATCTTCTCCTAAAATGCTCACCAAATATGTGTTATAAAAATCAAGCATATATTCATAACAATCGTCATATGTAAGCTCGCAATTAGTTTCAGTAAGTTGAGAAATTAAATTGAGGTTTGAGTCCGTGTAAATCTCAACATCACAAGGCTGATTATCTGATGTAAGGTCTTGAATATCCCAATAATAAACTCTGTCGTCTAAGGAAAAAGAAGCCTTATAACTAAACGATATGGTAATTCCATCCTGCTCGTATGTTTCTCTCGGCGTTCTAACATAAACATTTGAGGAAAATTCACTTCCGAAATCCAAAAAGTGAGGAGTATTCACACCGTAATAAGACCAATTATCTTCATCTGCGGATTCGCTGAATACTTCTTCATCAAAATATCGATAGGTGTCAAAATCTGTTTCATCGTAAAACGTCAAATTGTCGTTTTCAATCAGAGGTTTATACATAACCGAATATCTGATATACCATACAAGCGATACTATCGCAAAAGCAAGCAAAAGAATCAACAGCAAAATTACTATAATTTTTACAGCCTTTTTAATTTTATCCGCCATAGTTTTTCCCCTCTCACTCTATCTTTTTAAAGGTATCATTATTGCAAACGGCAACAATATAGGTATTATAATACTCCTTCATATCCTCATAGCAATCTTCATATGTGAGCTCGGAAAGACCTTCGTCAGGGTAATATTCAATTAAGTTTAATTCGGTATCAGTGATAATCGTTGGACCGCCTACTTCTGTTGAATCGGCATAAGCTTCATAATCTTGTATCCCCCAGTATATATTGGATTCGCCGAATAATTTGATATCATATATAAATCTGCAATTAAAATCCGGCTGAAGCTCCATGTCAATATTTCCATTGTCATCGATAAAACTGGTTGTTATAGAACTAATGCTTCCTTGAAATTTAAGAAAAGTCGGAAGATTTAAGTCAACGCAAACCGAATTAGTTTCATAGGTATAAGCAGCCGCTCCTGAACCATTATAATACGCAAAATTATCATTTTCTATATATGGGTCAAACAGTATATGATATCTTATAAGCCAAGCTAATGAAACGATGCCAAAAATCAAAGCAGCAATCAAGACAATGAAAATCGCAATTTTTGTAGGTTTACTTAACTTTTTCATCTGTCAAGCCTCCGAAAAAATCAATTCCAAGCGCAACCACCAACGGTTAATGTTCCTCCGTTAGATGAACCAGGTTTAACTTTACTGGTCTTGGCTATATAACCAGCTTTTGTATCTGCTGAAGCCGATGTCGATTTGCCACTAATTGAAGCATAATGCCAATAGTCACTATTTGTCACCTTGCAATATCCTTTAGTTGTCAAAGCAGTATTAGTCCATACCAAGTAAACATCACCCATGTAACCATAGGTGCTAGAATAAATTCTACACTCTCTCCATTCTCTAGAACCTAATGAGTTAAGATCTGTAACTTTCTTTGTCTTAGCATATGTAGTAGCACTTGCGCCAATTGTTAAGCTTGATGCCATCATCACTAATGCTGTACATAAAGCAAAAATATTTTTCCTTATTGTTTTCATAAAAACCCTCCAAAATATAAAGTTGTATTTTTGTTATACCACTATTATATCACACAAAAATGACTTTTTCAATAGATATTTTTCACAATCTTCCTTATATTTTACACAATAAAATTGTTTAATGCTACAAATTAGTTTGCTTTTATTTTTAAGTGTATCCACAAAATCTTGAATATCATCCCTGTCGTTGACAGCGGGATCTATAGCAAGTGTACATTCATTGCTGAATATCTAACATAGTTTTTCTCCTCTCACTCTATCTTTTTAAAGGTATCATTATTGCAAACGGCAACAATATAGGTATTATAATACTCCTTCATATCCTCATAACAATCCTCATATGTAAGCTCAGAAAGACCTTCGTCAGGGTAATACTCAATCAAGTTTAATTCAGTATCTGTTATAATTGTAGGACCGATAACATTGTTCAGATCATCAGAGTAAGCCTCATAATCATAAATTGTCCAAGTTATATACGAATCGCCGAAAAGCTTTGGAAAATATAAGAATGAGCAACTAAAGTCGAGTAAACTATCAACGTCTATATTGCCGTTTTCATCTGTGCCTATATTGTCATTTGTTTTAGAATGAATTGAACCGTTAAAATGCAAGAAAAACGGCAGACTTACCTCAGTATAAGCATAGTCGGTATCATAAGAATAAATATCTGTTTCATCATCACTGTATGTCAATGAGAAATTTTCATTTTCTAAATATGGTTTAAATAAAATATTATACCTTATACGCCAAACTATTAAGACGGCGGCAAAAACCAAAACGCAAACTAAAACACAAATCAAAATTATCTTTGTAGGTTTACTTAACTTTTTCATCTGTCAAGCCTCCATGAAAATCAATTTATGTTTTTATTATATCACATAAAAATAACCTTGTCAACAAGCCTTTGCTAAATTTTTCACCAAAATTTGCACGGACTTATTTTTTGTGTTGACAAATGAAAAAAATGATGTTATACTAAAAGAGAGGATTCTGTCGAAATTTGTATGAAAAAGGGAAGTATTTGAGATGGTTTTTGCCGACGAGTTGTTTTTATTTGCGTTTTTGCCGCTGTGTCTAGCTTTTTATTTCATGATGCCAAAGGTGCAGATGAAAAATAATGTGCTGATATTGTTTTCTCTCGTGTTTTACGCATGGGGCGAACAGCTTTATCTGTTGCTGCTGATTTTTTCTTCGCTTGTCAACTTTTTGCGGGAAACCTGCTTGAAAAGCACCGTGACGGCGATAAGGGAAAGCTTTTTTTGGCAATATCACTGATAATAAATATAGGTTTGCTGGCAGTGTTTAAGTACAGCGGATTTATCGCCGAAAATATAAACCTGATTCCGGGAGTGAATATCCCTGTTCCTGATGTTCATCTCCCTATCGGTATTTCATTTTTTACCTTTCAGAATATTTCCTATACGCTTGACTGCTACTGGGATAAAACTAGCGCACAGCGCAGCTTTCGTAAATATCTGCTCTACATATCAATGTTTCCGCAGCTTGTCGCAGGTCCTATCGTCCGCTATGCGGATATTGCGCTTGAAATTGACGAGCGCAAAACAACGCTTGACGACCTCTCAAGCGGCTTTACCCGCCTGATAATCGGCGTCGCTAAAAAGGTTATTATTGCCAACAGTCTTAACACAGCTGTGGTTTCCTGCTTCGGTGAAGCCTCTGACGGCTATGCGGCAATCGGAAGCCTGACAACGCTCGGAGCCTGGTACGGCGCAGTGCTGGTTGCATTGTGGTATTACTTTGACTTTTCGGGATATTCGGATATTGCTATAGGCTTAGGTCGCATTTTCGGATTCCACTTTAATGAAAACTTTAACTATCCGTTTGTCTGCAAGAGTATAACAGAATTTTGGCAGAGATGGCATATTTCTCTCGGCAGCTTTTTCAGAGATTATCTGCTCTATGTGCCGATTTTCGGCAAGCGCAGAAAGTACGGCGGTCTGTTCTTGGTTTGGTTCTGCACGGGACTTTGGCACGGAGCAAGCTGGAATTTCATCATCTGGGGACTTTACTATGGACTGTTCATAGCACTGGAAACGCTTGTTGGACGAAAGAAAATGAAACAGCTCCCTGCCGTTGCCGCACACTTGTACACTAAAATTGTAATTGTGGTGGGCTTTGGAATCTTTTACTTTGAGGATTTCTTCGCTCTGGGCAAATTCTTCAAGGCGCTTTTCGGCTTCGGAAGCGGAGCTACAAACGCATTTACAAATCAGATTTTCATGCAGTACATATTACTGTTTGCGGCGGCGATTATCTGCACTATGCCGATAGTTAAAGCGATAAAGGAACGCTTTGTGAACAACCCCTCGTCTGAGGCGGTGTATTCGGCGGTTGGAGTGGTTGCTAATATTGCGCTGCTGCTGACGTCGGCGATTTTGCTTTTAAATTCGACTAACAACCCGTTTTTATACTTTAGATTTTAATAACTGCTAGAGGAGGCGAGGAAATTGGATAACTTTGATGAGAGCTTTATAGATTCAGTCAAAGAGGTTGATATTACCATCAAGGATCACCATGCGGACGATGATTTTGAAAAAATGTTTGCGGAGCTTAACAAAAAAGCTAAGCCAAAATCCGCAGATGAAGCGCAAAAGGCTGAACAACCGCTCATAGCTTCCTCTGCAAAGCCTGATAAAGGCTTGCAGCCGACTGTGACTGAACCGCAAAAATCTGCGCCTGCTAAAGCGGCTAAAGCTCCTGCACCTGCAAGGTCAGAAAGCGTTTCACAGCAAAAGCCTGAACCAAAACAGACTGGAACTAAACCGACGCCTGCCGAAGCTGGCTTACCTAAGCCGACAAAAATAGAAAAATCAGCGTCTGAAAAGGGAGCAAAGCCTGACAAATCAGAACCTGAATCCGAACTGCCAAAGCAGTCAAAAACAGACCGTGAAATTGCGGCACAGCTTGAAGCTGCTGAAAAGAAGCGCAAAGAGCTTGAGAAAAAGGCGGCACAGGAAAAGGCTAAAAAGGAGCTTGAGGCTAAGCGTGCGGCGGAGCGTGAACGGCTTGAAAAGGAGCGTGAGCGCAAGGCGCAGCTTGAAGCTGCCGAAAAAAAGCGCAAAGAACAGGAGCGCATAGAAAGGCTTGAACGTGAACGCAGGGAGCGTGCGAAAAGACTTGCGCAGGAGCGTGAAAGACGTGAGTGGGAGCGTGAGGAGCGCGAACGTGAGCAGCGCATGGCTCAGCAGATCTCCTCGATATGGGAAAGCCCCGATTTCAGCGAGGGCGGACGGCTTCTGATGAATATAAAGACCGAAGAGCGCAAGGAAATTAAGGTTACTCTTTCGCCTGAAAGCATGGAAAAGGTTAAGGCGGCACGTGACGCAGAGCTTGCCGAAGAGGCTAAAAGGGACGCCGCTATGCGGTTAGAGCAGGAGCGGCTGACTGCGGAACAGACTGAACAAAATTCCGATTCTGCGAAAAAAATGACTGAAAACGCTTCGGAAAGTCCCGAGCAGACTGTTCAGAGCGAAAATGAGGCTGAAAGCGAGGAAATTTCAGAGGTTCAGGAGCTGGCTAAAGCTGTAAGCGCTGACGTTTCAGCGGCTGAAAGCAATGACGAAAATGAAGCGGCGGCTGAAGCTTTGGATATAAATGAGCAGGCGGCAGAAGCGAAGTTCGCTAAAAAGAAAAAAAGGTCTGAAAAGGAAATTGACGAGCAGGTGGCGCAGGAAACGGCTAAGGTTAAGCGCAGATTTTCTTTTTTAAATGTCTTTGTCTGCTTTGCGTGTTTTTTTGGAGTGGGCTTTTATCTGGCTGCCTGCGAAAGAGAATCAGGATTTATACAATCTGAAAACCGCAATTTGGCTGAATTTCCGAAGATGAGCGTTTCTTCTGTTATCGACGGCAGCTATTTTACCGAGCTTACAGAGTGGTACACCGATACAATCCCTGGCAGAGAGGGCTTTAAATCCTTTTACAACACATTTACCAAGTGCTTTGGAATAAGCCTTAACGATGTAAGTGTGACGGGAACTATTGAAACGGCGGAAAAAGAGGTTTTTGTTGAGGACGAGAACGCAGCCTCCACAACAGTGACGGTTAATACCGATTTTGACGCCGCAGCAACTGTTTCACAGACGACTGAAACGACTGAAACAGAGGAGCTTGCCGAGGTGCCGGAGGTGCTTGACGACGGCGAGTGGATGGGCAGCGTTATAGTTTCAGGCTCAGGTGAAAACGTCAGAGCGATGTCTGCTTTTTACGGCACATTTGAAATGGGGCAGAAGTATGCGGAAACGATAAACAAGTACCGCACAGATTTAGGCGATACGATAAATATTTACACTATGAATATGCCGATTTCGTCAGCGTATTATCTGCCGTCAAATTTTGCGGATCAGGTTTCCTCACAGCACGACTGTATAAAGAATATCGGCAGCTATCTTTCTGGAATTATAAATTTGGACGTTTACGATACTCTGGGAGAGCATACTGACGAATACATCTACTCTCGGACAGACCACCACTGGACGCCGCTTGGAGCGTACTATGCGGCGCAGTATTTTGCATCGGTCGCACAGTTTGAGCTTCCCGATCTGGACACCTACGAGGAGTACCAGATAGAGAACTTTGTCGGTACAATGTATGCTTACAGCAACTACGATGAGGAGCTTAATCAGAATCCCGACACCTTTATCTACTACAAGCCCGACAACGACTATACGGTGACCTACTACGACTTGGATTTCACAAACGGAGAAACAGGTCCGCTCTTTTACGACTACGCAGAGGGAGTGAACTGCTGCTCTGCTATTTTGGGGACAGACGAGGTAATAGCGGAAATTGAAACCGACTGCGACAACGGCAGAGTGCTTGTCGTTATAAAGGACAGCTTTGGAAATGCTCTGATTCCGTTTTTCACATATGGCTTTGAGAAAATTTATGTAATAGATTTCCGCTACTTTGACGAAAACGCTATTGAATTTTGCAATGCGGTCGACTGCACAGACCTGCTGTTTGCAGTGTCGATAAGCGCTGCTCACACAGAATCGCACATTAACACAATCGGAAATATCCGTATTCAGGAAAGTGCCGTGCCTTTAGATGTAAAGAGTGAGGAGTCTCAAAGCGATTCAGAGAGCGAAGCTAAGTCAGACGAGGATTCAGAGGAATAATTACAGAAAAGAGGAAAAGTGTTGAAGGAGCTTGAATATCCCTTTGATTCTCAGCTTCTGCTCAAAAAGCGCAAGAGCCTTAGGCGGCTTTTGTCAGACGGCAGCGAGCGAACAAGGGTGAAAATTGCCGTGCTTGGCGGCTCTACTACAGATGATATTGTGACAATGGCGGAGTTGTTTTTGCTGAATTTCGGCATTGAACCGCAGTTTTATCAGTCTGAATATGCTAAGTTTTGGGAGGACGGAGTTTTTTCAAACGACGCTCTTGACGCCTTCAAGCCTGATATAATCTACGTCTGTACCTCAACGCTCAATCTGCGCTATCGCTCCGATCCGACGCTTGACGCCGAGCAGGCGCAGAGTGCTTTTGACGAGCGGCTTAACAGCTTTAAGACGCTGTGGGAAAAGCTTAAGCGCTTTAACTGTGCGGTAATTCAAAATAACTTTGAGCAACCCTTTTACTCTCTTATGGGAAGCATGGACTGCTGGGACAGTCGTGGGCTTGGCTTTTTTGTGAACAAAATGAACCTTGCTCTTGCCGAATATGCGCAGAACCGAAGCAGCTTTTACATTCTCGATTTAAATTACGTAGCGGCGCAGTACGGGCTTGAAAAATGGCACGACAGAAGCTATTGGTATCTGTACAAGTATATGTGCGCAAGAGAGGCTGTGCCTTTTCTTTCCTACAAGCTTGCGCTTATCGTCAAGTCTGTTTACGGCAAAAACCGCAAGCTTTTAGCACTTGACCTTGACAATACGCTTTGGGGCGGAGTTGTTGGCGACGACGGCGTAGAGGGAATTGAGATAGGACAGGAAACGGCGCAGGCGCAGGCTTTTTACGAGTTTGGGCAGTATGTGAGCGACTTAAAGAAGCTGGGAGTTGTGCTTACTGTTGCTTCAAAAAATGACGAGGAAAATGCGTTTGCGGGACTTAACCACCCTGACGGAGTGCTGAAGCCTGATGACTTTGCGCTTATCAAAGCAAACTGGGAACCAAAGGATCTCAATCTTTTGCAGACGGTCAAGCAGCTTGATTTGACGGAGACGGCGATTTGCTTTGCAGACGATAATCCTGCCGAACGTGAAAGGGTGCGTCAGAGTATCCCTCAAGCGGCCGTGGCGGAGCTTTCAAATCCTGAGTGCTATATAAAGGAGCTTAGCGGCGGCGGATATTTTGAGCCGACAACGATAAGCGCAGACGACCTTAAGAGAAACGAGATGTACCGCAAAAACGCTAAACGTGCGGAACTTTTAGCAACGGCGAACGATTACGGAGAGTACCTTGACAGCCTTGAAATGACGGCTGAAATTGAGCCGTTCAAGGAGCTTTACTTTCAGCGTATAACCCAGCTTACAAATAAGAGCAACCAGTTTAACCTTACGACAAAGAGATGTACGCAGAGTGAGATTGAAGGCTTTGCAAAAAGCGATGAGTATATAACCCTTTACGGCAGACTTGAGGACAAATTCGGAGATAACGGAGTAGTCAGCGTCATAGTTGGTAAAATCGAGGGAGAAATGCTGAAAATTATTCTCTGGCTGATGAGCTGTCGTGTACTTAAGCGAGATATGGAGCTTGCGATGCTTGACGAGCTTGTCAGAGCGAGTGCGGATAAGGGAATTTCGCTTATCGAGGGAGAGTATATTCCCACGGCGAAAAACGGCATGGTTAAACGCTTTTATCCCGACACGCTTGGATTTAAGGAGCTTAGCGCCGATGAAAACGGAGGACGCTGGACGCTTGAAACAAGGGATTATAAAAATAAGAATACACACATAAAAATACGGAAAGGAGAACAAAAATGAGTGAGATATACGAAAGGCTTTCGGCGGTGTTCAGAGATGTCTTTGACGATGAAAGCATTAGCGTGAATGAAAGCACTACTGCGGACGATATTGAGGACTGGGATTCGATTGAGCATATAAATTTAATAGGAGCAGTCGAGGACGAGTTTGGACTTCGCTTTAGAATGGGCGAGGTTTCAGGGATGAAAAATGTTGGCGAAATGGCAAAAATCATTTCCCAGAGAGCGAAAAATTTATGAATTTCACAGCTTTTATCCATTTTTCAACACTAGAATTTGTACAAGTATATGAAAATAAAATGTTCACACTTTTTTAGTTGACAAAGCACGTCTTTTGAGCTATACTTGTACCATACAAAATAAATAACGGAACAAAGGAGTTCGTCTTTTGTCTGCGCTGTTTCGGGTGCGAACCGCATTTCACATTCGGGACAAGGATTACAGCTGCTGCAGGCAATGAGGTGGGCTCTTTTTGATTGGTATGGAAAAGTAAGAAAGAGTGTTCTCTCAAAAAGGAAAAGCGTTTAAGGATTATCTCCATACAAATAGTTACATCAGAGAAAGGCGCAGTCGTTATCGGCTGCACTTTTCTTTTTAAAAATTTATTTTAAAAACTATTGCTTTTTTTAGGAAAGTGTGCTAAAATAGATTTACCATCAAAAAAGATAGGCGGTGAACATGCTTGCAGTATATATTTGCTTTTGTCTGGATAGCTCTTCCAATTATACTTATTCCACTTGTAATTTATTATGCGTCTAAAGCGAAAAAAGCGAGGATTTTTTAGACAAGCTTTTGAGAAGCGGCAGAATCAGCTCTGCTGAGCGCACATTTAAGCAGACCTATTCGCCGCCGCCCAATTTTCAAAGCTCTCAGGGCAATCCCTCACAGCAAAGTACGCCGAATCCGCAGTACAATCAGGGCATACCGAATGCTTCGCCGCAAAATATGCCTGTAAGGACTGCTCCTGTAAATGTAACGCGGAACAATGTAAATCAAAGCGCTCTGGCTCAAGGTCTGCCGCAACAGACTGCATATCCCTATCAGAACCCGAATTTCAGATACAAGCCCGCTCCGCAGTCACAGCCCAAAAAGAAGCAGTCGCCTGTATTTCCGCTTTTGCTTATCGGCGCGGGAATGATAGTTTTGTCGGGGATAATTTTCTCAACGGCAATGTGGATTTACATAAGCGACTGGGGAAGAGTGGGAATTATAGCGGCGGCAATGGTGATTTTCTTTGCGCTAAGCTTTATTTCTCACAAAAAGCTAAAGCTTGAAAACACATCGACAACCTTTTATCTGATGGCTGTTTTCTTTGGCACAACAGCATTTATAACGATGGGCTATTTCGAGCTTTTAGGGTACTGGCTTTCAGCTGACGGTGAAGGAGCTTTTGCGCTCTTTGCTCTTGGAGCAGTGATTATTGCTCTCTTTGCGGCTGTGGGAAAGTATATTTACAAAAAGGAAATGTTCCTGCACATTTTCCTCTACAGTCTTCTCTGCACGCTTACCATGCTCGGTATTCAGCTTTTTGATGAAAACGATGCGCTTGTACTGTTTTTAAATATCGCTTCAGCGGCAGTGCTTGCAGCTCACTTTAATTTCTTAAAGGACAGCAAGCCGTTTACGCTTTTCACACGGATACTCTACGCCTTTTATGCCATTCTTGCGCTTCCCTGCCTTTTGCAGGACTTTTTAGGCGGCTGGACGGCGACTGAATTTGCGCTTACTTTGCTTTGGCTTGCGCAGTGTATCTACTACAGCATAAAGCTTGAAAGCAAGTCGCTGAGATACGTTCATCCGATTTTAACAGGAGTGATTTTGCTTGAGCTTTCGTTTGTGCCAAAATCTCTTACAGACATTGAATGTATGAACCTCTTTGCGGCAACGCTTTTTGCGGCGGCTCTGATTTACAGAATCAGAGCTTTGATGAGCAAGGTGTCGATGTGGATTTTTCCTGCGGCTTTGTTTGTGCTGACGCTTTGCGGCGGTATGGGTGCGCTTGAATTTGAAGAGGATCTGCTTCGGCTTATGACTGCGCTTGAGCTGCTTATAGTGGTTACGATAAGTGCAGTGGGCGAAAGAGGATATTTGCCGCTTAAAAATCTGATTTTTATTCCCGCCGCCGCATTTTCCTTCAGACTTTCGCAGCTTATCTATGACAATGGCATTAACGCTTCAGAAAATTTATATCGCTACCCATCTGATGATACTGCTGTAATAGTAATTGGATTTACAACAGGACTTATTATGACGGTATTTTTGCTCGTCATGAGATTTTTCGGTTCAGCTAAGGACGAACAAAACGACAGGATAAGTCTGTCGCTTCGCACTCCAGTAAACGATATTGGACTTTCTGCGCTTATAACGCTTTGCGTTTCAGGAATTGCCACACTGCTCATAGGCGGCTCATACGTATCTCTCACAAACGTTTATTTCTACCCGTTTTTGGTTTCTCTTGCTTCGGCGGCGACTGTCTTAAGCTTTGTACTTGAAAAAAAGCCTGCTTCACGCACAAGCATTTTCTATATGCGCTGTCTTTTCCCGATAATGCTGATTTTCAGCGCATTTCATCTGGGACAGGCAGTCAGATTCTTAACCGCAGGAAAGCTTTATTCAATTGTCACACTGGCAACGCTTTTTGCGCTCTCATGCTGTTTTGTGTTCATAAGAAAAATACGCACTCCATTTTCAGATATAGCAATTCCTGCGGCAATGTTTATAAGCCTTATAGGCTGTGATTCCAACTACATAGGTGCTCTCGGATTTTTGCTGATAAGCGTAAATCTGGCATATGTCGGGCAGGAGCGTGAGCAAGGTTCGCACAGACTTGTTATGCAGATTGCCGCACCTGTCGCCTTGCTCCTTGCAGCTAGTTGTTTGCCGCTTGAGCAGGAATCGCTGTGCTTTGCCGCAGCTGCTGTGCTTTTACTTTTCATGGCTGTGGCTTCGTATTTTTTTACCGAAAAAAACCGCGCCTACATAAAGTACGTCTACATTGTATCGGCAGGAATTTCCCTTTGCATAAGCGCTTCAATGGTGCAGAGCGTTATAGAAATTATAATAGTCTGCGTTCTTGCGGCGGCACTGTTTGTATATGCGCTTTTGCAGGATATAAATATAACCGCCGCTTTAGGAGCAATTTCTATCTACATATGCGCAAACAGACTTCTTGACATATGCGATTTCGGCGAGAGTGAAATTTTGCCGCCTCTGCTTGCGTTTGCAGCTATCGGAATACTTTTTGCGGCGACATCAATATTCTACAGGAATAAGCTTACCTATTCAAAAGAGCGGCCGCTTAAGTTTGATATGGCGATAATCTGCGCATTTTTAACACCGCTTGCAACGCTTTTTTCAGCAAAGCTCTCTACTCTTTCAGATATGACGTTTGCGACATTTTTAGAGCTTTTTGTTCTGTTTGCGCTTGCGGTAAACAAAGCTTCAAAGGAGCGCACAAACGCTGTGCTTAAGACACTCTCTGCGGCATTTCTTTGCCTCTCCTTCTATCTGCGTCCGTTCTGGCACACCGACAACGAATTTATCTCGATAAAAATAAACATTCTCCCCATTCTGGCATTTGCTCTTTTGATAAAGCTAATTTGGCGCAGCGACAAGAAAATTTCCGACAATTTTTCATTTGTATCATTTCTTGCGGCATTTTTGCTTTTAATTATTGACGTGCTGATTCACCAAACGATTTTAAACACTATAGTAGTTCTGTGCGTAATTGCTGTGATTTTGATAATCTCCTTTGCGCTGAAAAGCTTAAGGTGGTTTGCAATTTCGGCAGCATCGCTTGTCGGACTTATTCTCTATCTGACGCACACGCAGATAGCTCAGATAGGCTGGTGGCTGTATCTTCTCATCATCGGAATTTTGCTCATTGCCGTGGCGGTTTCAAACGAGTATCTCAAAAAGCAGGGGCTAAGCATAAGACTTATAATTGACAGATTCAGGAATAATAAAAACAAACAAAAATAAGCGGCGAAGCAAAAAGCTCCGCCGTTTTTGTTGCTAAAGATTTTCCTTAAAGAAGCGCTCAAGCTCGACTGCCGCTGTTTGCTCATCGCTTCCCTCAATTGATAATGTAACTGTGTCGCCCTGCTTTACGCCTAAACCCATCAGTGCGATAAGCTTTGAAGCCTTGCAGCTTACGCCGTCCTTTTCTATCGTCACCGTACTGTCAAACTCCTTAACCTTCTGGACGAGCAGACCTGCTGGTCTTGCGTGAATACCAACCTCGTTTGTTATGGTGTAGTCGAATTTTTTCATTGATACGCACTTCCTTTCTATTCTATAGAAATAAAATCATCGTTTGCTTTTATTTTTCCAAAGCGCAAAGCCTTGACTGAGCCAAACTCGTCAGCGTTGCATACCACTATCGGAGTAGTAACCTCAAAGCCTGCGTCTTTAATTTCCTTAATGTCAAAGCTTACTAAAAGCTGTCCTCGCTTAACCGTTTCGCCGCTGCCGACGTGCGAGGTGAAATATTTTCCGCCCAGATGCACAGTGTCAATTCCTATGTGGATAAGAATTTCACATCCGCTATCTGAAATTATATTCACAGCGTGCAGCGTGTCAAACATAGCGTCAATTTTACCGTCGCACGGTGAATAGATTCTGCCGTCGCCAGGTTCAATCGCCGCTCCCTCGCCTAAAATGCCCTGTGAAAATGCGTCGTCCTTTACTTCCTCAAGCGGCATAGCCTTGCCGCTGACAGGTGCGCCGAGAATAAAGGTCTTTTCACTGTCTAAGTCAGGCTTAAGCGTGTTCTTGTCCGAAGCTATATCGGAAAAATCCTCGCTCAAAAGCTCCTCAAGATTGTCGGAAGCCTTTGATTCTATAAAGGTATCAAGCTTTGATTTTATAACCGAAACCTGCGGACCGTAAATCACCTGAATACCGTTTCCTTTCTTTATAACTCCTGCCGCGCCGCTCTGCTTAAGAAGCTTCTCATCTACAGCTGACGGCAGGTTCACCGTCACTCTCAGCCGTGTAGCGCAGCAGTCAAGGTCTGAAATGTTCTCCTTGCCGCCTAAGCCCTTTAGTATAAGCGCACTCACCGTGTCCTTTGAATCCTTTGCGGTCTTTGAATTGTAGTCGGCTCGTGTGTAAAGCTTAGATTCTCCGTCGTCGTCCTCACGTCCAGGAGTTTTAAGGTTGAGCTTCGTTATCATAAAGTAAAAGACAAAATAATAGATAACTGCATAGAAAAGCCCGACTATAACAATCCAGACCCAGTTTGTCTTGTCGTTGCCCTGCAATATTCCGAACAGGGTAAGGTCTATTATTCCACCCGAAAATGTCATTCCGACGCCTACGTTAAAGATGTGCATGAGCATATAGGAAAGTCCTGCCAGAACGCAGTGTACCACGTACATAAGCGGAGCGACAAACAAAAATGTGAACTCAAGCGGCTCGGTTATTCCCGTAAGCATCGAGGTGAGAGCCGCCGAAAGCAGCAGTCCGCCGACCTGCTTTTTCTTTTCGCCCCTTGCGGCACGGTACATAGCGAATGCGGCGGCAGGAAGTCCGAATATCATAAACGGGAATTTTCCCGACATAAATCTTGTCGCAGAAACGCTGAAATGCTCAGTGGATTTTGAAGCAAGCTCAGCAAAGAAAATGTTCTGTGCACCTGAAACCAAGCTGCCGTCAATCACCATAGATCCGCCCAGCTCCGTCTGCCAGAACGGCATATAGAAAACATGGTGCAAACCGAAGGGGATCAGCGCACGCTCGATAATTCCGTAAATCCATGTTCCTGCGTAGCCTGAATTAAGAACAAGCTCGCCCAAGTGTGAAATTGCGTTTTGAATTATCGGCCAGATAAAGAACATCATCACTCCGACAACGAGATAAACCAGCGAGCAAATTATCGGCACAAACCTTGTTCCGCCGAAAAAAGAAAGCATTTGCGGCAACTCAGTCTGATAAAACCTGTTATGCAGAGCGGCACAGCCCAGACCCACAACGATTCCTCCGAAAACTCCCATTTGCAGAGTAGTGATTCCCAGCACCTGCGTAGTTGAGTTTTCCGCCATCACTTCTGCTCCGCCCTTTGCGGTAATAAGCGCGCTGACTGCGGTATTCATAATGAGGTAAGCTATTGCACTCGAAAGCGCCGCAACCGCCTTTTCCGCCTTTGCCATACCTATTGCAACGCCCATCGCAAAGAGCAAGGCTAAATTGTCAAAAACTGCGCTGCCCGTCTTGCTCATTATGTCAAGGATTGTGTAAAGCACGCCGCCCTCTTTTATAATGCTTGTAAGCCCATAGGTTTCAAGGGTGGTTTCGTTTGTAAAGGAGCTTCCTATTCCAAGCAGAAGTCCTGCGACAGGAAGCAGCGTTATCGGCAGCATAAATGATCTCCCGACCCTCTGAAGCACGCCAAAAGCCTTATCTTTCATTTTAGTGTATCCTCCGAAAAAATAGTTTGATAATATTATAATTACTTTTTCGGATTTAATACATTTTCAAGAGGCAAAAAGCATTTGGCAAAAGCTCTCTTTATTAAAGTATAGCACATTCACCGCAGCTTGTCAACGTTTACATAAGAAAAATAAAAAGCGAAAATTTTAAAAGCCTAAGGACGCACAAAAAATTTTTCAAATTGGTAAAAAAGCTATTGATTTTTTTAAAAAACAGTTGTATAATAATTATAGTAGTATATTCGCCGCAAGAAAGGTGAAAAATTCTTTCAATTTATTTTGGGGGTTCGTTTAAAATGAAAGAAATGTTATCTAATTATGTGCTTGGCTCGCTTCTGTGCCTTGTTATGGGGATTGCGCTGATAATAGAGCCGCATATTCTCACTGAGGTTGTCGGAGTTGCGATAGGAGTAATACTTATCGTAATAGCCGCAATAGGCTTGATTCGCTTTTTCGTTTCATTCAGCAAGGAAAAGGACGAGCGTACTGTGGGAATACTTTCGCTTATCGAGAGTATTTTAATACTTGCAGCAGGAATCTATGTGCTTATCGACACAAGCCTTATCGAAAAGATAGTTATGCTTGTTCTGGGATTTTATCTGGCGTGCGCAGGCTTGCCGAAAATCTTTGATTCGATTAAGATTAAAAGGATGGGTTCGCCTAACTGGATTGTTCCGCTGGTGACATCTGTAGTAACTGTGGTTCTGGGAATTGTAATAATTGTTATTCCCGTAAAGACTACGGAAGCAATAATGCGCATTGTAGGAATAGTGCTTGCCGTTTCAGGCGCAGTTTGCTTTGTGAGCGGATTTACCGCAACAAGCACATTTAAAAAGCTTGAAAAGGAGCTTGAGTTCAGCGGCGGCAAGGGCAGAGATCCCCGTGACACGCACAAAGAGGACAAGGAAAACGCAGTTGACATCGATTAACCCTTTTTATTGATTTTTTTCTTAAGCTTGTCCTTTCGGTTGCGATGATTTATCAGCCCTATAGCAGCGATGGTAACGACCCACGATGCGCTTGCGGCGATAAGCTGTTTTGTGAGATCCAAAAGCTTGTTTTTGTCAGACATATGTATCTCCTTTGTCTAGTGGTCAGATTTTGTGTTTAATTAAGCTCATTATACTACTGTATAAGTGAAAAATCAATACTCAAATTCTGAAAATTGAGAAATATTTTAAACTGCGCAGTCAAAATCACCAGAATTTTACAGTGATATGCATTGCTTTTGAAACGATTTTAAAACAAACTGCACAAAATTTTCTTTCACAAGCGGCTTTTGTTCGTTAAAATATACGAAAATAAAAAATCTTTCAAAAAACACTTGACAAAGGCGGATTTTTGGTATATACTTATTCTTGTAAGCAGCAATGGCGCTGCGGACGTAGGTTTTGGCGTCCGCAGCGTCTTTTTTATTAGGCTCGGCGACTTCGCCTGAGTCGTTAACTAGCTTAAATCTATAATTTATAGGAGGAATTACTAATGAACATCCCAGAAATTTTCGGCACGGACGTATTTAACGAAAGTGTAATGCAGCAAAGACTTCCCAAGACGGTTTACAAATCGCTGAAAAAAACAATTCAGTCGGGTACGCCGCTTGATATTGAGGTCGCAAACGTAGTAGCTTCGGCTATGAAGGACTGGGCTGTAGAAAAGGGCTGCACGCACTACACCCACTGGTTCCAGCCAATGACTGGAGTTACAGCTGAAAAGCACGACAGCTTTATTTCACCTATCGGCGACGGAAAGGTTATCATGGAGTTTTCAGGCAAGGAGCTTGTAAAGGGCGAGCCTGATGCGTCCTCTTTTCCGTCTGGCGGACTCAGAGCTACATTTGAGGCGAGAGGCTACACAGCGTGGGATCCGACCTCCTATGCTTTTATCAAGGGCAAGACGCTCTGCATCCCTACCGCTTTCTGCTCCTACACAGGAGAGGCTCTTGACAAGAAAACGCCGCTTCTGCGTTCTATGGAGGCACTCAGTACCTCTGCCGTAAGGCTCTTAAAGCTGTTTGGTGCTACAGACGTTACGAGAGTAACCGCAAATGTAGGACCTGAGCAGGAGTATTTCCTTGTAGACCGCGATATGTACGCACAGAGAAAGGATCTTATCTTTACAGGAAGAACGCTCTTCGGTGCGCCCGCTCCTAAAGGACAGGAGCTTGAGGATCACTACTTCGGCATGATCAGAACGAGAGTAAGCGAGTACATGGAGGATCTTGACGAGCAGCTCTGGAAGCTGGGAATCTGCGCTAAAACCAAGCACAACGAGGTTGCGCCTGCACAGCACGAAATGGCTCCGATTTTCGATACTACCAATATAGCTACCGACCACAACCAGCTTATGATGGAAATTATGAAGAGAACGGCAAGACGTCACAACTTCAAATGCCTGCTTCATGAAAAGCCGTTCGCCGGAGTAAACGGTTCAGGCAAGCACAACAACTGGTCGATTTCGACAAACACAGGCGTAAATCTTCTTGACCCTGGAAAAACTCCGTCTGAAAACGCACAGTTCCTGACATTCCTTGTTGCAGTTATCAAGGCGGTAAACGACTATCAGGATCTGCTCAGAGCAAGCGTTGCAAGTGCAGGAAACGACCACAGACTTGGCGCTAACGAGGCTCCGCCTGCTATCATCTCAATTTTCTTAGGCGATGAGCTTAACGCTATAGTTGAGGCTTTGGCTGACGGACACAAGTATGAGGACAAGGGCAAGGTTCAGATGGAAATTGGCGTTGACGTTCTGCCGTCGTTCCCGAAGGATTCTACCGACAGAAACAGAACCTCGCCGTTTGCTTTCACAGGAAACAAGTTTGAGTTCAGAATGCCTGGCTCAAAGCTTTCGTGCGCAGGACCTATGACAATACTTAATACTATAGTTGCAGAGGTTCTTGACGAGTTCTATGACGAGCTTTCAAAGTCGGACGATTTCCAGGGTGCGCTTGACGATCTTATCAAGAGAACAATTTCTGAAAACAAGGACATCATCTTCAACGGAAACGGCTATTCAGAGGAGTGGCCAGAGGAGGCTGAAAGAAGAGGACTGCTCAATCTTAAGGCTACTCCCGACGCAGTTCCTGTTTACCTGGCTGACAAAAATGTTGAGGTGCTTTCAAAGCATGGAGTTTACACAAAGGTAGAGCTTGAATCCCGTGTGGAAATTCTGCTTGAGGAGTACTGCAAGACTATAAATATCGAGGCTCTGACAATGGTTGACATGGCTAAGAAGGACATTCTGCCGGCAGTGATGACCTATATCAAGGAGCTTGGCGAAACAGCGGCTACAGCCTCGTCTTTAGGTGCGGACGTTACGGTTGAAAAGGAGCTTATTTCTAAGCTTTCATCTCTTTCGACTGCCGCCTACAAGGCTTTAGGCGAGCTTGAGGAAGCGGACGCTGCGGCTTCGGATATTACCGATGTTGAGGAAGCGGCAAGATATTACCACGATGTAGTGCTTGTCAAGATGGGCGAATTAAGAGCGCCTGCGGATCAGATGGAGGCTCTCTGCGGCGAAAAGTACTGGCCGTATCCTACATATGAAAAGCTGATGTTCAGCGCATCAATCTGATTTTACAAAAAGGGAAAAGATAAAAGGAAAAATAATATGGCACAAGGTAGTGCGCTTGACGTTAAAAGTTGTCGGGCGCACTCTTTGCTTTTTTAGGAAGGATTTGATTTTATGACTGACATGACAGTAACTGATGTTTTTGATACCGTGATGGGTTCTCACAGCGTATGGTATCTGGTCGGAGCTGCTCTGGTATTCTTCATGCAGTGCGGCTTTGCAATGGTTGAAACAGGCTTCACAAGAGCTAAAAACGCAGGAAACATCATAATGAAAAACCTGATGGACTTCTGCATAGGCACGGCTGTGTTCATTCCGTTGGGCTTCGGACTTATCTACGGCGATGATGCGCTTGGCGGACTTGTCGGAACTCCTACTTTGATTCTTCTGACCGACTATTCAAGCTCAGACTGGTTCGCTTTCTTCTTTAACCTCGTATTCTGCGCAACCACAGCGACAATCGTTTCAGGAGCTATGGCGGAAAGAACAAAGTTCTTATCCTACTGTGTTTACTCGGCAATCATCTCGGCAGTTGTTTACCCGATTGAAGCTCACTGGGCTTGGGGCGGCGGCTGGCTGACAGTTGAACGCTTCGGAACATATTACCACGACTTTGCAGGTTCTACCCTTATCCACATGGTCGGCGGACTTTCAGCACTTATCGGTGCGGCAATTCTAGGACCTCGTCTTGGAAAATACAAGAAGGATAAGGACGGCAAGGTTACTCAGGTAAACGCATTCCCTGGTCACTCTATTACATTAGGCGCACTCGGAGTTTTCATTCTCTGGTTTGGCTGGTACGGATTTAACGGAGCTGCGGCAGGAAGCGCAGATCAGCTCGCAAGTATTCTTACGACGACAACAATCGCTCCTGCAATCGCAACAGTAGTGTGCATGATTTTCACATGGATTAAATACGGCAAGCCTGACGTTTCAATGTGCTTAAACGCTTCTCTGGCAGGACTTGTAGCTATCACCGCGCCATGTGATGTTGTAGACGCTTTAGGTGCTGCGATAATCGGAGCGGTAGCAGGAGTTCTTGTAGTATTCGGCGTATGGTTTGTAGACAACAAGCTTCACGTTGACGACCCTGTAGGTGCGGTTGCAGTTCACGGCTTTAACGGACTCTGGGGCGGTATTGCAGTAGGTCTGTTCGCCACAAAATCTGCTCCTGGAAACGACAGCCTTTCAGGCTTGTTCTACGGCGGAGGCGCAGGACTTCTTGCGTATCAGCTCGTTGGTATAGCTTGCATACTCGCATGGACGGCAGTCACAATGTCGCTTGCTTTCTTCATCATCAAAAAGACTATCGGTCTGAGAGCAAGCAAGGAAGAGGAAATCAAGGGTCTGGATATTTGCGAGCATGGACTTCCGTCTGCTTATTCAGGATTTGCTTTTGCAAATGAAACAGTTGAATATGACGATGGCAAAATTGACGGCGTTGAGGATATTGAAACTGCTGTTCCCGTTAAGGACTACTCGTTTGACAAGGATAATCCCGACAAGCTCACAAAGATTGTTGCGGTATTCAGAGAAGAGCGTCTTGGCGACTTTATCGCCGCTATGGAAAGCATCAAGGTTACAGGTGTGACGGTTACAAATGTACAGGGCTGCGGTATCCAAAAGGGTCAGAGCAACTACTACAGAGCCGCTAAGCTTGTGCCAAGGCTGCATCCTAAGGTTAAGGCTGAGGTTGTAGTAAGCCTTGTTCCGGTAAACACAGTAGTTAAGGCTGCAAGAAAAGCACTTTACACCGGAAACATCGGCGACGGCAAGCTGTTCATCTATGACGTTGAAAATGTTATCAAGGTTCGTACAGGAGCGCAGGGAGTTGATGCGCTTCAGGACGAAGAGGAATAAGCCCATCCCACTTATAAATTATAGCGTGAAGTCCGCCAAAGGTGTGAAAGCCAGAGGCGGGCTTCGCATTTTTATGGCATATTGCACAAAAATTCTTTCTTTTTTCACTAAAAGTATTCATAAAAAAGCTGTTGATTTTTTTCTTTACTTGTGCTATAATATACTAATAAGCGTCTAAAGGATGATTTTCACAATCAAAATTCAGACTTAACGCTTGAAAATAAGCTTTAAAAAAATGGCTAAGTAAAAGCTAAGAGGTTTAAATAAATGGAGATTATAAACAAGACGGATAAAAAAATGCTTGCCGAATATGAGGAATTTGCCAAAAGCTGCCGCTATGGCAACTTTATGCAGTCGCTTAACTGGCCGAAGGTAAAGGACAACTGGGGCTGGGACGCAGTTATTTCCCGTGACGCAGACGGCAAAATCAGAGGCACCTGCCTTTGCATTATAAAGCGCATACCGATTTTCGGCTGCACATTTCTCTACGCTCCGCACGGTCCCTGCTGTGACTGGTCTGACGGGGAGATTGTAGAGGACTTGTTCGAGGGAATAAAGGCTTTGGCGAAAAAGCACAAGGCATACCAGTTTATGTGGGATCCCTGCTTTGAGGAAAAGGACACCGAGCTTACCGAGATGTACCGCTCCATGGGCTTTACCCATATTGACGATGCGCCTGAGCTTTCGACTATACAGGCAAGAAACAACTATATGCTCAGAAACATAGAGGGCAAAGCTCCTGACGAGGTTATGATGACGTTCAAATCGGACTGGAGAAACCGCATACGCAAGGCTTCGCGCAAGGGAGTTGTCTGCAAAGCGTGCGGCAAGGAGGCTCTTGACGACTTTTATCCGATGATGGAGGCTACGGGAATACGAGACGGATTTTCGATTCGCTCAAAGGAGTACTTCGCTAAAATGCTTGACGCTTTAGGCGAGGAGCATTGCAGGTTGTTTGTCTGCTACTTAGAGCAGGAGGGCGAAGAACCGATACCTGTTTCAGGAGCGGTAACTACACGCTATGCTGGAAAAACCTGCTATGTGTACGGAGCATCCTCAAACCACCACAGAAATACCTACCCGAACTACCTCATGCAGTGGACGATGATAAATTGGGCACTTGAGGACAATAATTTTATTTACGACTTTATGGGCATACCCTTTTACAAGGACGAAACCCATCCTAACCACGGCGTTTACAAATTCAAGAAAGGCTTTAACGGAGAGGTTGTCACCTATGTTGGCGAGTTTTACCATGTATTTATGCCGATTCGCAAGAAGCTGATTGATTTTGCACAGCACATTGTGGAGAAGAGACATTCAAAGCAGACGCAGAAGCTTATAAAAAACAGAAATACAGATACTGATGCTTAACAAAGGTAAAGGAGGCTTTGCCATATGTTATTAAGTAAAAAAGGTTCAAAAATTGCCGTTCTTTCGGCAATGATATGTTCAGCGGCGATTTTCGCAGCTTCATGTACGAACTTCAACACTTCGGAAAGTACGGACGCTTCTTCAGCTTCATCTGATGCGGCTTTATCAGAGAGTGATTCGGATTCTTTAGATTCAGAAGCGGGGGAAAATTCGAGTGATAAACCTGCGGAGGATTCAGAGGAAAGCGGCTCGCCGGATTCATCAGACAATGCTGACGGCGACACTGAAAGCTCATCCGTTGATTCTCAGGAGGATTCTTCAAGCTCAGAGCTTGACAGCAGTACGCAGACAGAAGACGAGAGCGAAAGCGATTCTGAAGCTGACGAGCAAAACGATGAAGAAAGTAGTATTTCCGACAGCTCGACGCAGTTTGAATCAGCCGAGCAGAAGCTTCAAACTGAGAGCAGGTCGGTGTATCTTGAGATAATTAAAGAGCGTGAGCAGCTTATCAGCGAAGAAGAAAGCGCATTTGACGAAGAGCTTTGCAGATACTACATTGCGGATATTAACGGCGATGGAATAAGCGAGTTTCTGGCGGAAATGGGAACCTGCGAGGCTGACAGGACGGTTTACGTCTACACCTCCAATGAGCAGCAAAGCGAAGCGGTGGAGCTTGGAAGCTTCAGCTCGTGGAGAGCTGCGCTTGGAATTGAAGATGAAATACTTTACATAGAAAGCACCGTTATGGGGAACTATGTATTAAGCACGGCGACAATCGAAAATAATGAGCTAAAAATAGAGCGCAGCATTGAAACTAATACCGAATCAAAAATTTCCTCGCCGCTTAAAGGCTATTCTTACAGCGACCAGACTGGAGTGGAGTAAAGCAGCAACTAACCTTTTAAAAAGAAAAACGCCGACAGCTTTCAAAAGACTTGTCGGCTTTTTTTAGCAATAAAAGCGTTATTTTGCGGAATTTTGTTAAATTTACGCATAGATATTTCTATAATTTTTTTGTATTTTCACAGAAAGTACATAATTTAATGTTACAATTATAACTAACAGTAAATCACTTTGCTGTTTTACTGAAATAAAAACAAATGAAGTAGACGGGGGTAATTGTTATGCCGAAAATTTTAGTAGTTGACGATGAGGAGCGTATTCGTGATATAATCCGTGAGTATGCGGAATTTAACGACTTTCAGGTGACTGAAGCCGCTGATGGAATGGAAGCGGTGGAGTGCGTGCGCAAAAACGACTTTGACATCATTGTTATGGACATAATGATGCCGCGTCTTGACGGCTATTCCGCCTGCAAGGAGATTAAGAAAATCAAGGACATTCCCACCATCATGCTTTCAGCAAGAGGAGAAGAGTACGACAAGCTTTTTGGATTTGAAATGGGTGTTGACGATTATGTAGTAAAGCCGTTTTCACCTAAGGAGCTTATGGCAAGAATCAATGCGGTGCTTAACCGCGCAAAATCCGCAAGAAAGCTTGAAGATGTTATCACCTACAAGGGTCTGGTAATTAACTTCACAGCCAGAGAGGTAACGATTGACGGCGAAAAGGTTCAGATGACGCCAAAAGAGTACGACCTGCTGTTCTATCTCGTCAGAAACATGAACATTGCCCTTTCAAGAGAGAAGCTTCTTGAGGAAGTATGGGGCTTTGACTTTTACGGCGATGACAGAACTGTCGATACTCATATCAAGATGCTCAGAAACAGTCTTGGACCTTACCGCAATCTTATAGTAACGCTGAGAGGAATGGGCTACAAGTTTGAAAAGATTTCATAAGTCCGATAACTCGGCTGATTTGAGCAGCGGTGCGGCAAATTCAATCGGCGGTGCGACAGGAAGCAGTGCGGCTGATTTAACTGCAGCAGGCTCAGCTGATTCAGCTGCCGTTGGTTCAGGCTTAAACGGAGCGAGCGGCGCAGCTGCGGTGAACACTCCTGCATGGCAGGAATCTGACGAGAGTGAGGCACAGCGTGAGCTTGAGGAGGCTATTTCAGGCGAGGATGTAGTTTTTGATAAGAATATCCTAATTCCGCCAAAGAAAAAGCACCGCGAAAGAAAGCACAGGCTCAAAAAGCTTTTCCAAAGAATGACGCTTAAAACCTATGTCTGGCTTTCGTTCATGGCATTTGCGATAAGCATAGTTATAATTCTGTGGCTGTTTCAGTACTTCTTTCTGCCTAACTATTACCGCTCCGCTAAAATCAAAGAGGTCATCAATCAAGCAGATTCGCTTATAGAAAATTACAGCAGCGACGACATAGGCGGCTATGCGAGAGATGTGGCTTTTAACAACAATATGTACATTCTGATTACCGATGAGGACGGAAACGATATAGTATCGGAAAACAGTATGGGTAACTTCTCGTTTTTTGACAACGACAAGGGAAACAATTTCGGAAAAACGATGTACAAATTTCGTCAGATGCTTGACGATGAGGAGAGCAACTATATCACCAGGATAATTCAGAGCGATGAGTTCGACAGAGATGAGATATTCTACTGCACCAAATTTGAAAGCGGCGGTTCTGCATATTATCTCTATATTGAAGCACCTATAGACCCTATAGATTCAACGGTAAGTATTATAAGAGGACAGCTTATTTATATCACGGTGATTCTCTTTGAGCTTGCGTTTATTATAACGGTGCTTATTTCCTCACGTATTTCTCGTCCGATTGAAAAGCTTACAGAAACGGCGAAAAAGTTCGGAGAGGGAGATTACGAGGTAGAGTTTAAGGCAAGCGGCTACCGTGAAATTACCGAGCTTGCTGTTGTGCTTGACGATGCGAGAAACGAGGTAAAGAAGGTTACGGATCTCAAAAAAGATCTGATAGCAAATATTTCCCACGATCTGCGCACGCCGCTTACGATGGTTAAGGCATACGCTGAGATGATAAGGGATTTGTCGGGAGATAATCCTGAGAAGCGTCAGAAGCACTGTCAGATTATAATTGACGAAGCGGACAGGCTTTCTAACCTTGTAAATTCGATACTTGAACTTTCAAAGCTTGAAAGTGCGAACGAGGAACTTAAGAAAACCGATTATTCTATCCACGAGCAGATTAACGATGTGCTTATGCGCTACACGCTGCTGATTGAGGAGCAGGGCTACGATATTAAATTTGTTCCCGATGAGGAGCGGTATGTCAATGCCGACTACGACAAAATGGCACAGGTGCTTTACAACTTCATCAACAACGCCATAAACTACAGCGGCGACGACAAGGTTATCAGAATCAAACAGATTAACAAGCCGCAGGCGGTAAGGATTGAGGTTACAGACAACGGCAGAGGCATTGCAAAGGACAAGCTCTCTGAGGTTTTCGACCGCTACTACAGAGGCGGCAAGGTTAAGCGTGAAACTGTAGGCACAGGCTTGGGGCTTTCGATTTGTCAGGAGATTTTAAAGAAGCACGAGTTTGCTTACGGCGTCATGTCCGAGGAGGGCAATGGCTCGACCTTCTGGTTTGAGATGAAGCTTGCGGATCCGAAAAAGAGCGATGCAAAAAATAAGGACGAGATAATTGAAGCTGAGTTTATTTAAAAAATACAGCGTATTAACTAGGACTGACAATTTTCATGAAGCGAATATTTTGTCTGTAATAAAAGGAACACACTTCTAATATATTCAAAGCCATAAAAGATTAAATCAGTGGGAGCAAGGAAGCTTACTCCCACTTTGATTTTTTGTTTTCAAATATCCAAAGCCTCCTGCTCAAGCTTGCAGTTGTGTTCAAGCATATATTCCACAACCGCTTTAAATTCCGTGCCGAGCAGATTTTTCAGCCTTTTTCTGTCGTTGTCAGTCAGCGGCTTGAAAAACTTATCGCCGACTATTTCAAATAGATTTTCCATGTTTCTTCATCTCATTCGTTCTTAAGCATTTCTAATTTCTTGTTATATTCCTCAATCACAGACGTTGGTGAAATAACCCTCATCTGACTGCCAAATTGGAAAAGCCAACCCCAGAAGGTAGGTGAAAGCTGCACATTGACAGTCGCTACAGCCTTGTCATTGAAGGCTATCATATCCGTGCTTTCACCAAAGCGATCATAAACTGCGCCTATAAGTCTATAGTCAAACTCCAGCACAACAGTCTCTAAGGAACCGCCGTACATTTTAAAAGCCTGCTCGGTGTATTGAGCAATATCACCTTTAAAACCCAGTGCTCTTTCTGACACACGCTCCTCCAGAACCTCAACGCTGTCCATGCGGTCTACACGATAATTTGCAGTACCATCATACTTTGCGCTGTACGCAACAAGATAATAATTATCCTCATTAAACACAAGCGCTACAGGTTCAACATTATAGTGTTGCTTATCTTTGCGATATATCTTTTCTTTATTTATGCCAATATCAAAATATCTAAAACTAACCTTCTTCTTATGCTGCAAAGCGTCCTCTAACGCATCTACATTGTAATAAATGCTCTCGTTGCTGTGCTTTCGGGTATTAAAGCACACCATATTTCTTTTTAAAAGCTCAGCACTGTGACTGCCGCCTAGATTTACTATCCTGCTTATCAGCTCCTGTGATTTCTTTTCGGTAATAAAGCTTGCCGCCTGCACAGCATCAATCAAAATCTTAAGCTCAGGCAAAGAAAAGCTTCTGTCCGCAACATAATAACCCTTTTCTTTGCCAATACGACAGACCATAACCTCAAAGCCCTGCTCATTCAAAAGCGCAATATCCTTTGAGAGCGTTCTCCTTTCGCAGGAAATACCCATCTTATTAAGCCTGTCCACAATTACCATTGTCGTCATAGGGTGCGTTTCGTCCGTTTCCTGCCGCAGCATTTCAACAAGCTTAAGCAGCTTTATTTTTTGACAATTATCCTGTGCCATACTCCACCTCCGTAAATTCGACTAAAAAGTGTAAAATTTTCTTCTTCACTTTTATTATATCGCAAGACTTAATATTTTGCAAGCGTTTGCTGTCACTATTTTCTTACATATTCTCTTGCCTTAAAAATGCGAAAGTTCTTTGTCAAAAAAATGCACCTCGCAAGCATCTAGCCTTTGAGGTGCATATCATTTTTTACCGTTTTATTCGCTAACTTATGCGTTTACTCTCTTTTCAAGCTTGTCAAGCTCTTCATAGAGTGCGTCAGGAATCTTTCCGCCCTTAGCGGCAATATCCTCAGCATAGTATCTCTTCATTTCCTTAACCTCTTCAACCCAGAGATCCTTGTCAACTGCAAGAAGCGCTTCCATACCGCCAGCAGGCAGCTCGTCCTCTATGCCCTCGACATTTATATCTTCAGGCTTAGGAACATATCCGATAGGAGTTTCAACTGCGTCTACAGTACCCTCGCATCTCTTGATAATCCAGTCAAGAACTCTCATGTTGTCGCCGAAGCCTGGCCACATAAAGTTGCCGTCGTCGTCTTTCTTGAACCAGTTTACATTGAAAATCTTAGGTGCGTTTTCGCCTAGCTTTTCACCCATCTCAATCCAGTGAGCCCAGTAGTCGCCTACGTTATATCCGATAAACGGCTTCATAGCCATCGGGTCGTGACGAAGCACTCCAACCGCTCCTGTTGCGGCGGCTGTAGTTTCTGACGAAACGGCAGAGCCGATATAGGTTCCGTGATTCCAGTCAAACGCCTGATAAACCAGCGGAGTGGTCTTTGCGCGTCTGCCGCCGAAGATAATAGCTGAAATCGGCACACCCTGCGGATTGTTAAATTCAGGAGAAATGCAGGGGCAGTTCTCGGCAGGTGCGGTAAAGCGGCTGTTCGGATGAGCAAGCTTGTTTCCCTGCGCAATATACTCAGGTCCGTTTACCTTTTCACCCTTCCACTCGGTAGCGTTTACAGGAGGATTCTTGTCAAGTCCCTCCCACCACGGAGTCATGGTGTCGTTGTTGATAGCTACGTTTGTAAAGATAGCGTTCTTCTTAGTAGAAGCAAGCGCATTGTAATTAGACTTAGCGTTTGTTCCGGGGGCAACTCCGAAAAATCCGTTCTCAGGATTTATTGCATAGAGCTTGCCGTCCTCGCCCTGCTTCATCCACGCAATATCATCGCCTACCGTCCAAACCTTATAGCCCTTTTCGGTATAGAATTTCGGAGGAATAAGCATTGCAAGGTTTGTCTTTCCGCAGGCTGACGGGAATGCAGCTGTGATATACTTGACGTCGCCGTCAGGCTTCTCAACTCCCAGAATGAGCATATGCTCTGCCATCCAACCCTCGTTCTTGCCCTGGAATGACGCAATTCTGAGCGCAAAGCACTTTTTGCCGAGCAGAACATTTCCACCGTAAGCCGAATTGATTGAGCAGATGGTGTTTTCCTCAGGGAAGTGAACGATATATCTCTTGTCGGGGTCAACGTCCGCCTTAGAGTGAAGTCCTCTTACAAAGTCGTCACTTGTATCTCCCAAATTCTCAAATGCCTTTTCGCCCATTCTCGTCATGATGTCCATGTTCAGAACAACATAGATTGAATCGGTAATTTCAACTCCCACCTTTGCGAGCGGTGAGCCGATAGGTCCCATCGAATAGGGAATAACGTACATTGTTCTGCCCTTCATAACGCCGTCATACATCGGATTAAGCAGAGCCTTCATCTCGTCAGGTGCCATCCAGTTGTTTGTAGGACCTGCGTCCTCCTCCTTCTCTGAGCAGATAAAGGTTCTGTCCTCTACGCGCGCTACATCGTTAGGAAGTGTTCTGTGATACAGACAGCCAGGATATTCATCCTGATTCATCTCTATCATTTCTCCTGTTGAAACAGCCTCGTCTCTTAAAGCTTTCAGCTGCTCCTCGCTTCCGTCAATCCACACAACCTTTTCAGGCTTTGTGAGAGCTATCATTTCATCAACCCATGCGTTTACGTTCGGGTTCTTAGTCAAACTTGCCATAGTTTTATTACTCCTTTCAGATAAATATTTTGCCTATTAAAATCTAAAGACTGCCTTTTTTGCGCCCTCAGATTTCCTATACATTTTATTATACCTCATATTTTTGATTTTGTCAACACCTTTATAATTTAAATTACAATGAATAAATGAATCACAAAACGCAAGATTATTCATATTTTCCGTCAAAGCAGCCTGTTTTCCAGAAATATGTTAGGATTTGATGAATAATTACAGCTTTAATCCTGCAATTTTACACGTGCTAAAACAAGCAATTTATTTTTTAAAAAAGAGCGGATTTTTCCGCTCAGTTTTCAGTAGCCTATACTCTTGCGTTTAGCGGCAATTCTTTCGTCCACGCCCTCGATAGTGTCCTTTACAATGCTTGACGTACCCGCAACAAAAATTCTCGCACCCGCATCGTACATAAGCTTTGCGTTTTCGTTAGACATATTGCCATCGGCTATGATGGTAATATCCTCTCTGCCGATAGCCTTAAGGTGTTCGCTCATGCGCCTTACCTTGTCGACTACAGACGGGATAAGCTTCTGCCCTGCAAAGCCGGGATTTACGCTCAGCAGCAGCACGCCGTCAAGATAGCCGTACATTTCCTCAAGCACGCTTATCGGCGTGCCGGGATTAAGGGCTATGCAGGGCTTTGCGCCAAGGCTCTTGATGTACTGCATACACTTGTCGATATGCTTTGTAGCCTCCCAGTGTACTGAAACCCAGTCGCCCTCTCTTATATCAAACCACTTCATCTTCTCCTCAGGCTCTTCAACCATAAAGTGAAAATCAAAGGTCTGCTTTGTAATCTCTCTAAGCTGCTTTACATAGTCAACTCCGATAGTGATATTAGGCACAAAGGCACCGTCCATTACGTCTATATGCAGCAGCTCCACATTGTTTCTCTCAAAGGCTTTCAGATAATCCATCGTAAGGTCAATCCTTACGCACATCATCGAAACTGAAATCATTCCCTTGTCCATTTTTCAAATCCTTTCTATGATCAGTCCTTAGGCTCTATGCCGATAATGAGCTGATCTATAACTCTGTCAGTCGCCTTGCCGTCAAGGTAGGTAAAGTTCTTCTTTATAAAAGCGTCCATCTTGTGATAGTCATAATCCTTTTGCTCGAGAGCTTTCATCAGGTCGTCAAAATCTGTAACTATCTTTCCAGGCACAATATCCTCATACGGCTCATAAAAATCTCTCGTGGAAACATAATGCTTTAGGTCAAATGCGTAAAACAGCATCGGCTTTTTAAGCAGCGAGGTTTCATATATAATAGACGAATAGTCGGTAATCAGCACGTCAATTATAAAAAGTATGTCGTTTACTTCCCCGTAATCTGCGGCGTCAAGTATTCTGTCCTTGTATTTCTTTGGAATTTCAATACGCTTTTTTACAAACGGATGCATCTTTACTATCATAACCGAATCGGTCTTTTCAAGAAATTCTCCCATTCTGTCAAGGTTAATCTTATCAAACGGAAAGCTTGCGTCCTTTGCATTGTTTCCTCTGAATGTCGGAGCGTACAGATACACTGTTTTTGCATTCCTGCACGGCTTAAATTCCTCGTACATACGCTCTTTTGTCTGACGCTTGTACTCCTCGTCAAAAAACACGTCCGTTCTAGGTATTCCCACGGGGTAAAACTTGCTCTCGTCAATTGCGAAGCCCTCCGCATGGTGCTTAGCCGAATGGTATGAGCTTACCGGCACATGGGTATAGCACTTGTGTACTCTAGTGTTAAACGGAGGCGCTCCCGATTTTCCCAGACGCTCAAAGCCCAGCGACTTAAACGCTCCGCAGGCGTGCCACACCTGCAAAATCTTAGTATGCTCCGAATAATCTACCTTGTAAATTTCAGGATAGTAGTCGTCAATTATGATAACATCACTCGTCGCAAGATAGTAGGAAAAGCGTATCATCTTCCATGTAGAGCGAGAGGTGGTTATGCTTTCCTTGAAATCGAATCTGAACTTATACACCTTGTCCAGACCCCGTTCAAGCATACGCTTGTAGATAAATCCCTCGTTGCCGCCTATCTCGGCTCTTGAGCCAGACGCAAAGAGTATAATATTTCCGTTTTCCTTTGCAAATTTCTTAAAGAAATTAAACAGCGTAACAAAGCCCCATCTGTTAAAAGCGTAAAACCTTTTCTTTAAATTGTCAAGCCTTTTCTTCCAGAATTCAGCTGTCTTTTCCTTAAAGGTCGGCGGCAGAGCAGGCGGCTTGTAGTTCACCTTCAGAAAGTACTCTGTCGTGTCCATATCGCAGTGTGATTCCAGATAAAAATAATTGTTGTTTCCACGCTTAATCTTAAAATTCCAAGGATTGCTGTTAGCACCGCTGCAAAAGCCACTGTACTCTGAATCAATTATGCATGGATACTCCCTTGTCAACTCAGTCTTTTTCTTAACAAAGCCCTTTTCGTCATATTCAATTTTGTAAACCGTATCGCCTCTTCTTACGTTTTCTACAGACGGATTTTCACCTGTATAGAGTATTTCCTGACGGTCGTTTTCATACCTTTCAAAAAAAACAAGACTGTAATCTCCCGTAAGAATCGGCTCCTCGTTATTTGAGCACATCAGATTCATTGAAAGAGTGAATTTATTGCCGTCCATGTCAAAATGCGCAGGATAGAACATTCTTTTTCTGGCTAGCGTTACAAACCTCGCACCGTATTTTTTAGTCAAATCCGCATTGACAAGCTCGCCTGAAATAGTCATAATCACTCGCTTAAATTCTATATTTTTTATCAAGCCGAATATCTTTTTGTTCTCAAGCTTTTTTTCTATCGCTTTTTTTCTCTCCGCTCTCTCTTCAATTTCCTCTTCTGTAATTGTATTTACACTATCCATATTAACCAAGTCTTTCCCTAATCCTTTTTTCTAGTCCATTGTAAACATAACCTTAAGCGTAAAGCACTTTGGATCTCTTATAGCTTCAAAAGCCTTTTCCATATCCTCCATCTTAAAGGTATGAGTTATCAGCCCCTTAAGATTAAGCCTGCCGCTTTCAAATATTTCAATCGCATTCTTCCAGTCGTTTATCTTAGAGTTATAATTTGAATTCCATGAGCCGCAAACCTTAAGCTGCTTTCTTAAAATCGACCAGTATACATTCTTTTCAAGCTTCAGATCGTCCTCTGGATTTCCCACAAGCACCACTGTGCCAAGCGCCGCAGCAGCCTTTATCGCATTTGAAATTGCTTCGTTTTGTCCGACCGCTTCAAACACCTTGTCCGCTCCGTCAATTCCCAGAGCTTTAAGTCCGTCGGCTGCCTCCGTTTCGCTAGTGTTTACCGTTTCAAAGCCTAAGCCTCTCGCATATTCAAGCTTGTTCTCACTCCTGCCGACAACAACCACCTTGCCGCCGCCGATTTTGCTCTTTGCGAACGTGCCGATAAGAAAGGCTATGGTTCCCGTGCCAATTACCGCCACGTTGTCGCCCTCTTTAAGGTCTGCTATATTTACCGCATGAAGCGACACCGCCGCAGGCTCGCACAAAGCCGCTTCCTCAAACGAAAGCGTATCTGAAAACGGGACTAAATTCCATGTCGGGACTACCAGATACTCAGCGAAGGCTCCGTCACAGCGAGAACCAAAATAGCTGTAGCCTGAACACTGCGCCCATTCCTCAATTTTGCAGGCACGGCAACTTCTGCACGGCAGCATCGGGAAAACGCAGCTGCGCTTTCCAAGCAGGCTCTCGTCAACGCCATCGCCGACTGCGACAATTTCTCCTGAAAACTCATGTCCTGGAATTGTCGGAAAATGATATGTTCCGTTTACAAAAATTCTGGGAATATCGCTCGAACAAATTCCGCAAGCCTTTATTTTCAAAAGCACAGTACCCTCTTCAAGCTTAGGAACGTCAACCTGTTCATATCTCAGATCGCCGACTCCGTGAAGCACCAGCGCATTCATTTTTTCGGGAATTTTAACTAAACCTTTCATCAATCTGCTCCTCTCACCTTTTCTCCATCAGCGTCTTAACCATCAAAAGGTCGCTGTCGGTTGTTATTTTAAAATTCAGCGCATCACCCTCGATAATGTGTATCGGCTGATTATTCATCGTGCAAATCTGTGATGTGCCAGTGATTTTCGCCCTCTGCTCATCAGTCAGATTTTTCTGCATCTCAATAAATTTCTTAAGTCTGAAGCTATCGGGAGCCTGTCCGCTGTAAAGCTCGCTTCTTGCGGGAATATCGTCCACCACATCGCCCTTTTTTGAATGAAGTATAGTATCGGCGCAGGGAAGTCCGCAGACGCAGGCGCCGTATCTTGCGGCGGCGTCAATCGAATCGTTAAGAATTTTCTCTGTGACAAACGGTCTAACCGCATCGTGAATAACGATAACGTCGTCGTCGCCTATTCCAAAATCCTTTTCAATCGCCGCTGTGACGTTATGAATAGAATCCATTCTCTCCCTGCCGCCTGCAATTATCCTCACTCTGTGAGTATCGGAAACGTTAATGCGCACCTGCTCCCTGAGATAGTCGATATAGTCCTCTCTCGAAGCAATATAAATCCTGTCAAAGCGCTGAACCTTAAGCATATTCACCAGCGTATGAACAATAATCGGCACACCGCCTATCTCTATAAACTGCTTAGGCACGTTCGAGCTTTTAACTCTAGTTCCGCTCCCGCCCGCAAGCATCGCTCCGTATATCATTCTTTAAATTCCTTTCCATTAAAGCTCTATTTTCTTATCCTTTCCGACAAATATATTCCTAAGAGATAAAGAGTATCTTACACACCTGCTGTTGAGTATATTTTCAAGATACTTTACCCGTTTGTTGCTTTCCTGAAGCTCAGCTTTAGTTTTCTCAAGAAATTCTACTTTCTCCGTCATCTTTTTAAGTTCGCAAACCTCATTCTTTAGCTTCTTATTTTCATCTTTTAGATTTTTATTTTTATCTTTTAGTGCCTCACGCTGTTCTTTTACAAATTTTATAGAATTGTTCATGCGTTTTGAAATTTCTCGTTTTGAACAAAGCGCAGCCGATTTGAACTCGTTGTGTACGTCATTTTCCCTTATCATATCGTCAAGCGGAGCGTCTGCACGATCTTTGTTTTCGTCATATATAGTCTTGAACCCATTTGAATGTAAAAAATCAAGATAATTCTCAAAATTTTCCCGCTGCTTGCTTTCAGGACTGTGAAAATTCATGCTGTCAATAAGCTCCCAAATATCCTTAAACTCATAAAGCTTTGATTCATCGATCCATGTAAGCCCATGAAATCTAGCTAGCTCACGCATCCTTATATCCTTGGTTATCAAAATAGACGGTGTTCCTGCAATTACCGCTGGAATATTTCCATGCAGTCTTGTTCCGAAAACCAAATCACGGGTTTTCATAAAATCAATCCATTCGTTTACGTTCACAAAAAAGCGCACCCTGTCCTGAGCATATACCAGGCTTTTTATGTTGCAGGGATAATTCTGCTTGTCGTTATTTTTAGCAGCGTTTTTATAATCAATTCCCCAATAAAGAGTTTTAAGCTCTGCAAGCATCTGCGGAACAAAAATAGGACTGGTGAACTGAGCTGTTGCTGTATCCATAAAATCAATAGTTTCAGGCTTTGAGTAGTATGTGAGATTATAAGCGACATTGCTGTCTGCGGTTTTTTGTGTATCTCTTATTTTAAGATTATTTCCAAAGGTATACATCGAAGGACAGCCTATTACTTTAAAATCCTGCCCCTCCTTAAAGCCCAGATATTCAAGAAACTCACCAGTGGTTTCGCCTCTTACGCCTATATTATTTGAATTTTTAAGCACAGCTTTTACAAAGCTCTGTACTTTTTTTTCAAATCCAAAGCTTTTATTTGCAAGCTTTTCCTCTGCTCCTGCTTTTACACCGACTCCTATTACATAGCTAGGTATTTTTAATTTATTTACAAGTTTCGTAATTCCAACAAGCTCCGCCATAAAATTTTCGCGAAACGCATCTGCAAGAGGAATGATAAATCCGTCACATTCATTATTTATACGATCTATCTCAGCATCGTCAAAATCATACCTGTATCTAGTGCTTTCAAAGGTTACGTTTTCATCGGTGGTAAGAGTGCGAATAATGCCGTAAAGATACATATAGTTACCAGAATTTGACCCCATCAAATTGGTGTTCACATAATTATCTATTTTAAATTTTTCGGTAGGAGTTTTTCCACCTCTGATAAGATACTTTGCCATACAACCACTTCCGTTTCTATTTTTTATCTAATATATACTCCACAATTCTCTTTGTCGAATTTCCATCACAAGCTCCCATAAACCTGTCCCTGAAGCTTCTTATCCTGTCCTTGTCAAAGCTTAAGTCAACCGCTCTCTGAACCGCATCGAAAAGCTCCTTTTGCGTCAAAGCAATTTCGCCTGGCAGAAAGCTCTCGTCATAGTCGTAAAAAAAGCCTCTGTAGTCGTAAAATTCATCAAGGTCGCAGGCGTAAAACACCATCGGACGCTCAAAAAGCGAATATTCAAAAATCAGCGACGAATAGTCGGTTATGCAGACATCGCTTACGCATATAAGCTCCTCAATCGTCAGCTTGTCGCTCACGTCAAACGCAAAATCCATACAGCTTTCGTCAATCCTTGTCCGTTCCCTTACAAAGCCATGCTGCTTTATTAAAAGGACACACCCGTCAAGCCTTTCCATGAGCGAAGCTATGTCAAACATTTCCGGAGCCTTCGCATTGTCTGCATCCCCTCTGTAGGTGGGCGCATAGAGAATAACCTTTTTGCCCTCTGCGGCAGGACAAGCCTCGTAAAGCCGCTTGTATGAGCCTGAAATATTTTGCTTGTCAAAAAACCAGTCGCTTCTTGCAACTCCGATAGCCTTCACACAGTCTTTGCCCGTTTTGTCAAAGCCAAAAGCCTCGTTGAAGCAGTGAACACATTCATCGGAGCTTACCGTCACAAGCGAATAGTTGATATGCGCAGGATAACGGTCAAGCTGTTTCGGCTCCTGCCCGAAGCTAAGCGAAGCGATTGAATAGCCCCACTTTTTAAACGCTCCGCAGGAATGCCACGTCTGAATAAGCCTTGAACCCTTTCTCAGCCTAAACGCTCCGAACAGATTGCAGGTGTCGTCAATCATCACAGTCCCCGCAGTCGGTAAAATCGCGCAAAGCTTTAAATACCTCGCAAGATACGACAAGCCGCCGCTGTTGTTGTGAATATAGAAAACTCTAGTCGGCTTTCCTCTGCGATTAAGCTCGCTGTAAACTGGACTGAAAGAATCTGTAAGAAAATCATGCCTTACCTCGCAAAAAAGCGTAAGCTCACCTTGCTGCTTTCTTATGCAAAAAAGCTTATAGGTTAATGGATATATCACCTTAAATGCGGCAAGCTTTACAAATTCACGTAAAAAATTTGGCATACAAACTCACACCGTCCGAAAATACACTGTTTATTCTTCTGATTTTTCTACAAAATCACTACAGGGCTTCTCTAAAAACCGTTGCTGTGCAGATGCGGCAAAGATTTGCGTCAGCTTCGATGCTTTGAAAACGCAGGAATACTGTATGTATTTCAAGTTTTTCAGAGCAAGAAGGCGGCGTGAAGATTTGCGCAGATGTGCAAGCAAGGGCTTTTAGAGATGTCTAAATTATTATATCATATCTTTTTTGCTATGTCAAGCCTTTTCGACAACTTTCACTTATTTTGTGCCGATTAAACTCCGCTTATACCTTGCCTAAAAACAAAAAAGCGGCAGCTAACAGCCGCCGCATTGATTTTTATACCCAGACTCCTATTGTAAGCTTTACCATAAACAGCATTATCAGCAATATCGCCGCTGTGCCAATCATTAGAGTCCTAGCCGTATTTAAGTCGCTGTGTTCAGGCTCTTTAAGCTGTTCGCCTATAGTCACCGTTCTCATAAACTGCTCGCTGTAAACCTCCTCAGGCATGAGCGAAATTCCCAGCAGTCCCGCCATAACCGCTCTGCATCCGCCGAAGCAGGGTCTTGCGCATTTCTTTGAATCCTTTTTGTAAACTCTCTCCGCCGCTCTCGTGTTCAGCTTGAGCCACAAGGCGTCCGCAAGCATAAGATAAGCCGCAAGCTTTCCAGGCAAAAAGCAAAGTCCGTTTTGAAGCACTCTTACAGGCTCTGCGAAGCTCAAGGAATTTTCCTCTGAACCGTAATTAAGATTCGCCGCAGCGTCCGCCGCCGCAAAGAACAGTCCTCCCACTGACGAAAGCAGGAACATATACAAAAGCGGAGCGGCTATGCTGTCAACCGTTCTGTCGGCAATTCCCTGAATCGATGCCTTTACAATTTCCTCACCGCTAAGCTCCTTGTACTTTCTTCCGAAAAGTCTGTTAAGCCTTTTGTCCGCACGGCGGCTGTTGGATGTCTTTGCCGCACGGGAAGCATCCTTTGAGAGCGTCACCAGATTTTTTATGTCAAGAAGCGACCAGCAGAGCAGTGCGTCAACTATAATTCCCAGTGCAGGAAGGAATATGTACAGCAAAATCAAAATCAACGCTGTCGGCACAAGCAGAATAAGCATAAGTACGGTAATGTAAACCATTCCTGCGTTGTGCTGCCCGTCCTCCGTTTCCTGATATTTTGAGCTTATTGTCGGAGCTAAGTGCCGACAGAGCTTCTCAATGTACGTTCTTGCGCTTATAATCTTCGGAGTGCCGAAGAAAAAGCTCAGCAAAAATCCCGCCGTCATGGCGACAAGTGTATTTATAATCATGTGATTTTCTCCTTATTAAAGCTTCATGCCTAAATTGGTAATTATTTTCCCACAGACATTTTAAAACCTGCAATCAACTATATATTTTCATTATACCACAGTCCGACAAAAAAATCAACACCTTAAGAGCAATTTTTTCAAAGAGTGTTCAGTCTGAAAGCTCTCAAAAATATCTGCGGCACATTCAGGGCTGCTCATTTTTCGGCTTCAGATTGTCTGATGAAATAAGCTCAACCTCTACTGTTGGCTTGTCGTTCTCAGCGTGACCGTCGTCTATTGCGGGAATCGTCATAAGCACAGTTGTGCCTACTCCCTCCTCGCTGTTTATATTGAGCGTTCCGCCGTGACGGGTGATAATCTCGTTCGCCACCGCAAGTCCTATTCCCGAGCCTCTGCGAGTGTGGTTCGCCTTAAAAAACTTTGTCTTGACCTTTGGCAGGTCTTCCTTGGATATTCCAATTCCCGTATCAGAAACCAAAATGCAGATGTCGCCCTTTTCCTCATACGCTTCAACCGACACCGTATCGCCCTTGTCGGAATATTTTATCGCATTGTCAACAATGTTTATAAACACCTGTCTTAGCCTGTTTTTATCTCCGTACACAAACGGCAGGGTAGTAGGCTCATAGTAATTGAGCGTTATACCCAGTGCTCTTGCACGCTCCTGATAGATAAGCACCGTTTCGCCGAGCTCAGCTAAAATGTCAATCGTATCCATTATAAGCGTAAGGCGGTTGTCCTGAATGCGTGAAAAATCCAGAAGCTCCTCGACCATCTGCGAAAGCCGCTCAGTTTCAGAGGTGATAACTCTCATTCCCTTTTTAAAGGTTTCCTCGTCGTCAATTGTCGTGAGCGTTTCGCTCCAGCCCTTTATCGCCGTAAGCGGCGTTCTAAGCTCGTGAGAAATGCTTGAAATAAACTCGTTTTTCATAGATTCGGTATTTGAAAGCTCCTGCGCCATATAATTTATCGAATCGCACAAATCGCCAAGCTCATCATCGCCCGTCTTTTCTATCCTCTCGGAAAAATCGCCTTTGGCTATATCCCTCGCAATCTCACCGATTTTAATTACCGGGTAAACGATAGAACGGATAAAAAATCTTCCCGACACATACAGGAGCAGAATAATCATCGCAAAAATGATGGTCATTCCAACAGTGAGAATCAAAATCTGATAGTCAATATTTTTCATTGACGATACCATTCTCAGCGCAGTGTACTCGCTTCCGCTTATTGAAATCACCGCCGTTACAGCTATAACCTTTTCGCCGCTCGGCAAATCAAAGATAGCGTATCCCGTTCCATCGTCAGACTGCTGCGCAGCCGTGTAGTCCTCATAGCTTGTATCGGTTGAGGGCGAAAATCCTGACGAGGTAATCTCCGCCTCGTTATCGGCAGTTATCGCCATAAGCTCAATCTTGTCCTTGTCCTCATAGCTTTCAACAAGCGTTCTTATTTGTGAGGAATTGTTCACTGAACTGTCTGTCGCACCGCTTTCAAGAGAGCTGATTATTACGTTCATCTGAGAGGTAAGGTACTGCCTTGCGGAGCTATAGTAGTATCCTCTTATAAAAGCCACAAGCAAAATTTCTATAATCACCAAAACAGTGATAACTGCGCCTAAACTGCTTGTCTGCCACTGCGTGACAATGCTGTGCCTGCCGAAGCGGTTTTTGCCGTTTGCCGCAGAATCCTTTTTCTTCTTATTTTTTATAGACTCTCACCTCTGCTCTCATAGAAAAATCAGATAATCAGCCTGCCGCCCATTTGTATCCGAAGCCCCAGATAGTAAGAATATACTTAGGACTTGACGGCTCGTCCTCAATCTTCATTCTGATACGTCTTATGTTCACATCGACTATCTTGTCGTCACCGTAATAGCTCTCGCCCCAAATGTGGTTGAGAATACTGTTGCGATCAAGTGCTGTGTTCTGATTTTTGAAAAAGTACTCCATAATCTGATACTCAACCTGCGTCAAGTCTATCTGCGCGCCGTTTTTGTAAACCGTCCTGCTCTTTAGATTAAGCGTGAACGGACCGCTTGTAATAACAGACGCTGTTTCCGTCTTTGAATGTACCATATTTACTCTGCGGCAAACTGCGTCCACTCGTGCGATAAGCTCGGAAATGGAAAACGGCTTTGTAATGTAATCGTCCGCTCCCATCATAAGCGATGAAATTTTGTCCATCTCCTGCGATTTTGCCGACAGCATTATTATGCCCATTGTTTCACTCTGCTCTCTGAAACGCTTGCATACCGTTACGCCGTCAATTCCAGGCATCATAATATCGAGAAGCGCTAAATCGAACGCTCCGCCCTCATCGTCAAAGGCCTTTATCGCTTCCTCTCCGCTGCCAACGTCCACAACATCGTAGCCACTGCGCTTAAGATTGATAACTATAAATTCTCTGATGGACTCCTCGTCCTCGCAAACCAATACCTTTTTCATATTATTTCGTCCTTTCTTAAAGATTAATCTGTTGTATAAAAGCAGTTCTGAACCTCGTCAATTGTAAGTATCAGCGTTTCACGCTTATTTGTCGGCAGCTTTACTAAATACTGAACCTGCCCTTTTGAAGTTATAAGCTCGTAGCCGTCGTAAATATACTGCTCCGCATCTTCCTTTGTGGTGGTCTTTATCCTCATAAGCTCCGTCATATCCGAATTTATATCGCCGCCGTATTTATAGAACACCGCTTCGTCAGTTTCGGAATCAATCTTGACTGTAACCTCATCGTTCCACCTTGACGGAAAAGTCATCATATACCCCTCCGATACAGAGCAGTAGCCGCTGAATTTCTCCGCAAAGCTGTAAAAATCCTCATAAACATACCATGTGGTTTCAAGAATCTGCTCCTCGCTCACTGCGTTTTCATAGCCTGTCATCGCCTTTGTCGAGGGGATTTCATAAACCCCATCATCGTCTATGTCAGCCGTGCTGTAGCCGTTCGGTCTTGTGCATATGCTCAAGAGATTGTTGCTCCTAAGCTCAACAGGATTCTGTAGTCCTGAGTAGCGGTAAAAAATAATCTCCGTCTGCAAATTTCCATCTGCGTTAAGCTCGTCAATATACACCGCAGGGCTGCCGTCCTCAAGCTTTCCAGAATACGCCTTAACATACGACTGCACTCCCGTACACATATCTATCCCATCATCCTTGACAATCTCTCCATCGTCAAGCTCTATCAGATAGGCTCTCGCCGAAACCGCCGCCGTTTCTGCATCGGTCGTTGACTGCACGGCGATAATCTCGTCAGTTCCGTCAGAATTTATATCAATTGCTTCCAGCAGCGAATAGGAATCACTTCCCAATCTGTCAAAGCTTCCGTCAGAATAGCTGTAAACCTCAAATGTATTGTCGCCTGTATATCCCTGATACCCTACAAGAACATCTGCATCATTGCCTTTTCCCATAGCGGAAATAATAACCTGATCGACTTCTGTTCCTGCACCGGCTATCTCCTTGACAGAATACCACTCTCCGTCCTCGTCACGGTCAAGCAGATTCGCTCTTATTCCCTCGCTTTCAGCACTTGAATACTCGTAAAAAACAAGTGCCTCGTCAACATTATCCCCGTCAAAATCATACACCACATACGCTGAACGGTAGTTTCCGTTTCTCGGATATTTAAGCGTTATATTTCTGCCAACTGCACTAATCAGTGCCTCATGAATCTCCGTCTGCTCATCGGTAAGCTTAGGAGCCGCAAGCAGCGTGTCAACAGAAAAGCTCACACCGCTGCACCCTGCAAGCGGCAAAGTGAAAGCACCGAAAGCCGCACAGCTTATTAATTTTTTTATCACACTAGCCATGAGCGACTTCCTTTCTGCCTGTACTGATTCTCTTCTTCTTATTTATTATATCACACAAAGAAGCTTTATTCAAGTCTTTTTTGTAAAAAAGCCTGACCGACATTTTTGTAAATAAAAAACGACCTGCGTTTTTTGCAAGCCGCTTCAAATAATTTTTTAATTATAGGTTTTTCCTGCCACTTTTATACGTGCCATCGCACGCTTCAACGCCGCTTGTGTGTGGATATACTGCTTTGTCGAGAGCTTCTGTCTGAGCCTTTCCTCCGCTCTCTCCTTTGCCGCCTGCGCTCTCAAAAGGTCTATATCCTCAGGTCTTTCAACAGAATCGGCAAACACCTTTACAAAGTTAGGCATAACCTCCAGAAAGCCCTGCGACACTATCGCTCTGCGCCATTCTCCGTCACAGCGAAACTGAATCTCTCCCTCTGACAAACAGCAAATCATAGGCTCGTGTCCTCCAAGAACGCCCATACTGCCGTCAATTGACGGAAAGATAATTTCCTCGCAGTCGCCGCTGAAAAAGTACTTGTCTGCGGCAAGTATATCAAGCTTGAAGCTTCTGCTCATAAAATCAAGCCTCCTCCAGCTTCTTCGCCTTTTTCACCACGTCCTCAATCGTTCCAACGTTCAAAAATGCCGCTTCGGGATATTCGTCCATATCGCCGTCAAGAATAGCCTTAAAGCCTCTGAGCGTTTCCTTGAGCGGGACATATTGCCCTGGAACGCCCGTGAAATTCTCCGCTACATGGAAGGGCTGTGAGAGAAATCTCTGAATCTTTCTCGCTCTCATAACCGTACTCTTGTCCGCATCGTCAAGCTCCTCCATACCGAGAATAGCTATGATGTCCTGAAGCTCCTTGTACTTTTGCAGAACCTCCTGCGTGCTTCTCGCAATTTTGTAATGCTCCTCGCCCACAATGTCAGGCTCAAGTATTCTCGAAGTTGAATCAAGCGGATCTACCGCAGGATAAATGCCCTGCTCGACTATCTTTCTCGAAAGCACAGTTGTAGCGTCAAGGTGTGTAAATGTAATCGCAGGAGCTGGGTCTGTCAGGTCGTCCGCAGGAACATAAACTGCCTGAACAGACGTGATAGAGCCGTTCTTTGTCGAGGTGATTCTCTCCTGCAAATCTCCCATCTCGTTGGCAAGCGTCGGCTGATAGCCTACCGCCGACGGCATTCTTCCCAGAAGTGCCGAAACCTCCGAACCAGCCTGCACATATCTGAAAATATTGTCTATAAACAAAAGCACATTCTGATGCTCTACATCTCTGAAATATTCCGCCATCGTAAGCCCCGTAAGCGCAACTCTCATACGAGAGCCGGGCGGCTCGTTCATTTGTCCGAACACCAGCGCAGTTTTTTCAATTACTCCTGATTCCGTCATCTCATGCCAAAGATCGTTGCCCTCTCTCGAACGCTCTCCGACGCCTGTAAAAATCGAATATCCGCCGTGTTCAGTCGCTACGTTTCTGATAAGCTCCTGAATAAGCACGGTTTTTCCTACTCCCGCACCGCCGAAAAGTCCAATCTTTCCGCCCTTCGCATACGGCGCAAGCAGGTCTATAACTTTTATTCCCGTTTCGAGAATTTCTACTACAGAGCTTTGCTCCTCGAATTGCGGCGGCTCGCGGTGAATTTTCCAGCGATGTTCTGATTTAGCCTCGCCCTTGCCGTCAATCGTTTCACCTAAAACGTTAAACATTCTGCCTAGCGTCGCAGTTCCTACAGGAACCTCTATACAAGAGCCTGTCGCCGTAACCTCCATACCCTTGCTAAGTCCATCGCTTGACGAAAGCATAATCGCACGAACCACGTTGTTTCCCATATGCTGCGCCACTTCCATAACCTTGGTTTTGCCGTCAAGCTTAACCTCCAATGCGTCCTTGACCATCGGCAGCTTTCCAGAGGAAAATTCAACGTCTATAACTGCGCCCATAATCTGAACAATACTACCCTTTTCCATTTAAATCACCACTCACTGTTCTTTAAGCTTCTTGCGCCGCCGACTATCTCGGTAATCTCCTGCGTAATCGCCGCCTGCCTTACTCTGTTGTAATCAAGCGTAAGCTCTGAAATCATATCTGATGCACTGTTTGTCGCCGACTCCATAGCCGTCATTCGGGCATTCTGCTCACTGCAAAAGGATTCGGTAAGTATTCCGAAAATAAGTCCTTTCAGATAGTTCGGCACGAGATGATCCATAACCGCTTCAGGCGAAGGCTCAAAGGTCGCCGCCGAATGACGATGCTCCTCTGGTATTCTTCGCTCCTCAAAATGCTCTCTTTCAAGCGGCAGAAGCTTAACCAGCGTTGGCACTTCAATTCCTCTTTCAATCTTAGTGTAGACTGCGTACACCTCGTCAAGCTGCCCTCTTAAAAACAAATCCGTCACTGTTTCCTGTATCCGTCTTGCCCTATACAATTCAGGCTGCTGCGCCGTGTAAAGAAATTCCGTGTCAACGTTCATTTTTTTGCTTTCAAAATAAACTCTCCCGACTGCGCCCACTGCAAAAAGGCAGGTATTCTCATGCTTAGCTATTTCGCTTTCGACAAGCTTGACTATGTTGTGATTGTACGCTCCGCACATTCCCTTGTCGCCTGTCACGACTATGTAGCCATAGGATTTTTTATCCTCTGGTTTTTTTCTTCCGTTGTCAAAGAACGGATGCTCAAATTCTCCCGTATGCTTTAAAATATGATGAATCGTATACTGCAAATTCATAAAGTACGGAACGGTATCGTCAAGCGCAGTACGAGCCTTTTTTAGCTTTGAGGACGATATAAGGTACATGGCGTTGGTGATTTTCATAATATCGCTTATACTTGAGATACGTTCCTTAATTTCACGCATATTAGCCATCGACCGCACACCGTCCTTTCCTCAAATCAGCTGTTCTCCTTAAATTCCTTTGCCGCCGTTACAATTTTCTCGGCAAGCTCGTCTGAAAGAACCTTCTTTTCGTTTATTTCATCTATAATATCGCCGTAATTGTCCTTGAAATATTCTATAATCTGCGCCTTGAAGGTCTTTACGTCTTCAAGCGGCACGTCCTGCATAACCCTGTTGTTTACAAGAGTCAGCAAAATTACCTGCTCGTACATCGGAAGCGGCTTGCAGAGCGGCTGTTTGAGAAGTTCCATAAGTCTGTCGCCGAAATCAAGCAGATTCTTTGTCGTCTTGTCAAGATCTGAGCTGAACTGTGTAAATACCTCCATCTCACGGTACTGCGCCAGATCCATACGAAGCGTTTCCGAAACCTTTTTCATAGCCTTGGTCTGAGCCGCACCGCCTACACGAGATACGGAAAGTCCCACGTTTACGGCAGGTCTTACACCCGCGTTGAAAAGCTGTGTTTCAAGGAAAATCTGTCCGTCTGTGATGGAAATTACGTTTGTCGGAATGTAGGCGGACACATCTCCCGCCTGCGTTTCAATAATCGGCAGTGCGGTAATAGAACCGCCTCCGTGCGCCTCGTCAAGCTTTGAGGATCGCTCCAGAAGCCTTGAGTGAAGATAGAAAACATCTCCAGGATAAGCCTCACGTCCAGGCGAACGCTCAAGCAGTAAGCTCATAGCTCTGTATGCAGCTGCGTGCTTTGAAAGGTCGTCATAGACTATCAGCACGTCCTTGCCCTGATGCATAAAGTACTCCGCCAAAGCCGTTCCCGCATAGGGAGCTACCCACTGCAGCGGCGCAAGATCCGAAGCCATTGCGGCTACAACTATTGTGTAGTCCATAGCACCGTACTTTTCAAAATCATTTACCACCTTTGCAACGGTGGACGCCTTTTGTCCAATCGCCACGTATATGCAGATTATATCCTGCCCCTTTTGATTTATAATAGTATCAGTCGCTATCGAGGTCTTTCCCGTCTGCCTGTCGCCGATAATCAGCTCACGCTGTCCTCGTCCTATAGGAAACATCGAATCTATCGCCAAAATTCCAGTCTGAAGCGGCTCGCATACGCTCTTTCTTTCGCAGACTCCAGGAGCCTGCGCTTCAATCGGGTAATAGTCGCTCTCTTTTATTTCTCCCTTGCCGTCAATAGGTGCGCCAAGGCTGTCGATTACACGTCCGATAAAGTTATCGCCAACGCCGATACCTGCTCGCTTGTTGGTTCTTATCGCTTTTGAGCCCTCCTGCAAGCCGTACTCCGTTCCCAGCAGAACGCAGCCTATCGAATCGAAATTTATATTCTGCACAATACCTTTTACACCGTTTTCAAACTGTATAAGCTCTCCAAACATAGCGTTGTTAAGTCCGTGAACCTTTACAATGCCATCGTGGATAGAAACCACCGTTCCCGATTCGCTGACTTCAACCTTAGCCTCAAAGTCGGTAATTTCACTGCGGAGCATTGAGATAATATCGCTCTCGCCGTCCCTTTTTCCAGTGAGATCCTCGCCCTTGACAAGCTTTTCTCTCAACGACTTCATTGCGCTCTTAACGCTCTTGTCATAGAGCTTGTCGCCGACTCTTAATATGTATCCGCCGATAATTTCAGCGTCAATTTTCACATCGACCTTGACGCTCTTTGCGTCGTATTTTTCGCTTACAGTCTTTTTTATCTGCTCAATCAGCTCGTCGTCAGGCTGCTGTGCGCAGGTAAGCTCCGCTAAAATCGTTTTGTTTTTCTCCAGCTTGATTTTTTCATACTCCGCTAGAGCCGAATCAATTTCGCCAAGCGAGCCTTCGTTTGTAAGCGCAGTCAGAAAGCTGCATACGCTGTCGGGAAAAACCCTTTGGATAACTCGATTTTTTTCGGTTATCTCCACTGCGGGATTTAACAGCACCGTGCGAAGATCCTCGTTGGTTCTCCAAATATCCCTCGTCTGTGTTATATCCTCATCGCTAGCCGCACTGTCAAAGAGATACTGTGCAAAGCTCGTCATCTCACTCATCCGAAGCACCTACCTCTGACAAAAGCTGCTTAGCAAAAACAATGTTGCTCTGCTCCTCGATATTTTTCTCCAGCACCTTTTCAGCCGCCCTTACAGCAAGCTCCGCAATTTCAGCTTTTGCACTGTCTATCGCCTTTTCGCGCTCAAGCTCAATATCCTTTTGCGCCTGAATGCGCAATTTTACGGCGTCCTGTCTGGCTTCCTCTAAAATTGCGCTACTCTCCTTCTCCGCACGCTGTCTGGCAGTACTCGTGATTTTAGCCGCTTCAGTATGAGCGTCACCTAGCTGCGTTTCATATTCCTCTTTGAGCTTAATCGCCTGCTCATTGGTTTGCTTTGCGCTGTCAAGGTCATCCTGAATCATCTTAGCGCGTTTATCCATCATAGCCGTAACAGGTCCGAATAAAAACTTTTTGAGTAACAAAAACAGTATGATGAGGTTTACGACCGTCCACAAAATATCCCATGGATCTATATTCAGCATATTTCATCAGTCCCTTCTATTAAGAAAGCTCATCAAAAGCTTTACGCTACAAAGATAATCAAAATAGCTACCAAAAGTCCATAAATAGCCGTAGCCTCAGCAAGTGCGCATCCCAAAAGAAGCGCAGACTGAATTGAACCCTTTGCTTCAGGTTGGCGAGCGATTGCATCGCACGCATGGCTTGTCGCCACACCGATACCGATTCCTGCTCCTATACCTGTTAATACTGCGATTGCAGCTCCAATTGCTATTGACATAAAAAACATCTCCTCAAAAAAATTTGACTGTTTAGTTTGTGATTAATCCTCTACCGCTTCTCTTATAAACAGCGAGGTTAAAAATACAAAAATGTACGCCTGTAAGCACCCGTCGAAAATATCAAAATACAAGCTGAACACCATTGGAATTACCGCAGGACAAACCATCTTGATAAGCTCCATAATGATAAACGAAGCAATTACGTTTCCGAAAAGTCGCATACACAGCGACAGCGGTCTTATTCCAATCTCTAAAATATTCATCGGCAGCATTATCGCCGTAGGCTGCGCTAAGGATTTAAAGAAGCCGTTCGCCTTACGCTGATGAATATTTGCGTACTCTATTAAAATTATGCTCATCAGAGCAAGCCCTATAGTCACGCTCAAATCCTTGGTCGGCGGTTTAAAACCGAATATTCCGATTATATTTGAAAAGCCTATGTAGATAAGCACCGTGCCTAAATAGGGGAAATATCTCATTCCTCTTTCGCCCATACCATTGTAGCAAAAATCTCTTATCCATCCGATTGCCGTTTCCAAGAGCATCTGTCCCTTTGACGGAACAACCTTTAAATTTCTTGTAATTATAATCGACAGTATCACAAGCACCGCCATTATAATCCAAGTCACCACCGTCGATTCATAAACAGGAATACCGCCGTCTATAAACGGCACGGGTATTGAAAAAACCACGTCGCAGCTTAGCTGCTCGTTTATTTCCTCTGAAATTGACGAGTCGGCAAAATAGCTGACGCTCAGTCCTGCGCTCTCTAAAACACCCATAGTCCGCTTCACCTCCAAAAATACAGCTATACAGCGCAAAAAAGCCAATGAATTTTACTTGGCATCCGATGTCTTTAATCCTTAAGTGTTCGTATCAATGAATGAAATCATCGAAAATGTATCAACGAAAACGAATGAAAAACACAGACTTAAATAAAATCACCATTGACCCTGTCAAGTATTCAAATGTTGATGTCAAATTCGCCTCAGGAGCTTTCATGCAAACTAATCGTTTCAGCTAAAAGCACCTTCGTTTGTACACACTTTATTATAGTACAATATTTTCAATTTGTAAAATGCGTTTTTCGCATAAAGACCATACGCTTTTTCTATAAGCCGATTTTTTCGGTAAATTTCCACAAAATCAGTGCAAAAAAGACGCCGATTTTTCTAAAAATGCACAGAAATCACATTGGAAATCTTTTTTTATTCAAAAAAGTTTGACATTTTCAATGCTTTTTCTAGTGCAAAAATGGTCGGCGTATGGAACGTGCCTTTTTTAACAGAACAGGAGGAAGAACCGCCTGGCTCTTCCTCCTTTATTTTTACAGCTTTGCAAGCTTTCCGCACTGCTCCTTAATCGCAGGGTAAATTTCACGGTAAAGCTGATAGTAGCTTTCGTAAACCGGCACGTTTTCCTCATTCGGCTGCTGAATCTTGTCTGTCGAAACCACCGCCTCGCAGGCTTCAGGAACGCTTGAATAAACTCCCGCTCCGGTAAGTGCCAGCAGCGCAACGCCAAGCGCAGGACCCTCCTTTGAAGCCGCCGTCTTGACAGGGCAGTTGTACAAATCCGCAAGCATTGACCTCCAAAGCGGCGAGCTTCCGCCTCCGCCGCAAGCCATCATGTCGCTTACGTTTATATTCATATCTCTGAACACCTCAACGCAGTCTCTCAGCGAGTAAGAAACTCCCTCAAGCACCGCTCTTAACATATGCTTTTTGGTGTGCATTGCCGAAAGTCCGAAGAAAACTCCTCTTGCGTTCGGATCGAGATGTGGCGTGCGTTCACCCATCAGATACGGCAGATATAAGAGCCTGTCCGCTCCGACTCCAACCGTCTGAGCTTCCTTGTCCATCAGATAATACTCGTCAATGCCCATATACTTAGCCGTTTCCTTTTCCGCTTCACAGAAATTATCTCTGAACCACTTAAGCGACAAGCCTGCTCCCTGAGTTACTCCCATGACGTGCCACGAATTTGGAACAGCCGCACAGCAGGTGTGAACTCTGCCCTTAGGGTCAATCGCAATTGATGAGGTGTGAGCGAAAACTACTCCTGATGTTCCGATTGTGGTGAAAGCCTTGCCATCAGAGCAAACGCCCGTGCCGATTGCCGCCGCCGCATTGTCGCCTGCGCCGCCTACTACAATAGTACCCTCTTTCAGCCCTGTAAGCTCAGCCGCTTTAGCTGTGACAGTGCCTGTAACCTCGCAGGATTCATAAACCTTGGCAAGCATATCCATATCAATTTCCAGAGCCGAGCAAATCTCACTGCTCCAGCCACGCTTCGGCACGTCAAGCAGCTGCATTCCCGAAGCGTCAGAAACCTCTGTCGCAAATTCATTTGTAAGAATATATCTCAAATAGTCCTTTGGCAAAAGTATGTGACGGCATTTTTCAAAAATCTGCGGCTCGTTATTTTTAATCCATAGTATTTTAGCCGCCGTCCAGCCTGTCAGCGCAGGGTTAGCCGTTATTTCAATCAGCTTTTCTCTGCCGACAATTTTGTTCATCTGTTCAACCTCTGCTTGCGTTCTCTGGTCGCACCAGATGATGGAATTTCTCAGCACCTCGCCGTTTTCGTCAAGCATAACAAGCCCATGCATCTGCCCTGAAATTCCCACACCGACAATCTCGTCCTTTGACACTCCGCTTTTTGTCGTAACCGCCTTTATCGTTTCGACCATAGCGTTCGCCCAATCATGGGGATCCTGCTCGGCATAGCCGTTTTTCGGCTGATACATCGGATACTCAATCGTCTTTGAAGCGATAACCGCTCCCTTTTCGTCAAACAAAACGGTCTTTGTGCCGCTCGTTCCGCAGTCTACTCCTATTACATAAGCCATAACAATTCTCCTTTATTATTTATTTTGCCCGTTGGTCTTTTTCTTTTTAACCGAAACGCAGATTTCACCTGCTTTTTCTCTCATCTCACATACCGCCTCAAAGGGGGCTTTGTCGCAAAGTATATCTGAAATAACCGCCGCTCCGTTGATTCCAATCCCTCTGAAGCGCTCTATATTAGTCCGCTTCACTCCACCGATAACCACTATCGGAATATCTACCGCTTCACGGATTTTTTTTAGATTCGTTATCGTGTTGACCTTGACGTCAGGCTTTGTTGACGAAGCGAACATCGCTCCTACGCCGATATAATCCGCACCGTCCGCCTGAGCCTTTTTCGCAAGAGCAACTGTCGGAGCGGTAACTCCTATTATTTTGTCATCGCCCAGCATTTTCCTTGCCTGCGCACAGTCCATATCGCTTTGCCCTAAATGCACTCCCGCAGCGTCAACGGCTATAGCCGCATCCACTCTGTCGTTTATTATCAGCGGCACGCTGTATTTGTCGGTAAGCGTTCTGACCTTAAGCGCAAGCGAATAAAACTGATCGGTACTAAGATTTTTTTCACGAAGCTGCACAATATCCGTCCCTGCCCTTAGAATCTCCTCAAGAGTGAACATGTAGCTTTTCTTTCCGTTGCTTTCAAGCACACTGCCGTCCATTATCACATACAGCGTATAGCTGTCAAAATCGTGCCTGCTGAAATTTTTTCTTAATATCTCCAAAGCTTTTCCTTTCGACAAGCGTTTATCTTTCCGTACAGAATTTAACTTCCTTGCCCTCTAAAATCATGTTAGTCGTCCTGACCGCGCACATCTTTCCGCACATAGAGCAGGTGTGACGCTCTGATGGCGGAGTCTGCTCGTAAAAACGCTTCGCCTTTTCGCCGTCCATCGCTATTTCAAACATAGCGTCCCAGTCAAGAGCGTGTCTTGCCTTTGCCATTTCGTTGTCCTTGTCCATCGCATGAGGCACTCCCTTTGCAATGTCAGCCGCATGAGCCGCAATTTTGCTTGCGATAATTCCCTCCTTAACATCGTCCGCATCGGGAAGCCTGAGATGCTCCGCAGGCGTTACATAGCACAGAAAATCCGCACCGCTTGCAGCCGCAATCGCTCCACCTATAGCCGAAGTGATATGGTCGTACCCAGGCGCAATATCCGTCACAAGCGGACCTAACACATAAAAAGGCGCATTGTGACAAAGCTGCTTTTGCAGCTTCATGTTCGCCGCAATCTGATCCATCGGCATATGCCCCGGACCCTCAACCATGACCTGAACGTTTTTATCCCACGCTCTCTTTGTCAGATTTCCAAGCTCTACAAGCTCGCTTATCTGTCCGGCATCGGATGCGTCCGCAAGACAGCCCGGGCGCAGTGCGTCGCCTAATGAAATTGTAACGTCATATTCGTAAAGAATATCAAGCACGTCGTCGTAAAATTCAAAGAACGGATTTTCGTTTCCCGTCATCATCATCCATGCAAACAGCAGAGAGCCGCCTCTTGAAACAATGTTCATCTTCCTGCCCTCACGTCTGAAAGCTTCAACCGCACGGCGGTTTATTCCCGCATGGATCGTCATAAAGTCCACGCCCTCTTCAGCGTGCGCTCTGACTACCTTGAGAAAATCCTCTGCGCTTATTTCAAGCAAATCCTTATCAAGATAGCCTATAGCGTCATACATCGGCACAGTTCCAATCATCGCAGGCGATTTTTCAATCAGAGCCTGACGAAAGGTGTTTGTCTTGCCGTGATTTGACAAATCCATAATAGCCTCTGCGCCGAAATCAAGAGCCATATCAACCTTTTTCATTTCAAGGTCGTAGTCCTTTGCGTCGCCTGAAATTCCAAGGTTTACATTTATCTTTGTGCGAAGTCCGCCGCCTATGCCCTCAGGTGAAAGCGATCTGTGATTTATATTTGCAGGGATACAAATTTCTCCCTTTGCGGTCTTTTCACGAATTTCCTCCGCTGTGCGGTACTCCTTTTGAGCGACAATCTCCATCTCCTTGGTTACAATACCCTTTTTCGCCGCTTCCATCTGTGTTTTATATTCCATCTCAAGCCTTTCCTTTCTCAATATGATATTCATAAAAATGATTTACAGGACTATGCCCCTTTCCGACTGTAAAAGAGCTTTCAATCGCAGCCTCAACATACGCTTTTGCTTTCTCAATCGCTTCAAGCATATCCATTCCCTTGGCAAGGTTCGCCGCAATCGCCGAAGAAAGTGTGCAGCCTGTGCCGTGAGTGTTTTGCGAATTTATCCGCTTACCGCAAAATACCACGCTTTCACTGCTGCGGCTATATAAAATATCCACGCAGTCGCCATCAAAATCTCCGCCCTTAATCAGCAGATTTTTCACGTTCTCACGCATTATAATCTCAGCCGCTCTGTCAAAGTCGTCAAGGCTAGTAATCTCAACTTCCGAAAGTGCCTGCGCTTCGCTGATGTTCGGCGTGATTAAATCCACATTTTTAAAAAGCCGCTCCTTCATCGCCGAAACGGTATCCCCAAAGGAAAGCGCATCGCCGCTTGTCGCAACAAGCACAGGATCGCATACGACAATTTTCGGCTTGTACTGCTCGAGCTTGTCTGCTACAGCGTTTATTATCTCCGCGCTTGGCAGCATACCTAGCTTCACAGCGTCAATTTCAATGTCCTCAAAAACAGCGTCAATTTGAGCGACAATCTCGCTTACTGGCAGATTAAAAACGCTTATCACACGGCAGGTGTTTTCAGCTACTACAGAGCTTATCACGCTTGCGCCGTATACCCCGTTTGCTGAAAAAGCCTTTAAATCCGCCTGAATCCCTGCACCGCCTGAGCAGTCGGAGCCTGCAATCGTCAGGCATTTCTTTATCATAAAAAAGTCCCTCCTCTGGCAGGAAAGACCTCGATACCTTTGCTTCCTACCACGGTATTAACCGACAGGTTCAAAGGGTCGGGCAAAGCCCTCTCAACCGCCCTTGGCAGTTCCCCTGCAAATGCTTATGCTTTTATTTTACCACTTTATTTATTCGCTGTCAATAGCTTTTTTAAATTTTGGAAAATTTCTTTTTTCACTAAAACGCACGCAGATTTTAAGAAAGTTTTTTATCAAAGTTAAAAAATATCAACATGAATGTGCTATAATAAAATAAACGACAAAAAACTTGACAAAAGGGGGCAAACCAATGACAAATATAGCAATCGTTCTTTCACTTACCGCTGTAGTTATGCTTATCTGTATTCTTAGCGGCTCAATTTCATCTAAGATGGGCGTTCCTGTGCTTATAATTTTTATCGGTATGGGTATGCTTTTCGGTTCGGACGGGATTTTTAAGCTTGAATTTGAAAACTTCGAGTTTGCCGAGCAAATCTGCACTGTGGCTATGGTTTTTATAATATTCTACGGCGGCTTCGGCGTCAAGTGGTCGCAGGCTAAAAACGCCGCCGCTTCATCGCTTGTGCTGTCCTGCCTTGGCACTATTCTCACCTTTGCACTCACAGCGATTTTCTGCTCGCTGGTTTTAGGCTTTAGCCTACACCGTGCACTCATTGTCGGAGCGGTGCTTTCCTCAACAGATGCCGCTTCGGTATTTAACATACTTCGTTCAAAAAATCTGAATCTAAAATACAACTCCGCCTCTATCCTTGAAATTGAAAGCGGAAGCAACGACCCATGGGCGTATATGCTCACGATAATTACCCTCTCGATCGCTGACGGCTCGACTTCGGCAGGCTCGGTAGTCAAGCTTTTCTTTTCACAGCTTGTTTTCGGAGCGGTTATAGGAATGGTGCTGGCTCTTGCGGCAAGAAAGCTTATAAGCCGTCTTCATACTTCAAATCAGAGCCTAGACATGATTATAGTTGCCGCAATTGCCATGCTCTCGTTTTCCCTGCCAAGCCTTATAGGCGGCAACGGATTTTTGAGCTGCTATATCTGCGGAATCATTTTGGGAAATTCAAAAATTGAAAATAAAAAGGAAATCGTGCATTTCTTTGACGGAGTTACGGGTATAATGCAGATTGCGCTCTTTTTCCTGCTCGGACTTTTGGTGAATCCCTCAGAACTGCCGCAGGTTATCCTGCCGGCGATTGCTGTAGCGCTTGCGCTTACGCTGATAATTCGCCCTGTCGCCGCCGCCGTTTCTCTCGCACCTTTTAAAGCTAAGCTAAATCAGATAGCGGTTATCTCCTTTGCAGGACTGAGAGGCGCAAGCTCAATAGTTTTTGCGATTTTAGTAACCGTAAACGACAGCTACACTGAAAGCGACGTCTTTAACATAGTTTTCTGCGTCGTTTTGCTCTCGATCGGCATACAAGGCACGCTGCTGCCAATGGTTAGCAAAAAGCTTGACATGATTGACGAGGGCGATGTCATGAAAACATTTACCGACTATTCAAACGAAACTCAGATTCAGTTTATCTGCCTTCCTGTCAAGCAGGGACATCCGTGGCTAGACAAGGAAGTGCGTCAGATAACTCTGCCGCCTGAAACGCTGTTGGTTATGATTATGAGAGGAGAGCGAACGGTTATCCCCAGAGGCTCAACGCAAATTTCAGAGGGCGACATTCTTGTGCTTTCAGCAATAGGCTTTGAGGAAAAGGACGGTTACACTCTGCCGCTTACAGAGGAGGAAATTTCGTTCGGTCATCCATGGAGCGGACGAACGATTGCGCAGGCTGTGCCGAAAAATGTGCTTGTCGTGCTGATTAAGCGGGGAGAACGAACGGTTATTCCAAACGGTAACTCGATTATAAAATCAGGAGATATTTTAGTTACTCACACTGCAAATGAAGAGCTTATTTCATACAAGGAAAGCTATGAAGAGGGCGATGAGGACGATTAAAAAATTTATCCCCCTGCTTAAAATGGCAGGGGGATTTTTATCTCTTTACGCAGCTTACAGCTTCTTTATGCTTTGCAGCAAATACGTCAGCAGCATAAACACAAGGTTGTAAATCGTAACAATTGTCGGTGTAATTTGTGAAAACGTGCCTGTAACCATCATAATAATACAAAGGATTATTCCCAAAATCATAGAACCATATTGCACTGCAATCCCGATATTCACTGAATATTTGACTTTTTTTGCAGCTACCAGCATCATTGCAAAGGTTGGAAGATGTCCTGAGCAGAATAGCGATGCCGACATACTTTCCACAGGCTCAGTAAGTCTTTCATAATCTCCGTCACAGCTTGACGGCATGAGCTTAACCGTTGACGGGCTTATATCAAACAGCCTTGAAATTAAAGACCGTGTTATAAATCCGTCAGAGGAACGCACGTTAATCTCAATAAATTCGTCCTCAAGCTCCTGAACCCAACGCTTTGCTGATGGTCCGACACTCAGACTAACTGCGAACACCATAATTACTCTGCCTGAAACCGACAGATACATGACGCTGTTTTTTCCTGCAAACGCGTCCTCCGATTCAGGTGAGGGAAGTCCATCAATCGAATGCTTAATCATAAGCTCTCTGCTCCCCATCAGCACGCGCTTGTTTTCAATCCAGCCTGAAACTCCCATGTTGCTTTCCGAAATGCAGCCTTTGACAGGAAGAATCATATTAGTGTTTCCTCTAAGCATTTTGTAAAAGGCAGGCTGTGTTACGCTCTTTCCCGCTTTAGCCATGCTCGCCGCATAGACGATAGCCTTGTCAATGACTACTGAACCCAACATTTTCAGGTTTACAAACTCAACTGTTCCAGTCGGGAAAAGATGTCCTGCATCCACCATCACTGAATTTACCTCAGCAAATTCCTCGGCGGAGGAATACCCAAGCATCACTCCCGAATAGTCTATGAGCTTTCTGCTCGCCCCTGAAAGCGGCACATTTGCGACAAGACTCAACGAAAACGAAGTGCAGATTGAAAGCGTCCCTGAAATTGACGCTAAGAATACAAAAAACTTTTCGGCAGTTCCTGATGAATTTTGCTCAAAGGCTATCGACATCAGCCCTACCACAAGTGCCGCCGCAAGTACAATCGGCGTTGTCTTTTGCGCAAACAAATCTGCAAGGTCAGACGAATAGCTGTTTTTCATAAAGTCCTTTACAAAGCCAGTGCGGCGCATTGATGCAAGCTCTTTTCTGCTTCCTGATGAACCGTTTGTGATGTATGCCGCAGTGTTGTCATCCTCTACAAGCTGTACTGCGCTGAAGCTGTCGGTTTGTGACACGTACTCAAAGTTTCTCCTTGTCCTCTCCGCCACGCTCAGCTTGCCAAGCGTGTTAAACAAAAGCCCCAGTATCGCCGAGCAGGTGTACAGATGGTAAAAGGACGCCTTGAGCGATTCGGAATCAAACAGCACAACCAGTCCCGCAACAACCGCAGCAAGAATGTTTATCGCCACTATGCTGTCTGTGTCGGGACGGCGATCAAGTATGCTCTTAAAGCCGTTCACAATAACCGAATATGAAAATCCAATCGCCACAATTCCAAGTATTGTATTTACAAACAAATAAGCCGAAGGATTTATCGTGCGGTCAAAAACCGTTGTCATTGTAAGCGAAAGGTCGTTTGCCACCGTTATAAACAGGCTGAACGCCGCCGCAAACAACAGCACCGCCGCACGCACCGTCAAATTACGCTTTAGCCTCGCTATCTCCTCAAAAATAGCCGACTCCTGCCCACGCTCAGTGTACTCCTCCTGATGTGAATCCGCCTTTGACTTGTCCGAATCATCACTCGTTCTCAGCGTAAACGCAGCTCCTCGATTGTTTCTGCGGCTATGGTAAATTTCCTTTTTCTTCACGCTGTAAGCTTCGCTTTCGTTATTTTCAGCACTGTCTTCCTTAGCGGAATTGTCGTCACTTGCATCATCGCTTTCAGCTTTAACATCAGGCTTGTCTGCATCAGGCTTCTCGCCGCTTACGTCAACACTCTCCTCGCTGTCAGCTTCCTTTTCAGTATCCGCCTGAGAAGCCTCGTTCGCCTCATCACTAGCTTTAGAACTAACAGCCTCTTCGGCTTCAGCTTCTGCTTCGCCGCCGTCGCTTTCAGCTTCTGCGCTTTCGCTTTTTCCGCCGTCAGCTTTCTCAATTTCCGTTTCAATGCTCTGATCTGCGTCCTTTTCTGCGGCTTTTGCATTTTCAGCGTCAGCCCTGCGCTTGTCAAAGCTAAGTATCGGTTCGTCAGCGTCAAGCTCCTTAATCTCATCGCTCTGCTCGCCCTCATCGGAATCTAAAAACCGCTCCAGCGTATCCGCTTCATTCTTAAGACGGTCAAAAACGCTTTCTATCGGATTTTTTCGCTTAACGTCAGCAGTTTCCTGCGCAGTGCTCTCCTCCGCAGATTCCTGCGTTTGTACAGCATCCGCCGTTTTGCTATTAGACTCATCATTTACCTGCTTAATTATATCCTCAACGTCCAGACCGCCGCTTGACGGCTCAGTCCCGTATTCCTTAAGTATATCGTCCACTGAAAATTTGTTGTCCGCCATTAGTTTCACTCCTTAACCGATTTTCTCTGCCTTACCGCTTCATACATACATATTCCTGCGGCAACCGATGCATTGAGCGAATTTATCTCGCCGTACATCGGCAGACTTATCAGAAAATCGCACTTTTCCTTTACTAATCTCCCTATTCCGAAGCCCTCAGAGCCTATAACCAACGCCGCCGCTCCCATAAGATTAGTTTCGTACACGCTTTCACCGCCAGCGTCCGCTCCGTAAATCCATACTCCGTTACGCTTGAGCGTTTCAATCGCAGACGCAAGATTTGAAACTCTTGCCGTTTTCACCCACGCTGCCGCTCCTGCCGATGTTTTAAACACCGTTGAGTTTAAAGATGCGCTCCTGCGCTTTGGAATTATAATCCCATGCGCACCTGCCGCCTCAGCCGTTCGCATTATCGCTCCAAGATTATGCGGATCGCTTATCTCATCGCAGATTATAATCAGCGGCTCTTCATTTTTTTGACGTGCATATTCAAGTATCTCCTCAACAGAGCTGTACTCTGCGCAAGCCGTCATTGCCGCCGCTCCCTGATGAGCCGATGTCGAGCAAAGCGTATTAAGTCTGCGGTCGTCAACCTGCTTTATCGGCACTCCCTTTTCTCTGGCAAGCGCACAGATTCTGTTAATCGAACCGCCTGCGTTTTTATTTACAAATATCACATCTATCAACGCATCTGATTTCAAAAGCTCCGTCACAGCATTTCTGCCGTAAACTATCCCTGAACTCTCCACACTGCCGTTATCCTTTGACATATCAAACCTCACAAGCTTTATTTTAATGTAGCAATCCGCACTTGAATTTAAAATAAACAAATGCTTCAGCCGCCAAGCTTTTCGACAAAAAAGCTACATAAGCCTATTATACCACAAAAATCTTCAAAAGCCAATAGCCTTTGAAGATTTTCGCTGTTCTTTTGCCATTTTGCACAATTATCAACCTGTTTCCTTGAGCAAACCGACGAATGTTCACAAAATTGCAAATAAATAAACCGCTCCGAGAATTGCCAAAGCAAGTATCAGCACCGCCGCCGTCCAAATCGCCTTTGCCCTTGAGTGCCTGGCTGAAGAATTTGGCAGAAGCTTGCCGCAGCAATTTTCAGCTCCTTTTTTTAAAACTCCGTATGGCATATCTGCTTTGTCAGCCCGAACAAATAACAAAATTCTTTCAAAATATTCATCATTTGTGCATCTAATCTCGATTATTTGTTTATTTATACCCTTTATCATAACCGTTTGTTCTCCTTTGAAAACACAATATGCTGCGTTTTTGTAAAATACAGTAAAATCATCAGCACTTTTCAACGCAAAGTTGAAAAGCTCTGTTGAAAACTCATTTTCGCAAGCTTTTTTTTGTTGAAAATCCAGTTGAAAGTGTTTATAACTTCGTGTGTTTTCTTTGATAAAGCCCACTCTTTTTTTCAACAAGTCCACAAAAACGTACTTTCAAATGAGATTATCGGCTAAGTAAATCAACGAAAATCATTTTAGATTGTAAAATTTTAATGAACAAACCCCATTTTCGATTTTTTTAAAAGCGGAGCAAATTTTTATCCCCCTGACAGCGATTTCAAGGTTTTGCAAACCTTAAGCTTTTTTGTCGGAAATAAGGCTCCTTAAAGCGAGCGTATGTAGTGAAAAAGGTATTGCTGTGCAACTCCCTCCGTGCCGCTTGTACATTCAGGCAAGCCGTTGGGATACCACTGCTCCAGCACTCTTTTTACCCACACGTCCTTCGGAAACGCATTTAGCCTGTGCATTGAAAAAGCAGCGTGCAGTCGGCTACCTTCGGGCCTACCCCCCTTTATTTTCATAAGCTCCGCCCTTGCCTCGTCAAGCTCCGCTTCAGCCGCTTTTTCAAGGCTCACCTCGCCCGAAAGCAGCTTTTCCACTGCGTCTGTTAAATATTTTGCACGAAAGCCTGCTCTTAAAAAGCCCAGCTCCTGCTCCGTCAAGCCTGCCATATCCGTAAAATCTGGATAGCCGTCAAAATGCTCGCACAGGCGGGAAATTATCCCCTTGATTCTGGGAATGTTGTTGTTCTGTGACAAAATAAACGAGCTGAGCGTTTCCCATTTGTCCTGCCTTAAAATGCGTATTCCCCCTGCAAAGCCGCATGCTTTGAAAAGCGTTTCGTCCTCGCTGTAGCGACGCTTAAGCTCGCCGTAGTCGGCGTCAAGGTCAAAATAGCTTTTCCACACCGTCAGAAGCTCCTGCTCTGTTGTATTTTCAAGCTTAAAAACACCGTCAGCCCTGTCAAGACAACTTATCGTAAGCTCACAGTTGAGAAAAAAGCCGTGATATTCATCATCACCCGTCTTAACCCAGCGAAACGCCTGACCGCAGTCAAGCGTTTCATCTAAATCAAAATCAGCCTGCTTTAAGACTATATCTCTCCCCTTAACGTAAAAGTCAGTCATGCTATGCCTCTTTCTTCTCCTGAGAAGCGGTAACGGTGATATGATCCTTGTACTTGTTCTGAAGCTTAACAATCTCCTCGAAGCTCTCGTCAAAAACCTCAACTATCTTAGGATCAAAGTGCGTTCCGCTTTCCTCTAAAATTTTACTTCGTGCCAGCTCGCTCGACCACGCTTTTTTGTAGGAGCGGCTGCTTGTCAGAGCGTCATAGACGTCCGCCACAGCGGTTATTCTTGCACTCAGGGCTATCTGCTCTCCTCTCATGCCGAGATAGCCCTTTCCGTTCCACCACTCATGGTGCTGCTGCGCTACCACTCGTGCAATGCTCATAATCTCACCTGGCGCATTGTGCAGAAGATTTTCTCCTATCACAACATGAGTTTTCATAACATCAAACTCTTCCTCGGTAAGACTGCCGATTTTCTCTAAAATTTCAGGAGAAATCAGCATCTTGCCAATATCGTGCATCATCGAAGCAATTCTTATATTTTCAACCTCTTTTTGGCTCATTCCCATTCCCTGCGCAAGCACACGGCAGTACTCAGACACACGCTTAACGTGCTGCCCCGTCTGCCCAGACTTTGCCTCTGTGATTTCCGCAAACGCAAGTATAACCTCTTCCTGCGACTCCTTAGATTCCCTTGTAAGAGCTTCAATTTCAAGCTGCTCATCTATATGTCTGAAAAGAATATTATAGGAAACCTGAGAAACGCTGTAGAGAATAAGCGCAAATGCCAAAATCAAAAGATAGTACGTAAGATCCATATACCCATTCTTTTGCAGCATAACCTCAAGTCCCAGCAGTATTACCAGCAAAACAAATATGATGATCGGCAGAGTGTTGATTTGCTTAAGCTTATCTGTATTCTCGTTTTGCCGCATAAGCTCAATTTTATCTCTAAACGGCAGAAAAAATATCAGCAGCATCGTTATAAAGCTAGCCGAGGAAATTAAACTTGAAGCCGTCAGGCTAAGCTCGTTTATCGGATTTGTTATAATCGTGCTTGTAACGTACATATACAGAACCGCCATATATACAAACAGCCCCATATTTATCGAGCTGCTGACTACTTTACAGTATCTCTTTATCGTTAGCACCAAAATGGGAAGTGCTATAAGGCAACCTAAAAAGAGTACGCCAAGCACATACTCATTTGAAAATCCACTTCCGCTTATGTTATACAAAAACACCGCTTTCTGTGAAATTTGCGGCACCACTGCCAAATCGCTCGTGAAGTCCATTACTCCCAAAGCCACGCAAAAAGCGTTAAGCAGCGTTTCCGAAACTACGAGTGAAGCCAAAATTATAACAAAAAGTCCCAAAGGCGACAAGGGTATAAGCTGCAAAAGCTTCTTTCTGTGAAGCTTTTTACTCTTAACGTCCGTCTTGTCCTTATCAGCTTCATCCTTTGAGAAAAATATTATTTCATTTAAAAACATGAAAATCAAGACAGGGATAATCATATTAACTATCCAGCTAACCCAGCCCACTGTCGTTCCCATTTCGGCTCACACTCCTTCCCCCTAAAGCTATTTTAACATATTTTTCTCCTCTTGTCCAGTACTTTTCAAATTATTTTTTTATAATGTAAAAAATCTATCAGGTCAAATATTAATTTCCTTTTTTACAATATATTCAGCATTTTTTAGTCAGACAAGTTTTGCGGTATGTTTTTGCGTTCAAAGAAATTTTGCCGACAATTCGTTAAGGGAATGTTTTTGCTGTAAATCCGTTGTTAGCTGCTGTAATTACCCTTAGTAAATTCAAGGGCATCGCCTCAAAATGAGCTAAATAAAAAGCGGCTGCGAACTGGACAGACACGAACCAAGACTTGAGCTTTTCATAATGTTTTTGCTAACGCTTGTAAGAACATTTGTTCCGAATAGAACTAGTGTTCTTACCACCGTCTGCCCTACAAATTTGACTTTTGACGCTTGAACAGCTTCAATTTTGCTTCGCAAAACCAGTCAAACTTCCCTAGTTTTGTTAGAGTAATTGCAACTTTTGTTCAATCCTAAATACCCATATACGAGTGATGGTGCACGGGCTTGCTAGAGCTTTTGCTTGAGCTTTTCTTTTTGCTTGCAAGCCCTACGAGTTTGCCTTGCGGCAAACTCCCCAGTTTTTGTTAGACTACTTGCAACTTTTGTTCACACCTAAACAACCCATATACGAGTGAGGTGCAAGGGTTTCGCAAATGAATTCGAGATTATCGCAAAAGTATCAATACCCATATACGAGTGATGGTGCACGGACAGACACGAACCAAGGCTTGAGCTTTTACTTATGTTTTTACTAACGCTTGTAAGAACATTTGTTCCGAATAGAACTAGTGTTCTTACCACCGTCTGCCCTACAAATTTGACTTTTGACGCTTGAACAGCTTCAATTTTGCTTCGCAAAACCAGTCAAACTTCCCTAGTTTTGTTAGAGTAATTGCAACTTTTGTTCAATCCTAAATACCCATATACGAGTGATGGTGCACGGGCTTGCTAGAGCTTTTGCTTGAGCTTTTCTTTTTGCTTGCAAGCCCTACGAGTTTGCCTTGCGGCAAACTCCCCAGTTTTTGTTAGACTACTTGCAACTTTTGTTCACACCTAAACAACCCATATACGAGTGAGGTGCAAGGGTTTCGCAAATGAATTCGAGATTATCGCAAAAGTATCAATACCCATATACGAGTGATGGTGCACGGACAGACACGAACCAAGGCTTGAGCTTTTCATGATGTTTTTGCTAACGCAAAAACTGTCTGCCCTACGAGTTTGCCTGCGGCAAACTCCCCAGTTTTTGTTAGACTACTTGCAACTTTTGCACATACCTAAATACCCATATACGAGTGAGGTGCAAGGCAGGAGATGAAAGCTATTTATTCCTAGAAATTGGTATCAATACCCATATACGAGTGAGGTGCAAGCGTTATAAAGGAGAAAAAAATAAACCCATAAACGTATCAATACCCATATACGAGTGAGGTGCAAGTTGAAATATTTGAGGCAAAGGACGTAACTTCAAAGTATCAATACCCATATACGAGTGAGGTGCAAGTGGTAAATTGCAGAAATATCAGCTTGTTGACCAAGGTATCAATACCCATATACGAGTGAGGTGCAAGGGTTTTGCCGTATTCAATCACGATACGAAAGAAAGTATCAATACCCATATACGAGTGAGGTGCAAGATGGATAAGCCATGCCCTCCCATTCATCTGATGAGTATCAATACCCATATACGAGTGAGGTGCAAGCTGCGCCTACAGTTACATATGCAGACGATCCCGGTATCAATACCCATATACGAGTGAGGTGCAAGTTCGCCGAGATAAATCCATGCGTGATCTTCACCTGTATCAATACCCATATACGAGTGAGGTGCAAGTTGAAACCGCTATTTTGTTCATGAAAAATTTACGTATCAATACCCATATACGAGTGAGGTGCAAGTTGGACGTCCAGCCATCCCTCCCAACTGTTAGGAGGTGTATCAATACCCATATACGAGTGAGGTGCAAGTTTATAACGTTACGTAGCATAAGTGCCTATAATTGTATCAATACCCATATACGAGTGAGGTGCAAGAAGAAAATGGTAAAAGGAGATTATTTAGGAAAGGTATCAATACCCATATACGAGTGAGGTGCAAGTTTCAAAAACAACAAGCACCGCACTTTGTCGGACGTATCAATACCCATATACGAGTGAGGTGCAAGTTTATATATAAATATTTATAAAAAGTCAAATAAGTATCAATACCCATATACGAGTGAGGTGCAAGTCCTTGACAAGCTTCTGAACCGCTTCATAGTCGTATCAATACCCATATACGAGTGAGGTGCAAGTCACTGAACCATGAAGCTACATTCGTAAACGGCGTATCAATACCCATATACGAGTGAGGTGCAAGAGTCCTGATGTTCGGGGGCTACACTAAAAGAATGTATCAATACCCATATACGAGTGAGGTGCAAGACAGCAGAGCAAGTAAGCCACATTATGGAGCAGTGTATCAATACCCATATACGAGTGAGGTGCAAGCATGGTAATAAATATAGCTTGCGGAGGTTAAAGAGTATCAATACCCATATACGAGTGAGGTGCAAGGCTATATGTTGTGCCTTGCACGGGTTTAAAGTACCAAATATGTGAATGAGGTTCTCCGTTTCACTTGCACGTCTTTTATTATACACCCTTTTCCCTTATTTGTCAAGCTCCCTTTTGGAAAAATTTCTTAAACGAAAATTCGGCAAAAAACTGCGAAATTGTGCGACTTTTGCAAAGCAATGAAATAAACAGGCGGAGAGATTTATACTAAATTTATTCTCCATTCCTTCAAGTGCGTTTTTTGGCGAACCTAGTATTTTTCGTGTCTTTTTTTCTTGATTTTTTTAGCAGGTTCGCCGTAATTTTCTTGAAAATGGCTTAATTTAATGCAGATTTAGCTTTGCTCAAGTCATTATTTACGCAGTCTGCCGCAAAAGCCTTACAGCGTTCCCTTAAAGTGACGTCATATCAGCAGTGAAGCTGTCGCTGTGATTATCGGCAGGGTTGCTATTGAAAGAATCGTGCTCAGCGCAAAAATTTCCGAACATCGGTTTGCATTTTTGTCAAAAAGCAGTGCGAACATAGTCCCCGTTGTAGCGGCAGGACAGGCACAGGCTATGCAGACTATCAGCTTTGACATCTGCGGCACGCCTTCGGGGAGCATGGCGATAAGCAGTATTATCACCATCGGCAAAAGCAGCAGCTTGTAAAAGCAGGTGCTGAGAATACCCTTATCCCTGACCGCTTTTAAAAGATTGCTCTGTGCGGCAGTTGCTCCTGCAATCAGCATTGCAAGCGGCGTATTCATATCTGCAACAAGCTGCAATGCGCTGTCAAAAACATCTCCCACATAAGGAATACTTCCAAGGCGCAAATTCAGCACATAGCAAATCAGCCCGACAAAAACAGCAATAATCGTAGGCGATTTCACAGCGGAGATAAAAGCGGAAAAGTCCGTTTCCTCCTTCATAAGCATATACCCATGCGTAAAAACCAGCAAATTAAAAATTGTTATGTAAGCAGTCAGATAAAGCACGCCGTCGCTCCCATAAAGAGCGTTAATCAGCGGTATCCCCATAAAACCGCAGTTTGAATAAATACAGGAAAATCGTTCAACCGAATAGCTCTCATTGCTTTTTCGCTTTAAAAGCGTCGCAAGAGGAATAATAACAGCAAAGCTTGCCGCCGAAAGAATAAACGTCCACATCAGTCCCTTAAGCCGTGAAACGTCAAAATCCGATTGATAGGACATAAAAATCATCAGCGGATTGACAATTTTAAGCTCGACCGCCGACAGCTGCTTAGTCCCCTCCTTGCTGATAACTCTAGCCTTGTAAGCGACTGCGCCGATTATCAGAATCACCGCCATTATCAGCACTCTGGTGCCAATCACCTGCGCATTTTCCATACTCTCGCCTCAATCCTCATAATTTCTATGGTGATATTGTAGCATACATTTATGGATTTTTTGTTTAATCAAGCAAAATATTTGTCTAACTTTCCCCACTCTTCTCCCATAATCCGCCGCTGATTTTTTCCAAAAAGTACTTGTCTGGACGAACGAGAAATTTAGCTCATGCTTTTCATTTTGCACAGTTCGTTCGTCTAACTAAAATAGGGGAGTTTTGCGGAGCAAAACTCTAGGGTGGACTAACTAAGATAGAAGCTCAAACATAGACTAGTGTCCACCCAGTCCCTGCTTTGTTTGCGTTCATTTATTATACTTTGCAAAAAAAATAAATTTTTTTCAAAAAGTACTTGACAAAGAGATCTGTATGATGTATAATATGAACAGATAAGCATATGAACACATGAACTTTGATTTTGAGGTGTTAAAATGAAAAGTGATTTTTGGGATAAATGGGCAGGGCTTTATGACCTATCTCAGCGCTTTAACGCTCACGTCTATAATGAAATGATTTGGGAATGTTTTGATCAGGTGAATGTTGGCGACAAGGTTCTTGACGCTGCCTGCGGAACAGGCGCAGTCGCTGTCGAGCTTTCTCAAAAGGCGCAGAACGTGGTTTGTCTTGATTTGTCAACTAAAATGCTTAAACAGACTCATGCAAAGGCTAAAAAATACGAGATAGACAATTTGTATTTCAAAACGTGCGATATTTGTCGCCTGCCGTTTAAGGACGCTTGCTTTGATGTGACGATTGCGGCTAATGTGCTTCACTTGATTGACGAGCCGCAGACTGTGGTAAGGGAGCTTTGCAGGGTAACAAAGGACGGCGGAAAAATAATTTTGCCGACATATCTGCTTGGCGAGGCAAGCAGCGGAGAGCGGCTGTTAAAGCTTTACAAGAGGTTTGGCTTTTCAGCTAAGAGATACTGGACGCTTGAACAGTATGCAGAGTTAATCGAGAGCTTTAATTTAGGCGAATGTGAGTTTAAATTTTCAGACGGCAAAATCCCGATGGGAATGGCGATAATTAAGAAAGGAGCAGTATAATGGAAAGGGAAGCTAATGAAATGTGCTGTGTTCACAGCGATGTTGTGAACAAGGTGCTTAATGAAATGCCGCCAGAGGAAACTCTGTACGATTTGGCGGAGTTTTTCAAGATTTTCGGCGATATGACAAGGATCAGAATTTTGTATGCGCTCTTGGAGGAAGAGCTTTGTGTGGGAGATATGGCGCAGCTTTTAGGGCTGTCGCAGACCGCCTGCTCTCATCAGCTCAGAGTGCTTAAAAACAACAAGCTTGTGCGCTTTCGCAGGGAGGGAAAGATAGTTTATTATTCGCTTTCCGACGACCATGTTCGTTTCATTATCGAAAAGGGAATGGAACACGTTGAGGAATAGTCTTTTATAAGGCAGCAGCGCACAAAGCTTGCACGGCATCTGCTTGCACATTTTCCGTCATATTTTACAAAAATACTCGTGAATACACAAAGTATTCACTCCGTTTTTTGCTTCATCTGACGAAAAATTTGACTGCGCATCTACCGCACAATCTTTGTGCGCTGCTGCCTAAAATATACTGAAAGGATTTGATTTGTATGGCAATGGTAAAAAAGGTTTACGCTATGGAGGATTTAGACTGTGCAAACTGCGCTCGTAAGATGCAGGACGCCGTAAACAAGCTTGACGGCGTGGAAAGCTGCGAGGTTAATTTTATGCTGCAAAAAATGACGCTTGAATTTGACGAGGACAGTCATGATAAGGTTATAAAGCAGGTTAAAAAGTGCGTCAGGAGAGTAGAACCCGATTGCACGGTACTGTTTGACTAAAGCGCATTTTAGAGAAAGGATGACGTACAATGAAGCTTACTCACAAGCAGAAAAAAATGCTGATAAGAATAATTTCTGCGCTTGTTTTGCTGGCGGCGGCGATGCTAATTTCACACATTGTCGCTCTGCCGAAAGCGGCTCTTGTCGTCATCTTTCTGATACCCTTTGCGATTGCAGGCTATGACGTCGTTTTCAAGGCGGTTCGCAACATAGGTCACGGACAGGTGTTTGACGAAAACTTTCTTATGACGGTTGCTACAATTGGCGCTATGATTATCGGCGAGTATAGCGAGGGTGCGGCGGTAATGCTCTTTTATCAGGTGGGCGAGCTTTTTCAGAGCATAGCGACTGCAAAATCACGCAAGAACATAGCCGAGCTTATGGACATTCGTCCCGACAGCGCAGTTGTTTTGCGTGACGGTGAAAGGAAAGAGCTTCATCCGAGCGAGGTTAATATTGGCGAGCGTATCGAGGTGCATCCAGGCGAAAAGGTGCCGCTTGACGGCATTGTCGTCGATGGCGAAAGCACGCTTGACACCTCAGCGCTCACAGGTGAAAGCCTGCCAAGTGAGGCTGTTGCAGGAACTGAAATTTTAAGCGGCTGTGTAAACTTAAGCGGCACAATCACCGTCAAGGTTCAGAAGCCCTTCGGGGAATCTACCGTTTCAAAAATTCTTGAGCTGGTGGAAACGGCTTCGTCAAAAAAGGCGAGGACGGAAAACTTTATCACACGCTTTGCGAGAATTTACACTCCCGCCGTGGTCGGAGCGGCTGTGCTTTTGGCGGTTATCCCTCCGCTCGTTACAGGCTCAGGCTGGGCTATGTGGATAACGAGAGCGCTGACGTTTCTTGTAGTGTCCTGCCCGTGCGCACTGGTTATAAGCGTGCCGATGAGCTTTTTCGGCGGAATTGGCGGAGCTTCAAAGCAGGGAATACTCATCAAGGGCGGAAATTACATGGAAACGCTTGCAAAAGCGAACACGATAATTTTTGACAAGACGGGAACTCTCACAAAAGGCAGCTTTTCGGTTGCAAGAGTTGACCCTTATGGCTGTAAAGAGAACGAGCTGATAAAGCTTGCGGCTTCGGCTGAAAGCGAATCTAATCACCCTATAGCAAAGTCATTGGTGGAAAAGGCGCAGGAGATGGGCATTGAGCCGCTTGAGGTTAAGGATTATCGTGAAATCGCAGGCAAGGGTGTAAGCTGTACGCTTAACGGCAGGAAAATCTGCGCCGGTAATTTTGACTTTATAGCAGAAAGCTGCCAGACTGTAACGCAGGAAAGAATAGGTATAGGCTCTGACTTAAGAGCTTTGGCTGTATTATCTAAAACAGTGAACGAAGGCACAGTCGTATATGTAAGCTGTGACGGTAAATTTATGGGGGCTTTGGAGATAAGTGATATGCTTAAATCCGATTCGGCGAAAGCGATTAAGAGTTTAAAGTCGATGGGAATAAAGACGATAATGCTTACAGGCGACAACAATGCGGCGGCTAAATCGGCGGCGCAAGGCTTGGAGATTGACGAGCTTCACGCAGAGCTTTTGCCAGAGCAAAAGGTGGAATATGCCGAGGAAATCATATCTCAAGCGAACGGAGCTACAGCTTTTGTAGGTGATGGAATTAACGATGCCCCTGTGCTTTCAAGAGCGGATGTGGGAATCGCAATGGGAGCGGCAGGCTCGGACGCCGCAATCGAGGCGGCTGACATAGTTTTAATGAACGACAATCCGTCTGCAATCGCAGAAGCGATAAAAATCTCGAAAAAGACAATCAGAATTGTATATCAGAACATTTCTTTTGCTCTCGGCATAAAAGCGGTGGTGCTGGTAACAAGCGCACTGGGCTTTACAAATATGTGGCTTGCCGTTTTTGCCGATGTAGGAGTAGCAATTTTGGCAATTTTAAATGCAATGAGAGCGGGACGGGTGAAAAAATAAAATCAAGCTTCATCATTTTAAAGGCGATGAAGCGAGGGCTTTTACAACCGTAAAGCCCTTTTAATTTTTCTTAAAAAAGTTCAGCCTTGCGCATTAAGATAAAATTCGCAAAATGTTTATTTAGATGATGAATAATTGTGATATACTTTTAAAGGATGAGATTTATCTTAAAAGGAGGAAAGGCTATGGCTGTTGAGAAAAATGTACAAAAAACCGAGCTTTTTGAAAAAACCGCTGTTTCAAAAGCGGTTTTCAGGCTTGCAGTTCCAACTGTAATAAGCAGTCTTGTTATGGTAATATATAACCTTGCGGATACATACTTTGTCGGTTACCTTAACGATCCTGTGCAGAATGCGGCGGTTACTCTTTCAGCTCCTGTACTTCTGTCTTTTAACGCTGTGAATAATTTATTCGGAGTAGGTGCAGGTACAGCTATGAGCAGAGCTTTGGGAAGACATGATTATGAGGAGGTGCAGCGTTCAAGTGCGTTTGGCTTTTACTGCGCACTGGTGAGCTCTTTGATTTTTTCCATTTTGAGTACGGTGTTTAAGCTTGAGCTTTTGAGCGTTTTGGGAGCTGACGCAGATACGGTTGATTCAACTAAGGCTTACCTTTTTTGGACGACAAGCTGCGGAGCTGTTCCTGCGATTTTAAATGTGGTAATGGCAAACTTTGTACGCTCGGAGGGTTCATCAATGCACGCAGGAATAGGTACGATGAGCGGCTGCCTTTTAAATATAATTCTCGACCCGATTTTTATTTTGCCTAAAGGTCTTGATATGGGAGCGGCAGGCGCAGGACTAGCTACATTTATTTCAAACTGCTTTGCCTGCGTATACTTCTTTGTGCTTTTAGTTTTCAAAAGAAATTCAACCTATGTGAGCCTAAGTCTGAGCAAGGCAAAGCCGTCAAAGAGAACTCTTAAGGAGGTTTTCAGCGTTGGTATTCCCGCCGCAATTCAGAATCTTCTTAACGTCACGGGAATGACAGTTTTAAATAACTTTGCCGCTGGTTACGGCACAAATCCTGTGGCGGCTATCGGTATAGCGAGCAAAATCAATATGATTCCGATGAACATAGGAATGGGTATATCTCAGGGCGTTATGCCGCTAATAGGCTATACATATTCAAATAAAAATACAGACAGAATGAAAAAGACTATTTCCTTTGCCGCTAAAATAATGATTGGCTTTCTTACTTTTATGGGAGTGGTATACTATCTGGCGGCTCGGCAGATCACATCGCTTTTTATAGACGACAAGGCTGTGATTGAATATTCAACCGCTTTTTTTGCGAGCAATGTGTCTAGGTATTCCTTTTTTAGGAATGGATTTTTTAGGTGTGGGAGTGTATCAGGCGTGCGGCAAGGGCGGACTGAGCCTTTGCTTTGCTGTTGCAAGAAAAATCGTTTTGGAAATTCCTGCGCTTTTTATTCTCAACAAAAGCTATCCTCTGTACGGTCTGGGATATGCGCAGCCTATCACTGAATTTATTCTCGCAATAGCCGCAATTATCGTGCTTAAACGGCTTATTTCAAAAATCGAAGGAGAGTGTCTGAAAAAGTGAATTGCTTATTTTGACTAAAAGCTGTTGATGATGTATAATAAAAGTATCCCTATGAAAAGAGGATTTGTATAAAGCTATATAAAAGAACATGAGCGAAGATAGACCTTGACCGCCTAAAACAAAATTACATTGCCTATAAAAAAGCTTTACCGCATGACACTGAAATAATGTGCGTTGTCATATTGCCGTTGCTGATTCGCTGGAGGACGACTGCACTAAATTTACGAAAGCTCAGTCTGAGCTGTTTTTCTCGGCGGCTGATGAGGCGAAATCGGCACTTGTACCATCACTCGTATATGGGCATTTTAGGCATGAACAAAAGTTGCAAGTAGTCTAACAAAACCTGGAAAATTTGACTGGTTTTGCGAAGCAAAGTTGAAGCTGTTCAAGCTTCAAAAGTCAAATTTGTAGGGCTTGCAAGCAAAAAGGAAAGCTCGAGCAAGCCCGTGCACCTCACTCGTATATGGGCGTTTAGGCTTGAACAAAAGTCGCAATTACTCAAACAAAGCTAGGGGAGTTTGCCGCAGGCAAACTCATAGGGCAGACCACATCAATTCTTCAAATCAAATAGAAAGTCAAACAGGTAATTGTAAGTTCAGAAAACCAGAGCGTGTTGACGCCATAACAAAACAAGGGTCTGCCCAGTCAGGACAGACCCTTGTTTTTTATTTTTTTTACTCGTTGTACATTATCGTTGTTGAAACGCCGTTGATTAAGCCTACAACAGCTCCGCAGACAGTGAAGTAAATTATCAGCTTCATGTTTACTATCAGCGCAATGATTCCGAAAATTATTACAAATCCCATCGCTCCGCCAATCTGGAAAGCGTACTTGTGCTTCTTTAGAATCGGCAGCCTGTCGGTTAGCTTCTGCGTCAGCCTGCCCTTGTGGTCGATAAGCCTGTAAAGCAGATGAACCAGTGCCATAGGCACCGCTATTGCTAAAAACAACGTCGAAACATTATCCATAATAAACAACTCCGTGAAATTCGCACCGATTTTTAAAGTACTCTTACCTTGAAAACTCCGTCAATCGCTTCAAGAGCCGCCTTGTCAACGCTGCCTGTTACATCAAGCATTGTGTAGGCATAGTCGCCCTTTGACTTGTTGAGCAGATTCTCAATGTTCGCTCCAGCACACGCTCCTGTGATTTTTGAAATAAGCTCAGGCACATTTTTGTGCATTACGCATACAAGCGCATCTCCCGTCTTGGCAAGCTCTGCGTTAGGATAGTTTACACTGTTGCGGATTGTGCCGTTTTCAATGTAGTCAATAAGCTCATGAGCAGCCATAACTGCGCAGTTGTCCTCAGATTCGGGAGTAGATGCGCCAAGGTGAGGAAGTACAATTACATTCTCCTGCCCTAATACCACATCGTCCGCAAAGTCTGTAACATATTTCGCAACCTTGCCCTCGCCTATAGCCTTTACCACCGCTTCACTGTTTATCAGCTCGCCACGTGCGAGATTGATAAGACGAACGCCGTCCTTCATCATCGCAAGCTGCTCGGCGTCAATCGTGTTCTTTGTGTCCGCATTGTAGGGAACGTGAATGGTTATGTAGTCTGAAAGCTTGTAGATGTCGTTTATGTCCGTTGTAACCTTTACGGACGGCTCAAGCATAAGCGCCGCATTTACCGACAGAAACGGGTCGTAGCCTAAAACCTTCATACCCAGCGCAACCGCCGCATTAGCAATCTTTCCGCCGATAGCTCCCAGACCGATAACTCCCAGCGTCTTTCCCATGATTTCAGGACCTGCATACTTAGCCTTGCCGCCCTCTACCGTCTTTGGTGCATCAGGAGTACCCTTGAGCGAAGCCGCCCATGCAGCCGCTTCTGTGATTTTTCTTGACGAAAGAAGCAGTGCGCAGATCGCAAGCTCCTTTACCGCATTTGAGTTAGCTCCAGGAGTGTTGAAAACTACAATTCCCTCTTCGGCGCATCTGTCAACAGGAATGTTGTTTGTGCCTGCGCCTGCTCTTGCGATAGCAACAAGCTCGCTGCCAAACTCCATATCGTGAAGCTTTGCCGAGCGAACCATTATCGCCGTGGGATTTTCATAATCATCACTTACCGCATAGCTTGCCTTGTCGAAAATATCCGTGCCGCAAGCCGCAATTTTATTCATCGTCTTTATTTCAAACATTTTTGTCTGTTCTCCTTTCAAATTAGGTGTTCTCAGCCTCGAATTTCTTCATAAATTCAACCAGCTTTTCAACGCCCTCAATAGGCATAGCGTTGTAAATTGAAGCTCTCATTCCGCCTACCGTTCTGTGACCCTTGAGATTCTCAAAGCCCGCCGCCTTAGCCTCAGCGACAAATTTCTTGTCAAGCTCGTCGTCACCCGTAACAAACGGCACGTTCATGAGCGAGCGATCCTTCGGCACTACCGTACCCTTGAACAGCTTGCTCTCGTCAAGATAGTCATACAAAATCTTAGCCTTTTTCTCGTTGTGAGCTTTCATTGCTTCAAGTCCGCCCATCTTCTTTATCCACTTGAACACCTTGCCGCAGATGTAAATTCCGTAGCAGGGAGGAGTGTTGTAAAGGCTGTCTGCGTCCGCCTGAGTTTTCCACTTGAGCATGGTAGGCGTACCCTCAAGCACATCATCACTTATAAGATCCTCGCGGATAATTGCAATTACAACTCCAGCAGGACCTATATTTTTCTGAACGCCACCGTAAATCACGCCGTACTTTGTAACGTCAATCGGCTCTGAAAGAAAGCAGGACGAAACGTCCGCCACAAGAGTGTGACCCTTGGTGTTCGGGAGCGTCTTGTACTTTGTTCCATAGATTGTGTTGTTCTCGCATATGTAAACATAGTCGGCGTCCTCAGGAATATCCAAATCCGAGCAGTCGGGGATATACGAAAACGTCTTGTCCGCCGATGAAGCGACAGCTACCGCCTCACCATATCTCTGAGCCTCCTGATACGCCTTTTTCGCCCACTGACCGGTTACAATGTAAGCCGCCTTTTTGTTCTTCATCAAATTCATAGGAACAGCCGAAAACTGCTGTGAAGCGCCGCCCTGCAAAAATAGAACCTTGTAATTGTCAGGAATATTCATAAGCTCACGGATATCCTTTTCAGCGTCCTTGATTATTCCGTCAAAAGCCTTTGAGCGGTGGCTCATCTCCATAACCGACATACCCGTACCCTGATAGTCGAGCATCTCCTCCGCCGCTTCCTTAAGAACCTCCTCAGGAAGAACCGCCGGACCTGCACTAAAATTATAAACTCTGCCCATTTTAAAAACCTCCATATATAAATATTATATTACATAGATTGAAAATTCAATGTGTCCACCTTTCATCAAAAAGGAAAACACTATAGGCGACGCCGTACAAGGATTGTGCGGTAGATGCGCAGTCGAATTTTTCGTCAGATGAAGCAAAAAACGGAGTGAATACTTTGTGTATTTACAAGTATTTTTGTAAAATATGACGGAAAATGTGCAAGCAGATGCCGTGCAAGCTTTGTACGGTGGTCGCCTATAACTATTATATTACTTTTAGCGCACAAAGTCAAGTGCTGTGAAAAAATTTTTTGAATTTTTTGTCAAAAACAAAAGCTGCAGCAAAGCACGATAAGCTAGCCTACAAAAATGCTTAGTTATATACCGTTCAGTCGGATTTATCAATACTTTAAGTCGCAAATTTCCGCCAGATTTTACGATTCACGAAAATTTTACAAAAACACTGTGTAAAAATGTTGAAGTTAGATTTTGTATGTGTCAAAATAGTTAAGGCAACAGACGCACAAGCTTTGTGTATTGTTGCCATAATACTAACGCAAAAAAACCATGAATCTGAAAGGATGTGTAAAATAAACTATGAACGGAGTATTTGATAAATCGGACTACCGTTATCAGCTTCATAAAGACATTTTCGGCATACCGCAAATTTTTGCCAGAGATGTTCGTTGCTGCTGGCAGAGAATCCATAACGGATACTGCGAAAAGGACGTATGGAGTATTGACAGCTGGTTTTTAAAGACAGTGCCTGATATGCTGCAAACGCTGAAGGATACGCACAAAGGAAGTCCCAGTTGTCTGGGAAAAAATCATGTCAATGAAAAAGGAGTTCTTTGCAATGATTCATGTCATACCGAATGGGATAAACTTCTGGATAAGATGATTTTCCTTTTTCACGAGGCGGACAAGGACAAATGCAGCAGGAAAAATCCGCTTGAAAAAGAGGCAAACCAGATTTGCACTGCTTTTGAAGCTAAATATGGATTTCTCGGCGAAAAGCTTATGACTAAAAATGAAAAGAAATTGCCATATAGGAAATTCTATTCCCCGTCTGACCTGCCTGAGTATGCTGAAAAAATGGAACGGTACTTTAAGGAGGAAAGAAAGCTTGAGACCTACAGAAGCAAATGCAAGGACGAGGCTTTCACTTTGTTTTCCAAATGATTCTGGGCATTATGGGACTAATTTAACACAAGGAAATTACGGAGGAAAAATCAAATGACTGCTGACAAAACATTTAAAATGCGAAAATCCAGACCGACGTTTTTCGTTTGTCTGGATTTTTTTGCAAAAAAGCTCTCCACTCAAAATTAACCTAATCCTATACATATTTTAACGCATTATTAACAGAACTTTGCTATAATCTATAGATGTATGATAACTTAAAGAATTGAAAGTATGGAGGAAAATTTAATATGTCACAGCAAGCTGAAGCTTTAAAAGAAAAGCCTGTTCAGAGCGAAAACAAAATGGGAGTTATGCCGATACCCAAGCTGGTTATTACAATGTCGCTTCCCATGATGGTTTCAATGCTGGTGCAGGCTCTTTACAACATTGTCGATTCGCTCTTTGTCGCAAGAGTAAATTCCTACGCCTTTACTGCGCTTTCTCTTGCGTTTCCGCTGCAAAGCCTTATGATAGCGGTCGGAGTAGGCACTGCGGTCGGAGTTACCGCAAATATTTCACGCTCACTCGGCGAAAAGAAGTTTACTCATGCGAATAATTTTGCTAAAAACGGACTTTTTCTTGCCGTCATGAGCTTTCTTGCTTTCGTCATTATTGGCATTTTTGTTACAAGACCCTACTTTAAGCTGCAAACCGACACTGCAAAGACTATAGAATACGGCGTTCAGTATCTTTCGATAATTACCATCGGCAGCATAGGCAGCTTTATGCAGATTATGAACGAACGGCTTTTGCAGTCAACAGGAAAAACTGTGCTGAGTATGTTCTCTCAGGCGCTCGGTGCGCTGATAAACCTGATTTTAGACCCGATTCTGATTTTCGGACTTGGCTTTTTTCCGCGGCTTGAGGTTACAGGAGCGGCTGTCGCTACTATAATCGGGCAGACCTGCGCCGCCTGCTTCGGATTTTTCTTAAATATCAAATTCAACAAGGAACTTAACCTTAATCTAAAGGGCTTTCGTCCGAAAAAGGCTTACATTTTAAACATATATAAAATCGGAATACCCTCGATAATTATGCAGTCGATAACCTCGATTATGACTTATATTTTAAACATAATCCTCTCCTCCTTCGGAGATCTGACCGACACGCTTCAATCCATTCTCGGCGCATATTTCAAGCTTCAGAGCTTCATCTTTATGCCTGTGTTCGGTCTTAACAACGGCACAGTGCCGATAATTTCCTACAACTTCGGTGCGGCAAAGCGAAAGAGGGTTATTCAGGCTATCAAGGTTACAACGCTCTTTGCCACCGTGATAATGCTGCTGGGTCTTGCAATTATGCAGCTTCTCCCCGGTGCAATGCTTTCGCTCTTTGATGCAGACGCTCAGATGCTCGAATACGGCGAGCCTGCACTGAGAATCATAAGCCTTTCGTTCATCTTCGCAGGAGTTGGAATAGCCTTTACGTCAGTCTTTCAATCGCTCGGCAAGCCGCTCAACTCAATGATAATTTCAATCCTGCGCCAGCTTGTAATCATAGTCCCCACCGCCTACCTGCTCTCAAAAACGGGAAATCCGACAATGGTATGGTGGTCTTTCCCGATAGCCGAGGTTTTCTCACTAATCCTCTGTTGCTTTATGATGGCAAAAACATATAAAACGATTATCGCAAAAATTTGACAACAAGAGCGAAATCAGTATGTATTGTAGAGTTAATTAAACTCATAACCAAAAAGTTGGTTCCAAAAGAACCAACTTTTTTCTCATTTCAGCACTGATTTTTTCAGCTTTTTTTGCTCGTACAAAAGTGCGTCGGCGTGGCTTAACAGCTCGCTTATTTCAACGTCCTCGACGCACCTGAACGGATAAACTCCTAAGCTTGTGTGAATTATGTACGGCTTATCCTTTGCCTGATTTTCATTGTAGCTTTTAAATCTAGCTTCCATTTGCGTTCTTAGATCATAAATCGAAATTGGCTCGTCCAAAAATGCGCAAACTACAAACTCATCGCCGCCGATTCTGCCGACAATTTCATCGTTTTCAAACGCCGTGCTTAAAATTAAAGCCGCACTCTTTATTGCAAAATCGCCCTCCTCGTGACCGAATTTGTCGTTTATAATCTTAAGGTCGTCAAGGTCTGCAAATACCATCACCGCCTGCTTGTCGTAGTTTTCCTCGTTCTTTAGCTTTTTACGAACCTCCTCGAAAAAGCCTCTGCGGTTGTAACAGCCCGTCAGAGCGTCCTGCTTTGAAAGCTCCTGCAAAAGCAGATTATTTTCCTTGATTTCTATCAGACTCTGCTGAAGCTGACGCTGTGTCTTAACCTCCCGCTTCATCAGCGTTATAATCTTAAGTGCCGCACAAAGCTGCACAGTAACCGACTGAATGTAGTGGAAATATTCATGCTCAATTTCACACATCAGCAGTCCGTAATGCTCTTCGTTTGAAAACAGCGGTGAAACCACCATCGTAAAACGCTTGTCTGTCGGCATATACTCGTTTGTGAAAAGCTCGTCTGAACGCACGCTCTGCTCCTTAGGATCAAGCTGAATCGCTTCGTTACCGTTGTGGTAGGATTTAAGCTGCATATATTCAGGGAATTTCCACTCGTCAGACTTGCGGTTTATAATCGCAGGCTCGTAGCTGTATAGATAGCTTGCCGTCATGTGCAGGCGTGTGAGCTTGTCAACTACCGACTGATAGGAACGGTCGTCATACGCTTCAAAAACAAGCATATCTCTTGTGATTGAATTTGTCTGCCATGTCAGCGCATAGTTGTCCTCAAGCTTTTCTCTGCAAAAATATACGTTTCTCTCCGCTATAATCTTGTACAGACTTATGAAAAGCTGGTTGAGCTTTGTCTGCTTTTTGTCGTCAGTTATCTTATCCATATACTGCTGGTGAGAATATTCCAGTATCGCATAAACATTGTCAATGTTGACAAATTCAAAGAACTCCTCGCTTAGCATATCGTCAAAGCCGTTAAGCACCTTGTCACGCATAAGTGCGCTCTCCATGTTTTCAGTGATGATATAATCGTTCATCTCCAAAAGTAAGGCTTCAATGCTCTCTTTAATCAGATTGGTTTTTTCGCTTGCACGGTATCTGCTCAGCATAAATTTTCCTGCTTCACGTGCAAAGCCCTTCGGGTCTTCAAGGACGCCATTGAAGCTGCTGGTTCTCAGCCTTGGATTTCCCTTGCAGCCGCAGGAATTTCGGCACACCATCGAGGAGGGAACAAGATTGTTCTCTATTCTGCCGTTGTTTATATAATTTACCGCTTCAATAAGCGCGCGGTATCCAAGCTCCGAAGCGTCCGCCTTAACCGTCGTCAGGTGCGGAGTAAGCTCCTCCGCTACAGGGTCGTCGTCAAAGCCCGTGACAAAGATGTCCTTGCCAGGTTTGATTCCACGCTTTTCCATAACCTCATAGCCTGCAATCGCCATCTGATCGTTTGCAAAAACAATGGCCTCCAGATCGGGCGCGCGGTCAAGCAGCTCCTCGACTGCCGCCGTCGCATACTTTGAGAAATTCCCATAGCTCACATAGTTTTCATTATACTCGATTGAATTTCTCTCTAAAACCTCATGGTAAACCGCAAGCCTTTCATTTGCGTCGTCGCTCGTTTTAAGCCCGCTGACAAAGCCGATTTTATCACAGCTATGCACCTCTATCAGATGTTCTATAACCTCGGCAAGTCCTGTGCGGTTGTCAATTGAAATGCACGGATAGCCGTCCACCTCTGCGGTTATCGTCACCACAGGCGTGCCACTGAAGCGTTTTAAAAATTTCGCCTTTTTCTGCTTATCAAGGTGACTTCCGATAGTGCCGATAAGCACAAGCAACACGTCAAATTTATTTATGCACGGCAAATCAAACAACGTATTGTACTGGTACTCATACTCGGTTCTCAGCTTGTCGGCATAAACGCCGTCTATATACCTTCCAGGGAAAATCGCAAGATTGACGTCCGCCTGTTCAGCCGCAATCATTGCGCCCTCGCACACTGCGTCGTCAAAATCATCCTCAAGGTGGCTTACTAAAAGTCCCACCTGCAAACGTCTGCGTGACAGAGAATTTTCCATCATAACAATCAATCTCCTGTTATCCGAACAGCTTTTGCTATTCGTTAATCTTTATATCATGGATTCCGCCGTTATACTCATAGCTTCCCTTTTCACTTCCGATTCCGAAGCCGTCGCCTGTAAGGAACGTTATGTTCACATCGGTTTCGTTGAGACTGACGTTTCCGCCGCCCGTTCTGTCGCCTACTCCCGATACTCTGCCGCCCTCCGCATACAAATCCAGCTTAATGTGCATGGTGCGGCAGTCGGTTTCTCCGCCTGTAGTTCCTATGCATACAATGTTCTTGCCCTTCATCACAGTTTCAAAGGTTCCTCTTTCAAGGTTTACCTCAGAACGGCTGCCTTCAAGCGAGCCTACTGCACAAAGCTTGTTTCCCGAGCAGGAGCAGTAGAAGCTGAAATTCTTCATGCTTGCCTTTGCACTGCCGTAAAGCGAGCCTACGCCGTTTGCGGTAGCGCAGGAATTTTTTATACGCACAGAGCAGTCACTGAAATTAACATCCGCTCCGTCCTTGACGCTGCCGATTCCTAAGCAGTTTCCGCCGAAGCAGTCTACGTTTATATCTCCTCCCGTGATGGTAATTTTACCGCCGCTGCCGCCGCCTATTCCGACACATTTTTCGCCGTTGGCATTTACTTCAAGCCTGCCGTCCATGTCAATGAGTATATCTCCGAACGTCTTTTCTGTTTCGTTTCCGATACCATAGCAATCGTGCGCTTCGGGAGAAATTGAGAGATTTCCCACTCCGCTTAATCTGAACGCTGTGCCGTGCGGAACGAAAATCCCGCATCGCTCAAGCTCGTTTGAACCCTCGCAGATTATATTAAGCCTGCTGTCTGAACCAAGCTTAACCGCCGCCGCTCCCGTTTCAGATTCTATATGAACGTTTTTTATCGTGATTTTAGCGTCCGCCTTATCCTTAACCGTCAGCGTAATCTTGACCGCCTGATTCGGATCTCCCTCAAGTGAAAAGCTGCCGCTGTCAAAGAAAATATCCGTGTATCTCTCAAGCGCAAGCTTGTTTACATCAACCTTCTCCTTGTCCGTTATGCGGTAAATTTTCTGAACCTCGCTTGCAATCTGGAGATTCTTTCTGACAATTTCCGTCTGAACATTTTTTGCAACCTCATTTACAAGCACCGGCTTTGGACGTGAAACATAAAAGCCCTGCAAAAGGTCTATTCCCATCTCTATAAGCGTTTCCATCTCCTCAAGAGTCTCCACTCCCTCGCCTAACGCTATGTAACCGCTTGCATGCAGAAAGTTTATAATCCCTGCAACAATGTTCTGCGTCTTTGCGTTCTTGTCAATATCCTTGACAAGTGAATAGTCTATTTTAACATAGTCAGGATTGTACCTTAACAGATTAGATGTGTTTGAATAGCCTGTGCCGTAGTCGTCTATCGCTATTAACATTCCCGCATCGCTGAGCCGTTTCTTTATCGCTTCAAGCCGCTCGTCGCTAAGCTCCGTCTGCTCGGTAAGCTCTACTACCACCTTGCCCATAAGCTCGCCGTATTTGAATTTTATCTGTTCAAAATCCTCATCGCTTAACGTAGAGGAGGAAATTGAATTTATAAACAGCTTGCGCTCCTCAAAGAACGATTGATTCTCGCTCAAAAGCTCCATCGTATTAGTAAAGGTCGCCGTTTCTATATCGTAAAGCCTATCGTATTTCTGCGCCATGTCAAGTATCTCAAGTGGACGCATATCTATTGACGAGTCTGTTCTCATCAGTGCTTCATAGGCTACAATATCTCCCGTCCTTGCGCTGACAATAGGCTGAAAATGATACTGGAACAAATTCCTGTCGATAAGCGTTGAAAAGCGTTTGATTGTGCCGTATTCGCTCTTTTTAAGCTCGTATCTCTGCGGCGAAAATACCATTATACTGCCCTTGCCCTTTGACACCGCTTCAAACAGCGCAAAGCCTGCCGAGTGCATACGCTGTGCAGGCGGATTGTCGGTAAGGCTAATACCTACCGAAATGCTCATAAAGTGAGCGTCCGTCAGAAGCACTCCGAACTCATCGGTTATATCGCAGCTCTCAACCGCTTTCTTAAGTCTAAGCGCAAGCTGCTCGGCGTCGCCGTCAAAGTTTGGAATGTAAACCCACAAATCATCGTTTGTATGCGCCGCCATAACCGCATTTTGCGGCAGCGTAAGCTTTATCGTTTCAAGCGCACTGTAAATGCAGGACGAGGCGTAGGCTTCCGCTATACCCTCAAGCTTCACCAGCATAAGCAGAGAGCCTCCTGTGTCCTCATCGCTCATACGCACAATAAGCTGTGACTGCGCCGACAGCGGATAAATCTCCGTCATTGCCGCTACGTCAGTATCGTCCGCATTCAGAAAGCCTGCGGTAAGCTCATCGCTGCTCTCAAGCAAATGCACCGAAATCGGCACTCCCATAACGTCCAGATTGTCTGCGCTTTTGAGCATCTGCACCAGCTCGTCATAGCTCGGTATATGCTTAAAGCCCCAGAGCCGCACAGCGTTTTTGTCAATGAGAACCTCTTTTTTATCGTGCATAGCGACAAAGCCGCCCACACGATTAGTCTTTTCAATCAGCGTCTGCCATGCAGTGCCGAAAAAGCTAAGCCATATTTTATTGTCCTTAAGCTGCAAAATAATCAATCCTTTTGTAAATTAGTCGGCAGCGCAGATGTGTCTAACACACAAAAATTTTAAATCAACGCCGCAAGGTTAAAGCCGTGCCAAAAGCACAGCATTTTCAGGACAGCCCCCTCTTAAAAGGCATTGCCTTCTTCACTTTTATTTAGAGCGGAGCATGGCAATCTAAGCTCGCTTAAGATTGAATGCGAACGCTCGCAATTGAAAGAACTTTAGTTCCATGCGAAACAAAAGTTACTTTCTAAAATTTCCAAAGTGTAAGCTTTGGCTGGGTTTAACGTCAGTCAAAGCCAGTATGGACTTCGTCGCTTTAGCAACGAAGGACATTCTATTTTTATTATACCAAACTTTCTCACAAAAGTCAATGCGTTTTTAAAGGTTTTTTTCTGATTTATTTGACGTAGCTTTTCTCTTACCTTTCCCTTAAAAAGCTGTGTTTTCGGCAAAGCTCACTTTTGAAAACGTTTACTTTAGCATTGTTTTATTTGTCAAAATTTTATTGTGAAAATTTCACAAATTATGCTCGTAGCAATTGACGAAATTCACAAAATTCATGTACATACTATTAAGGCGTATTGCAATTTTCTAAATAATATGATAAACTAAAAAGAGCTAAGATGGAGGGAGCGATACAGTGAAAAAGAAGTTCATCGGCGTATTTATTCCAAACGTCCACAAAACCGGAAGACATGATTATGTTGGACGTTTGTGTCATATAGCGAACGAGGAGGGCTACAGGGTCATCTGCTTTTCGTCGTTCACAGATTTATTTAACCACGACAGCTTTGACGTAGGGGAAAAGAGCATATATAATCTTGCGCTCAACATCAAGCTTTCGGGTCTGGTCGTCTACTCTGAGCTTATCAAGGACGAATCGGTCAACAGGATGCTTATAGAATACGGCAATTCGCTTGGCGTTCCGGTTTTCAGTGTAGAAAAGCAATACGAAAACGCTTACTATATAAATTACGACTATGAATCGGCGATAGAGCAAATTGTGCTTCATGTTATTGACGAGCATAATGCCAGAAACATCTGCTTTATGAGCGGCATTGAGGGCAATTCCTTTAGCGAAAACCGAAACGCCGCATACAAACGAGCGTTAGAAGCGAGAGGGATTGAGTTTGACGAGTCTAAAATCTACTACGGGCAGTTCTGGGATCACCCTGCGGTAGAGGAGACTAAAAAAATCGTTTCAGACCCTGACAATTTGCCTGACGCTATAGTCTGCGCAAACGACACTATGGCTATCGCCGTATGCGACTTTCTCAGAGAAAGCGGCTTCAATGTACCTGCGGATATTATCGTTACAGGACTTGACGGCATTGAGCGAGGACAGCTTAATTTCCCGAAAATCACCACCGCCTGCTGTAACTACAAGGAATCCGCGCGCTACATTTTAGACGTCATAGAGGCTGTTGAAAACGGTGCGGAGGTCACAAACGAAAGCCGCACCTTCGGATTGAAGCTTGATAAAACACAATCCTGCGGCTGCGTAGAAAGCTCCACCTACCTTGCAAGAAGCGTAAACTCACAGCTTAACAGCACGATAGCCACGCGCTCGGTTTTCTCCTCTGAAATGAATCAGATGGTGCTTTTAAACAACGACGGCAGAGGACTGAGAGAAACGCTGATTTCACTTAGAAACAACGTCAACACCCTGCTCTACCGCGGTATGCAGATTTACATTGATCCAGGCTACTTTGACATAAAAACCGATCCGCCGTCAAACAAAATTTTAGCTGTCGAGCTGGTTCACGGAACCTTTGAATACCGTGTGCCGTTTACACCGATTGACACTTCGGTTATCTGCTCACAGGAACTGATTGACAACCATTATTTTGACTGCATAATCTGCGTGCCTCTGCACTGCATGGACAAGGTTTACGGCTACATCTCGTCAGGCTACAACTGCTCGAACACAGAGGACGGCGAGCGGCTTTACAACTTCACATCTCACCTTAACATACTTCTTTCAAGCATAGAAAACAATGTAAAGCTCAACGAAATGCTGGAAACTCTCAACAATATGTACATAAGAGATCCGCTGACGAACCTCTACAACAGGCGAGGCTTCAACCGCGAGATTGACGAGCTTATTCTCTGCGCCACCCAAAGCGACAGGCAGCTTTACATAATTTCCTCAGACCTCGACGTTCTCAAAACGATAAACGACAGCTACGGTCACTCCGAGGGCGACTATGCGATTATTACAGTCGCTGAAATTCTCTCCTCGCTGATTAAAGAGCCTGACAAGGGTATCTGTGCACGCTTCGGCGGCGACGAATATCTTTTAGCTCTCGTTTCAGACAAAACCGAAGCGGAATTAGAAAGACTGATTAACGAAAGCTTTGCTGAGAAAAACAGCGAGCTTGACAAGGAGTACTCCATCGGCGCAAGCATAGGAATTGAAAGGCTTGCTCAGGGCGAATCCATACAGGACGCCATCAAGCGAGCCGATGTCAAAATGTATAAAAACAAACGCAGACGCAAGCTTACTAAAGGCTTCGGTCACAAATAACATCTTGAATAAAAATTTTGCCGCCGATTTACAGTCGGCGGTTTTTAATTCACCAGACACACAAATATTGTGCATCTGCTCGCTTTATTTTTTACGAAACTTTTAATTTGACAAAAAACTCTTTACTTTTTCTTAATTTTGTGCTATAATATATAGCAGTGGACAAGAAAAGAGGCTTATACAAAATGAACTGGGCGCAAATTGACATTTACACCTCGTCTGACGGGATTGACGCCGTTACTGGCTCGCTTATGATGCTGGGGATTAACGGCTTTGTGATAAAGGATTCAAAGGACTTCGAGGATTTTTTAAACGACAAATCCGCAAACTGGGATTACATAGACGATGATTTAATGGGGCTGAAAAACGCCGAAACCACCGTGACAATTTACCTCAGCGAGGACGCTGGTGGCGCAGAACTGCTGCGTTCAGTCAAAAACGAGCTTGACAGGCTTAAGGCTTGTGACAATGAAAACCGCTTCGGCAGGCTGACGCTTGAAATAAAATCCGTCAGGGACGAGGACTGGGCTAACAACTGGAAAAAGTATTTCAAGCCTATTGAAATTTCCGACAGGCTCATAATCAAGCCGTCATGGGAAAATGTATCGGCTGACGACAGAACGATTCTTGAGCTTGACCCTGAAAACTCGTTCGGGACGGGACAGCACGAAACCACAAGGCTTTGTCTTGAGCTTCTTGCAGACTGTCCGCTTCAAGGGAAAAGAGTGTTGGATTTAGGCTGTGGGAGCGGAATACTTTCAATTGCGGCTTCGCTTTTAGGAGCATCGTCCGCCGCTGCGGTTGATATTGACGAAAACAGTGTTAAAACCGCCGAAAGCAACGCTTACAAAAACGGAATTTCTCCAGAGCGTTACAGGCTGCTGTGCGGCGACATAACGACAAACGAACAGCTTCGCTGTGAAATAGGCGGCGGCTTTGACTTGATTTGCGCAAACATAGTTGCGGACGTTTTAATTTCAATGAGCGGATATTTTTCAGGCTTTTTAAGTACTGACGGAACGCTTTTGGTTTCGGGAATAATTGACGAGCGGCTTGACGAGGTAAGGCAGGCTCTTGAGCGACAGGGCTTTGAAGCTATCGCTCAAAAAAGCGATGGCGGCTGGAACTCGCTTAAGCTTAACAGACAAATGTAAACAATCAACATAAAAACAGAAAGGACGGCAGAGATATGCAGGCAGTTTTTATAATACTTAAACAGACAGACCTAGTTGACGATATAATGGACGCTTTGGCGCAGGTAGGGATAAAGGGCGGCACGGCGATTGACTCGGAAGGAATGGCGGCTTCGCTTGAGCGCACCAACAAAAATGTTGCGATGGTGCAGCTTCTCAGAGGGATTCTTTCGGGCGAGGAATCGCACAAATCCAAAACCGTCTTTGTAATTGTAAAGGACGAGCAGGTTGACGCTGTAAAAGATGCTGTCGTCAGCGTAACAGGCGACCTGTCAAAGCCAAACGCAGGAATTATGTTCGGAGTGCCGATAAGCTTCACAGAGGGCATTTCTTAAGTCGGCGAACTTTCAGCTTTATTTGTCAAAAAAACGCACCTCTTAAGCGTCTTGCTTTCGAGGTGCTTTTTTTGTCTTACTTTTCCTTTGAATTGTACTTAGCTAAAATCTCCATAGGCTCTTTGAGAATGTCTAGCGCATCGCTCAGCGTTGAACCAATCTGCTGACTGTCGTAGCTGTCTAAAATCTGCTTTGCGTGACCGATAGCCTCTTTTCCGATTTCAGCCTGATACTGATAAATGCTGTCAAGCTGTCCTAAAGCCTTGACTTCAAGGTCCTGATAAACGCTCTTTATATCCTTGACGATATTGCTTCTGATGTCGTCGTAGTTTTCAAGAGCTATGTCGATAATGTCCGTCTGCTTCTTTCTGCCGAGAATTTTGCTGAAAGCCGTCATTGTCGCAGGCGGGAAGGTTTCAGACGTTCCGAAAAGCTTGACGCCCATAACCTGCCTAGTTACGTTTTTGCCGAGCGAACGCATTATTCTGTCAACCGAGGTTGCCTGAGTAACCTGCGAAAGGTCTATCCCCATCTTTTTGGCAAGAGTACGGCTCTGCTTTTCTACAAGCTCGTTCATTCTGTCACGGTGGTATTCTATGCAGGTTCTGTACGCTTCACCCACCTTTTCGGTGAGGTAGGAGTAAAAATATTTCTCAATGTCGTCAGGTGAATATATGTCCTCGCCGTTTTCGTCCTTTGCACGCAGCTCAAGAATGCTCTTTCTCAGCTCTGCGAAAAACTCGTACATCCAGCTTTCAGCCTGCTGCTGCATTTCCGTCATGCTCAGGTGAATTATAGGCTTGCACTCTTCAAGCGCCGCCGAAAGCTGAGAAATTTCCTCGTCAAAGCTTTGCTCTCTGTCCTCTAGTTTCTTTGAATCCATATCCGCCATTTCAGCAAACATATGAAGCTTTGCGTAGGTGTCGTTCGCCATGTCGTCAAGCATGGTAAGCACTCGTTCTGTGCGTATGTTGTCCTTTTTAAGAATTATATCTCTTTGCAGCGAAAGCTCAAACTGCATAAACTGCGTTTCGTAAAATTCTCTTGTGCCCTTGTCAGGAAGTCTAGGCTTGCCAAGCTTGCGGTTAAGCTCGTCCGCTCCGCTTATTCCGTAAACAACCGAATTTGGAACCACCTTCTCACTCAGAACCTCAAAGCGGCGCATGATTTTATAAACGTCAGACTGAGAATTTAGCGCATCAATCATGTTTACCAGCACATAAAGCATACCAAAGCGCCTTGGCTGAACGTGTGTGCCGAGATAAATCTGCTCGGATTCCGAAAAGGGAAGCAGGCAGGACGCTGCGTACATAATTGCGTCCGCATTGACAAGGTACTCTGTAACCTGCTTGTCCAAATCGTCAAGGTCTGAAAGCCCGGGAGTGTCAACAATGCGTATCTCCTTTAAAATGGGAGCTGTGTCCTTGATTTCAAGGTACTTGACCTTTGCGGGAAACATCTTCATCAGCGCTTTAAGGCGATCTCTTGTTATGTCGCTCATCTCAAGCAGTATCCGCTGATCGTTCTCTAAAACAGCTTCGGCGCTGCGCTTTTCACCGTAGGAAATTTCATTTATCGTGTAGGTTTCAGGAGAAACGCTTGTCGGAGCAATTTCTGTCCCCAAAAGCGCATTGATTATAGTGCTTTTTCCTCTTTTAAAATCGCCCAGTATAACCAGCGTAAACGGCTCTGCGCTTCGCTTGTCTATAAGCGTATTCCACTGATTCAGTCCGTCTGTAAATTCGTGACCTAAAATGCTTATCAGATCACCGTTTTGCTCTAAACGCTTAAACGCTTCTCTTATTGTTTCTATATCTCGGTGTGCGGCGGCATTACTGTATTCACTCATATCACTGCCCTCCCGATAAAATCAAGTTGCACCGAACGTCACAAATCTGCCCCGTGCAGTTGTGGGTATCGGTATTTTTCAAATCTTTTCTCCATGTAAACAGCATATCACAGGCTAAAAATTCAGCCGATGCGCAGATTCTGTTTTCAGTCTTGTTAAGCGCAGGGTTCGGCTTAAGGCTTCTTGCAGGAGTGGTGTGATTCACCGCAGACACCTCTTCAATTTTCTTAGCGTCCGCCTGCTCAAAGCTTCTTCCGTAAAAATCTATATAGCCCTTGCCCATAAGTCCGCAGGTTACCTCTATAAATCTTCCAGGGTTAGACATACAAATCATGCCCGCTCTGTCGGCTGTGACGTCCGCAAAGACAATCCAGTCTGAAAGCGTGCCGACAATCTGACTGTTCACCGCTCCCTTGTAGGACCGCTCGGACGGCTTGTAGGTGTTCCTGTTGTAATTTAAGTAGGTAAAAGCCCAGTTGTAAACGCAGTGGTTGTTCTGAATCCTGCCGCACTCGCTGCCTATAAGCAGCTCTAACTCGTCTGTGCTGCAAATGTCAACAAGCTCCTTTGTGATTACAATGCACGGCTCTATCACATCGCTTGAAATTGAATAAATAAGTGGCTTACCGTAGTCCTTTCTCACAAGCACTATCGGCAGATTAAGCTCCAGCTTTTCACAGCAATGCTTGAGTACATCGTAAATTTCAGGATATTTAAGAGCTCCCGCCTGCTCGCAGCTCATGAAAAGCCGCTTTGCCTCAGCGGAAACATCGTTTGAATTTATCGCCTTGGAAAGCTTTCCCCAGCCCGGCAGACCTATGATTTTCTGTCTTACCGCAAAGTCCGAATCAAACGCATAGTCAAGCTGTCCGTCAATTATATGGTTCTGAAAGGAACGGGTGTACGCATTGAGGTAGCTGCGAAAGTCTGTGTCTATAGATAAAAGCGGATTTGCCGAATTTAAAGTATCACTCATGTTCGGTTTTCCTCCTAAAGTTAAGTTTTTGTCGATTTTTCAAGCCTTTGTTCAAGCCTGCTCTCTGTTGCTTTCAAGAGAATCTGAAATAACCTTTCTGACCTCGTAGGCGTCGGCTACTATCTCGCTTGCCCTTTCGGCTACCGTATGAAGTCTGTCCATCTCCCGTTCTGAAACGCTGTTCTTTTCGGTCTTGAGCGCATTGAGATTATCAAGAGTTTCCTGGGTGTCACGCAGTATAATTTCCGTTTCCTGCTCAATCTTGCCCTTCAGACCCTCGAAAGCCGAGTAAACCTGACGGCGGACAGTTTCGGTAAAGTCGTTGTTAAGGCGCATCTCGTGGAACTGCTTTTTAACCTGCGTCTTGAAATTTGTCTTGTACTTGTCAATTCTTTCATTCACCAGCAGCTTGTCAATTGCAAAGCCTGCGGTAAAGGTTCCCGCAAGTCCCGCTACCGCCATAAGGCAAAGCGCAATAGGCCATGCAGGCGTAAGCGCAAGCACTGTGGTAAAGAAAATAGATGAAAAGCTCAAAAGCCCTGTAAAGCCGCCCAGCAAAGCGCCCTTTGCGCCCGCTTCTCTGAATCCGAGGAAAGCCGCACCCACTCCGAACGAACCGAGAGCCGCTCCTATTCCCTTGTCGGCGGCAGTGCCGTTCTTGGAGATTTTTTCAGGTATAATAAACATTTCTTGAATACGAGTTACCGATTCAAAGAACTCGTCCTCAAAGCTTTGCAGTCTTTCCGCCTCGCAGCTTACCGCAACGTTAATGCTGTTTTGAATCTGCTCACAGATAATCTGCGCTCTGTCCTCTATGCTTTCCTTGATTTTTTCCGTCAGCTTTCCTGTGACGATTTTAAGCTGATCTCTCTTAAAGTCGCCGGAGGTCATGCTGTAGTTGTCTATAACGTCCATTGCCGCCTGCTCAATGTTGTCCCAGTAGCTGTCAAGCACAGGCTTTAGGTCGTCAAACACCTGATTTGCGGCGTTGTTTATCTTTACAAATTCCTCGCGTTTTTTGTTTCTGATGTCGTCAATTTCTCCGATAGCCGCTTCGTAACGCTCCATAAATTCATCGTTCGCCATCATCAGCGCATTTTCCTGCATAACCACCGAGCGCAGAACCTCTGTGCCTGAGTTGGTGATTTTGTTAGCAAGAATTTGCAGGGTTATAGCTCCTCTTTCCTTGGTGAGCATAGTTTCAAGCGCACGCTCAAACTCAGGAAAGTTTGATTCCTCAAGCAGACCTGGGTCTTCAATCTTCTTTGCCGTCAGCGCACGCTTAGCGTAAACGCCGATAACTCTTGGCGTTCCGATTTTTCTCTTGTAGACGCTGAATTCTCTCGAATCCTCGCCCATAACCATTTTCGCCTTGTCCATGACGTACTTTGTAATTCTTGCACGTACCGTTTCTACAATCTTGTTCTCATCGTCAGGTGAAAAGGTTCCGAAGCAGTTTACCACAAAGATAATCCTGCCGACATCGGAGGTAAGCATTTTCTTTTCAAGAAAATCCTTTTCAAACTGCGAAAAGGGCGAGTTCGCGCTGATAACGAAAACAGCGGCGTCAATCTTCGGCAGAATTGACAGCGTGACGTTAGTCATCTGCTCGTCGTCGTTAAGTCCGGGAGTGTCGATAATATCCACATTGTTGCGGCAAAAATCCGTTTCGTAGTAGACGGTAGCCTCCTTGACGGTTTCAGCCGTTTCCTCCGATTCAAGAGTGAGCTTTGTGACGTAGTTTTCAAGCTGGTCAATGTCCACTCTTTCGCTTCTGCCGTCCTTGTATTCAACCTGAACAAAAGGCTCCTCGCTGTATGTAACTCTGTTGAGCGTAGCGGTGGCAGGAAGCACATCAGCGGGCAGAACGTCCTGCCCTAAAAGCGCATTGATAAGCGTAGACTTGCCTCGCTTAAATTCGCCGACTATGGCGACCTCAAAATGCTCGTCGCCGGATTTTTCCAATGTTTCTCTGATAGACTCCGCAGTGTGGCTCAGAGAAATTTCCTCACTAAGCTCCAGCAGATCCGTCAGACTTTGTGTGAGAGTTTTAACCATATCCTTGTAGGACGAATAGGTTGAATACTCAATCGTTTTTGATGTTTGACTCATCATTGACCTCCTCCACTCCGCTCGGTTTTTAACAGCGGAAATTATTTATAAAATTTATCGCCGCACCTTTAAACGGCATATGACATATCAAAACATATCTATATATAGTATACCACACTTTTATACTGCTCGTCAATAGTTTTTAACTTTTTGTACAAAATTTTTCTCATTTGCACAAATCAGACCCTCATTTTTTGGACAATTGTTCAATAAAATCTTGAAAATATTGGAAGCAAGAGCGGAATAACATAAAAAATGATTAAAGCGCTTGATTTTAGGTGAAAAATGTGGTACAATGTAGTTAAAAAGAATTTGTGGAAAGTCAGCGGTATTTTGCTTATGAATAACGATTTTAATAATAATGAGGATTATGAATACGACCCTGAAGCGCTTGAAAAGGTCAGGCAGGCTAAGCTGCGCCGTGAAAAGGCTGATCAGCTTGCGAGAGATCGTATGCACGCAAAAGTGACGCTTTTTGCGGCGGCTTTTATTATAGTGCTTATAGCCTTTGGCGTCACGGCAAAGCTGAAAAACAACAGCGATAATTCAGACGGCTATTCTGACGTGTCGTCAGGCGGTGAAGCCTCATCGGCTTTGGATTATCAGAGCGATTCTCAAAGTGAATCCGAGAGCGATTCCGTTGCCGAAAGCGAGAGCGAAAGTATTTCAGACAACAGCGGCGATTATGCGGGACAGGCGCAGGGGCATACGCTGGAAACCATTGACGGGATAACCTACGTTGACGGCATACTGATAGTGAACAAGACCTTTACACTTCCGTCAGACTACGACCCAGGACTTGACGCTGAAACAGAAGCGGCTTTTAATGAAATGGCTGCGGCGGCGCGGGAGGACGGAATAACGCTCTGGATAGCGTCAGGTTATCGAAGCTACGAGCGTCAGGAGGAGCTTTTCGCAGGGTATGCGTCCGAAAGAGGACTTGAGGGAGCCGACCTTGTTTCCGCACGTCCGGGTCACAGCGAGCATCAGTCGGGTCTGTGCGTAGATGTAAACGACCCCTCCTCAAATTTTAACGGCACTGCGGAAGCACTCTGGCTAGACGAGCACTGCGCCGAGTACGGCTTTATAATTCGCTTTCCCGAGGGCAAGGAGGATATAACAGGCTACAAGTACGAGCCTTGGCATATAAGATATGTAGGAACGCAGGTCGCACAGGAAATTATGAGCGCAGGAATTTGTCTCGAGGAATATCTGGGCGTCACATCTGACTATGCCGATTCGCCCGACAATGAGGAAATGATTGCAAAGTATTCTGTTTATTCAAGCGATGGTGAGGGCTGATGGGCGAGTACGTTCATGTAGTTCACGGCTTTGAACCTGTATTTGACAGCGAAAGCCGTCTGCTGATACTCGGGAGCCTGCCGTCAGTCAAACCCCGCGAAGAGGGATTCTATTACGGCAACCCGAGAAACCGCTTCTGGCAGGTGACTGCAATGGTAACGAAGCAAAGCCTGCCGAATGATAGGGAGCAGAAAATTAAGCTGCTGAAAAATGCGAAAATTGCGCTGTGGGACGTTGTCGCCGAGTGCGACATTATCGGTTCAGGCGATGCGAGCATTAAGAATGTAATTTCAACAGATTTATCCTTGATTTTAAGCGAATGTAAAATCGAGAAAATTTACGCAAACGGTTCCGCCGCCGCAAGGCTTTACCGCCGCTTTCAGCTTGAGCAGACAGGCATAGAGATAACCGCTCTGCCGTCTACAAGCCCTGCAAATGCGGCTTGGAGCTTAGAGAGGCTCTGTAAGGCATGGCAAAAAATAGCTTGGTGAAAAATTTTTCACATAGTTTACTTGTAAATTTCCTTATAATTTTTGCTCATAATTTTAAAAAGAGCGTTGACAAACGTAAAAAAAAGGGGTATAATAAAAAAAGAGTATAGTATCTTTGAAAAAAGGATTGATTTATATGAGTAATTTTGATGAAAAAAACAACCGTCCGACCGAAAGACTTACCGTTGCGGGAATTGCCGCTGTGATTGTAGTCGGCGTTTTTGTGGTATGCGTGATTCTGATTCTCGCCAAAAGCCTGTTTCCGTCAAACGATTCGTCTGTGCCTGACGGAATTTACACAGGAACTAAAACAGAGTCCTCCTCAGTCGCTGAAGCGACAAGCAGCGATGATGTCTCAAGCGAGGACGCTTCAATTGATTCGGCGACCGATTCGGCAACCGATTCTTCGCTTGACTCTGTAGCTGATTCCACAGCCGATTCAGTTGAAGATTCCACTTCAGATTCCACAGCGGACGGAGAAACGGCTACTCTTCTTGAAACCGCTTATCTAAGATCCGCAAACTCGTCCGATGCCGAGCCTATTCTTTCAATTTCAGCAGGCGAAACGGTAACGGTTTTAGACCGTCCGTCTGATTCTGAATATGTAAACGTCAGCTACTATGGCACAGAGGGATGGGTCTGGTACGGCTATCTTTCGTCCTGACGAATGAAATTTGCTTGTGTTGCCGAGCTTGACGGAGCTAAGCTTGACTATATTTTGGATTTATCAAAAAGAAGCAGAGGCAGTCTAAGCATTAAGAACGGTGTTCTTTCTGTGCGGCTGCCTATGATTTATCCGACGCTGACTGACGCTCAAAAGGCGGCTCAGCAGCTGATTCTTTCTCACAAGGCATGGGTTTTAGAAAAGCTTGAGCAGTCGGAAAATGCTTCGCATATGCCGCAGAGCTTTGAAAACGGCGAAGGCTTTAGTCTTTTAGGGAAAAAGCGAACGCTGGAAATTGTGCAGAGCGCAGAGTACCGTCCGATTGCACTTGCTGACGACAAGCTGACAGTCTACATTTGTCAGGGAATGAGCAAAGATGATGTTGAGCGGCTGTTTTGGCAGTATACTTCATTGCTTTGCAAGGAAAAGGTGGACGAAGCCTTTAACAAATATATACCGATTCTACAGCTTTACCCTAAAAGGATTACAATAAAGAGAATGACCTCAAGATGGGGGAGCTGTTCGTCAAACCAAAACATTTCGATAAATTTAGATGTAGTATGCTTTGAGCAAAGGTGCATAGAATATGTAGTGGTTCACGAGCTTTGTCATTTAAAATACATGAACCACAGCGATGACTTTTGGCGGCTTGTTTCAAGCTGCTTTCCCGACTATAAAGAGATAAGAGAAATTATGAAGCATTAAAGCTTTGTCGGGATTTTGTGTAAAAAAATTTGGAGCATCTCTAAAAAGCATTGCAGCGCAGATTAAGTGAAAATTTGCGCTGAATGTGCGGAGCTTTTAGAGAGACTCCTTGGAGAACGTTGGTGATAAGCTTTGACAAAAAGCAGGAGAAAAGCGTCCAACGCTTTTAAAATTCTTGCCGTACTGATATTTGCCGTGCTGGGTTTTTCCGCCGCAGGCTTAAGCGAAAGCGCTCTTTCGTCAGACTGCCCATGTGCGCCGCTTGCCGCTGAAATAAATATTGAAACGGAAAACGAATCTCAGACAGCTTCGCTAGGTAGCTTAAAAAGCGTTTCGCAGGGCGGCTTTTCGGCTTTAGAGAGTACTGCTTCCGTAGGTTCAAGCGAAAATAAGGATTTGCTTCTTTATGTCAGCCAAACCACCTATGTTTACGACAAATCCTTAAGGATAAACGGCAGCGTGTCGGCTTCCTCCTACTACACAGGCTACTATGACGACGAGTACGCAGGCTTTTATGTGATAAATTATATGTCCTCCGAACGGCTTATAAAAAAGAGCAGCGTCACGGTTAAAAAAGGCGCTAAGGTTTTGCAAACCTCTTCGATCGGGCAGTACGGCGGAGAGATTGCAGGCTATTCAGCGTGCGGACCTACAGCAATTGCGATTCTGGTAAATTCTGAAAAGGGCGAAAGCTGGGACAAGGACGAGCTGATTCGCTATTCGCAAAAGCACGACCTTGACGATCAGGGAAGCTTGTTAGGCGGCGGAGGAATGACTGCGCCCAGACTTTTAGAGCTTGTCGAGGGCTACTCGGACGAGAAATACTCCGCCGAAAACGTCTACGACAGCACAGACGACAAGATAAGCGGGATTATTTCACAGCTAGATTCCTCTCACAGGGTTCTGGCGGTAGTCTGCTACAAAAACAGAACGATTTTAAGAAGCGGAGGACGGCGGCATTTTATAGTTATCTGCGGATATGAAGCTATAGGCTCAACACTTTACTTTTACTATGCCGACCCATATTACGGGAACGGAGCGTCAGGCTTAAAGGCGATAAGTGCGTTTCTGCTTGAAGCGTCAATGAAAAATGTGGACGATGAGCCAAGAACAATGATTGTCCTTAATGAATAAAGCTTAAGGCGGCGCTGCACAAAAATTATGCGGTGCAGCCTTTTCTGTCTCTGATTTGATGTGATTAATGCGGATAAATTTTTTTAAAAAGCGGCTTAAGCAAAGCTCTCGCCTTGTCTAAGCCGCGTGATTTTTTTGTGTTAAATTTAGCTCTCTGTGTTGTCAACATAGGTAATACTCAGATCCTCGCAGTTTAACATTGCGTAAACTTCATCGCCCAGCGTTTCGTCAAAGTAGAAAACCCAGCAAAGCTGCGGCTCGTAAATGGTGCCGGAGCCGCCTATAATGCCAAACTCACTGTTATCTCCGTCCTGCGTTTTATACATACAATACGCAAGAGCAATTCTCTGAACCTGCAAGCTCATTTTCGACGCAAGTGCTTCACTTAGATACTTAGTTGCCTCTATAAGCTCAATTGCGCCGTCGATTTCTCCGGTGATTTCCTGCTCTTCAAAATACATCTGCGTTGTAAAATTACACATCTCGTCACTGAAAATTTGAGCATTAACCCAGCCAAGTGTAAGATTTTCCAAGTCGCTGAGGTAGTTGGATTCATACTCTAAAATATTAACCCCATTAACGCTCTCGGTATAATCCGCCAAATAAAAATATCCCTGTTCACACTGATAAAGCGTAATTCTGCACACATCTATCTCGTTAGTATAGCTCGCCGCCTGAACAAATTCGTCCGCAAAATCCTGCGCAATTTTATAAGCTTCGCTTACAGAAACCTCCTCACCGCTGTCAAGCATTTCATACGTTTCATCACTAGTTTTAAACTCCGAGCCTGTAAATATTTTAACAACATCGTCAGTCTCGTCTACAGATACGTCCGAACCCACATCTGTAAGCATATAGTAAAAGAAGCCTGTACAGCCGATTGCCATCTCCAGATTTTTCTCCTCGTTGATGTAGGTGGGTCCAGTCGGATAGGTAGTGCCATCGTCCACAGCGTTTGCTTCGTCATAACCCTCGTCATAATAGCTAAAAATTTTAGCGTAATTGTCCTGAAAGTTATCAGGGCAGATATACTTTCCTGCCGGAACATAATCAGGAATGTCAATTTCCAGATATTTGGAAAAAGTCATGTTGTCAAGCTCAAGCTCTCCAAGCGTGCTGACATATTCGTCAACATTTTTACTCATTTCCTCAAGCGATGCAGTTTTACAATCCGTCTGAGATGTCAGATCATAGACGCTGGTCAAGCTTTTCTCGCTGCTGCTCGTCACGCTTTCAGGTGTCTTTGCGCAGGAGCTAAACGCAATCACCGCCAAGCTCGCCAAGCTCACCGCTCTTTTAAATTTAAGGTTCATTATTGCATCTCCTCTCCTTTGTCCTGCAAAAAGCATTCCAAAACCGCTTACACAATAATTCCCTGTAGCCGCCTCATTTGTGACAAAAAATATTTTTTTCGGCGGTTTGCACAAAGCTTGACGTCAAATACTGTGCATATTCACCAATCCTTGCAGCAAAAAAAGCGGCTTAAGCAAAGCTCTCGCCTTGTCTTAGCCGCATGATTTTTTTGTTAAGCATAGCTCTATGTGTTGTCAACATAGGTAACGCTCAAATCCTCGCAATTTACCATTGCGTAAACCTCGCCTTTCCGGCGTTTCGTCAAAGTAGAAAACCCAGCATATTTGCGGTTCATAAACGTCATATGAGCATGCTGTAGCCCATGGAGCAATATCCTCCCTGTAGCTTTCGCCATCTTCCGCTTCCTGTACGTTTTCTGTATATATCATACAATATTCTAAAGCAACTCTTTGAACTTTTAAATTCATTTTGCTTGCTAATTCTTGACTAAGATATTCCGTTGTTTCAACTAGATCAAACACTTCTGTATATTCTCCCTCAATTTCATACTCATCTAAATAATAGTTTACACAAAAATTGTTTATCTCATCGCTACAAATAGCAAATACTGTAGGACAAATTAGATTTGAAAGCGACTCATCATAAGTAGACGCATATTCCAGTATATTTACGCCGTCAACTTTTTGAGTATACCCTATCTCATAAAAATACCCATCATCAGTTTCACAGAGCATTACTCTTGAAACAACAAATTCGTTTGGATAATTATTATTTTTAACAAAATCATCAACAAATTCCTTCGCTAATTCAGCCGCATTACTTACCGATATCTCTGAACTACTGTTTTCAAGCTTATACTTTTCATCACAGCCTTCTAACTGCGAAGCTGTATATGTCTCAACGATCTCTGATTCATTATAATATTTCTGACTGTCAAAGTCCTTATTATAGAAAAAAGCCGTCGCAGCCGATTGACATCTCTAAATTTTTTCCTCATTGATATAGGTAGGACCAGTCGGATAGGTAGTGCCATCGTCCACAGCGTTTGCTTCGTCATAATCCTCGTCATAATAGCTAAAAATTTTAGCGTAATTGTCCTGAAAGTTATCAGGGCAGATATACTTTCCTGCCGGAACATAATCAGGAATGTCAATTTCCAGATATTTGGAAAAAGTCATGTTGTCAAGCTCAAGCTCTCCAAGCGTGCTGACATATTCGTCAACATTTTTACTCATTTCCTCAAGCGACGCAGTTTCACAATTTACATAGGACGCTGAGGTATTCTCACTGCTACTTGTAACGCTCTCAGGTGTCTTTGCGCAAGAGCTAAGAGCAATCGAAGTCGTCAAAAGAAAACAGAAGTGCTTTTTAAATTTAAATATCATTTTTTTCTCCTTTTTTCTTATGCAGTAATTGTTCCTTTTGCTTTTACAGTCTTACTTACCGAATAGTTTGTCAAAGACCCTTTAACGGTAACGCTTTTTCCTGATTTAGGAACTGTGCTACCAGAATAATTTAAATAATACTTTCCAGTTGAATTGACGTTTGAAGAGTTAGTCGAGTAGTTATAACAATATATATAAACATAAGCACCAGTTATATATACGCTAAACGTTGTAGATTTAAACGTTATTTTTCCCGCAGAAGATGCGGTAACAACTTTAGTATACGACATAACATTGTCGCTTGAAGACGCTCCAGATGTGTACCTTAAAGAATAGCTTGCAGCGCTAGCCCCCACGCTCATACAACTAACCGACATAACCACAGCCGCACCCAAAGCGGCAATTTTCTTTTTGAAATTGCTCATGACAATTTCCTCCTTTAAAATCATATTCTAAGACAATATTCTTGAAATACTGCCTTAAATACAATTATACATGAAAAATTTTCTTATGTCAACACTTTCTTAAATTACAAATGATACTTTTGTAGCTTTGCACAAATTTCTGCTTTGTTTTAATTTTATTTTGTTTAATGTGTTTGTTTTAGTCTAAATACCTATTTCTTTTTACTTTATTGGGTGCAAAAAAGCGGATATTGCTATCCGCCTCGTCTTTAAATTATTTTTTTTACCAGCTTGCTTCTTCGCCATAGTAATCGTAAAGCTTACCGCTTGCTATGTCAACAAAAAACATTTTTAACTAATCTATGTGTGTATTCGTCCCTTGTTGAATTATCATCAAGATTAAATTTCCAGCAGGGAATTGTTTTATAGCAGTCTGTCGATTTATCGTAAACCATTTCATAGGAAAGCACAGCTTCATACACGGTAAAATCACTATACGGTGTAAATTTTTTCTGCAGCATTTTCAGTGCGCCGTCTAAGGAAACAAAGCTGCCTTCAAGCTTTTCACCCTTTTCAACATTAAAAACCCCATTGTTATTCGACCAAAACATAATCTCGCCATAAGTCGAAACCAAAATATTTAAATACATATAATCAGAGTTTTTCAGCATACTTGAAAGCTGATAATTAAACTTTATTCCATCCGCTGCTTTAGCATAATATATTTCGTAAAAACATTTTCCATTTTCAAGCTCCCATACGAAAATCTCTGCCGGCTCAAATGGAAGATCTCCGTCAATTTCAGCCCAGTCATCTATGTAGCTTTTTAAAAAGCTGTTTACCTCTTCAAAAGAATAGTCTCCATTAAACAACGGGTACTTCTGAGAGCATTTTTCATCGCCATAATTAAATGAATCAACAATACAGCTGTCACTAGTTATGCTTCCTAAATTTATAGCTGTAAATCCCCTATAATCAAAGGTTATTCTTGTTCCTGAGCTATCACTATACTGTACCCAGTCTCCGTCAATAGCCGTGCCGCAATCAGTCTCCTCAGTTACTGTATACATATCATGAGCCTGAAAAAATTTAATCACCTTATCAAAGTTGTCCTTATCCCATTCCTCGTAATTTAAGGTATACGAGTAAAGCTCTGTAACATCGCTGTAGTCTAAATCCAAACCGTCAGCTAATTTGATTTGACCATAATCATTATTATAAACGTCCTCAGTTTTTGCAAGCATATCCTCAACGCTTATATATTTCTCCGAAGAATCCGGATTTTCCGAGCTTTCATCTGCCTTGTTATTAGTTTTTACATTGTCAGGAACTTCGGCACATCCAGTTAAAAACAGCACTAGGGTAAAAAGAATTAATATGAATTTGTTCATTTTTTTACTCTCCCAAATTGAAAAATTTAATACCAGTTTTGTATCCAACCTTTAGAAGCATATGTTTTCTTATTTGTATAATTATACAGTGAGGCAGTGACCTTGTATCTTTTATCTGGTTTTACCGAAAAAACGTCATAATCAGTATTTGTTCTGTTATAGTAATATCTTGTATACGTGTAGTTTCCTGATGTTAACTTTATTTTCACATTAGAATTATTTACATTTTTACTATATACAATACCCGCCTTACCTTCTGAGTATGTTCCTGATTTTTTAGGATAATAACCAGATTGAGAAATTTTTATTGCCGATGAAGGCGCTAAAGGTATATAATACAAATCGAAAGTAAATGAATTTGCTGACGATGCGCTAGCCCCCACGCTCATACAACTAACCGACATAACCACAGCCGCACCCAAAGCGGTAATTTTCTTTTTGAAATTGCTCATGACTATTTCCTCCTTTAAAAATCATATTCTAAGACGATATTCTTGAAATACTGCCTTAAATACAATTATAAATGAAAAATTTTCGTATGTCAACACTTTCTTAAATTACAAATGATAATTTTGTAGCTTTGCACAAATTTCTGCTATGTTTTTATCTTGTTTTTGTTTAATATGTTTATTTTAGTCTAAATACTTATTTCTTTTTACTTTATTGGGTGCAAAAAGCGGATATTGCTATCCGCTGCAATTACATATCTGAAAATTGGTAAGTCATTCCCTCACCTGTTTGACAGCTAACCAAATACACAACGTTCGTACCGTCATTTTGATTTTCTAAGCACATTCGCCAGTAAGGCTCAATCAGTTCAGCACCGCAAAGGTAGCTAAGCGAAAAGTCAGTAAGCAAAAACTCCGTTTGCCCCGTCAAATCGCTGCTTGCCGTTTCTATTGCAGTTTCCGGTGAAAAGAGGCTTTCAAGGCTGCTTTGAACCTCAAGCTTTGTGTTAGGAAGCTCACCGATAAAAAAGCAAACGCCCTGCGATGAAGCACTTACACATCTCAACCTCATTTTCAGCGAATAGCTCTCCTCATCAAAGCCCTCAACCAGCGTGTCTGAATTTATAGCTTCAAACCTTATATTATTGTACTCCTGGCTAAGATTTGAAACCAAAAGCTCATACCCATTTTCCTCGTCAACATAAATTTGTTCATTATTTACACTTAATCCGTATTCAGTATGAAGCTTTGCAGAAAGCTCTTCTGTAAAAGTATTAACATTATCGCTCGCAACTGATACACTAAGCTCACCATCAGCAAAATTTATCTTATCGTCTGAATTAAAATCAACTTCATTTTTATACGCACTCAGTCCATCAATTGTCGGATTCCAATTGTAAAAATCTGCGCCGCTCTCCCCTGTGAAAAAAGCTTGCAGCGAATCGTCCGTTATATATGTAAAGGACGAACCGCTGTAGTCGGTCGCCAGTGAAAGCTTAATCATATGGTTCTCATCCATATAAATATATTCTTCTACGCTTACACCTTCATTTTCAATTTCCTCTTTATGCTCTGAATACTTATGCGCATACAGATTTTCACTGAAACAAGCGTCCTCTGAAAGCTCTAATGAATTAAAATAAAGATTTTCTTCGTTATATTCATAATCAGAAACAGCGGAATAAATATCAATAAATGAAACACCAAAATCCTCAAGGCTTTCCTCGCTTGAATACTTTAAAATGTCAATTTGTTCCGTCTGAAAAACTGTGTTTTCAAATTCCCCTAAACTGAAATTTTCATAATCTCCCGCCGAAACCTTGTCTAAAACCGCTGCGATTGTATCATTTGAAGTTGCCTGTGAAGTTGGGACAAGTTCAACGTCAGACTTTGACTCGACTGATATAGCGTCAGAACAGCCAGTAAGAAGAAATGATGTGATGAAAATATATGAGATCAGATATTGTCCTTTAAGCATAGCTGTTGTAAACCTTTCCCTTTGAATAAAAGCCACCACTTGAAGACGCAGAGATGCTTACTTTGTGTGTTATCTTAGAACCTGCAGATGGAGTTGAAGAAAAAGATAACTTTTTTCCTTTTCCGCTTACTGTCGCAGAACTAAATGTTACTGTTGTATAAATATCAGTTGAACTTTTAACTGTTATCTTGGCACCAGAGGTTAATGAATTACACTTTGCTCTTACAACTGCTGTTCCTGACGGATAGTATGTATATAATGTTTGCGAAGTAACATTATCACTGGAAGTTGCTCCTGTTGTATACCTTAAAGACCAGTCTGCAGAGCTAACCCCCACGCTCATACAACTAACCGAGATAACCACAGCCGCACCCAAAGCGGCAATTTTCTTTTTGAAATTGCTCATGACAATTTCCTCCTTTAAAATCATATTCTAAGACAATATTCTTGAAATACTGCCTTAAATACAATTATACATGAAAAATTTTCTTATGTCAACACTTTCTTAAATTACAAATGATAGTTTTGTAGCTTTGCACAAACTTCTGCTTTGTTTTAATTTTATTTTTGTTTAATGTGTTTGTTTTAGTCTAAATACTTATTTCTTTTTACTTTATTGGGTGCAAAAAAGCGGATATTGCTATCCGCTTTGGTTTTAAATTCAATTTTAACTCACAGCCCCGTCGCCGAGTAATTAGGAGCTTCCTTGGTTATGTAAATGTCGTGCGGATGCGATTCCTTTAAGCCTGCGCCTGTGATTCTCACAAATTTTGACGTCGTGTGGAGCGTTTCAATGTCTGGTGCGCCGCAGTAGCCCATTCCTGAACGGATTCCGCCGCATAGCTGGAAAATCGTGTCGGAAACTAAGCCCTTGTAGGGAACTCTGCCCTCTACTCCCTCAGGAACAAGCTTTTTGCTGCCCGTCTGAAAATATCTGTCCTTTGAACCATGCTGCATCGCCGCAATTGAACCCATTCCTCTGTAAGCCTTAAATTGCCTTCCTTGGTAAATTTCTAAATCTCCAGGAGCCTCCTCACAGCCCGCAAGCAACGAACCCAGCATAACCACATCCGCACCTGCCGCCAAAGCCTTTACTATGTCGCCCGAATACTTTATTCCGCCGTCGGCGATAACAGGAACACCATACCTTTGCGCAACGCACGCTACATCGTAAATTGCCGTAATCTGCGGAACTCCTATTCCTGCAATTATTCTTGTCGTGCAGATTGAACCAGGTCCGATTCCTACCTTAAGACAGTCCGCTCCTGCCTCAATAAGATCCTGCGCCGCCTGAGCAGTCGCTATGTTTCCTGCTATAACAGGCGTGTTCGGAAACGCCTCCTTTACCTTTTTTAAACACTTGATTATGTTTGCGGAATGACCGTGCGCACTGTCAAGCACAAGCACGTCCGCCTGAGCGTCAACCAAAGCCTTCGCCCTATCCAGTACATCATCTGTAACTCCGATAGCTGCGCCGCAGAGCAGCCTGTCCTCCTTGTCCCTTGCGGAATTTGGATACTGCACCGCCTTTTCTATATCCTTAATCGTGATAAGTCCCTTTAGCATTCCGTTTTCGTCCACAATCGGGAGCTTCTCTATTTTGTGATTCATTAAAATCTTTTTGGCATCGTTGAGCGTCGTTCCAACCTCGGCAGTTACAAGGTTGTCCTTTGTCATAACCTCCTCGATTTTTGTGCTGTAGTCTGTGATAAAGCGCAAATCCCTGTTCGTTAGGATTCCTATAAGCCTGCCCGTTTCGTCAACAATCGGCACGCCCGAAATCTTGTACTTGCCCATCAGTTGGTCCGCTTCCTCGACCGTCTTGTCGGCGGTGAGCGAGAACGGATTTGCAATAACTCCGTTTTCCGAACGCTTTACCTTGTCAACCTCATCAGCCTGCTGCTCAATCGTCATATTCTTGTGAATAATTCCTATACCGCCCTCTCTGGCAATCGCAATCGCCATCTTCGCTTCGGTAACGGTATCCATAGCACTCGTCATAATAGGCGTGTTAAGACTGATACCCGCCGTCAGCTTCGTCTTAAGGTTAATCATGTTCGGCGTCACATTCGATTCGGCAGGAACAAGCAGAACATCGTCAAAGGTAAGCCCCTGTTTTCCAAACTTCTCATCAAAATTCGTAGTCAGCACAAAAACCATCCTCTCTTTAAAGCTATTCATTTGTCATAGTGTATTTTTTCTAGTTTACACCTTTTCGCTTACAATGTCAATTAAATTTCTCTGAATAATTTGTGTACTAGAGCGTATTCACATAAATATGTATGCGAACACGCTCTGATTCTCTGCGTTTCATTTACCCAACAGCAGCTTTGTCTTTAAAATCGCAGTCTGCGTCTTTGCGTCAGGCAGCTCTCCCGACATCGCCATTTCAAAAGCCCTTTCAAACGGTAGCTTTATCACATCAAGAAATTCTCCCTCGTCAAGGCTCTGCTCTCCGAAGCTTAGGCCTCTCGCAAGGTACATATGTATAATCTCCGTGTCATATGCTACAGTCGGATATATGCAGCCTAAGTATTCAATGCTCTGCGCTGTCGCACCCGTTTCCTCCTTAAGCTCTCTTATTCCACACTCAAGATGGCTCTCGCCCTCCTCAAGCTTTCCGGCAGGCAGCTCATACAGTGCTTTCTTAAACGGATAGCGAAACTGCTTGACTAAATACACATTTTCCTCATCGTCAAGCGCAAGCACACACACTCCGCCAGGATGCTTAATCAGCTCCCTTATCGTTCTATGCCCATTGTCAAGCTCCACCTCGTCTTTAAACAGCTTAACTACCCTGCCGTCAAAAAGCTGCTCGCTCGAAAGCGTTTTCTCTTCGCTGTACATTACTCATTCTCCCCCTTGTCCTCGTCATTGTTTTCTTTCCAGATGTCCGACTGCGCATCCTTAAGCTTTTCCACACTCTCAAGTGAAATAATCACGTCCTCAAAATATTGCGCCGCCTTTTGGCTTGGAATTTCATCTATTGGCTCACTGTTAGTATTTTGACTAATAAGCTTTCCATTTGCGCTGACCCTGCGCTTTTTAAACCTATCGTAAATAATTCCGACAACAATGTAAACGACTAAGACTCCTGCCGAAGCTGCAGTAATCGCCTTTCCGATCGAAAAACCTGACGTTTCATAGCTGAACACTATTTCGTTTTCGCCTTCAACGCACCTTACCGCCATAAAGCCGTAGCTTACCCTTTCAATTTCAACCTCTTCACCGTTGATGGTAGCGCTCCAGCCATCCTCATAAGGCACTGAGAAAAAAAGCAGCTTCTCTGAATCTAAATTTATCTTCGCCTCAAAGCCCTCCGAGCTTTCGCTGAAGTAGTAGCAGCAGTTGCCCTCGCTTCGCTTCTCCTCGCAAACCTCCATAAATTTAGCGTCGGAAAGCGACTTGCTTGTCTGTTCATATTCCTCCAAAATATCCGCATATTTAGCTATCTGCTCGCTCTCAAGCACCACCGCCTGAAGCAGCACGTTCGGTCGCTTTGTTTCCTCCGTGTCCTGAATAACATCATCGTCAGTGTAGTAGTCGTAGGTAAAGCCCATCGGTATCCAGTACTGATTTTCGTAAATGTCAAAGTCGTTTTGAGTGTCAAGATATGTAAATCCAACTAAATTTGATATTGTCTGCGATGGTTCACTATCATCACTTGCTCTATTAAAATAATACCTTACCGAGAAAAGGCTTCTCAGCGCATACAAATCCGTGTCCATTCTTGAGGCTACATCTCTTGTCTGTCCGATTGAGGTGTAAAATTCCATTATCGAAGAGGGTACTACGCTATGAAAGGTTCTCATTGACGACAAGCCCCAGTACATACACCAGTTGTCCACGCTTGCGGAGGTGTCAATCCTGAAAAATGTGTTGTCCTCGTAAAGGTCGTTTACATCGCTTGCCTCGTCAAGCTCGTCCATGTCCAGATTGTCGCTGCCGTTAATTGCGTACTCTATATATTCGTCATGGTTTCCGTCCTGAACCGCACCGAAATTTACTCCCGCAAACATTGTGATAATACAAGCCGCCGCAGTCGTGCCTGACACTATCCTGCCAAAATTACGCCCTCTCGGCAGAGCGTAAACTATAATTCCAAGCACAATAGTAAGCACTAGCGTTACGATAAGCTGGATTATGTAAAGTTCCTTGTACTGGTAGTTCTGTCCCCATACAACCTCTCCGTCAATCTCCTGCGGCAAAATTCCCGTCACCAAAAATACTCCTGCGATAACGGCTGTCGGAATAAAACCCTTCTTTAGCTTATCAGGATCCTCATCAAGCATCTTGGCAGTCATAAAGCACATTATCATTATCGGCATATAGTACCATCTGGCGTAGTAGCTGCCGTTAAACGCTACGAAAATCGAGTTGAGTATTGGTATGCACATCATAATGCCGCTGACAATAACAAGCTTGGACGCCCAGCTTTTGATTTTATCCCTTAAGTACGCTATAACTCCCGCCATCGAGAACATCGGCAGGTAGCCTGCGATAGATGCCCATCTCGCTGTGTCAGATTCAAGAATATTTGTTCTAGCCGGCATATCCGACATCATAAAAAACGCCTGTATAATTCTCGCAATTCTCTTGTTGTCGCTGTAAACTATCATATTCGTACCGTAAAGCCTTGATTCAAGTCTTGGATTTGTAATTACATCGTAAACCGCCGGCAAAAGTATAATACAGGACAGCCCCACTCCGAGAACCGCTTCAAAGATAATTGAGCCGAAGGTTTTAAAGTTCATCTCAAAATCCTCGTCCATGCAGCGGATAAAGAAATAGATCACCATAAACACCACTTCGCCGACAAAGAAGAAGTAGCTTATCGCCGCGCAAAGTCCGACACATACCGCAAATACGCCTCTGCGCTTATCCTGCGTGAGCTGTTCAAAGGAGAGCAGCAGCAGTGGGAAGAACGCCGTGACGTCATGGAAGTGGTTAAAGAACACATTGTAAACCTGAAAGCCTGAATAGGCATAAAGCATAGCTCCGACAAAAGCCGAGTTAGGACTTTCAACAAACCTGCGAATGTATGCGTAAGCACTCACCGCCGCAACAGAGGTTTTCAGCGCAAGCAACCAGGGTATCAGATACTTCACCGCATTAAGAGGAAACAGCGTGCTTAACCAAAAAAACGGACTTCCTAGCAGGTAAAAGGAATATGAGCCGATAAAGTTAGATCCTAAATCGGTTCCCCAGTCCCAGCCGAAGCTCCCCTCTCGCACCATCTCATTAGCGTGATAGTAAAACATCATCTGCTGCGAGTTGAAATCTCCGTAATAGAGAAAAATCCCGCCGTTTCTTATCATAGTCGGCAAAAACGAAAGCATCATGCCGACAAAGGACACCAAAAACAGTATCCCCAACGTCTTTAAATCGCTCTTTTTTTCGCCGTATTCAAGCCTTGATGTTCTCATATATGTTCCACCTTAAAAATTATATTTCTATTGTCTACTCTACAATTGTATCACATATTCTACACAAAATCAAGCCTTTTTTTAAATTTCACAAAACTAAAGGGCGAAAGCAAAGCCCTCGCCCTTTGTGTTTTTAAAATTCAATCTTTTCGTAAAGTCCCGAGCCTAAATCCATATCGTCCTCAGGCTTTGGCTTCTTGTACTCCTTTTCAAAACTTGTCGCATAGCTGTCCGACTGACGTCTGTTGTTCGGTCTGCCGCTGTTTTTCCTGTAGCCGCCTCTGCCCTTGCCGCCTCTTGAATTATATCTCTTCTCTGTCGGACAAATCAGCACCTTTCTGTAAGGCTCCTCGCCCACCGAGCGTGAGGTTACTCCTTCAATTTCTGAAATCTTAGCGTGAATAATTCTTCTCTCATACGGATTCATAGGCTCAAGCGAAAGCGTCTTTGACGCTCTCTTCGCATTGTTTGCGTACTTAAGCGCAACCTTTTCAAGCGTAGCTTTGCGCCTTTCTCTGAAGCCGCTGCTGTCTGTGCTTATTCTGTAATACTCTCTGTCAATCTTGTTGCATACAAGTGAGGAAAGGTACTGCAAAGCGTCCAGAATCTCGCCCTTTTTGCCGACAACCTTGTCAAAGTCATCGCCGTTAATCTCAAGACTAAGCTCATCCTCCGTTTCGGTCGCCTCAACGCTTAAATTTTCAATTCCCATAGCGGTAAGCACGTCTGTAATGTACTTCACCGCAACATCTCTCTTTGTCGGAGGATTATACTCAGCCTGAACTACAGCATCTCCCTTAAGCTTGCCAAACAGCGTCTTTTTCGGCTCTTCAATCACAGTAAATTCAATACTTTCAAGTTCTGCGCCAAAGCTCTCAGCCGCCATTTTCTTTGCCTCTTCAACTGTGGCGGCAGTGAAATTCTCTTTCATTTCACTCATCCTTTCTCTCTTAATCCTCTTTGTATTCGTCGCCGTACTTTTCAGCATAGCGTTTTCTTGCTTCGTTAAGCTTTTGTCTGTTAAGCTCCTTCAACTGAGCCTTCGTAAGCTTCTTCTCCTCGCCGTCTTCTTCTTCCTCATCCTCCTGCGGCTTCTCCTCGATTTTCTTATTCGCCGCCTGCTCGTTTCTTACCTCAAGCGCCATCTCCATCATAGACGGACCCTTTTTCTTACGCTTCTCTTTGTTTTTCGCAATATCCTTTTCCACCAGCTCCCTGATTTTAGCAGGCGAGTAGAAAATGTTCAAGAATATAACCTGGAAAACGCTGAACATCGACGAATAGCTCCAGTAAATACCCAGCGCACACGGAAACCTAAAGCCGATATACAGTGAAAACAGCGGCATAGCGAACAGCATCACCATCATCGACATATTCATCTTGACATCGGGATTATTTCTCCTTGAGAAAATCTGCGAGATTATCATGCTCGCCAGCTGCAAAACAAACGAGATAAACGGTATAACTACAGTAGCGTCGCTCCTGCTCGGAATTTTGCCAAGACTAAGCCCGAACGCCGAATAGTCAATTTCCTTTATCGCCTGCTGCACATCGTCGTTGAGTACGCCTAAATACTTTCCATCCGCCTTGGTTTCAAAGTTAAACAGCAGCACCTCAGGTCCGTAGCTTGAGCTCATCAGATTCTGTGTGAAATTATCCGAATCGGTGACAAAGCCGTCCAGTCCGTCATACTGAACAAAATCCAACAAAAGCCTGTCTGCCTCAGCGTCAGTCAGACCCTCCAGCACCTCCGCTGACTCGCTGTAGCTTTCGCTGTCAGAAAGCACCTCTCCCAGAGCCTGCGCCTTTTCCTCATCGCTAAGCTCCTCGCTTGAATCGCTGACAATCTCCTCAAGCAACGTTTCAATGCTTCTGTCGTCAGTGTCAACCTCCGTGCTTATCGTGTAAAGGTTTGCAAGCAGCGTTGAATCAGCCGAAATATTGTCGTCGTCCGCATCGCTTATATAGGTCAGCGGTCCGTAAACTACAGGAATCAGCGCATAGAGTATCACGAGCGAAATAATCATCGGCAGACAGCCCATTGTCGGCTTGATGTTATTTTCAGCATAAAGCTTCATCGTTTCCTCGTTGACTTTATCCTGATTTTTTCCGTATTTTTTCTTAATTTTCTCTATCTCAGGCTGGAGCATAGTCATGTTCGTTGTGCTTTTTTGCTGCTTGATGTTAAGCGGCAGAGTTATCAGCCTTGTTATAAGAGTAAACAAAAGCAGCGCAATACCGTAGTTTTTTACTAAAATATAGCAGCCCTTCATCAGGTAGCCGAACGGTATCGCAAGTATTTTCATAAGTCCCATTCTTAATTCCTCTTATTATGGGTGTCTCTAAAAACCGTTGCAGTGCAGATGTGGCAAAGATGTACGACAAGAATTTTTAGAAATACCCTTATATTAAACCTTGTTCAACACTGGCTCAGTTTTTTTCCTCAGCCTTTTTCATAACGCTTTTTTTCTTTTTAAAATATTCTCTAGTTATTTTCTTCGGAACGTGGTCAATTCCGCCCTCGCTCCATGGATTGCATCTTAGTATTCTCCATGCAGTCAGCACCGAGCCCCAGAATACTCCGTGCATTTTGTAAGCCTCAATCGCATACTGCGAACAGCTCGGACAGTACCTGCAGCTTCTTGGTGTCCACGGACTGATAAATTTCCTGTAAAAGCGTATAGGCGCAATAAATAAATTAGCTGCAGCACTTGAAAGCTTCTTAATCGGATTCATTTTTTTTTACCGAATGAACGTTTATATCCTTAATTACCTTTGGCAGGATTTTCTCAATGTCCTGCGTTTTTTTTCCGTCTATATCTTTCCTTACCGCAAAAACAATATCATAGCCTCTTTCAAATTTGCTCTCGTTAAGTCTGTATGCGGCTCTTATAATTCTCTTTGCCCTGTTTCTGTCAACAGCTCTCTTAAATACCTTCTTAGATACGCTTATCCCGACTCTGTTAATTTCAAGCCCGTTAGCAATATAATAAACCGTTACAAAGCCGCAGAAAATATATCTTCCCTTTTTAAAACAGCTTGAAAACTGTGAGCTTTCCTTTAAAACCTCAGAAAATAACATTGAAATTACCCTATTTCTTAGCTTTTATTTACAGAGCCCTTCCTAAAGACGGTGTCAATTCAAATATTCGCAGCCTCACGCTTTTAAAAGTGCGGAAAACGCCTGTATTTTTAAGCATTAACACCTGCCGCAAAGTACGGCTTATTCCCTTCAGAAGCGCCCTATAAAAGAGAAAGACCCATATTGAAGAAAGCCCTCAGTATCAGGTCAGAAACTTTAAATCAATAGGAAAGCTTCGCTCTTCCCTTGCTTCTTCTTCTCGCCAGAACCTTTCTTCCGTTCCTTGACGACATTCTCTTCATAAATCCATGCGTTTTCTTGCCCTTAAGCTTGCTGGGCTGATAAGTTCTTTTAGTAGACATAATTTTTCCTCCTAAATCTATACTAATTTTCTTTATTTCTTTTTTTGCAGACCTTGCGCCCTGATATCAGTTCACTGCTGTGAACGCTCAGACACTCGCTCTCTAAGGCACTTTCACTCCTGCATTAAACAATTATACAATACAAAATCGCCGCTTGTCAACGGTCTTAAGAAAAAATTTACATAATATTTTCAATAATAAATATTCTAATCAATTATTTTGTTATATGCTTAAGTAG
>X368_European_Ground_Squirrel__coassemble_3_pt1 | contig 103088 bp, 94 predicted proteins | sample X368_European_Ground_Squirrel__metabat2_low_PE_002 | metagenome-assembled genome bin X368_European_Ground_Squirrel
GGAGTTTGCCGCAGGCAAACTCTAGGGCTGACTAACTAACATAAAAGCTCAAACATAGACTAGTGTCCACCCAGTCCTCGCATTTTGCAAGCAAAATGCCCCTATTTTAGTTTATGGGCATAGCAAAATAAAAGCCCGAATATAGGTTTGAGCCCGTCCAAGGGTCGGCAGGGTCGGTAGGGTCGGTATGCCCCAAGTGACCCTTAAAAATGATTTAAGCTAGGCTCAAGTCTTGGTTCGCATACGTCTAGTCAAGCTTTGGTAAGAACGTTAGTTCTTTATAGAAAAAATTCTTACAGGCGGGCATAGCAAAGTAAAAGCCCGAACATAGGTTCGAGCCCTCCCAGATTTAAGGTAATAGTCAAGAAAGGATTTGATATATATGACAAAATACGTTGTAATACTCTGCGATGGGATGGCGGATTATCCTGTCGAGGAGTTGGGAAACAAAACGCCGATGGACGCCGCTTTTAAGCCTACGATGGACAGAATGGCAAAAAAATCCACAGTGGGACTTGTAAAGAGCGTGGCTGACGGGCTTAAGCCTGGCTCGGACGTTGCGAATCTCTCGGTTTTGGGCTACGACCCTGCGGTTTACTACTCGGGACGCTCGCCGCTTGAAGCAGGCTCTATCGGCATTGACATGAAGCCTACAGACGTTTCGTTCAGGTGCAATCTCGTTACACTCTCTGATGAGGAAAGCTACAGTGACAAGACGATTATCGACTACTGTGCCGACGATATTTCCACTGAGGAAGCTAAGGTTCTCATTGATTTTTTGGCGGAGCATTTTAACTGTGAGGAATTTCAGCTTTATTCGGGTGTGAGCTACCGACACTGCCTTATCTGGAATAACGGCACGCTTGACGTAGGCACGCTCACTCCGCCTCACGACATCACAGGCAAGCCGATAAAGGAGTATCTCCCCACTCATGAAAATGCCGCAAAGCTTTACGATATGATGGTTAAAAGCTATGATTTGCTCAAAGACCACCCTGTAAACCTTGCGAGAATTGAGAGAGGAAAGCGTCCTGCCAATTCAATGTGGTTCTGGGGCGAGGGAGTTCGCAAGCCGCTGACGGCTTTCAGCGAAAAGTACGGGCTTAAGGGCTCTATGATTAGCGCAGTAGACCTGCTTAAGGGTATCGGCAAATTCAGCGGAATGAACGTGGTGAACGTTGAAGGCGCAACAGGCTATATCGACACAAACTTTGAGGGCAAGGCGCAGGCTTGCATTGACGAACTTGCCAATGGGCAGGACTTTGTTTATGTACATATCGAAGCTCCCGACGAGTGCGGTCACAGATATGAAATTGAGAACAAAAAGAGAGCGATTGAGCTTATTGATGAGAAGATTTTGACGCCTGTGGTTAAGGCTTTGGAAAGCTATGACGACTACAAGATTTTAGTTTGCCCCGACCACCCGACACCGCTTTCGCTGAGAACCCACACCAACGACCCGATACCGTTTATGATTTACCACAAAAAAGGCGAGGTTGACGGTGTTGAAAGGTTCAGCGAGGAAACAGCTAAGTCAACAGGACTTTTTATCGACAAGGGTCATGTGCTTATGGATAAGTTCCTAAGCGAATAAGCTAAACAGCCAGGTTTAAGCGCCTGGCTGTCTTTTTTTAGCTTTGTAAGGAAAAATTCAAATAATAGCTCTTAAAAATCTCCAAATTAAAGTGTAGAATATTAATGTAGAATGAAAATACGGCAAACTAAAGAACAAACGTGCGCTTTTAAAAGGAGGAGCGGCTATGAATCTTACACATCTGCGCTATATGGTTGAGGTTGAGCGGCAGGGTTCTATAACCAAGGCGGCGGCGGCACTGTATATGGGACAGCCCAATTTGTCCAAGGCTATCAAGGAAATGGAAATTGAGGTGGGAATACCGATATTCAAACGCTCCGCAAAGGGAGTTGTTCCTACCGAAAAGGGGCAGGAATTTTTGCAGTACGCAAAGGCGATAATCGTCCAGATGGACAAGATGGAATCGCTCTACAAAGACACAAACGAAAACGCAATTGATTTTCAGCTTATGGTTCCAAGAGCAAGCTATATCGCATATTCCTTCACTGAGTTTCTGAAAAAGCTTGAAAATGCCGAAAGCATGGACATTCGCTTTAAGGAAACAAATTCATTTGAAGCGATAGATTCCATTGTCGAGTGCAGCTGCTCGCTTGCGATTATCCGCTATGAAGCTCAAAATGAGGAATATTTCACCTCGCTTTTAAATGAAAAAAATATCAAGGCTCAGGAGCTTTGGAGCTATGATTACATGGTTCTTATGAGCAAAAGCTCTCCTCTTGCAGCGTCAAGAGTGCTTGATGAAAAAGACCTGAGCGAATACATAGAAATTCTCCACGGCGACACGGAGCTTCCAGGCTCCAGCGCACTTCAAAGGCGAAGCAGGCGCCTCAACAGCCACAAGCGTCACATCTACGTTTTTGAAAGAGGAAGTCAGTTTGACATTCTCCGCTCAAATCCTCAAACCTTTATGTACGTTTCACCGCTGCCTAAGAAAATGCTTGCCGAGCTTAACCTTGTGCAAAGACCTATTGTGCAGAAAAACAAGAGAAACCGTGACGCTCTGATAAGCCTGAGCAGCTACCGCTTCAGCAAGACCGATACGCTCTTTGTTGACGAGGTAAAAAAAGTGATAGCTGATATTAAAAGAGACGAGGGACTGTTTTAACATACTTTTTTAAAAGAAAAAGGACTGCCAACTTCGCAGTCCTTGTTTTATGCTTTATACTTTTTATGACTCGTCCTCAGAAACAGAGGTGCTGTCCTCGTCTGAATCGTCCTCGCTTGAATCAGATTCTGTCAAATCCTCCGTGCTTTCGGTTTGATCCTCAGCCGATGGAGTGGTGTCAATCACTCTGGATTCCTCGTCCTCGTCCTCAACTATATCGCTGTCAACTAAATCCGAAACAGGCAGGTAAGCCTCCGCAACAGCTATGTTGTCAATAGTCGCCTGGTCTGCTGACGAGGAATGAATGGTAACGCAAACATAGTAGTTGTCGCCTATCTTGTAAACTGACGCAAGAGAATATCCCGATTCATCGGTAAAGCCCGTCTTGCCGCCGATTATATCAGCGTCCGCTTCGCCGTCAGCGTCACGGTCTATGTAGTAGCCCGCATATCTCTGTGAGAAAATGCTTGTCAGGGTAATTCCGCTCGGATTCTCGTCCGTCTTTGAAGTCGTGTAGGTTTCAGCTGAAATTATATCCAAGAACTTCTCGCCTATCTCCTCGCTGTTTATCGCATACTTAATCATAAGCGCAATGTCCATGCAGGTTGAATAGTGATCGTCGTCGTGCAGTCCGCTTGCGTTTACAAAGTGCGTTCCCTTGAGTCCCAGTTCGGTAACCTTTGCGTTCATCAGCTCTACAAAAGCCTCCTCAGAGCCTGCAACAGCGTTCGCCAGTCCAAGAGTAGCGTCTGCGCCGCTCATCAGCACCGCTCCGTAAAGCATATCCTCAATCGTAACCTCTTCGCCCTCCGAAAAGCCTACTACAGAAGCGTTCTCCTCCTGCAAAGAGGCAATATCGTCCTCTGTAAAGGTGTATGTCTGCGACAAATCGTCACAGTTTTCAAGCGCTACAATCACCGTCATTATCTTGGTAAGCGAGGCAGGATAGGTTTCCTTAGTGTAGTTCTTCGCCGAATAGAGTATCCCATCCGTCATGTCGTAAAGCACCGTGTACTTTGCGCTCAGGCTCTCTATGTTCGTCTTTATAAACTCGTATCCCTTTTCAGGATACGCCATAGTTAAATCCTCTTCCTCTTCAACTGACGACGTTTCCTCTTCCGATGAAGATTCTTCCTCCTCCTCAGATGAAGAAAATATCGATGCTGGCATATTGGCGTTCTCGTCTATATCGCTTCTGCCCGTTACAACCAGTACTGCCGTTCCCACCGCAATCAGCATAATCATAATCAGAATAGCGCACAGCGCCGCACTTCCCTTAGCTTTATTTTTTTCTCTCATCTTTAATCTCTCCTTATATTTAAAATTGTTAAATCAAAATCGTCTTAAAGACTAAATGTCCTCACGCTCGTACTCGTGAACGCTCAAAAATGCTTCGCTGTCCTTTAGCTTTTCATAGCAGACCTGCAAAATATCCTTTCTCGTCACTATTCCGATAAAAACGCTTCTGTCGTCAACCACTGGAACAAAGTTCTGATTCATCGAAAGCTTGAACAAATCCTCAATCGTCGAATAGACATACACAGGCTCGCACACCACTCTCTTCGGAATATCGCTCACCTTGTAATTTTCAAGCTTGCTCAAATTCGCCGTGTCGTGCGTCATCATGAACCAAAGAAAATCCCCTTCGGCTATCGCCTTGACATACTCGCCGTTTCGGTTGATAACCGGCACCGCAGTGAAGCCGCTGCGCCTCATCTTCTCAATCGCCTGCCGTACCGTAGCGTCCTCGTAAATGTACGCTATAAGCGCTTTTGGCTTGAGAAGCTGTAAAATATTTGTCGTTTTCATATCGTTACTCTCTTTTTGTTTTTGCCACGCCAAAGCAAAGCCATAGGGATGCCCGCTTTCTTGCCAAAGCTTAAGCAAAGGTATAAATCAGCGTGGTGAAATCGTCAAAGCTTATCGTCTTAAAATCGTCCGTTGTGATGTCAAGCGTGTACATATCGTCGGTGCTCACCGAATATTCAGAGCAAATATTCTGACAAAAGCCCAACCGCTCGTCCTCAGTGAAATCATCAAAGCTTTCCAAGCCCTCAAGCGCACTGTCAAACACGCTCTCGTCAACGCTCTGCTCAATCGAACCAATCTCAACCGTTTCTACCAAATCGTCCTCAGTTTCCCTAAGATAGGTGACGGTATACTTTTCAAGTGAATCGTCCTCGCCGAAGTAAAAGTCAAACACGCTCATGTAGGTGCTTCCCGTGTAGGTGTACTCCTCATAGGTATAAGCTTCATCGTTAAGAATCCTCGTAGCCGTGTTTTCAAGCTCAGCGTCAATCACACTCAGCACAGTGTTGAGATTTTCCCTTTCGTCCGTCTGCGAATAAACTCCAAGATTAAGATCCGCCGCATACGCCGTCGAACCGTCAAAAAGGTAAACCGCATTAGTCTGCAAGCCCTCAGAACCGCTTGACACCGCTTTCTGGTAAACCTTATCGCCATAGCTTACAAGCGTTACCTCGGTAACCGTGCTTTCGTCGTCAGAATAGCTCACCGACGCTGTATACGTGTAATCGCCGCTAAAAAGCTCCGCTGCCGCAGTAAGCTTATCTCCTGCCGAATATTCCTCAGCTTCGCTTTCCTCATCACTCTCAGTCTGTTCTTCGCTGTCATCCGAGTCAGCGTCCTCACTGTCGCTTTGAGAGGAATCTGAAACGCTGTCTGTATCTGTATCTGAATCGCTGTCTGAGCAGCCTGCCATAACGCAAAGCGAAACCGCCGCAAGCAGGCAGACCGCACTCTTCCATGCAATCATTTTGTATAATCCTTTCTCATGACCTAGTGTTTGGGAGCGTAGAAAGCTAAATGCCGTTTATGCTCCTCATACTCTTATTATACAACAAAACATTGCGCTTGTCAAGCCCCTAAATAAATTTCCATCGTATTTTTAACAGTGCCTAAAAGATGGAAAGCTTTCTATTACTTTCCCTTGAAAACAAACAGCTTGCTTATAATGTAATTAAGTATTATGGTAACTATTGACACAACTATTTTTGAAATAACCTCGTCTATTCCAGCCGCAGTCGTCATAATATTGAGCAGAATCGTCTCAACAATCAGCGTAAAAAGCCTGCCTGCAAAGAACGAAACGCACTCTTTCGCCACCGCCGCTGCACCGTACGCCTTGTCCTCGAAAACCCACATTCTGTTGGTTAAATATGCAAAGGTGACTGCGCATATCCACGATATAACGTTTGAAATCAACGTATCTAAATCTATAGTCAGCCCGAAAAGCTTTATATCCTCAATACTCATAAGCCGCACAGGTATTGCAAAGGCTATAACGCTTACTACAGTGGTAGCCGCACCGAAAAAGAGATACAAAAGCACCTCCTTGTGTGCCTTGTAGAACGGCTCAAGCTTCTTTAAAAAGCCCTTAGTCATAAGTCTGTCAAATATATCCGCCTTTTTCGGCTGCGAATCCTCCATCGCTTTATTTCCCTTTCTGAATCTGAATTGCTTATATATTAAAGTATACACTATTTTTTAAAATATTGCAAGAGTAATATTGATTTTTTCAGATAAATATGTTATTATAGTAGTATGACAAAAAATATTTGCTTAAATGGAGGTAATGAATTCTAAAAATGGAAATCTTGATTGTCTGCGTACTGCTGATTCTCTCATCAATATGCTCGGCTACAGAAACCGCCTTTTCATCTGCAAACCGCATACGACTCAAAAGTATGTCTGAAAACGCTTCCTCTCCGCGAACGAGAAAGCGAGCCGCTTCTGCGCTTAGGATAACGGAGGACTTTGACAAGTCGCTCACTGCGATTTTGATAGTAAACAACGTTGTGAACCTCTCCTCATCGTCCATCACCACCGTCTACTGCACCGCACGCTTCGGGGCAAGCGGAGCTACTTACGCTACGATAATCATCACAGTGCTGGTGCTTATCTTTGGTGAAATTCTGCCGAAATGCCTTGCAAAGGAAAATGCGGAGAGCTTTTCTATGTTCATGTCGGCGGCTCTGACTGCGGCTGTGTTTATACTTAATCCGCTGATATGGATTTTCACGCAGATAAGAAAGGCTGCAACTGCGCTTGTCGGGAAAAAGGCGGAGCGACCGTATGTGACGGAGGAGGAGCTTAAGCACATCATCAACGAAATTGAAACGGAGGGTGTCCTAGAGGAACAGGAATCCGACCTTGTGCGCTCGGCCCTCGATTTTGACGAAACCAAAATTGAGCAGGTGCTTGTTCCGAGAGTGAACATTGTCGGCGTGGAGCTTGGTGCAGACATCGAAAAAATCCGCAGCGTCTTTTCGCAAAACGGCTTTTCAAGGATGCCTGTTTACGACAAAACCATGGACGATATCATAGGAATCATTCACCAAACCGACTTTTTCAACCTCTACCTTGACGGCGGCGTCTCAATCGAGGGAATTATGACCGCTCCCGTTTACATCTCCGAAAACAAATCGCTGTCTGAGGTTTTAAGACTTATGCAGAAGAAAAAGGTTCACATGGCGGTTGTCGTTGACCAGTACGGCGGCACGGCGGGAATCTGCACGCTTGAGGATATAATCGAGGAGCTTGTCGGGGAAATTTATGACGAGCATGACGAGGAGGACGATTCCTTTGCCACACTTTCACAAAACCGCTGGCTTGTGTCGGGAGAAACAAGCGTCAGCGACTTTCTCGACAAGGCTCAGCTTGAACGCAGGCTTATCAGAGCGGACTCAAATTCAATGGGAGGCTGGATAACCGAGCTTATCGACCGCTTCCCTGACGATGGAGAGGTTATAGACGCCAAGCCGTTCAGCGTAACTGTCAAGATGGAAAATCCACGGAGAATAGATTCTCTGACGATTGAATATATTGAACCTGAAAAAGGAAAGGAAGAATAAAATATGCCAAAGCAAATTAAAACCAAGCCTGTTTCAAAGCTTGAAAAGACAAACCGTATCCTAGCCATTTTCGCAATGCTTGCGGATTTCGCATTTACTGCGACTCTGCTTGTGCTGCTGTATGTACTGGGCGAGGAGGATTACGAGTCAAAGCTGGGAATCGCCGTTTTCGGCACATATTTTCTCATGCTTGTCCTCTGCGCAATTCACTGTATTCAGGGAGCTGTAGTGTTTAAAAGAGAGGAACGCTACGGTGTGCTTTTCCAGTCTATTGTAACAGGAGCGTCCGCATTCGCTCTGCTTTTAAACGTTCAGCTTATATCAGCTATGCTCTTTACCTCATTAGGCAAGGACTCATGGACGCAAAAGGTAATAGGCGAAAGCACCTACTCTGAATTTATAGAGGCACAGCAGTCGGCGTGGCAGCTGCTCATTCTTGCGCTTGCCGCCGTTATCGTAATCGGCATTGCGGGAATCGTAAGACTTGCGGTTAAAAAGCGTTAGGAGAAAATCATGAAAAAGGCAATGACAATTTCCTATGAAATAGGCGACAGCTTGTATCTTAACATAACCAACAAATGCCCCTGCGCCTGCACCTTTTGTATTCGTCAGAACGACGATGGCGCATACGGCTCTGATCCGCTCTGGCTTGAGCATCAGCCAAGTCTTGACGAGATTAAGCAGAACCTTTCACAGCGCAGACTTTCACACTATTCGGAAATCATTTTCTGCGGCTACGGCGAGCCGACAACCGAGCTTGAGCTTTTAAAGCAGACCGCTAAATTTATAAGAAGCGAATGTCAGACGCCGATAAGGCTCAACACAAACGGACTTTCAGACCTCATCAACAAGCGAAGCACGGCAGGTGACCTTGAGGGGCTTATCGACACCGTTTCAATCAGTCTGAACGCTCCTACAGAGGCTGAATACAACGCAGTCACACGTCCGAGCCTCGAGGGAAGCTTTGACGCTATGCTGAAGTTTGCTTCAGAGGTGAAAAATTACGTTCCTCACACCGCCTTTACCGTAGTGGACGTTATCGGCGAGGAAAAAATTGCGCAGTCAGAAGCTCTTGCTGACAGCATAGGTATTCATCTTAGAGTGCGCAAATATATTTCATAGCTTATCGGCAAGGAGAATTAGAATGGAAAAGGCATGGAAAAGAAATTTTATCGACATATCTCCCTATACGGCGGGAGAACAGCCTGAAAGCGAGGATATAATCAAGCTAAATGCAAACGAATCGCCCTATCCTCCCTCGCCTGAGGTTTTAAAGCGCATAAAAAGCTTTGACGCAGGCTCGCTCAGGCTCTATCCGTCAATGGATGCGCTTAATCTCAGAAAAGCGGCTGCACAGCGGCTTTCTCAGCTTAATAACGTCAGCTTAAGCGAAAGGAATATCTTTATCGGCAACGGATCGGACGATGTGCTTGCGACAGCCTTCAGAGCGTTTTTTAATTCAGACAAGCCGATACTTTTTCCAAGCGTCACCTATTCGTTTTACCCAGTATGGTGTCAGCTGCTCAAAATCCCCTACAAAACCACGCCGATGAACGAGGATTTTTCAATTAACGCTGCGGACTTTTACCCTGAAAACGGAGGCGTGGTAATAGCGAATCCAAACGCTCCCACCGCTATTTGCCAAGATCTGGAGTTTATAACCGACGTTTTGGAGCATAATTCCGACTGCATAGTGATAGTTGACGAAGCGTATGTAGATTTCGGCGGCTGCTCGGCGGTTTCGCTGACAAAGAGCTACAAAAATCTGCTTGTGACGCAAACCTTTTCAAAATCCCGTGCGATGGCGGGAATGAGAATCGGCATGGCAATCGGTGACAGCGAGCTTACAGCGATTTTAGACGCTGTAAAGGACAGCTATAATTCCTATCCGCTGGACAGCGTTGCGATTGAGACAGGAATCGCTTCGATTAACGACGACGCCTACTTTAAACAGACGCTTGAAAGGGTGATTTCCACTCGTGAGCGCACCGCAAAACGATTGCATGAGTTAGGCTTCAGCCTTACCGAGAGCAAAACGAACTTTCTCTTTGTACAGCATGAAAGCAAATCCGCAAAGGAAATTTTTGAATACCTGCGCTCAAACGGCGTTTATGTCCGCTACTGGGACAAGCCGATTATCTCAAACCGCTTAAGAATCACAATTGGCACAGATGAACAGATGGATATTATGCTTAATCTGCTTGAAAAGCTGCTTAAAGCTTAAGCTTTGATTCACAGAAAGCTTCTAAAATTATTACATGATATGCTAATCGTCATGGACAGCTTTTAGCTTGAATAAAATTCAGAAAGGGTTAATACATATGAATAAAAAATTTACCAGAGCATTTTCTTTGCTTTCGGCGGCGGTACTTACCTTTACAATGCTGACTGCCTGCGGTGATTCGGAAGAAAGCGAAAGCGAAAGTACAACTAGCAGCTCTGAAAGCTCTTCCGAGCTTGGCGAAATGCGCGACATCACCTCTATGGAGCTGGTAAGCGAAATGAAGCTTGGCTACAATCTCGGCAACTCGCTTGACGTCTGCAACGCAGACCGTGACGGCGATGGAAGCGTAGACGAAAATTCAGAAAACGTTGACGAAACGCTGTGGGGAAATCCCACCGTCACAAAGGAGCAGCTTGAATTTGTAAAGGAATCGGGCTTTGACAGCGTGCGCATACCTGTTACATGGAGAGATCACCTTGACGAAAACTACACGATAGACTCCGACTGGATGGACAGAGTTCAGGAAATTGTAGACTATGCCTATGACTTAGATTTATATGTGATTATAAACCTGCACCATGACGGCGGCGGAGATCCCGACTTCGGCGCATGGATAAGAAGCGCTTCAACCGACTATGACGGTGTGCTTGAAAAGTACCAAACAATCTGGCAGCAGATATGCGACCGCTTTGAAAGCTATGGCGACAAGCTGATTTTTGAATCGATGAACGAGGTAGGCTTTGACGACCTCTCAACCAATGACGCATATGAAACGCTCAACAATCTAAATCAAGCCTTTGTAGATTTAGTCCGTGCTTCAGGCGGAAACAATCCTCAGCGTCATCTGCTTATTGCAGGCTACTGGACGGACATTGAGCAGACCTGCAGCACACTGTATCAGATGCCTGAAGGCCCTGCAAATCGCTGCATAGTGAGCGTTCACTACTACACCCCTTGGGAATTTTGCACCACAACATACCAGTACGAATGGGGCAGCGACGATGAGATTTCGCTGATGGAATCGAAGGTCACGCAGATGAAGGAAGCCTTTGTTGACAGCGGGGTTCCTGTGATTATCGGCGAATACGGCACCTGCTACGGAAACGACGAAGCCGCAGGAATCGGGACGAACGAGTAGTTTGATTTGAACTTTTTACCCTATATATCAAACTCGTAGGGCTTGCAAGCAGAGTAAAAAGTCAAAACAAAGACTTGAGCAAGCCCAAACTCCCCTGCTTTGGTTTGAGTAAAGGTTACTTTTGTTTGGCGCTAGTTTTTGCGCTTTGCAAGAGACTAAACAAAATTTCTTATTAAATTTTTCTCCTACCCCTTGACAAACAAAAAAAACTGTGTTACAATATATTTATCACTTGCCGGTGTGGCGGAATTGGCAGACGCGACGGACTCAAAATCCGTTGGTAGCGATACCGTGTCGGTTCGAGCCCGACTACCGGTATGAAAGGACGAGCAGCTTTTGCCCGTCCTTGATTTTTGCCCTTAAGTATTGACAGCGAAAAATATTGATACGTTATTTATACTTAAGCCGTTTTTGTGCAAGCCTTTGTGAATTTTGTTCTCAAAATTTTATCAATTTCTGAAGTTCGCTTCAAGCTTGACTTAAGCTTATTTTTGTGGTATGATAAAGAAAACGGCAAAATAATTTTAACCCTTGGAGGAAACCTATGGAAACGGCACTGACAGAATCGCTTGCCGCTGAGCTTGAGCCTGAACAGGCTTCTCACGGCATACTGAAAAATAAAATATACCTATACATCACCGAATTTTTTTCGGGCATGAGCGTCATGGCTGTGGAACTTGGCGCAAGCCGTCTGCTTGCTCCCTATTTCAGCTCGTCACAGATAGTCTGGACGATAATAATCGGCACTATCATGATAGCGATGGCTCTTGGAAACATCTACGGCGGAGCAAGCGCAGACAAAAATCCCGACCCTGACAAGCTTTATTCACGGCTTCTTACAGCGGCTGTATGGATTGCCGCAATTCCCATTTTCGGCAAGCTGGTTATTCTGGGAATATCGGCTCTGCTTGTCTTTACAGTCAGCACTAACTTTCTGATATGGGCTGCTTTTTTAGCCTGTATGATTATCTTTGTCTATCCGCTTTTTCTGCTGGGAACTGTAACTCCGTCGCTTGTAAAATACACCGTTTCAAGCCTTGACAACAGCGGCAGTACTGTAGGCAGACTAGGAGCTTTTAACACAGTCGGCAGCATAATCGGCACATTTGTACCGACCTTTATCTCCATTCCCACAGTCGGAACTGCGGCTACCTTTCTTATCTTTTCAGGTATTCTGCTTGTCCTTGCTCTCATCTACTTTGCAAGCGTCAAGCGAAAGAAAATAAAATCCGCAGTCTGCATTGTGCTCTTTGCGCTCTGCTGTATTTTCGGCACAACTACTGGCTTTGCGTTCTGGGAAACCAGTCTGGTCTACGAGGGCGAATCAATTTACAACTATCTTCAGGTAAAGGAAACCGATCAGAAAACCATTCTCTCCACAAACGTTTTGTTCGGAGTACAGTCGGTCGCTATGAAGGGCGGCGGACTTTCGGGGCTTTACTATGACTATGCAATGGCGGCTCCTATGATGACCGACGGCGGCGGCGATGGCTGTGATATTCTGATTCTCGGCATGGGAACGGGTACATACGCTAAACAATGCACAGAGTACTTTGACAACATTTACGTTGAGGGAGTGGAGATTGACGAAAAAATCACAGAGCTTGCAAGAGAATATTTCGATCTGCCCGAAAGCGTCAAGGTTACGACCTATGACGGCAGAGCCTTTCTGAATGTAAGCGAACAGACCTACGACGTTATTATGGTGGACGCCTATCAGGATATAACCATTCCGTTTCAGATGTCCACCGTGGAATTTTTCTCATCGGTAAAGGCTCATCTGAAAGAAAACGGCGTCATGGTGGTAAATATGAACATGAAATCTGATCGTGAGGGAAGCGTGAACGACAGGCTTATCGCCACCATAGCCTCCGTTTTCAGCGAGGTTTACACCATTGATGTAAGCTCCACTACAAACCGTGAGCTTTTCGCCTCGCAAAACAGTTCTATGATTCAAAATCTTCAAAGCTCAATCGCAGATTGTGAGGACGAGCAGCTTGCGGCTTTGATGAGCGATATAAGCGCACGGCTTACAGCAAGCGAGGGCAGCGGCGATGTGCTGACGGACGACTGCGCACCTGTTGAGCTTCTCGGTATGCAGGTGATAGACGACCTGATAAGCGATGAGCTTAAGGATTACAAGGAGATTCTAAAGGAAGAGGGAATTAAAGGTCTGATAGAATGACGATTCTCCGTTTTTGCAAAAGGTTTCAGCAGCTAGTGCCAGAGCAGAACTAATACTTACATCAAAAAAAGCGTGTACTCCAAAATAAGGGAATACACGCTTTTTCATTTGTTTACTTTTCAAACATTGTTTCTAAAATTTCAATACCAGTCTTTGTCTTGAAAACCTTGTCGCGAAAGCTCCTTATCGCCTGAACGCTCATACCGTCCTCGTATGCGTTTACCAGAAAATCCGCTTCGACAAGTATCTGCCAGTCCAGGCTGTCAATACCGTCATAGGTGTGATGATGCGAAACCAAAAAGCACACCCGTTCAACCGTCTGAGCATCAAAGCCCAGCTCCTCAAGCATTTTCCTTGCAGGCTCAACGCCAAGCTGCTCCTGAAGCTTTCCTCCGCAGTTGCCTTTGCCGTATTTCTCCTCCGCACTCTTAATGCCGATGTCATGCACCAAAGCCGCCGCCCCTAACTGACAAAGCTCACGCTTGTCCATGCCCTCGCAAAAGCCGATAAACTTACAAAACCAGTTTACCTTTACAAAATGCTGAATCCGTTTAGGGTCGTTGCTGTAATAGTTCAACATACTCACAAAAAGCTCGTTTAACCGATTATCCATATGCTACTGCTGAACCCTTCTTACAATCGCTATAGTTACAATCGCTGTAATTGCAGAAAATACATACGCCAAAACCATGCTTGTAGTGTAGCCGCCTGCATAGTCCTCATCGCTGACAAATTCGTCATATGCGTTTACATAGCTGTCCGTATCAGCGAAAATCTCCAGCATAGAAGCGTCCACGTCCAGTCCCTCAGCTTCAAAGCTCTCTGAAACTGACGTATCTTCAATCTCAATAAAGGCGTTGTACATTTCAATCGCATAGTTTGCTCTGATTCCAAAATATGTAAGAATTACAATCAGCAAAATCGCAATCACACAGCCCTTGACGCTCAAATCCCTTGCAGGAAGCTTGTAGCCGATAACTGCGCCAAAAGCGGTAATTACTCCTCCGAACACTGCGTTATACCCCAGTACTCCAATCAAAATCCAAATTACAGCGCCAAAAAGCGAGCCTACAATTGCTCCGATAAAGCCCCTGCCCGAACGCTCAAGCTTCACCATATCCTTTGGACGGTGATACTCCTTAGGCTGCTGCGCTGCATACTCAGCGTAAGGATTCTCCTCCTTTTCCTCCTCGTGATTGACCTCAAAGTCGGAATACCCTCGTCCTGCCTTTTCCACGCCCTGCGACATATCCAGGCTATTTGTAGAAAGCCCGTCCATTATATTTTTCTCAACCTTTTTCTGATTAAAGCCAGATTCCTTGCCAAAAAAGTCCATAATACCTCTCCTCATTTATACAAATGCAAGCCTCAGCATATACATTTGTATAGTAGTTACTTCTAGTATAACATATTTTAAAAGAAATTGCAATAATAATATACAAAAAAATTCAACAAAAATAAGATATTTTTTCTATGCAATTTTACCTAATCCTATTCCACATTTTTATAAAAAAAATTGATGCAGAGATAAAAACCCCCTTGCAAATAAGCAAAGGGGATTTCTTCACGCATCAGCGCAAATATCTTAATTACTTGTCAGCAATTGCCGCCTGTGCAGCCGCAAGTCTTGCGATCGGCACGCGGAAAGGTGAGCAGGAAACATAGTCCAGACCAATCTTGTGGCAGAACTCAACTGAAGTCGGGTCGCCGCCGTGCTCGCCGCAGATACCGCAGTGGAGCGACGGATTTACAGGCTTGCCAAGCTTGATAGCCATTTCCATCAGCTTTCCTACACCAGTTGTATCGAGCTTTGCGAACGGATCGTTCTCAAAAATCTTAGCGTCATAGTAAGCGTTTAAGAACTTGCCTGCGTCATCTCTTGAGAAACCATATGTCATCTGCGTAAGGTCGTTTGTACCGAAGCAGAAGAAGTCAGCTTCCTTGGCAATTTCGTCAGCCGTCAGAGCCGCTCTCGGAATCTCGATCATCGTGCCAACCTCGTACTTGAGATCAGAGCCGGCTTCGGCTATTACAGCGTCAGCAGTTTCAACGACCGTCTTCTTGACGTACTTAAGCTCCTTGACATCTCCTACCAGCGGAATCATGATTTCAGGCACTAAATCCCAGTCGGGGTGCGCTTTCTTGACGTTGATAGCAGCCTTGATTACAGCCTTTGTCTGCATCTTAGCAATTTCAGGATAGGTTACCGCAAGACGGCAGCCGCGGTGTCCCATCATCGGGTTGAACTCGTGGAGCGAAGCGATTATAGCCTCAATATCCTCAACACTCTTGCCCTGCGCATCAGCTAAAGCCTTGATATCGTCAGCTTCTGTAGGAACAAACTCATGCAGAGGCGGATCCAAGAATCTGATTGTTACAGGATTGCCCTCAAGCGCTTCATACAGAGCTTCAAAGTCGCCCTGCTGCATAGGCTCAATCTTGTCAAGCGCAGCTTCTCTTTCCTCAACTGTATCAGAGCAAATCATCTCTCTGAACGCCGCAATTCTCTCAGGATCAAAGAACATATGCTCAGTACGGCAAAGTCCGATTCCCTCAGCTCCAAGCTCTCTTGCTTTCTTAGCGTCAGCAGGAGTATCAGCGTTTGTTCTTACCTTGAGCTTTCTGTACTTGTCAGCCCAGCCCATGATTCTGCCGAACTCACCTGCGATTGTAGCGTCAACGGTAGGAATAATTCCATCATAGATGTTTCCTGTGCTTCCATCAATTGAGATGTAATCTCCCTCGTGATATTCCTTTCCTGCAAGCGTAAATACCTTGTTCTCCTCGTCCATAACGATGTCCGAGCAGCCAGATACACAGCAGGTTCCCATTCCTCTTGCAACTACCGCAGCGTGCGAGGTCATACCGCCTCTTACAGTAAGGATACCCTGTGAAGCCTTCATTCCTGTGATGTCCTCAGGTGAGGTTTCAAGACGTACCAAAACTACCTTTTTGCCCTTAGCGTTCCATGCTTCTGCGTCGTCAGCGTTAAATACAACCTTTCCGCAGGCAGCTCCAGGAGAAGCTCCGAGCCCCTTGCCTACAGGCGTTGCGTTCTTAAGAGCGGCAGCGTCAAACTGCGGGTGAAGCAGAGTGTCGAGGTTACGAGGATCTATCATAGCTACAGCCTCTTCCTCAGTTCTCATTCCCTCGTCAACAAGGTCGCAGGCAATCTTGAGAGCAGCCTGAGCGGTTCTCTTGCCGTTTCTTGTCTGAAGCATGAACAGCTTGCCATGCTCAACGGTGAACTCCATATCCTGCATATCTCTGTAGTGTGTTTCAAGCTTCTGGCAAACGTCAACAAACTGCTTGAACGCTTCGGGGAATTTCTCCTCCATCTCTGAAATGTGCATAGGTGTGCGGACACCTGCAACAACGTCCTCGCCCTGAGCGTTTGTAAGGAACTCTCCGAACAAGCCCTTTGCGCCTGTAGCAGGATCGCGTGTAAACGCAACGCCCGTACCGCAATCGTCGCCCATGTTTCCGAACGCCATAGACTGTACGTTTACGGCAGTACCCCATGAATAAGGAATGTCGTTATCGCGGCGGTAAACGTTAGCTCTCGGATTATCCCATGAACGGAATACCGCTTTGATAGCTCCGATAAGCTGCTCCTTCGGATCGTCAGGGAAGTCTGTGCCTATCTTAGCCTTGTACTCAGCCTTAAACTGTGAAGCAAGCTCCTTGAGGTCGTCAGCAGTAAGCTCTACGTCCTGCTTAACTCCTCTGTCAGCCTTCATCTTGTCGATAAGCTCTTCAAAGTACTTCTTTCCAACCTCCATAACAACGTCGGAATACATCTGAATAAATCTTCTGTAGCAGTCCCATGCCCAGCGCGGATTGTTGGACTTCTCAGCGATAATGTTTACAACATCCTCGTTAAGTCCTAAGTTAAGAATTGTGTCCATCATTCCAGGCATTGAAGCTCTTGCGCCTGAACGAACAGAAACCAAAAGCGGATTCTCCTTGTCGCCGAACTTCTTTCCAGTGATTTCCTCCATCTTCCCGATGTACTCGGTGATTTCAGCTAAAATCTCAGCATTAATCTCACGTCCGTCCTCGTAATACTGTGTGCAGGCTTCGGTGGAAATAGTAAATCCCTGCGGTACAGGAAGTCCCATACCTGTCATTTCAGCAAGATTAGCACCCTTGCCGCCGAGAAGCTCTCTCATGTTAGCGTTACCCTCAGAAAAAAGATAACAAAACTTTTTTGCCATTGGTAATTACCTCCAATATAAATATTTTTGACATCATCTGCTTAGCCGACTAAACCCTGAAATGCGCACTGCGCAAAGCCAAAACGCACAAAAACGCTCAGCCGACCTTAGTCCATATTCTCTTGGACATACTGTCACTTTATATTATAACAGATTTTCAGGAAAATTTCTATAGGTTTGAGGAAATTTTATGTTCGTTAATTTGCACAATTTTTATGCGAATTTTTTGTGCATATTTTCTCAAGCAAAAAAGCGAGGCAAATTTACGCTTCGCTTTTTTATCTTTTTATCTATATTTTTATGGAGAAAATTTATCAAAAATCAACATCCGTGTCATAATAGCAAGCCTTAAGCAGCTTCTCCATCTCCTCTTGTGTCGGAATCCTTGGATTAGAGCCTGTGCAGGCATCGCCTATTGCATTCTTAGCAATTTCAGGCAGTCTTTCAAGGAAAACCTCCTCAGGCACAAAGCCTTTTTCTGTCGGATAGCTGTCCGCTCCGTAACTAGCAATGCAGTGCGGAATGTTCAGCTTGTCGTTCATCCCTCTTAAGTACTCTATCAGCAGCTCAACCTTTTCATCGTCGCTCTCTCCGCCCAGCTTCATATAGTCGGCAATGACTCCGTAACGCTTCTTAGCCGTTTCGTCCTTGGCGTTAAAGGCGATAACCTTAGGCAGATACATGGCATTAGCCGCTCCGTGAATAATGTGCGCTCCGAAGTCAGCGAATACCGCTCCCGTCTTGTGAGCCATAGAGTGAACTATTCCCAGCAGAGCGTTTGAAAACGCCATTCCCGCAAGACATTGCGCATTGTGCATTCTGTCTCTTGCCTCCATATCGCCGTTATAGGAATTAACCAGATCCCCCTGAATCATCTCAATTGCGTGAATAGCTAAAGCATCCGTGTAATCGCAGTTGGCAGTTGAAACATACGCTTCAATCGCATGGGTGATAGCGTCCATTCCCGTGTGAGCCGTCAGCTTCTGCGGCATAGTTTCAGCAAGAGCCGCATCTACAATCGCAACATCGGGAGTAATCTCAAAATCCGCAATCGGATATTTAATTCCCTTGTCGTAGTCGGTGATAATCGAAAAAGCCGTAACCTCGGTAGCCGTTCCTGACGTGGAGGGTATCGCACAGAAATGAGCCTTTTTCCTAAGCTCAGGTATTCCGAACACCTTGCACATATCCTCAAAGGTACATTCCGGGTACTCGTACTTAATCCACATAGCCTTTGCGGCGTCAATCGGCGAGCCTCCGCCCATCGCCACAATCCAGTCAGGCTCAAACTCAAGCATAACCTGCGCACCGTTCATAACCGTAGTCACAGACGGATCAGGCTCTACTCCGTCAAGCACCTTAACTTCCATGCCTGCTTCCTCGAGATACTCCTGCGCCTGCTGCAAAAATCCGTTTCTCTTCATAGAGCCGCCGCCCGTTACAATAATAGCCTTGCTGCCCTTGAGCGACTTTAAATTTTCCATTGCGCCCTTGCCGTGATACACATCACGAGGTAAAGTAAATCTTGACATAACCATTCCTCCTAGTCTTTCTTTGGTATTTGCGAAGCAAATACTGGTAAGAACGTTTGTTTTAAACAAAGCTAACGTTCTTACAGGTTCACAAACAGACGAAAATCTCATACAAAGCTCCGAGTGAACCCTTTTCATACCATTCCTTTTTGAGAGAGTGAAAAGATTGTTATTTTTTTCACAATCTCTGCTTTTTATTATACAACATTCTCTTTGTCAAGTAAAGCGGTTTAAAAAATTATTTACAGAAATATCAGAAAATCAGTACAATTTTTGTGCAATATTACCGAATTTACATAGGGTATATAGCGAAATCACAGAAAAAATCGGGCTTTCACACCCGATTTTTCGCATTTTCAATTTCGACTCAATCTCCGTAGCTTACTCTGATGTAGTTTGTAGCGTCCTTGTATCTTACACACATATTCATCAAGTCGCCGTTTTTGCCGTAGTTGCCGGCTTCAAGGACATACTTTTTGCCGTTAATTTTCATCTCAGCCCAGAAGTGCTGATTGCTAGTATTCTTATAATATCCCTGAATCAGATTCGCCTCATAGCCCAGATAGTTTATCATCTCAACCAGTGCGCCGTTATACTGTATGCACTGCCCAACCTTTTTATTAAATATAGCGTCCGCATATCCCACGCCGTCAAGCGCATAAAATTCACTGCCATATACGTATGTAACGTTCTTGTTAATCCAGTTGATGGTGTATGCGATTTTAGTCGCACTCGACCATGTGCTTTTAAAATGCTCCGCAGCAAATTTCTTGAGAATTTTCTTGTCAGAATTTGAAATGTAACACGTGGTGCTTGTGGTCTTGCTGCCCTGTGTATTGTAAATTTTGTAGGTAAGGTTTCTCGAACCCTTTGTCGCCGTCTTGAAGGTTGCAATTCCGTCAGCAAAATATTCTCTGATTGTACTGATCGGATAATAGGTTTCCGACACGCCGCACTTTGTCTTTACCACTCCGCCCGCTTCATCGGTCTTGTAGGCTCTGACTTTAAATTTCAAGCCGCTCATAGAATTCCACTGCCAATCCTCATCTAGGTTAATTGTAAACGAGGTGGTGTCGGCATTCTTTATTGTCGCTATCTTTGTATAATCATCTGAATTTCCGTAAGCGCAGTAAAGCTGATAACCTGAACCTTTAACCTTGCTCCACTTCATCGTAACCTTTTTGCCGCTCTCGCTTACGCTCTTTATTTCAGGCGCAGCCTTAGGCTTTGTCGCTGTGTACTTTGCCTTGCTTGCATTCGACCAGTAATTTTTGCCGTTGTACTTTTTGTACGCCTTGACCTTATAGACATACCTTGTTGCGGACGAAAGCCCCGTGTCGGTAAAGCTGAGCGTGGACGAATCCTTTATTGTCTTAATCTTTACAAACTTACCTGTCTTTCTGTCCTTGCGGTAAATGCGGTAGCCGCTTGCATCTGAAATCTTTTTCCAGCTTATGGTCACGCTGTTTTTAGTCGAAGCGTAATCGCTCTTTACAGTAACCGTCTTGCTTGTAAAGCCTGAAGCGGCGGATGCCGTGATTGAAATTGAAGTCAGCGGCGAGCTGTCGTCCGAAACGCCCGCTGCTCCTGCTCCTGCAAGCATAGCCGCCGCAAGTGCGAAGCTGACAATCCTCTTTGAAATTCCCATTTTTATTCCTCCCAAAAAAATCAGGGCATCTGACAAAAATCCTCGCAGCGCAGGTGCCCTTTTAGTGCGGATTTTTCTGCTGATTTTATTTTATCACAGTTTCAGACATATGTCAACAGATTTTTTGACATTTTATTCACAAATTTTCACCTTATCCTCACCTTGTACGTCTTAAGCCAGTGGTTAATCTGCAAAATGTACGCCATAATCTGCGGGTCGTTCATAAGCTGCCCGTACCACTGCACTCTCTGCCCGTCATACATCAGCTTTTCTATTTCCTCTTTTTTCAGAATGTCAAGCACAGGCGCATTTGTCTGATTGATCTCCTCCTCAAGCCGCTCTCTGACTGCCCTTTCATAGGACGGATTGTGGGTTTTCGGGTAGGGAGATTTTTTTCTCCAAAGCACCTTTTCAGGAAGCAGACCGCTCGCCGCCTCTCTTAGCAGTCCCTTTTCCCTGCCCTTGTAATCCTTGTACTCCCACGGCACACGGTATAGATATTCGGCTATTCTGTAGTCGCAAAACGGCACTCTCACCTCAAGTCCCCAGTACATCGACATTCTGTCCTTGCGATCCAACAGTGTCTGCATAAACCACTCCATATTAAGCCTCGTCATCTCTCTCATTCGCTTTTCAAGCGGCGAAAGCCCCTCCTCCTTTACCTTTCCTATCGTATCAAGATAACGGGAATAAACATACTCCTGAGCCTTTGCTTCATCTGCAAGCTCATCTCTCATAAGGCTGACTCTGTAAGCCGTTGACTGCGACCATGGAAATCCGTCCGTCATTCTTATCTCCTTATCCCGAAACCATGGATAGCCGCCGAAAATCTCGTCCGCACATTCTCCCGAAAGCGCAACAGTGGAAAACTCCCTCACCCTTTTGCAAAAGAGCAGCAGCGAGCTGTCAACGTCCGCCATACCAGGCAGATCTCTTGCTTCAACAGCGGTGTAAAGCGCATCTACCAGCTCAGGCGTGTCGATAACTACCCTGTGATGAACACTTCCCAGATGCTCCGCCATCGCCTTTATATACTCATCGTCGCTGTTCGGCTGAAACTTTCCTGCCTTGAAGTATTTCTGATTGTCACGATACTCAACCGAAAAGGTGTGAAGCCTCTTGCCCTGCCGCTTAAAGCTTTCGTTGGTTACGGCTGAAATTATGCTCGAATCAAGTCCGCCCGAAAGAAATGTACACAGCTCCACGTCTGAAACCGTCTGACGCATTATCGAATCGTAAACCAGCTCTTTAACATGAGCTTTCGTTTCCTCAAAGCTCTCTGCGCACTCCTCGTTCGCTCTCTCCGCCAGATCCCAGTAGCTTCGCTTTTCAAGTCCGTACTCGTCAAAGCAGGCGCATTCCGCCGCACAAAGCTCTTCTATCCCCTCAAGCACCCCGCACCCGCAGCTTCTTGACGGACCTAACAGCATAATTTCACAAATCCCTTTCTCGCTCAAAACCGCTTCCACACCATTACAGCAAAGCAAGCCCTTTATCTCTGACGCAAAGTATAGCGCTCCATTTTTTATCGTATAGAAAAACGGCTTGACGCCTATTCTGTCACGAGCTGCGAACATTCGCTTTCTCCTCTCGTCCCAGACTGCAAATGCGAATATTCCGTTAAATTTCCTCACGCACTCCTCGCCCCAACAGGCATAAGACAAAAGCACCGCTTCGGTGTCCGAATTTGTCTTGAATTTATACCCCAGCGCTTCAAGCTCGCTCCTTATCTCTGCCGTATTGTAAAGCTCGCCGTTATACACAAGCGCAAGCTCTCTGTCCGCACTTTTATAAATCATAGGCTGTGCACCGTTTTCAGGGTCTATAACCGCCAGTCTCGTATGTACCAAAAGCGCATTTTCACTCTGATAAAAGCCGTCGTCGTCAGGACCTCGCCGCTTAAGCGTTTCAATCATTCTGTCCTTAACATTTCCCTCACGCTCCAAAGCCTGCGCATAGCTTTCTCCAAAGCCTATAATTCCTGCAATCGCACACATATTTAATCACCTCACCTATATACTATGCGCTAAAGATTAAAAATGTGACGAAACCCCCGCACCGCAAAAGGACGCAGGGGTTTCTCGGGAGGAAATCTATATCATCAGCACGTGCTGTCAGTTACATATTATGACTCATCTTGCAAATGTGTTAATACCGACATCATGCGCCAAAATCTCCTCTTTTTCATATACTGATTTATGAGGGAAAGCAAAGCATGAAAGGAGGGACTGACAATGATAAACTTTGACAATGCGGCTACTACCTTTCCGAAGCCTGACTCGGTTCACCGTGCGGTAAACGCCGCGCTTACAAAATACGGCGGCAATCCCGGCAGAGGAGGGCACCGCCTTTCCACCGTCACCGCAAAGCAGATTTATTCGGTTCGTGAATCTGCGGCTGAGATGTTCGCTTCACAGCCTGAAAACGTGATTTTCACCTCAAACTGCACCCATGCGCTCAACCTTGCGATAAAGGGAATGATGCTTAACGGCGGTCACATTATAATTTCTGAATATGAACACAACTCTGTGCTTCGTCCCGTCTATGCGCTTGCTAAACAAGGAAAAGCTTCCTTTTCAGTCGCTCATATTTATGACGATGACGATCGCACCCTTGAAAAAATGCGCAGCCTTATAAGAAGCGATACGAGGTGCGTTTGCTGTATGGTTGCGTCAAATGTCACAGGCAGGATTTTGCCGTATCGAAAAATTGCGGAGCTTTGCCGCTCCTACGGACTTTGCTTTATCGCAGATGCCGCACAGGCGGCGGGAACGCTGGATATTTCGCTTGACGACGGCTTCGATTTCATCTGCACGGCAGGGCATAAATCACTCTACGGTCCGAGCGGCACAGGTCTTTTAATTTCTAACGGCAGATATCAGCTTGCAACGATAATCGAAGGCGGCACGGGAGCAACCTCTGAACAGGCGGAGCAAACCGATTTTCTCCCCGAAAGGCTCGAAAGCGGCACGGTAAATACGATGGGAATTATCGGTCTTGGCGCAGGGCTTGACTTTGTTCGCACTAAAACTCCTCAGCGCATTTTTAATCACGAAGCGGCGCTTGTCAACCGCCTTGAAACGGCTCTTTCACAGCTTGATAACGTAACGCTCTACACCTGCGAAAATAAGGCTCCGATTCTCTCCTTTAATATCGGTGAGGTAAGCTCGGCTCAGACCGCCTCCTATCTTTCCGACTGCGGCTTTGCACTCAGAGGCGGACTTCACTGCTCCGCTCTTGCACACAGAACGCTCGGCACGCTCAGTCAGGGTACGGTGCGCTTTTCGCCAAGCGCATTTAATACTCCCTCGCAGGTTGACGCACTTGTTCAAGCTTTAAAAAGATTCAATTCGTAACAATTTATGTTTCAGACTCTTTTGCGCCCTGAAAATTAAAGCGATTGGTTTCCCAGTCGCTTTTTTGTTTTGCAAACCTTAAAATATTTGGTAGTTTTGTACTAATATTTACTTTAAATTTTGTGAAAAGATACGAAAATAATAATTTTGTGTTGACAAAAGCAAATATCTATGTTATAATCTAATATATCAGGTATAACTGATATATTAGAAATATTTTTAAGGAGTTGATTTAAATGAAAATCAAAAAAATGTTAGTAGCTGTGTCAACAGCAATAGTAATGGGAGTAAGCATGATGAGTATGGGCGCTAGTGCTTATTCTGAAACAATCAATCTGCACTATGTAAAAAGTGCATCTTCTGGCAGCAATAGCGTTACCAATTCGTGGACAACTTACACAACTAAGCCAACTCAAACGATGAAAATTACATCTGTTAAAAAGTCTAGTTCATCTTCAACAGCGAAAATATTAGTATTTAATCCGATGGGTATAGATGGTTCAACATCTTCAACAGCCACATTCACAAAAACGGGAGTTGAAACAGGCGTTAAAATAACACTTTATGCTAAACTTTATAACTACTCTTCCTTGACATATATGTATGCTTCTGGTTCAGTATCAGGATAATAAAGGAGGAATTTTATGAAAAAATCTTTTCTTCTAGCAGCTTCACTTCTGCTTCTGACCTCCTGCGCTAAGTCTGACGGAGCTTCAAGCAACGAGAGCGAAGAAGAAGCCCTGAACGTTGAGCTTATCAGCGTTGACGAGCTTGCCGACGATGTGGAAGCTGCACTTAAGAAAACTCCGAGCAATTTTGTTTTGTCAAATTACATAAATGTTGAGCTGCCCGATGAGTATTACGAATGTGATTTTCAACAGATTTCAGGTTTTGATGAAAATTATGAATCAATTTACAGTTCTTTTTTTGACGAAGATATATTTAAAGACGCTGAGATAACTCATAACACAACCAGTGATGGAATGACTTGCTACAGCTTTTATAACAATGGCAATCACTGTGCTGTGGGAGATAATGGATTTATCACTTTTTACAATTCCATTGCAGGCGATGATAATGCTTATCAGACAGGCGACAGAGTTGAAGTTTGTCATATAGATAGAAGCGATACCAATTTGGAAAAGATATACAACGATGAAAATTACCGAATTACCTTAGGTGAGATAGTCGAAAATGCGCAGACCTGGATTGATGAAAACTATGCGCCATATGAGCCTGATTACGAAATATCCGTCAAGACTATGATTGAAAGAGCATGGGAAGGCGGATATTGTTTTCAAATTTATGCCGAAAAAAAGTACAAGGGTATTGCGCTTGACAACCTTGTTCCTATGTACGATTATGATACGTCAATGCTTAAATATTCCACTCAGGACGTCTGCCTTTGGACGTATACGGACGGCGAAATAAACTGTATGACAAACGGCAACGGAATGATAACGCCCACAAACGAAGAAAAGCTCACTGAAATAGTTTCGCTTTCAAGTGCAATTGATTATATCGAAGAAACCTTTACCGACTTTGAAAGTACGCCTACAATTAACGATATAAATTTAAAATACACCCTTACACCGACAGACTACAATCCCACGCCTGATACCGATGCAGGCGAACAGGATTCCTACTACAAGGCGGGAACCGAGGTTGACGGAAATCTTGTCTGGGAATTTGTGATAGATGTTTTAGATACTGAATTTCCTACAGGAAATGTTTACATTACCTACGGCAATGTTCAAAAATACATCTACGTTGACGCACAGACAGGCGAGATAGATTATGAGTTTGATGTTAATAATCTTCTGCAATAAAAAAGGCGCAGTATTGTGCGCCTTTTTTATTCCAAAATAACTCTTTCAACCTCGCCTGAAAAAAGCTTAGCCCGCCTGCCGTCGTCATATTCAACCTCAAGCCTTGCCTCGTCGTCAACATCTACAGCGCGGCAATACAGCCGCTCAGCGCCGTTCACCACCGTTATTCTCTTTCCGATAATCAGCGAGCGGCTTCGATATTCCTGCGCAGTAACCGAATGTGGCTGTAGGTAAACTCTTTCAAGCTCAAGCGCAATCGCCGCAGTCAGACGGTTCTCAAAGCCGTCAGGTGCATTGCCGCCGTTAAAAATTGCGCCTGCTCTGTCGGCAATTTCCTCGGGAAATCCGCCCTCAGGCGGAGTGATGTTCACGCCTATTCCCACCACAGCCCACTCTGTAAGCGAGCCTGAAACGCTTGCTTCCGTGAGAATGCCGCAGACCTTTCGCTTTGAAATGTACACATCGTTTACCCACTTAATTTCAGCTCTTTCATCGCTCACGCTCTCTATAGCTCTGCACACCGCCACCGCCGCCGCAGTCGTCAGAAACAGCGTCCTGTCAGGAGTAGTTTCCGGACGAAGCAAAAGCGAAAGATACACGCCGCTTTTCGGTGAAAAAAAGCTTCTTCCTAAACGTCCTCTTCCAGCCGTCTGCCTTGAAGCCGCAAGCAGATAGCCGCCAGGCTTTCCCTCCGCCGCAAGCCGCTTAAGCTCGTTGTTTGTAGAATCAATCTCATCAACCGTGTGAATGTCGTATCCACAGCCCTTTGCAAGCCTGCGAACCTCCTTTTCATCAAGCGTACTTTTCATTTATCCTACCGTAATTGTCATTTTAACCTGTGGATTTCCATCGTCATCGTCCTCAATCATAACCGCCGAAGAAATGGTGATGTCCTCGTCAGGAACTGCAAGCTCGCCGTTTGTGTTGTATGAGCGTTCAACGTCAAGGAACGAATCAACAATGTCCATGCCCTCAGTAACCTCTCCGAAAGCCGCATACGAGCCGTCAAGATAGGAGCAGTCGGCATAGCAGATAAAGAACTGTGACGAAGCGCTGTCATTGTCGCTCGACCTCGCCATTGAAACAATTCCCCTTGTGTGAGAAAGGTCGTTCTCAATGCCGTTGTCGCTGAACTCGCCCGTTATCGTTTCATCGCTGCCGCCCGTACCGTCCCCATTAGGGTCGCCGCCTTGAGCCATAAAGTCCTCAACCACCCTGTGAAAGGTCAGCCCGTCATAGAAGCCCTCCTCCACAAGCTTTTCAAAGTTTTCGCAGGTTATCGGAGCATAGTCTGGGTAAAGCGTAATAACAAAGCTACCGATTTCTTCAGGCTCAGTATCCGTCCGACTGCTTTCAGCTTCGCTTGATTCGTCAGCCGCACTGTGAGCCGTTACATTCTTATCCGCACATGACGAAAAGGAAGCGCAGACCAGAGTTGCCGCTGTGGCAAGCATCAGTATTTTCTTTAGAATGTTCATTTAAATTTACCTTTCCTGTTTTAATTTAATTTTCGCCCGCTTGAGAGCGAATAAAGCTTACTAACTAATCATACCACATTTCAGAGCTTTTGTCAACTACCCGAAGCAGCACTCTCAAAATCAATTTTTCGTCAAATTGTAATTATTGATTTTATCCGCAGTGCTCTTTCTCAAAAAGCTCAAAAAAGCGCAGGAAAAAATCTCCCTGCGCCTTTTTTTAAAACCTGAAATCCCTCTTGCCCTCGTGGATATTTTCAATGTACTCCGTAGCCTTGGCTCTCGCTGTTGGATTGGGAATGTTCACAAGCTCTCGTGTGATAAGCTCCTCGCCTATTCTCTTTGTGTCGTCCGAAGCATAGTCCTCAAGGTACTCCTTTAGCGTCATAAGCGCATTGGGATGACAGCAGTTTTGAATCTGACCTGTCTTGCAGAGACTCATAAAGCGGTCGCCCGTTCGCCCTGCACGGTAGCAGGCGGTACAGAATGAGGGAATGTAGCCTAAATCCATCAGCCACTTTACCACCTCGTCAAGCGAACGCTGGTCTGAAACGTCAAACTGCTCGGTGTCGTGAGGACGGACATCGGGAGTGTAGCCCGCATAACCGCCTACGCTGGTTCTTGAACCGCCTGAAATCTGCGAAATTCCTAAACCGATAACCTTATCGCGGCAGCTCTCGTTTTCACGTGTGGAAATTATCATTCCCGTGTAGGGTACGGCAATTCTTATGCAGGCGATAATCTTGGCAAAGGTGTCGTCGTCAATGCTGTTGTCAAAAACATCTGGGTCTATGTCGTCGGCACGCTTAACTCTCGGCACGCTTATCGTGTGCGGACCTACTCCGTGTACCGCTTCAAGATGCTCTGCGTGCATAAGCAGTCCCGCAAATTCATACTTGTAAAGCTCCAGTCCAAACAATACTCCAAGCCCTACATCGTCAATTCCGCCGTCCATCGCTCTATCCATAGCTTCAGTATGGTAGGCATAGTCGTGCTTTGGTCCCTGCGGATGAAGCTCTAAATAGCTCTCCTTGTGATAGGTTTCCTGAAAAAGTATGTAGGTTCCTATCTGCGCCTCCTTGAGCTTGTGGTAATTTTCTACAGTCGTGGCGGCAATGTTTACATTTACTCTGCGGATAGCTCCGTTCTTATGCTTTATTTTGTAAATCGTGTCAATACATTCGAGAATATACTCAATCGGATTGTTCACAGGGTCCTCTCCGGCTTCAATCGCAAGCCTTTTATGACCTAAATCCTGCAAGGCGATAACCTCCGCCGCAACCTCCTCCTGAGTGAGCTTTTTTCTCGTAATGTGCTTGTTTTTGTAGTGGTAGGGACAGTAAACACAGTTGTTCACACAGTAGTTTGAAAGATACAGCGGCGCAAACATAACGATTCTGTTGCCGTAAAACGCTTCCTTAATTTCTCTCGCCAAATCGTACATTTTCTGCGTCATTTCTTCAATATCGCACGCTAAAAGCACGCTCGCCTCACGGTGAGTAAGCCCTCGACATTCCGTGCCTCGTGCGGTCTTTCTCGGACGGGCCTTCTCCAAAATCTCCTCGATAAGCTCCCTATTGTGCTTGTTCTTCTCCGCATATTCCAGCGTTTCCAAAATCTCCTCATGGTTTATAAATTCCTCTGCCTTTAATGATTTTACATCATACATAATATTTCAATCCTTTCTAAAAATTACTAAAATTAAGCTCCTAGACAAACTGCGCAGAATTAAAAGACAACTCTGCACTTTGTTTCACATACCTTTCAACAAATGATATTACAAATCCAATAATATTATAATCCTCATAATATTATCAATCTAGCAATATCATAAACTAAATATTATTCTTTCGCCCATTATTTTCAAATTAAGCATTTGATTCGTTCCAGCAAGCGCAGTCGCCGATGCTCACCACTGGTTTAAAGCCCACGCTTTCAAGCCGCCTTTGCAGACAGGCTCTGCACTGTGCGGATTCATCTCCCGTACAAACCTTTTCGTCATAGAGCATATACTTTTTTCTGACGTCAAGCGGCGAGAGATTCGGCATACAGACGTTTGCGCCCGCACAAATTCCCTTTTCCCTGCCCCTCGGATCAATAGTTGCAAGAGCTGTTGTTGCAGGAATATTCGCTTTCGGCAGAGTCAGCCGTATCAGTGCAATCATAAACACGGTAAGCTCTGTCGTTCCGCTGTCAAAGCTGGCAAACGGAGTGTCGCTGTGCGCAATGAACGGACCAATGCCAACCATGTGCGGCTTAAGCGTTCGCAGAAAAATCATATCCTGCGCTAAATTCCGTGCGGTCTGAAACGGCGAGCCTACCATAAAACCCGTGCCGACCTGATAGCCTATATCCATCAGATCGTAAAGGCACTGCTGCCGTCTTTTTGCTGAGAGCGACGGCGGATGAAGCTTTGAATAATGCTCAAAATCCGCTGTTTCGTGCCTTAAAAGATACCTGTCTGCGCCTGCGTCAAAGAACGCTTTATAGCTTTCATAGCTTTTTTCGCCGATAGAAAGCGTTATTGCGCAGCCGTCAATTTCACGCTTTATGCTTGAAACTATATCGCAAATTTTTTCATCGGTGTAAAAGTCGTCCTCTCCGCTTTGAAGCACAAACGTGCGGTAGCCAAGCTCATATCCCTCATGACAACACTCAAGTATCTGTTCCTTTGTAAGCCGATAGCGTTCGGCTTTTTTGTTGGATTTTCTAAGTCCGCAGTAGTAGCAGTCGTTTTTGCAGCAGCTTGAAAACTCCACAAGTCCTCTCAGGTAAACGTCATGCCCATACCAGCGGTTTCTCACCTCGTCAGCGTATCGATAAAGCAGCTCGCAGTCGCTCTCATCATGCTCGGCTATAAGGCAAGTATACTCGTCAAGCGTAAGCGAACCGCCCCCATAAAGCTTCTCGATAAGTTCGGTGTTATTCATATCTCACGCTCCTTTGCGTAAATTGTTTTCGCCGTCACTCCATCAAGCCTGCCAAGCCTGCCTGAAAGGGTGTTTATTTTGTCGGCAGGAGCTTCAAGCACCACGCTTATAACCTGCACCTCGCCCTTAGCGTGCGGCACTCCCATTCTGCCCTTTATGTAGCGCATATTTTCATGCAAAAGCTCGTTTAAAGCAGGTATAGACTCTATATTCTCAACCATTATCCCCACCAGTGCGATTCTGTCCATACTATTCACTTCCTTTCCAAAATAAAAACGTGTTTAAAGCTTGCTCTGCAATAAACACGTCAAAAAAACCTACGGCTGTTCCGCATATTTTTAGTGCGCTTTCATGTCAGAAAATCTTTCACGTCAGAGCAAAATTTTAAATTTTCCCGATTTTACGTCAGCGTACGCTTTCATATCATCGTCAGTTTTCAGTTACCGTTGTTTTTCCATCTGAAATAAGCTGTTCGTTTAAAAGCCTTGTTCCATCGGCGTCAACAACCTCAAGCTCAATCGCCGTTTCTATAACAGCCTCTCCTATAGCCTTGGCATACTCGTCTATATTTTCCTCAAAAAGCGCATTATCGGTTTCATTTGTAACATAGCCCAGATCGATAAGGCAGCTCGGCATAACCGTGTCGGTATTCGCCTGATAATTGCTGTCGGAGTTGTCCTTGTGCCCGTAATTTACGCCCATATTCTGCGATATTCCCACGCCTGAAAGCGCATTGAGAATATTCTGCGCAAGAATGGTATCATAATCAGGCTTATTGTTATTAACCCAGATAGAAACTCCGCTTGTCTGAGAGTCGTATTCATCGCTCGTACGATGAAGTGAGAGATAAAAATCCGCACTGCACTGATTAGCAATTGTACATCTGTCCGAAAGCGATATATACTCATCGCTCTCTCTCGTCATAACCACCGTAACTCCACATTCTTCAAGATAATCCCTGACAAGCTCCGCAAGCTCAAGCATCTGCTCGCTTTCTATCACATCGCCGTATACCTCGCCCTGGTCGTAATCGCCGTGTCCAGCGTCAATGCAGACTTTAAAGCTCATGTTGGAATACGAAGCTTCGCTTTCAGAATCAGTCTCAATCTCTTCAGCTAAAGAGCTTTCCTCCTGCGTCTGTTCGCTTTCAGCTTCCGACTGCGTCTGCTCGCTTACAGAGGACGAATCGAAAATAAACTGATTATCATCATCTGAGCCGCCCGAAGCCGCCGCCTTAACAAGCTCATATATTCCGAAAATCAGCAGTACAAAAACAACGATCGTAACAAAAATTCTTCCCCAGTAAACCTTTTTCTTAGGCTTAAAGTGTGTGATTTTTACAATTCCATCGTCATAGTAGGTATACTGTGTATTACCCTGCCGCTCAACGTGAACCACTCTGCGCTCATCGGCTGCTTTATTATTCATCTAAAAATCAAACCTCCTATATGAGCGTTCTGTTGTCGCAATATTCACAGGTTAAAATATCCGAGCTGCCCTCAAAAAGGTGCGGCAGATAGCTTTCCTTATGAGTGATACAGTTTGGATTTGAGCAAATTACATTTTCATGCACCTTGCCTCTGACTATCGGCGCAGGAGTACCCAGATTTCTTATAACCGTCAAAATAAGCGCCATTCTTATGTACATTCCGTACTTCGCCTGCTTAAAATACATAGCTCTCTTATCATCGTCGACAGCTATCTCTATCTCGTCCACTCTAGGCAGAGGATGTAGTATAATCATATCGCTCTTTGCGCCCAAAAGCTTTTTCTTATCAAGGACAAACGCACCCTTTTGAGCCAGATACTCCTCCTCGCTCGCAAAGCGTTCCTGCTGAATCCTTGTCATGTACAGAACGTCAAGCTCGCCTATCGCCTCGTCAAGAGAGGAAACCTCCCTGTAGTCAAAGCCGCTTGCCGAAAGCATATCCTTGATATACGCCGGAAGCGCAAGCGCAGGAGTCGAGATAAGAACAAACCTTGTTCCCTTGAAGCAAATCATAGCCTTGATAAGCGAATGAACCGTCCTGCCGTTCTTTAAATCTCCGCAAAAGCCTATCGTCAGGTTTTCAAGCGTTCCCTTTTCCTCCTTGAGGGTAAAAAGGTCGGTGAGCGTCTGCGTTGGGTGAAGGTGTCCGCCGTCGCCCGCATTTATAATCGGGCAGTCGGCAGTAAGCGCAGCCGCCTTGGCTGATCCCTCAACGGGATGCCGCATTACCATTATATCCGCATAGCCTGAAGCTATCTTGGTTGTATCCTTAAGATTTTCGCCCTTTGCAACAGATGAGGTTGCGGGATTGTCAAAGCCTATAATCGTACCGCCGAGCCTAAGCATTGCGGTCTGAAAGGACATCTGAGTTCGGGTAGACGGCTCATAAAAGAGCGTTCCCATAATCTTGCCCTCGCAGGCTTTAGCGTAGCTTTCAGGATTTTGCCGTATTTTGTGACCTAGTTCAAGCAGTGAATTCCACCACGAAACGGGATAATCATTTAAATCCAGAAGATTTAAAAACCGATTTTCATTATAATCCATATTTCACACCGTCCCTTTTACTATTATAACATACTGTTCGACAAAAAGCAAGAGCAAAATTATTTAATCTTTCCTACCGCTTCTGACGAGCAAAAATCTTGAATGTCGCACAAAAACAGCACCGTGTCAAAATCCTCTGCGTCCGCTATATCGCTCACACATTCGCTCTCGCCAAATACAAACGGGTTTACTATAACTATTTTTGAATAGTGCAGCGCAAAAAAGATAGCCATGCAGTTTGCGTAGTCACATCCTATAATCAGCAGTGACGGAGAATCAACGTTTGTCGTTTCAATTACAGTACTCTTACAGCTTGACGAGCCTAAAAAATAAGAATACTTATCATCCGAATCCAGCGCGCTCCTTGCATACATTGAGCTTTCCTCATATTTATTCGCACCTGTCAAAAGACTGACGGATTTTACATAGCTGCCATACTTTGAGCGATAGACGTTTATAGAATCCGCTGAGGTTTCCTTTATTGATGTGTGCGAGGAAAGATTGCCATAAAAGCTGGTGTGGGTATAATCTATATCGTAATTTGAAATCGCATATGTTTCAAATCCCATAATATCTGCGCAGGCAGTGTACGCCTCATACGCTCCAGTCTGCGTCCATCTCGAATCAGTCTTGAAATAAATATACGAATCCCTCGCAGAGTAAAGTGCGCTGTAAACGTCTATCGGAGTTATATTCTCATTAATTTCATAGTAAAGCTCATCGATAAGCGTCTGCTCATCTAAAGCGTTCAGGCTGTCAGGCATATCGCTTTGATATATACCCGAAGCGTCAGGCACAATTACCGCATACATCTGTTTATCCGAGTGCAATTTGTAAAAACCGTTCAGCGCATACACCATATCGGTAGCGATGCTCTCGTCATAAGCTGAAAAAATCTCCGTCAGTCTGTCGTTTTCCTCGTCATAGTAAATTCCGTCAAATTCACGCTGTCCTAAAAAAAGAGCGGCTCTTGCGTAGAGTGTGTCCCACCTGTCCGACATTGTAAAATTGCTCTCGACATAGCTGTCGGCAAGCTCGACCGCTTCGCTTACGCCGCTTACGCTTTCGGTATCGAAGCTTTCCTCTCTTACGAAAACAGAGCAGATTCCCAAAAGCGAAACAAATGCGAAAAATATTGTTATGCTGATATAATCAAGCGTCTTTTTCATGCAATCCCTCCCACTAGCCGTTAATCATAAACGCCGCACTCAGCACCACAAGTATGATTTCAAACGCTGGCATAGCTATTCTTACCCAGGTGTAGTCCATGCGCTTAAATATCAAATTCGGCAGTGGACTTATCACTACAAAGCCTATAAGCGTGACCGCCGCCGACACTGAAAACAGGTAGCTAAGATAATCGTTCTCGCTCTGAGTTACCGCAAAAAGCGACAAATTTGAAAGCGAGTCTATATTAAGCTTCGACAAAGCGCAGACCGCAAACAAAAGTGCAGCTGAAATCGAAGTCAAAAGGCTTGCAATGAATTTGTGCTTTGTCTTGCTCTTTTTTTTCGCAAGCCGCTGTAAAAAAACTATTCCAGCTGCCAAAAACGCCGCTATAAGCCAGCTTGCGCTAAAATCATACCACAAAGCCGCTAGGCAGACGGCTGCTACAAATGGCAAAAAGGAAAATTCCCCTGAGCCGCCGTTAATCGGCTTGCAGATATAGTCGTTAAGCCACGAATAGAGAGGCGAGTTAAAGCCTTTAATTCTCTTGTAAAGGCTGTCCGTCAAAAAGCGTCTGCTAAAGCACGGCTTTACCGCAAAGCCTAACATCACGGCAATTCCCTGACCCATAGCCACCAAACCCATGACATTTACGCAAAAGCCAACATAGTAGATAAGCGCAGACAGCAGTGCGGTCATCAAGCCAAAATCCGCCGCCTGAGCGTTTAAAATTTCCTTATTCCATATATCCGTCAGGCGGCAGCCGATTATCACGTACTCCGCAAGTCCCAGAATATAAATGCGTATGCCCGCCGCTATTTTCTCATGTGAAATTTTAGGCGCGCTGAAGCTCTCCTTGAAATTCTTATATTTCATTACAGGACCCAGCGTAAGCGATGGAAAAAATCCCGTGTAGGCGGTGAGCGAAAAGAGATTAGTCTGCGCCTCGCAATCGCCTCTGTAGACGTCGATCAGATATGAAATAATATGCAGCGGCACAACCGCTCCGCCGAACACAGCGAACATATTAAGCGATGTGATGTTGAAAAAAGCATCCTTTGCAAGGAATAAAAGCACTACAACGCAAAGTAGAATATTCAGCGTAAAAATCAATTTTCTGGCAAAGCGTTTTTTCTCGTTGGTTCTGTAATTATAAATCGCAATCGCCGAAAAGTAAGACAGAACCGTCAGCAGAGCGAAAACGACAATTCCAAAGCGGCTGCCGAGAAAAATAAAAAATATATTCGCCGCCGCAATAAGCCACGGTCTTTTTCTTTCGCTCAAAAGAGCGTATATCCCCATAAACAAGGGCAAAAACACAAATAAAAAGATCGTGTCGTAAAGCTGCATACCTTTTCTCCTTACCTTTCGCTCAAAGCCTCTTTAATATCCTCAAGCTCATAAAGCTCATTAAGCAAATCAAGCAAAGCCGTTGACGACAGTCCTGACGGAAGAGACAGCCTCTGCGCCAGCTCCTCACGCTTTTTAGCCGCCGATTCACAGCCGCTCAAGCCTAACATATACATATCGTTCTTAGTCATTCTGACTCTCTGCGGCTTGTCGTTTTCCACGCTGTAACGAGCAAGCAAATTTCTTAGCGTCTGAGCGTCTATTCCCTCAACTCCGAGAGTACCCTCCTTTGACGGGTTTTCCTTGCGCTTTTCCTTACCCTCAATTTTAGGGATATGGACGTTCGCCACTCTATCCTGAAGCTGTACAGGGAGAATACGCTTGATATAGGCTCGGATACGTCTGCCTGCGGCGTCTGAATCGGTCATAATGATAAGCCCTTTGCTTTCAGCGTAAAAACGTATCAGCTTTTTTGTATCGTCGCTTTTGTAAATTCCAAATCCGTCGGTGGTTAAAATCACAGCGTCTACAATCGACGACAGCTTGATTTTGTCGTACTTTCCCTCAACCACCACCGCACGGCTAAGCTTTATTCTTTCAGGCATAGTATCACCCTTTAAAATCCATAGCCGCCGCCGCAAACTGTTCTACGGCTAAAAATGCGCTTTCGCTGTTCATTGAAACGGTTTTGATTTTAAGCTCCGTATCCGCAAGCAACGTGCAGGCGTTACGTATTCTCTCAAGAGAGAGATTCCCACATTCGCTGTAAGCGTTTTTTACGGCAAATTCACGGTTTTTCGGATATTTAAAATCCTCTGCGCACTCGCTCCAGCTCTTTCCAGCCGTACGGCAAAGCCTTGCTCTGTACAAATCAGTAAGCGACATATTTACAATCGCCAAAATCTGCGTAGGCTCATAGCTCTGCGCCTTAAGCTCGTCAAGCCGCTTGAAAACAAATGCGGCGTTGCCCTTTAAAATCGACAGCGCAAGTGAAAAGCCGTCCGATTCAATCTTTTTTATGCAAAGAGCGTCTATGTCCTCACATAAAATTTCCTTTCCGTTTGCATAAGCGCAAAGCTTGCCTATCTCCATATTGATATGCGCTGTTTCGCAAAGGCAAAGCTGCGCCAGATACCCGGCGTTTTTCCTCGTTATCGTGCAGCCGTTCTTTTTCACAGCCGCTTCAATCAGCTTTGCCGATTCAGACACACTCTTGAAGGCAAACTCGCACACCGCCCCATGCTTGGCGCAAAGGTCGGCAAAACGCTTGTTTTTATCGGTCAGAGCCTTGCGGTTTTTATACTGCTCCTCGCCGCCCGCTGAAATAATAAGCACTGTAGTGTCGGGAATATCTGCAATTATTTTCCTGAGACCATCGCCCTGCGAGCGGTTAAGCTTGTCCATATTAAGCCCTGAAAGAGTAACGACAACTCTATCGGCAAGCATCGGCAGCACCTGAACCGAATCAAAGAGCGCTTCTATATCAAGCTCCGTTGCGTCAAACGCATGAAGATTCATCGTCTGCGCATCCTTAGGGCAAAGCTTGCCTGAAAGCTTTTTGGCAAACGGCTCAAGCGCACCTAAATCCCTGCCGTAAAAAAGATACAGCCGTTCATAGCTCTGCGCTCTTATCTTAGCCGCACATTCGTTTTGCGTCAGATACGCCATGATTTAACCTGCGGGCCAGGCAAAATCTCTGCCTGCAAGCACATGAAAATGAATATGGAACACGCTCTGACCTGCCGCCTCTCCGCAGTTTGAAACCACTCTAAAGCCGTTTTTAAACTCCTCATGCTGTGAAGCAAGCGAAGAAATAACCTCGTAGATATGCGAAATTACCTCGCTGTTAGCTTCATTTACGTCAGAAAGCCGCTCGATATGCTCCTTTGGAATCGCAAGCCAGTGAATCGGCGCAGTAGGTTCAATGTCGGCAAAGACAAAAACCTTATCGTCCTCGTAAATCTTGGTTGAGGGAATATCTCCGTTAATTATTTTGCAAAATAAGCAGTCGTTCATTTTTTATCCTCCGTTACTTTATCATTTCCTCTACAATACTGTCAATCGAATGCAGAGCCTCGTCTATCTTGTTCTTATCTCCTATTCCTGCCATTGCGCTGTCGGGTCTGCCGCCGCCTCTGCCGCCTGTCACAGCCGCCGCCTTGCCGACAATTTTTCCTGCGTGCGCTCCCATTTTCACAGCCGTTGGAGAGCAGGCGCACAGCATTTTAGGCTTCTCGTCCGCTGTTCCAACCATAAGCATAACAAACGGCTCTTCGGTATTTTTAGCCTTTTGCGCAAAGCTCTCGTACATATCCGAACCGATATTTGAAAGCATATTAGCCATAATCTTAACGCCGTTCACCTCTCGGCAGTTCCTTACAAACTGATAGAACATACCGTCAGCCACACGATTTCTAAGCTGCTCGCTTAGCTTGTCAAGGCTCTTGTTCTCCTCAAGCACAGCCGTAATTCTGTCGGCAATAAGCGCAGGGTCATTAAGCTTAAGCAGCCTTTGAGCTTCAAACATTCTTTCGTTTATAGTATCAATCATATCAAGCACGCCTGTGCCTGTCAGAGCTTCGATTCTCCTTACTCCGGAAGCGACAGAGCCCTCTGAAACAATCTTGAAAAGCCCTGCCTGAGCGGCGTTCTTAAGGTGAGTTCCGCCGCAAAATTCAAGTGAAAAATCTCCTATGCTCACTACCCTTACCGTTTCGCCGTACTTCTCGCCGAAAAGTGCCATAGCTCCAAGCTTCTGCGCCTCCTCAATCGGAAGTACTTGCGTTGAAACCTCAAGGCAGTCCATAATCTTTTCATTGACAAGCCGCTCGATTTTCGCAAGCTCCTCAGCCGAAATAGCCTCAAAGTGCGAAAAATCAAAGCGCACTCGCTCTGCGTCCACAAGCTGACCCTTCTGATGAACATGGTCGCCTAAACCCTCTCTTAACGCCGCCTGAAGCAGGTGAGCAGAGGTATGATTTCTCGCAATCGCCATTCTCCGCTTTTTATCCACCTCAAAATGCGCCGTCTGCGACGCTTCTATATATCCGTCAAGCACTCTTACCGAGTGAGCGATTTTGCCGCCCACCGCCTTTTGAGTATCTCTGACCTCAGCCTTTCCTGTTTCAGTGGTGATAATTCCTGTATCTCCCACCTGTCCGCCGCTCTCGGCATAGAACGGAGTAAGCGCACTCACGACATAAGCGTCCTCGCCCTTTTGCGCCCGCATGATAAGCTCGTCGTCGTTTGCAAGGTAGTCTATAGCCGAATCCGCTTCAAGCGTTTCATAGCCGCAAAACTGCGTTGTATATTCCTTGTCAATGCTATGGAAAACCGTTTCGTCCGAGCCCATGTACTTAGAGCCGCCTCTTGCCTCTCTGGCAGTGGTGCGCTGAATCTCCATGCACCTGTAATAGCCCTCCTCGTCAACGCTCATACCCTTTTCCTCTAAAATCTCACGAGTGAGATCAATGGGAAAGCCGTGAGTGTCGGAAAGCTTAAAGCAGTCCTCGCCCGAAAGCACAGCTTTTCCCTCGCTTTCAAGCTTCTCAATATACTCGTCAAGCAGCTTCATTCCTCTGTCAATCGTGCGGTTAAAATTGAGCTCCTCGTTTGTCAGAACCTTAACGATATAGTCGTATTTTTCCTCAAGCTCGTTATATTCACACTTGTTGCACTCGACTACAGTCTTAACCAAATCCTTAAGGAAAAGTCCGTCAATCCCCAAAAGCTTGCCGTGGCGAACAGCTCTCCTCACAAGTCTGCGCATAACATAGCCCGTACCCTCGTTAGACGGAAGCACTCCGTCAGCCGCTAAAAACGTCACAGCTCTGATGTGGTCGGTAATAACCCTAACTGAAACGTCCTTTTTGTAAGACTTACCGTACTCGCAATTTGCAACCGAGCAAACATGGTCGCGTATAGCCTTGACTGTATCAACGTCAAAAATAGAATCCTCGTCCTGCATAAGCGCAGCAAGACGTTCAAGACCCATTCCTGTATCTATATTTTTCTGAGCAAGCGGAGTATATGTGCCGTCCTCGTGGCGTTCAAACTGCGTGAAAACCAGATTCCAGAACTCCATATACCTGTCGCAGTCGCAGCCTACCGTGCAGTCGGGCTTGCCACAACCGTACTTTTCGCCTCTGTCAAAGTAAATTTCCGAGCAGGGACCGCAGGGACCGTCAGTGCCTGCCTCCCAGAAATTATCCTCTTTACCCATACGGAAAATGTGATCCATCGGCACGCCTATCTGCTCATGCCAAATCTTCTCCGCCTCGTCATCGTCCTCGTAAACGGAAATATATAGCTTCTCCTTAGGCAGCTTAAGCACGTCCACACAAAACTCCCATGCCCATGCTATAGCTTCGCTCTTGAAATAATCGCCGAAAGAAAAGTTTCCCAGCATTTCAAAATAAGTGCCGTGCCTTGCGGTCTTACCGACATTCTCTATATCTCCTGTGCGGATACAGCGCTGGCAGGTAGTCATTCTCGTTCTCGGCGGTACCTCCTGTCCTGTAAAATACGGCTTAAGCGGTGCCATTCCCGCAACTATAAGCAGCAGCGAATTGTCGTTCTGAGGAACAAGCGAATAGCTTTTCTTCCTAAGACATCCCTTGCTCTCGAAAAATTTAAGATAAGCCTCTCTGATATCATTTAGACCCATCCATTCCATACTGTAAAACTTCCTTTCTGAAAAAATAAACGCTTCGCCCGCAAAACGCCCAAGGCGCACATGGGACGAAACGTGTAAGCTCCGTGTTACCACCCAAATTACAGCGAAAAAGTGCTGTCACTCATTGGTCCTTAACGCAGACAAGACGCCGCCGTTTTCCCTGGCGATGCTCGTGGATTAGCCCCCGACAGCCCAAGGCGGAAGCTTTCAGCAAAATGCTTCCTCTCTTTAGCCCGAACCCGTTCGGTTAATTTCCGTCACAGCATTTGATATATACATATTTCTCTAAAAGCTCTCGCCGCATAGATATGGCAAAGGGTTTTTAAAGATGTCCTTTATCAATTATACACCATCAAAACACCTTTGTCAAGCGTTAAACTGTGAAAATTCACAAATCCATATTTTTTTGCTTGACAACTTTAAATATTAGGTGTAAAATATGATTATGCAGACCTTATGTGTCTGAAATTAATGCTGACTTTTTTTGGAGGTTTATTTCTCATGGACGACGTCGGGCGATTATGTATAGGACTGGCGATTTTTATCATTGCTTCGATCATTTTAGGCTTTTTTACAGCCTGCACAAATTCACTGCTTCGTATTCCTGGCAACAGGCTCTTGTCGCTGACTGAAAAGGGTGATACAGGCAAGCGGCTCAAAAAAATACTAAAGAATCCAAGCGTGCTTATTCAGACTAACCTTGTGGTAAGGTGTCTGACGCTTATTCTTGCGGCGGCTCTCAGCACGGCTTTCGTCTATCTGCCGATATGCCAAAGCTTAAGTGAAATTGAGAGCTTGGGCAAGGTGATTGGCGAGGTTGACTACATAATCGTATGCGTGGTTTTCGCATTTTTGCTGATAGTAATATGTGCGCTGATTTTTGCTTCTCTTGCGGTGACAGTTCCTAAAAAGCTCTGCAAGATCAACAGAATCGGTGAGAAATTTGCGCTTTCAAGGCTGGTGACTTTAAGAGTCTACCTTGCTTTCTTCAAGCCGCTTTACTGTTGCTTTTCTCTCTGCGTCAAGGCTACGCTCGGGCTTTTAGGCGTAAAGACGGAGGATCTGAACGCCGTTACCGAAAGTGAAATACGGCAGCTGCTTGACGAGGCAAACTCTGACGGCGGAATTGAAGAGGATCAGGCGGAGATGATTTCCAACATCTTTGAATTTTCCGACATGGAGCTCAAGGACGTCATGACACACAGAGTGGACATTGAAGCGGTGGCATGGGACGCACCTGTAGAGGACGCTGTGAAAATTGCGCTTGAAAGTGGTTTTTCAAGGATTCCTGTTTACAAGGAGAGCATAGACGAGATCTGCGGCGTTATCTACATCAAGGATCTGCTGTCGCTGATACTTAATCCTGACGGCTCGGAAAAGCTTTCGGATTTTGTTCACGAAGTAAAGTATGTTCCCGATTCGGCAAACTGCAGTGAGCTTTTTGACTACTTCACTGAAAACAGCAAGCAGATAGCCGTACTGCTTGACGAATACGGCGGCACGGCGGGAATTGTCACGATGGAGGATCTGCTTGAATGTATAGTCGGCAGCATACGTGACGAATACGATGAGAATGAAGCGGAGGAGATTGACGAGATTACTCCGAACACCTTTGACATTTCAGGCACGGCGGACACAGACGAGGTGCTTGAGGCTATGGGACAGCGAATTGACTCAGAGCATGACTACAGCACAATCAGCGGCTTTGTCACAGACCTTTTAGGTTACATACCAGAGGACGGTCAGACGCCTGTTGTGCGCTGGAAAAACATAACCTTTGCGGTGATGCGTGCCAAGGACAACCGAATAGAAAAAATCCGTGCCGTAAAGGACAAGGAAATCGAATATGACGAGGAAATGATGTAAAGGAGCTGTTTAAAATGTTGACAGATATTGAAATTGCAAAGCAGGCTAAGATGCTTGAGATTATGGAAGTAGCGCAGAAGCTGGGAATTGAAAGCGAGGACGTTGAGCCTTACGGACATTACAAGGCAAAGCTTTCTCAAAAGCTCTTTGACAAGCTTGAGAGCAAGCCGAACAGCAAGCTTATACTTGTTACGGCGATAAATCCCACGCCTGCGGGAGAGGGCAAAACTACTGTTTCTGTCGGTCTTGCACAGGCGATGGCGAAAATCGGCAAGGATGCGATTTTAGCACTAAGAGAGCCGTCTTTAGGTCCTGTTTTCGGAATCAAGGGCGGTGCGGCAGGCGGTGGCTTTGCGCAGGTTGTGCCGATGGAGGATATAAATCTGCACTTTACGGGAGATATGCACGCAATTACCGCCGCAAACAATCTGCTCTGTGCGCTTATAGACAACTCGCTTCAGCAGGGCAATCCGCTTAAAATAGACCAGCGCAGAATACTCTTCAAGAGGTGCATGGACATGAATGACCGTGCGCTTAGAAATGTAATTGTAGGTCTGGGAGGCAAAATAAACGGCGTTCCACGTGAGGACGGCTTTCAGATTACCGTTGCAAGCGAGATTATGGCGATTCTCTGCTTAGCTGACGACCTTGATGATTTAAAGGCAAGACTTGAAAGAATACTTGTTACCTACAGTCTTGACGGTGAGCCTATTTACGCTAAGGATTTAGGCGGCTGCGGTGCTATGACTGCACTGCTTAAGGATGCGCTTAAGCCTAATCTGGTTCAGACGCTCGAGAACACTCCTGCGATTATACACGGCGGACCGTTTGCCAACATAGCGCACGGCTGCAACTCGGTTAAAGCGACAAAGCTCGGACTTAAGTTATGCGACTACACCATCACAGAGGCAGGCTTCGGCTCTGACCTTGGAGCAGAGAAATTCTTTGACATAAAGTGCAGGCAGGCTAATCTTTCACCTGACTGCGTGGTGCTTGTCGCTACAATCCGTGCGCTCAAATACAACGGCGGAGCTGACAAGGCAGCGCTTACAGAGGAAAACCTTGACGCACTCAAAAGCGGCGTGGTTAATCTTAAGACGCACATTGAAAATATGCGCAAATATGGTGTTAGCGTAGTAGTTGCGATAAACCGTTTTCACAGCGACACCGATGCTGAAATTCAGATAATCGAGGACGTCTGCAATGAGATGGGAGTTGAATACTCGCTGACAGAGGTCTTTGAAAAAGGCGGCGAGGGCGGAAAGGATCTTGCGAAAAAGGTTTGCGCTGAAATTGAAAGGTCGCAGAGCAATTTCAAGCCGCTTTATGATGTGAACCTGACGATTAAGGAAAAAATAGAAGCTATCGCCAAAGAAATTTACCGTGCTGACGGAGTCAACTACACAGCACAAGCGCAAAAGGCGATTAAGGAGATTGAAGCGCTCGGCAAGGCTAATCTGCCGATATGCGTGGCGAAAACTCAGTACTCGCTTTCTGACGACCCGAGCAAGCTTGGCAAGCCGACTAATTTTAAAATCACCGTACGCGATGCTAAGCTTTCAAGCGGAGCGGGATTTATCGTAGTCTACACGGGCGACGTTATGACTATGCCTGGGCTGCCGAAAAAGCCTGCCGCATTTTCAATTGACGTTGATAAAAACGGAGAAATCACAGGACTTTTCTAGGAGAAAAAAATTGAGCCTTGAAAAATTAAAAGCGTCAATTAGGCGCAGGAGAATACAGTTTAAAATTATCTGCGCACTTTTGCTTTTGTGCGTAATACTTAACATTTTAGCATGGCAAAGCACTAGCTTTTCCGACTGGTACGTTCAAAAGGTTTTTCCAGTAATTTCAGTACCGTTTGCCTTTTTAACTGAAAAGCTGCCGTTTTCTCTGGGTGAGATTTTAATTTTGATAGCACTTATCGGAGTTCCGCTGTCGATTATAGCTTTTATCGTGCTTATGATAGTCAAGCGCAAAAGCAAGGACGCCAAGCGCACGATCCGCCATGCTTACGGCTACACATACGCATGGATAATTGTCTACATAGTTTTAACCGAAACTCTTAACTGCTTTATTCTCTACCACACCTCCTACTTTGCAGAGATGTACGACTATCCACAGGAGCAGTACACGGCTTCACAGCTTGAGCAGCTGGCTTGGTTTTTGATTGACGAAACAAATGCCTTTTCAGAGCAGGTTGAGAGAAATGACGAGGGGCAGTTTGTTCTTACCGCAGATTTAGACGAAACGGCAAAGGCGGCCATGCTGAATTTAGCGAACGATTATCCGCAGCTTTCAGGGTACTACACCACGCCAAAGTCTATAATAAATTCGTTCTTTATGAGCCAGCAGTATCTGATGGGGATATACTTCCCGTTTACAATGGAGGCTAACTACAACGATCAGATGTACGAGCTTAATATGCCCGACACCGTTTGTCACGAGCTTGCCCACACCAAGGGCTTTATCCGTGAGGATGAGGCGAATTTTATCGGATTTTTAGCCTGCTATGAAAGCGACAACATCGAATACAACTACAGCGGCAGTTTACGGGCACTTAAGTATGTATTAGGAAAGTGCGAGGACTACTGCTCTGACGAAACGGTAAGCGAGCTTTATACGGCTCTTAGCGACGGAGTGCGAACCGACTGGAATTCTAACGTGAGCTACTGGCAGGAGGTTCAGGAGAGCGACGAGGGCTTGATTGATTCACAGACGGTAGCTAAGGCTTCTGACAAGGCGATGGAGACTTCGCTCAAGCTCAACGGAGTAGAGGACGGAAAAAATTCCTACGGCAGAATGGTGGATTTACTTTTAGACTGGTATTATATGAACTTGGAGGACAGCGAATAAGAATATGGAATTTATAACTCGTTCAAGTGAGCAGACTACACAACTTGGTGAAAAAATCGGAGAGCTTCTTCACGGCGGCGAGGTTATCGCCTTTACTGGAGATTTAGGCGCAGGAAAAACGACAATGACGAGAGGAATCTCTCTCGGCATGGGACTAGGAGATGAAGTAACCTCCCCCACCTTTGCGCTTTTAAACATATACCAGGGCGACACGCTCAGGCTCTGCCACTTTGATATGTATCGGATAGCCGACTCGTCCCAGCTTGAAAGCGTATCCTTTTACGACTGCATGGACGAAAACACAGTTATTGTGATTGAATGGTCGGAAAACATAGCTGACGAGCTTGACGACGATACTATTTACATTGACATCAAGCGAATAGATGATGATACAAGAGAGATAAATATAAACGGAGGAGATTTTTTTTGAAGCTAATATCAATTGATTGGACGGACTCCATTCTTTGACACAGCTTCTCATTTGTTTTGTCCGTTCTCGATTTTGACTTTTGAACTCTAAACGGCTTCAATTTGTATAAAATGTTTGCTTTGTGCAAAATTGATTCTTTTATCTGCAAACCCCAGTCAAGCTCACGAGCTTTTGTTCGAGAAACACTATGCTTTGACAGGGATTCTTGTTTATTTTTAAGAAAGAAGATGGGATTTTTGAAAATAATAGCGATTGACACATCTGGCAAAACTGCCTCGGCGGCTATAAACGACGGCGAGAGAATTTTAGCTCAAAAGAGCATTTACACCAGCCTTACCCATTCGCAGATTATGCTGCCGATTGTTAAGGAGCTTATGAGCGACACATCGCTTGACTTTGCAGATTTTGACGGCATTGTCTGTGCTAACGGTCCTGGCTCCTACACAGGAATAAGAATAGGCATTGCCACTGTCAAGGGAATCTGTCTGGGCCAGCCGTCTTTAAAGTGTGCAGGAATTTCAACGCTTGAAGCTTTAGCCTACAACTGCCTTGCCTACCATGGGGAAATTGTGAGCGTGATGAGTGCAAGAAAGGGCATTTACTACTGCGGAATTTACAAGAGCGACGGTATAAAGCTTAAGAGCGTAATTCCTGACAAGGTTTGCTCCGAAAGCGAGCTTAAGGAAAGCGTTTCCGACAAGGCGGTGCTGGTCGGCGACTGCTGTGAAGAGGTCAAGGCTTCGCTTTTTGGCGACAAAGAAAATGTAATCTGCGCTCCGTTTACTCAAAGGCTTCAGAATGCGGCTTCGCTGTGTTTAGCATTTGAAGCGAACCCTGACAGAGCGGTAAGCGCTGACAGACTTGAAGCGGCATATTTACAGCAGACAAAGGCTGAAAAGGATGCCGCTCACAGATAGAAAGGATATTAAAATATGAAGGTTGCAATAGGAAACGACCATGCTGCGCCGCAGCTTAAGCTTGCGGTTATTGAGCATTTAGAGGGTCAAGGAATCGAGTGTATAGATTTAGGCTGTGCGATTGGAGAAAAGTGCGACTACCCCGTTGCCGCCGCAAGGGTATGCGAATGCGTCTTAAGCGGCGAGGCAAGCTTAGGGATTTTAATCTGCGGCACAGGCGTGGGAATGAGCCTTGCGGCTAACAAATTCAGGGGAATACGAGCTGCCTGCTGTTCAGAGTGCTTCTCCGCAAGGCTTACGAGAGAGCATAACGACGCAAACGTGCTTTGCTTCGGCGCAAGAGTTGTCGGAGAGGGTACTGCTCTTGATTTGGTTGACACCTTTGTACATACCGAGTTTTCAAATGAGGAACGTCACAAGCGCAGAATCGGTCTGATTGAGGAGATTGAAAATAAAAATTTATGAAACTAGCTTACAAATAAAAATGCTCTGACAAAAATCAGAGCATTTTTTTATTTTCCAGCTTAAGAGAAAGCCTTGTAGTTTGCATGCTTTCAGAATCAATGCCGCTGTCATAGCTGATAAATATGTTCAAGCCGTCAGAACGCTCTCTGACTAAAATACCTCTGCCGAAAACTTCAAGAGTGAAAGAACCAAGCTCTGTCTGAACCTCACAGTGAGCTTTCTCACCTGGCTTAACAAACATTTTAAAACGCATTTCACCTGTGCGCTCTATTACGGCTTCGTCTTTAAAAACTCTTATCAGCGTATCGCTGTAGGCTATCTCAAGTACATTTTCTTTCTGCTCATATCGGCAGGAACAGCTCTCGTCTTGCGTTTGCTCTTCGCTTACGCTTCTTAGCTTCAAATTTGCGTTATATTCCATTTTCTTTACAGTCTGCACTGACTTATCTGAGCGTCAATTCCGCAGCCCAGAAAGCGGTTTACGTTCTCTTCAAAAAGCTCTGCACTGTCGGTGCAGTAAAGCTCGATTTTCGCCTTATGTTCATCGCTACAGAGCGCATTTTGCGCCTTGAGTGCGTCATAGGCAAGTGCCGCCGTGACTGCTCCAGGAGAGATAAGCGTAACCGATTCACCCATAAAAGCCCCGACAGCCTCCTCAAAGAGCGGATAGTGAGTACAGCCCATAATCAGCGTGTCCACGCCCTTTTGCTTTATATCGCTTAAGTACTCTCTTACAAAAAACTGCGCAGGCTCGCAGTCAACGGAGGTATAGCCGCTTTCGGCAAGCGGCACAAGCAGCGTACCTGCACGGCTGAACACCTCTATTTTCGGATTTATCCTGTGAATTTCATTCTCATAGCAGCCGCTCCTGATAGAAGCCTGAGTGGCGATTACTCCGATTTTGCCGTTTTTGGTAGCCTCACAGGCAGCGTCAACGGCTGGGATTATAACTCCGCTATAACAGTTTATGGTAGAATCCTTAAACAGAGACTCTGTCTGCATTACCGCTGAAACCGTGCCACAGGCGACAATCAGAAGCTTGACATTATGCTTTTCCATAAAGTGGATGTCCTGCCTTGCATAATCGACTATAGTCTGTCTGCTCCTTGTGCCATAGGGAACTCTTGCAGTGTCGCCTAAATACACAATATCCTCGTGCGGCATAAGCCTGATAAGCTCCTTGACGCAGGTAAGCCCGCCCACGCCTGAATCAAAAACGCCTATTGAGCCCTTGGGCAGACTCAAAGCATCGCATGAGCTTTCCATTATATTTGTCTGCCCTATGAGCTTGCTGCGCAAACTCCCCGACAAAATTTTCTTATCTGCCACGCTCAACGTCTTAAGCATATCCTTACCGTCCTTTAGTTTTCTCTTTCAAGGGCAAGCTCTATCAGCCTGTCCTCCTGCTCGCTCGGCGTCATTCCTGCATTTTCCATGAGCTTAGGATACATACTTATCGGAGTGTGACCAGGCATGGTGTTGATTTCATTAAGCACCACGCTCTCGCCGCAAAGGAAAAAGTCGCACCTTGCAAGTCCTGAGCAACCCATAATTTTGTAGGCTTTAAGCGCAGTTTCCCTTATTTTCTCACTCACCGTACTGCTTATATCCGCAGGAATAATCGTCTGTGAGCTGTCGCTTTCATATTTAGAATCAAAGTCGTAAAAACCCTCGTTGGCACTTTTAATTTCACCGACTGCCGAAGCGAACGGACTGACGTTTCCCATCACGGCGCACTCGCATTCTCTTCCGTCAACTCCCTGCTCTATCAGCAGCTTTTTATCCGACAAAAATGCAAGCTTTATTCCCTCTTTAAGCTCCTGCGCATTTGTAACTCTGGAAACTCCGACAGAAGACCCTGCGCAGCAGGGCTTTACAAACATAGGATACTCAAGCTCGCTTTGAGCCTGCTCTATTTTCTCATCCATTTTGTCGTACTCGCTGTAGCGCATAGAGATATACCTTGCCATTTTAATTCCGCTTGCTTCAAGGATAATGTGCGTAAGCTCCTTATCCATGCAGTTTGCGCTTGAAATCATATCGCAGCCGACAAACGGCACTCCGCTCAACGCAAAAAGTCCCTGAACAGTACCGTCCTCACCGTTTTTGCCGTGAAGCACGGGGAACACGCAATCTACCTTCAGATTGTCAAACGTTCCGTCGCTCCCCAGCACGATAAAGCCCTTGTGAAGCGGGTCGGGACTCATTATACAAGGCGCATTGTCAGGGTGCATTTCCCACCTGCCGCTGACAAGCTCGTCAACCGAGCCTATGTACTTAACCCAGTGTCCTCGCTTAGTAATACCAATGCAAATTACGTCATACTTATCCTTTGGCAGGCTTTCGATAACATGAGCCGCCGAAACAAGCGAAATATCATACTCGCTGGACTTGCCGCCGAAAATTACGGCTATTTTTTTCTTAGCCATTTCCTTTTGCCTCCTTTTTTCTTATAGATTACTTTATATATATGCAAAATATTATGTACTTATTTTCACAGCCTTTAAAGGCGTAGATTCCAGCCACATTCAACTGAAAAATCATCTCAAGCTTTCAAGCGCAATATTTCCGCCGAAAATATCCAGTGCGCTCCCTATCGTATAGTCGATTCTGCCGCCGCCTATTTCCCTTAAAAGCTCAATATCCGCCATGCTGGAAATTCCGCCTGCGTAGGTACATGACGGCAAGAACGGATTTCTTAAAAGCGAATCGGCAAGTATTTCAACCACTCCTCGCTCAATCCCATGCGTCTTTCCCTCTGCGTCCGCCGCATGGACTAAAAACTCATCGCAGTATTCGCCCAAAAGCCCCATCGTTTCAGCGCACAGCTTAACCTCTGTCAGCTTCTGCCATCGGTCTGTTACAATAAAATAGCTCTCTGACACTCTCTTGCAGGACAAATCCAGCACAAGCCTCTCCTTACCAACAGCCTTAACAAGCTGCTTTAACCGTTCAAGGTCAAGTATTCCGTCGTGAAATACAAAGCTTGTCACAATCACATGACTTGCGCCCATTTCAATAAACTCCGCAGCATTTTTATCGTTTACTCCGCCGCCTAACTGCATACCATTCGGGAAAGCCGATAAAGCCGCTTCCGCCTGCTCAAGGTCAGCCTTATAGTATTCGCTCCCCACGGGGTTAAGTATTATTATATGCCCTCCGTCAAAGCCTAACTTCTTGTAAAGCTTGGCATAATAGTCAGCGCCGAGAGCCGAAACAAAATTGTCCTTTGCAGTGCTGTCGGTAAGCGTCGAGCCTACAATCTGCTTTACTGCGCCGTTATGAATATCTATACAAGGTCGAAATTTCATAGTAAACCCTCAATCATAAACAAATCTCACCACAAGCGCAATGCCCTGTTCAGTCTGCTTTCTCTGAAAAAAATAGCTTGAAAAACCTGCATCCTGAACCGCCTCTCCAACTGCCGCTTCAAAGTCGTCATAGCCCTCGTCTGACGGGTAATAATAATCGTCAGGCAAGTCCGTTTCGTTAAGCGTTATCCCGAAGCTTTCGTCAGGCAGCAACACCGTTTCAATCTGATTTTTTTCAGCTGAAAGCGCAATGCACTCGTCAATTTCCTCAAAGCTGTCAACCGAAGCCGCCTCCTGATTATAAAACGAGAACTCCACGCTCTGCGTCTGAGGTGAGCCGTTCGACAAAACATGGCTCTGCGCCATCTCTTCGTAGGAAATATTAAAATATTTGTGGGTAACCGCTCTGCCGTCCTCGTCAGGAACAGGGTCGTCCCATGTGCAGTCCACATAATACCAGTTTCTGTCAAGCCTGACTGCATTCCATGCGTGTTCATCACCGTCTGAATCGGTTGACTGAATCACCATGCACTCGATTTCCAGCATATCCATAAAAAGCTTAAACGAGCTTGTGTAGCCGCTGCAAATCGCTTCGCCGTCAATCAATGCGCCGTAAGGATTTTCACAGTTCTCACTAGGTCTGGGAATCGCTCTTAGCGACCCTGTGTCGTATGTACAATTCTCAATGAGCCAATCGTGAAGTGCAAGCTCTTTCTCGTAATCGCTCATATCCTCGCTGACAACCTCATTAAAAATCTCGCAGACCTTGTTGTAAATAGCCAAATCAAAATCCGAAAGCGCGTCAGCTTCGCCGCTTAAATATGCGTCTGAAATAGCCGAGGTGTCGTAAAGCTCGCTATCATCATTCAAATCTGAAGAATCAAAATCCGCCGAATCAGCCAAGCTGTCAGTTGTACTCTCCTCATTACCTTGAGCCGAACAGCAAGCCAATAAAGCCGCCGCCAAAGCCACAGCTAAAGCCTTTAAAAATTTCATATTCCGCCGCTCCCTTGAAAGTCCTTTTTCTATTATACAATATCGGAGTGGTTTTGTCAAGGGCTTGTGAAAGCTTGTCCTAATTTAAAAAGCGGACTCCCTTTTGAGGAATCCGCTTTAATTATGTTCAGCGTCAAACTGAAGAATTGTTCTTTACATAGTCGATTACATCGTCAACCGTTGTAAACGCAAGTCCTACCACCGTGTCGGCACAGCCGTAGTAAATTGCGATTCTGCCTGTGTCCTTGTCGCAGAGCGTTGCACATGGGAAGGTTACGTTCTGCACATCGCCTACACACTCGTAAATCTCACGGGGATTGATCAGATACTCTGCGCATCTGTATTTAACCTTCCACGGCTCGTCTATGTCCAGAATGCAAGCCGAGAAGCTGTATACAAAGCCATTGCAGCTCTCAAGCACACCATGATAGAAGCAAAGCCAGCCCTCGCTCGTTTCAATCGGGATAGGTCCTGCGCCAATCTTCTTTGACTCCCAGCCCCTGAGCGGTCCCATAACGTGTCTGTGTTCGCCCCAGTACTTCATATCAGGTGACTGAGAAATATACATATCTCCGAACGGAGTATGTCCGCTGTCTGACGGACGTGAGAACATCAGATACTTGTCGTTTACCTTTCTCGGGAAAAGCACACCGTTTCTGTTGAACGGCAAAAATGCGTTTTCACACTGATAGAATGTCTTGAAATCAAAGGTATATCCAACGCCGATAGTAGGCTTCCAGCCGTAAGCGTTGCACCATGTAACCCAGTATCTGTCCTCAATCCAGCATACTCTAGGGTCATAGCCGTAACCCCACTGATTTACCTCCTCAGTAGAGGAATCCGCCTGTACAAACTGTATTCTCTCCTCATTAAGCCTCCAATTGATTCCGTCATCTGAAAATCCCGCATGAAGCTCCATATTTCTCTGCTTGTCGTCACATCTGAAAACTCCCGCAAATTTTCCCTCAAAGGGAACAACTGCGCTATTAAAAATAGAGTTTGACGATTTGATTAAATCTCTCGGTATAACCGGATTTTCTGAATATCTCCATATTACTTCGTTGCAGCCTGCCGGCTTGTCCTGCCATGGCATATTGGGAATTGACTGACCGTTTATAATTTCTACGCTCATTACTAAATTTCCGCCTTTCAAAAATAATTTTTTTTACTGACATTGCGTTTTTTGCGCTTAACGCCTATATAATATTAAAACACAAAATAAAAAAATTGCAAGCCCCCTCTTTTTATTGAAAACGTTTAAAAAACTTATGTAAACGTATTCTTTTGTTTGTTCACAAAAAATTTACATTAGAGCGAAATTTGCAGCTTCCAAATTAAAAACCAGCGGAGAGCCTATGCTCTCCGCTTTAACATCAATAATTGTAATCATCGTAGTTGTACTCGTCATTTCCGTATACGTCAACCTCGCTGTAATTGTAGTTGTCAGCGTCCTCCTCGTCCGAATCGCTTGAAGTTCCGTAAACAAGCTCCTCAAAGAGTGCTGCATTCGCATTGAAATCTACGCTCAGCACATCCATTCCTGAGATAATCTCGTTGGTAAAGGTGCCGTCCGCTGGAACTCTCATCTCCTGAATTTCATAGTTTCGGTAATCGAGCATATCCACAAGCAGCTGCGCAGCCTCGTTCTTGGTTATGTCGGTCTTTATCTGTGGGAGAATGTCGTTTGCAAGCTTGTCCATCTCGACAATGCTCAGATCTCTCGATTCGGTTATCATCTCGGCTATAACCCTGCGCTGACGCTCTGTGCGCTCGTAATCGGCGTTTCCGACATATCTTAGCCTTGCAAAGGCGAGCGTCTGGTTGCCGTTTAAGAGCAAATCTCCCCCCTCGTCAAGGTAGTCCGTACCCTTTTCGTTTCCAAGATACTTATTCTGCTCCGCAAGCGGGTCGTCCATTCCTGCGGCTTCCTCATCGGTAACTGTAAGCTCCAGTCCTCCTAAGGTATCAACTATGTCAATAAACACGTTAAAATTAACCAGCACGTACCTGTCAATCTCAACATTCATATAGCTCTCAATCGTAGACTGCAAAAGCGAAACTCCGCCGTGCCAGTATGCGGCGTTAAGTCTTGTAGCATACCATACGCCGTCACTGGTCTGGAAATTCACATAGCAGTCACGCATTACGCTAGTCATCGTTATTGTCTTTTGCTCGGTGTTTATCGAGATAATCATCATAACGTCGGTATTTCCTGCGCTATCCTCAGTGGTGTCGCGCAGATCCTCCGCTATAAGGAGAATGTTCATTACTGCCTCGTCAGAAATTTTCTCGCCCTGATTCATAAGCTCCTTGAGCTTCTCATCCTCCTCGTCCTTATCTATAGTATCCTCACGAGAGGTGTCAACATCCGAATATGTCATAGCCTCCGAATTGTTGATAACGCCCTGCTCTCCGCCCAGCATATTATAGTAGTGATTAAAGAGAAAAACTATAAACAGCGCAACTACAAAAATCATTCCCGCTATCAGACCGCCTATAATCGCCGTCTGCTTTTTTGTGAAGCGGTTCTTTTTTTCATCAACCGCAGCTGCAGAGCCTGTGCCCGCTGCCGCCAATGCCGCAACTGCCTCTCTCTGTCCTACAGTGTTTTTTTTCTGCGGCACTTTTTTAGGCTTGTCCGCTTTCTTTGAAGCCTGCTGTTTGCTCTGTGATTTTTCAGCCTGCCTCTTGCCCTGTGCATCTTTATTCTGCACACTCTTATTTTTTTCAGTCTGCTGTTTGTTCTGCGCTTGCGACTTATTTTGAGAAGCTTTTGCGGTCTGCGCATTTTTTGCACTTTGCGGCTTTCCCTGTGCGCTCCTTGAGCTTTGCTGTGAAGATTTAACATTTTGCGGTTTGCCCGACGTGTTCTGCGCTCTCCCTGGCAGCTTTGCCTTAGAAGCTTGCTGTCTTGCCTTTGCTACCTGCTGCTTTTTTTGTGGGTCACTGCCGAAATATATATCAGGCTTTTCACTCAGCGATTTAGCTCTTCTGTTTGCCAAGTCCTCCGACTCAGCTCTGTCTATACTCTCCTCAATTGAGGAAATAATTCTTGACAGATCATTCTCTTTTCCACTCGAAGTACGGTTGTTATCCGACAAAAGAACGTCCCCCTTTCAAAGGAATCAGATGGTCTTGTCTATATGTTTGTGGATTTACATTTTTTAGACATTACTCTTTTTTATGGATTTTTAGTACTTTTAAGAGCAATAATATTATTAGAGCAGAGCAGGGCAAGATAAGCTTGACTGCGAACGCTCACAAATAGAATCCTAAAGCGTAAGCTTTAGACTGGATTTGACATCAGTCAAAACAAGTATGTGTTTCGTTGCCATAGCAACAAATAACATCTCATTTTATTATACACCAAAATTCTAAAAAAAACAACTTACATTTTTGACAAAATTCTTACGCTTTATCTGCTTGTTTTTAGAATTATAAATAAAAAGTCATAAAAAAACCTTAATTGACGGCAAAATGCAAAATTTTTTCTAAACCCCTTGCGTTTTTTAAAAAAATTTGTTATGATAGAAGTAACGTACATTTATCTTAACCGCATGGAGGGAATTTTATGCCGACTAAATATGTATTTGTCACGGGCGGAGTTGTTTCAGGACTAGGCAAGGGAATCACTGCCGCCTCGCTGGGCAGGCTTTTAAAGAGCCGCGGCTACAGCGTCACAATTCAAAAGTTCGACCCGTATATCAATGTAGACCCTGGTACGATGTCGCCTTATCAGCACGGCGAGGTCTTTGTAACCGACGACGGAGCGGAAACTGACCTTGACTTAGGTCACTACGAACGCTTTATTGACGAGAATCTTTCTGTAAATTCCAACGTTACCACAGGCAAGATTTACTGGAATGTTCTTAACAAGGAACGCAGAGGAGATTACCTTGGCTCTACCGTTCAGATTATTCCGCACATTACAAATGAAATTAAGGATCGCCTCTACAGAGTGGGCGCACAGTCTAACATTGACGTGGTTATCACCGAAATCGGCGGCACGGTCGGCGATATTGAATCCACGCCGTTTATCGAGGCTATTCGTCAGGCTTCAAAGGATCTTGGCAGATCCAACAGTATTTTTATTCACGTCTGCCTTGTACCGTACATTTCAGGCTCAAAGGAGCTAAAATCAAAGCCCACGCAGCACTCTGTCAAGGAGCTGCTTAGCATGGGAGTTCAGCCGAACATTTTGGTTCTGCGCTCTGAAATGCCTATCCCTGAGGATATGACTGAAAAAATTTCACTTTTCTGCAACGTGCGAGCAAAGGACGTAATTCAGAATCTGACTGCGCCATCGCTTTACGAGGTGCCGCTCATGCTTGAAAAGGAGGGGCTTGCGGATGTTGTCTGCGAGCATTTAGAGCTTGAAAGGAGAGAACCCGACCTTTCAAACTGGCAGGAGATGTGCAAGCGTATCCACAGCTGCGACAAGGATATTACAATCGGTCTTGTCGGAAAGTATGTCGAGCTTGAGGATGCTTACCTTTCGGTAGCCGAGGCTTTGCGTCACGGCGGCTTTGAAAACGGTGCCAACGTCAACATAAAGTGGATTCAGTCGGAGGACGTTACAAGTGAAAGTGCTTCCTCCATGCTTGACGGCTGTGACGGAATTATCGTTCCCGGCGGCTTTGGCGACAGAGGAATTGAGGGAATGATTGATTCAATTCAGTATGCCCGTGAGAACAAAATTCCTATGTTCGGCATTTGCCTTGGAATGCAGATGTCGGTAGTCGAATATGCAAGAAACGTACTGGGGCTTAACGATGCAAATTCAACTGAATTTGCCGAAACTCAAAATCCTGTAATTGACATTATGGCGGAGCAAAAGGACATAACCGACAAGGGCGGCACAATGCGCTTAGGCTTGTACCCTTGCAAGCTTTCGCCCGATTCAATTTCAGGCAAGGTTTACGGCGAGCCGCTTATTTACGAGCGTCACCGTCACCGCTGGGAATTTAACAACGCCTATCGCAAGGCGTTTATCGAGAGCGGAGCGGTTCTTGCAGGAATTTCACCTGACGAGAAGCTTGTAGAGATTATAGAGCTGCCGAAGCAAACACATCCGTGGTTTGTCGGTGTGCAGTTCCACCCAGAATTTAAATCCCGTCCAAACAAGGCGCAAAAGCTTTTCAAGGACTTTATCCGTGCGGCGGTTGAGTACTCTGAAAGCAAATAAAGCTTCATAGCAAAAAGCAATCCGCTGTACCAGTGAGGTACGGCGGATTTTTATGCGCTTTTTTTCAGGCGTCTGCTAATCCTTCTTTAGCTTTACCGCTATAAGCTTAATAAGCTGAATTACGCACATCGAGCCGAAGCTGATCAGGTAGATTATGCCAATTTGCGCTGCGTGCAGGTCGTTTGAGATTTTAAACAGCCCGTGAAGCGGAGTTATCAGCAGTACGGAATTTACCAGTATCATTCCGAAAACAAAAGCGAGCAGTCCGAAGCGGTTGTTGTACATTTTCCTTGTAAACAGCACAGGCTCGTCCGATTTAGCCGAGAAGCCGTGGAAAAGCCGTGAGATACAGATTGTCGCAAAAGCCATCGTCATTCCAAGCGATTCGTCTACGGTGTTGTAACCTATAAGGTATGCCGCAATGGTCGCAGCTGCAATAACAAGTCCGCTGTAGCCTACACCGATAAGAAACGGCTTTGTCATTAGAGATTCATTCGCAGGTCTTGGCTTGCGCTTCATAACGCTGTCGGTGTGCGGTTCAAGTCCAAGCGCAATCGCAGGGAGCGAATCGGTCAGCAGGTTGTTAAAGAGCAGGTGAATAGCCGCAAACGGTGCGGGAAGCCCTGCGATTGAATTAAACAGCACGGCGATAATTCCCGCTAGATTTCCTGAAAGCAGGAAAAGAATCGCTTTCTTGATGTTGTCGTAAAGATTTCTGCCGTTTTTTACCGCCTTTACAATCGTAGCGAAGTTGTCGTCCGCAAGCACCATTGCCGCAGCGTCCTTTGACACCTCTGTACCAGTAATTCCCATAGCAACTCCAACATCAGCCTGCTTCAGCGCAGGTGCGTCGTTTACTCCGTCGCCCGTCATCGCAACAATGTTATTTCTCGCCTGCCACGCCTTGACTATGCGGATTTTATGCTCCGGAGTGACTCTTGCGTAAACGGATTTGTCGGCGACAAAATCCACAAGCTGCTCGTCCGTGTAATTGTCAAGCTCACGTCCCTCCACAGCCTCGTCAAAGCTTTCGAGTATGCCGATTTCCTTAGCGATAGCCGAAGCTGTGACAATGTGATCTCCTGTTATCATAACAGGCTTTATGCCTGCGCTCTTACATTCCGCAACAGCCTGAGCCGATTCCTCTCTAGGCGGATCCATCATGGCGATAAGACCCATATATTCCAAATCGTACTCATCGTCAAGGTTGATCGTTTGCTGTTCAGCCTCCTTGCAGGCAAAGCAGAGAAGCCGCAGTCCCTGCCGTGAAAGCTCGTCCGTCTGTTCAATTATCGTGTTTTTAACAGCCTTGGAGATTTTCATGCGCTCTACAAGCACGTCAGCCGCACCCTTGATGAACATCACCCTTTTGCCGTTTAAAAGATTAAGCGTACTCATAAGCTTTCTGTCCGAATCAAACGGTATCTCATCTATCCGCTCATAGCTGCGCTTTATTTCCTCATCGTCAAAGCCCATCCTTCTTGCGAAGTGTATCAGCGCAGTTTCCGTAGGGTCGCCTATGTCTTTTCCGTCCACACAGCTTGAATCGTTGCAGAGGACGCTTGCTATAATAAGATGCCGCTCGTTTATATTTTCCGCAGAAGCGTTTTCGGCTGTGATGGTATGCCCGTCACAGACAATTTTTCTCACAGTCATTTTGTTCTGCGTCAGCGTTCCGGTCTTATCAGAGCAGATAACCGACACCGAGCCTAAGCCCTCGACTGCCTGAAGCTTGCGCATTATTGCATTTTCCTTTGACATCTTCTGCGTGCCAAGCGAAAGCACAATTGTAACAATGGAGCTTAAAGCCTCCGGTATAGCCGCCACCGCAAGCGCAATTGCGAACATCAGCGAATCCATAACGCTGTCAAAGTTAATTACGTCCGTGCGCCACATTGAAAGTCCGAAGACGATAATACAGACTACGATTATAGCGATTGAAAGCTTTCTGCCGAAGCTGTCGAGCGTCACCTGAAGCGGAGTTTTGCGCTCCTGAGCCGACTGTATAAGCTGCGCTATCTTGCCGACCTCGGTATTCATTCCTACTTCTGTAACCACAAATTTACCGCGACCGTAGGTAACAAAGCTGCCTGAGTAGACCATGTTCCTTCTGTCCGCCAAATCTCTATCCTCGTCAATTTCAGCCATGCTCTTTTCAACGTTGAGAGATTCACCTGTGAGAGCTGACTCGTTTGTCTGAACAGACGCTGATTCAATCAGCCGCCCGTCGGCAGGAACACTGTCGCCCGCCTCTATAAGCACAATATCTCCGACTACCACCTGACTTGACGGGATAACCATCTTTTCTCCCTGACGCAAAACAGTTGCGTTAGGTGAATTGAGCTTATTGAGATTGTCAAGGCTCTTTTCAGCCTTAAGCGTCTGCACCGTGCCAATTATCGCATTCATCGTTATAACCGCAATGATTACCACAAAGCTCTCGGTATCTCCCATAATAGCTGAAATAAGTGCGGCAATTATCAGAATGATAACCAAAAAATCCGCAAACTGCGAGAGAAAAATTACAATGGTGCTTTTCTTTTTAGCCTGCTCAATCTCGTTTTTTCCGTACTTCTCCTGATTTTTGACAGCCTGCTGAGAACTAAGTCCGTTTGTAGACGAATTAAATTCCCTGAAAAGCTCCTCCGGCTTTTGCTTATACCGCTGCGCCATATCTTTATCAATCCTTTCTTTTTGTCAAACAAAAAACGAGTCCTTTATTAAAGTAAAATACCCACATAAGCTCCTTTTGAAACATTCCAGCCAAACAGCCTGTATCAAGCTGAAGCCGACTGCGCATAAAACAGCTTAAGGGCTTTTCAAAAGGCACTTAAAATACGATTTTGCTTTAATAAAAGTCTCGTCAATTAAATATACAGCGGGCAGGAATCAAACGCTCCTACCGTGATTGACGCCATATACACAAAGTCTTAAGCTTTGCCGACTACTCTCTTTTATAAATATCACTATTATTATACAAACAATCTACGATTTTGTCAAGAGGAATTTTTAAATTTTTTATTAAATCCGTCACGAAAAGCCTTTTCAAATCAAACTCTTGAAGTCAAACAAGCTATTTCTCCTCTTGACAAATGAGCAAGGCTGTGGTACAATTAAATCAACAAAAATTTTCTCATGGGAGATGTTTAAAATGACCTACAAGGAAGAATTTATAAAATTTATGGCGGACAGCGGCGTGCTGACGTTCGGAGATTTTACGCTTAAGAGCGGCAGAAAAGCGCCTTACTTTATCAACACTGGCAACTACCGCACAGGTGCGCAGCTTGCGCAGCTCGGCGAATTTTACGCTCGCTGCATAGCTGAAAACGACATTGAAGCGGACATTCTTTTCGGTCCTGCCTATAAGGGAATTCCGCTCTGCGTGTCGGCTGTTACGGCTTTGTACAGCAACCACGGCAGGGATCTTTCCTACTGCTTCGACCGCAAGGAGATTAAGGATCACGGCGAGGGCGGTATGTTTGTAGGAACTGCTCCAAGCGACGGCGACAAGGTGGTAATTATTGAGGACGTCATGACCTCAGGAAAGGCTTTAGGCGAGGTTATGCCGAAGCTTATCTCTGCGGCAAAGGTTGAGGTTACGGGTATGGTTATCACAGTGGATCGTATGGAAAAGGCTCTTAACAGCGAAAAATCCGCAGTGCAGAACGCATATGATACTTATGGAGTTAAGGTTTATTCCATCGTCACAATTGATGACATTATTAAATCGATAGAAAACGGAGTGGTAGACGGCAAAGAATACCTTGAAAAAATGCTTGCCTACCGTGAAGCCTATGGGGTTAAGGCATAGACTAATCCACAACATATAGACTTTATTTCAAAACAGTTACGGCATATTTAGTATATGTAATCGAAATGTAACTTAATGTAACTCATTTGTTCTTGATAAATTTTCCTTGACGCTGTATAATAGATATGTAGGACAAGGAAAGAAAAGAATGAAAAAAACTAAGTTAAACTCTTAGCTCGTTTCATCCTCTCCAAAATTTTTTTACACAAGCAAAAAGGCAGTCTCTCCGGACTGTCTTTTTGCTTTGCTCTCACAAGCGTTGTAAAATAACGAAAAAATAATTTTTTCAACAGAAAAAGAATATTCCTGTCTAAAAGTGCAAACAATACTAGCACTGATTTTGAAAAATAACGGAGGTAAAATAAAATGAAAGCAACAGGAATAGTACGCCGCATTGACGATTTAGGTCGTGTGGTTATACCTAAGGAAATCAGAAGAACTATGAGGATAAGAGAAGGCGACCCGCTGGAAATCTACACAGGTCCCGACGGCGAGGTTGTATTTAAGAAGTACAGTCCCGTAAATGAGCTTGATAATGCGTCTGAAGCCTGCGAGGTTATTTCAAAGCTTGGCGGTGCGCCTGCGGTAGTCTTTGACAGAGATCACGTCGTCGCTGTAGCTGGCGCACAGAAAAAGGAATACAGCGAGCGCAGAATTTCAGCCGCTTTAGAGGATTTGCTTGAAGCCAGGCGTTCCTATGCAAAAACGGAAGGCGAGTCTTCGCCGCTGCGTCCTATTGAGGGAATTGACAATCAGGCTCTTGCGGTGACGCCGATAATTTCTGAGGGCGATGTAGCGGGCGCAGTCGCATTTGTTTCAAACGGCGAAAAGGACAAGGCGGACGAAAATCAGGTTATGCTTGCTAAAGCGGCAGCAATGTTCATAGGAAAGCAAATTGAATCTTAATTTAAAAGTCGGCGGATTTTACCGTCGGCTTTTTATTTTACTAAGTTTTTAGACAAAATCGGATAATTGTGATTTGAAAAAATCAAAGCTGTTTGGTATAATAAATATAGAGTCTAATCTGCGTTACGTTTTTAGCGTTTTCAGAAAGCTTGTATTTTACTTGAAAAGGAGGGCTATGCTATGGAATTTGGTATCAAAACCGACAAAATTACAAAATCGCTGCTGCGCACTACTTTTAAAAAGGCTTTGAATGACATTCGTCGTGATCCAAAGAGAAGTATGCGCAATTTAGTAGACCTTGGTCTTAATTTTGCGGAGGGCTGCAATCAGCGTGAAATTTTTGACATTACTCAGCATTACCTCTCCAACGAAAACAGCTCCTACTACCGTTTAGCTGAAAACATTGTCAAGGAAATTGACGATGAAAAGCTTATCACCTTTGGTCTTAACTTCGGCTACAACGGCTGTACAAGCGGCGCAAAGCTGTTAAGAGAAAAGGAAGCGCAGCTTGGCTGTCACATTCCGTTTATGCTAAGCTTCACCCTTGGCGAAGAGGATTCGCTTACAGTTGAAGATATTACAAGCGCAATCAAGCAGGGAATGGAGCTTGGAATTTACATTTATTCAGTAATATGCTTCAGCGATGACTACCCACAGCTTCTTGAGATGGCGGCGGAGTTTGACGAGTGCGCTTTTCTGTTCTTTATAAATCCTATACGTCTTACAAGAGAGGTTATAAGCCGCACAAGCGAGCTTAACAATTTAGTGACATCGGTACATTTTGACGGCGAAAGCGACAGCTGCATAAACGCAGTCAGACAGCTCAGAGAGCAAGGCTGCATCACTGTTGTTCACTATGAATACACCGAGCAGTCGATAAACGAGATTCTCTCAAACGTAATTACCGACCAGATTGCCGAGATGGGAACGATAGCGGGGATTTTCTACACCTCCCCTGAAACGGACAAAGCCGCCCAGAAAATTGTTGCGGACTACCGCACGGAAATTGTCCGCTCACAGCAGTATCCTCTTTTTCTCTTTGAGGAAAAAAGCGATATTGCCAGAATTGAGCAGATGTTTTCAAATGCCGAATGCTTTTTGAGATTTACAAACGGCGGCAGGGCGCTCTACACCTCAAAGCACAAGGTTCTTGAGGGAGTAAACCTTAGAACTGACTCGCTCACAGATATTCTTAAAAGACTTAAATACTAAAGATTGATTTAAAAAACGCCCCTCAGGCTTGTACATGATGCCTGAGGGGCTGATTTTATTCTGCTGTTTCAGTTGCCTGAGTAGTCTCCTGCGTCTGTGCAGTAGTTGTTTCAGGCGCAACTGTCGTTGTCTGTGCAGTGGTTTGCTGCTGAGTGGTTGTCGTCTGCTCAGATTGTGTCTGAGAAGCAGTCGTCGCAGTGGTTTCTGTTTCCTCCTCAGAATCCTCTGCGCTTTCTTCCTCGTCAAGATCGCTCTCCTCATCATATTCTGTTGTTTCAGCTGATGTGGTTGTCGCCCATGTCCGATAATAGGTGGTTGTAGTCGTAGTGGTTGTAGTCGTGGTAGTTGTCGTTTCCTCCTCTTCTTCCTCATCGCCGAATCGGATAACTCCCCACAAGCCGCCTGAACATACCCACGCCTTGTTCTTGTGAACTGGACGAGCCTGTTCAAATTCCGTTGACTTAACTATGCAGTTGCCGTCTAAATCGTAGTAGCCAAACGTGTAATTTATGCTTACCGCAACATAGCCGTTTGAAAATAAGAAAGGATGGCTGCTCTCGCTTGAATCCGCAAGCTCTCCGTTGTAGGAGCTGAAAATCTCATCACAGTTAAAGTCTAAAATTGTTTCGCCGCTTGAATTTACATAGCCCCACTTGCCGTCCTTTTCAAGAGCAATCGCAGTAATTCCCGCGCCCTTGTATGCAGGAGCATAGTAGTCGTCATATTCAAAATCCAGAACCACCTCGCCCTGCTTTACAAGCCCGTACTTAACCTCATCCGTACTGCTCTCAACAATATATGCGCCGCTGTTCTCGACAACATTAGCCTTTTGCGCAACGACCGTCTTTTTGTCGGTGTACTCATAAAGAACCCAGTTGTCCGCCTCTCTCGCATAGTAAATTGTTCCATCGTCCTCATCGTAATAGTATTCAATCACAGAGCTTTCGTGGTTGGTGAAGTAGTCAACCACATTGCCCTGCGAATCAAATGTGCAGTACTCATACTCATTGTTATCTGCGTCTACAATGTTGTACAGAATAATCTGACCGCACGAGCAGATAAAGTAATACTTATATGACGGCGTAACAAGAATATTTCCGCTGTAGTCTATAAATCCGTACAAGCCGTTCTGACAGATAATCGCCGTCGTCTCATACATCATATTTAAATCACTGCTGTCGGGATTAACCTGACTGGAGTCAAACACGATAATGTTATCAGCGGAAATTGTCGGATCAAGCGACCATTCGTAATTAACAACCTCTTCAGTCGTATCGCTGTCGTCGCCTGCGCTTGTCACGATATAGCTGCTGTCGTCATTCGTTTCACCTGGCAAGGTACACCCTGCCATAGACAAAACCAGAAGCAGACTAATCGCTATCCCAAGATACCTTTTCATCAAGGACCTCCTATTTAATGTTTTGTTTCTCCTTGCGGCACTATATTTATTTACCGCAGCTTTTACACAATTTGCCTTAACATAAATGCAAATAAAACCTCACTATATATTATACTACACTTTTCTCTTTTAGTCAACATCTATTTAGATGAATTTAGCGGCAAAAATTATTACAGTTTCGTTATAAACGACAACAATTTGACAACAAAGCGACCTTTTATACAATATTTTAAAAATCAATTCACAAATTGTTATCAAAAAGCCGCAAAAGGACTGCCGCAAAAAACGACAGTCCTTATTATCATGGTCAAAGCCTTCTAAAATCATTTTGCGTCCGCCTTTAAAAGCTCATGAAGCTTGTCTGTCGACACCAGCGATTTAGAAACAACAATGCTTATTAAAATCAACACCAGAACAAGAATCAGCGTCATCAGTAAATTTGAGTTTGTGAAGACAAGTCCGTAGGTTTTGGAAATGTCTGAACCGTCAAGCGCAAGGACAGTTAAAGCCGAAGCAGCTAGCGCAATTATTGTTACAAGAATTGTGCTTGAGGAGCTTACAAAAACGCAGTCGGATTTTGTCGCTCCGCAGCAAAACATAACCGCAAGCTTGCGAGTCATGTTTTTGGAAATTATCGCAGAGGTGCTTATTATTCCGATCAGAACTATCATCGCAAAAGCCGCAATCGGCGGAATCATTTTTTTAAAATCATCTATAATCAGACTGCTGCTTCTTGATTCTATCAGCTCGTTTTTCATTGTCATTCCGTAAGCGGAAAGCTTGTCCATATCAGCTTCAATTTCCTCTTCTGTTACCTGTGCGCTATAGGTTACAAATCCAATTTCAGACGTATCAATGCTGTAAAGCAGCTCTAAATCTTTAATCTGACTTTCAGACGTGTAGTAAAAAACGTTATCGTCATAATCAATGTCGAGCGTTGTGTAAAAATCCTCATAGGTCATTTCATAATTGTAGGTGCTTAAGGTGAGAAGATAGGAGAGATCCGTAAGCACCGCCGCAACCTCGTATTTATTTTGATTGCCGTCCTCAACAATGCTACCCTTTTCAATTCCGTCTTTGTTTGCGGACGCAATAAGCAGCAGATAATCGGATTTTTCAGAACTGTCAAAAAGACTTCCCGTCTGCACCTGAAGCTTAAGCTTATCAAAAATTTCGTCTGGGAGAATAGTGTAAAAGATCTCGCTGTCACCATACGAACGGACAGTTGTGTATTCCGCACTGTCATTTAATGTTGACATAAGCTCGTCCATATCATAGCCGAAGCTTTCCTCTTCCTCTTCTTCCTCTGTAATTTCCTCTCCATCTTCACCTTCAGCCATAAGCTCATCATAATAGCTTTCAGAATCTCCGAAAAATACAAACCCGTCGCTTTCGATATATTCCTTAAGCGGAGTATAAAGCACGCTGCGGCTGTTCAGGGAGCCGAGTGAAATATTCACCGCTGTAAAAAGCACATAAATCTCCAGTATTATCAAAAGATTGATTGACAAATAGTTTGTAAAGGAAAGAAAGGCATACTTGATTTTCATTTTACAGCACTCCTTTCCTTAATATTAACAATGCTTTTGACATACGGTAGTGTTATCAGGAACACGATTAAAATTGAAATTATCAGGTAGAGGGCAAAAACAGTTAAATATATTTTTTGACCGTAATATTTGGAGAAGTCGGGATAGATTTTTTGACAAAGGTCTATTCCGCAAGAGTGGAAAAGTGCAAATCCTAGCGCAAAGCCTGCTATGAGCTGGAAAATCGTCTGAAGTACAAAAATTAAAGTTATTTGTTTTGACTCACTGCCGCAAAGCATGAAAATATACATCTGATTTTTGCGGGTTTGAAAGGTGTATTTAAAATAAAGTGAAAGATTTAAAATAAATATTACAATTATGATTACCGAATAAAGATAGAACATATTGTTAATCTGAGCTTCCAAAAGACTGCTTGCTTCGGGCTGCTCCGTGCTTGTAACGCCAAATATTCAGCGCATTTTGAGTCAATGCTGTCAATTTCCTCCCTTGACGGCTGGGAATTTAGCTTGAAAGTCATAGAGGCGCACTCAAAATCGCTTGTCACCGACCTTAGCGGCATAATTATATCAGAAAAAAATCTCCTGTTTCCAGGACATTAAATTCAGCACCGTTTATGACGATTTTTCCATCGCTCACAAGCGAGCTTACGGAATCGCTGACCGCACACCAGTTATCTGAAACGCTGAAATCAGCGTTTTCAAATCTTTCGCTTTCGCCTGATAAATAGCCATACGCAGACGCTGAATGTTCGTTTCCATTCTCATCAGTCACCATCATATACAGCGTTATGCTGTCAAAATCCTCTCCTAAAAATTCAATCAGTTCATCCGCCTTTGCATCCATTTCTGTCAAAGCAGTTGAATAATCGTATCCCCCATTTTCATCAGCGGCGCAGAAGTCATAAACAAATGCTCTCTGCTCGTCCTCCAGCTCTCCGCTTGTTTCTCTGGCGTTAAAAAAAAGTCCGTAGGAAAAGAGCAAGCAAACGACAGCGATAATTTCAAACAAAAACATCATCATAAACATTGCTCTATGGTTCAAAATGAATAATTTCAGATTTTGAACCGAATATTTCAGATATTCCATTTTTTCACGTCCTTAATTTATCAGTAAAAATTAAAAAGCGGAGGCATAACAAGCTTATCTTCAAGGGCTTTTGCATCGCCGAGCCAAGCTCTGCGCCGCACGAATAAAACCTATACCTATCAACCGTCATGTTTCCCCGCTTTAAAATACGTTTTTTCTATTTAAACCATAAAGCTCTCGTAGCTCTTGTTCTCATCCTTAAGCTTGGCGATCTGTTCTTTTACGCCGTCAACATCGGATGAAATTTTGTTCTTAAGGTCGTTTACAACAGCCTGATTGCTCAGGAAGCTGTTCTTAGCCGCTTCCTTTTCAGCGTTGTTAGCGTCCGCTTCCGCATTGATCTCGGCTTCCTTTTCAGCTAAAGTCTTGTTCGCATGAGCGGTTGCGTCATTGTACTCCTCGTCAAGCTGCGCAAGCTTCTTGCGGTAGTCCTCCTCCGCATGCGCCAGAGCGGCTCTGTGCTCCGCCTTGATTTCATCGCGCTTCTGCGCTATTTCATCGCTGAGCGTCAGTACCTTTTCATATGTAACCTTGGACTCCTCAACCGCCTTTTCAGCCGCTTCAAGCTGTGCTGTATAATCGTCCTCAACTCCGTTAAGCTTTGCTTCAAGCTCGGCAAGCTTCTCGTTGTTAGCCGCAATCTGCATCTGCGCAAACGCTTTCATCTTGTCAAGCGCACTGCCGTTCATGTTAGACGCATCGATAGACGCCGCTTCCTTGGCAATTTCCTCCTGAACTACAGGCTCTTCGGCAGCAGCTGGCTCTTCATTTACAGGCGCAGCTTCTGCGGCAGTCTGCTCAGACTCTTCACTAAGCTCAGGAATGTCCTCAGCGGAAATGCCCTCCATCTCAGCAACAGGCTCAGGCTCTTCAACAGGCTGCTCGCTTACAACAGGCTCCTGCTCATAAATATCTGCGCCTAAATCCAAGTCATCGGTGGAAATACCCTCCATGGAAACCTCCTCAGGCTCAGCAGCTTCTTCGACAACCTCTTCTGCTTCCTCCTGCTTTTTCTTTTCCTTCTCAAGCATATAACGCTCAAGCTTGCTCAGACCCTCCGTTGTTTCGGCCTGTCCTTCCTTTTCCTGGATAAATTTCTCAACTGCACCGGGCTCCTCTGCAATCTCCTCCTGAGAGGCTTCGTCATTTGCAACCGCCTCGTCCGCCTTGAGTGCAGTTTCCTCAAACTTAGGCATTGAATTTTTAGAACGAACTACCGTTTCAGGTATACTGTCCTCTCCGCAGCGTCTTCTGATAACGTTGGTAATAACGTCTGCCTTGACTTCAAGCTCCTCAGAAATCTCATTGACACTCTTTCCCTCTTTAAACATTCTCACCATCTTGTCGTTGATGGACTCTTCCTTTACTTTTTTTCCAAACGAAGGCATACCTAGCTTCAACCCTTTCACAAAAATCTTTTCGGCTTTTACAAAAATACTTGCTTAGCCGCCTATAAAATAATTATATCACATTTTTTCTAATTAGGCAATAGTTTTATAAAAAATTCTCCACTAATTAACGTAAAAATTTTCAAGCAATGTTTGTATATTTTGCATTTATGGTTAGTTTTTTTAACGTTTAAACCGTCACTACTCTCCTGCATTTTCCATAATCTGCGCTGTGCTAATGACATTTACCTCCGCTTCAGCCTTGTCATCGTCATTTTTATTTATAACAAAAACAAACAGGTCAACCACAAGCACAGCCACTATCAGAATCACCAAAATAATCGGCACTATTTTTGAACCTTTGCCCTTTTTGCCGTCAGAATCAGGAGCACTTGCCTGAGCCGCATTTCTATTCTGTTCAGGCACATAGTAGGGATCCTGCGATGGCGCAGGCTTCGGAGCGGCTGTCGCCGTGATCTTGACTGTTGCAGGCTTTGGTTTTTGCTTAGTATCAGGCATAGCTGAATCCATTGAAAATTCAGGCATCGGAGCGGGAGCACTCGGAGCTGCGGACTGAGAATCAGGCATTACCGCCGCTTCAAAGCCGTCAAAGCTTTCATTGCTTATACCCTTATCACCTGCAAAGGTTTCATCTGTAATTTCAGGAATAACCAGCTCGTCCATTCCCGTCTGGAGCGGCTGCTCCTCCTGCACCTTTGGCTTTTCAGAAGCGACCTCTCTGCCGCATACCTCGCAAAACTTAGTACCTGGCTTAAGCAGATTTCCGCACTGAACGCAGAATCTGTCCGCTGAAATTTTCTTTACCGTAACTGGAGTTCCGCAGACGGTACAGAATTTTGCGCCATCGTCAAGCGGGCTTCCGCATTTTTCACAATTTGACATAACAAATCTCCCCTTTACGTTTCACTTTCAACAAAATCAAAGGAAATAATAACATCGCCGTACAAATACCAGGAATTTGAAAATCTAACCGCCGTCAGCTCGCGCACGTCCTCATAGGTTTTGCCGCTGCGCTGTGCGCTGAATCTCACCTCAAGCTGCTGAGCCTTGGTAAAATCAATACGCACTCCGTATCGTTCCTGTGCATCGCTTTCAAGCTGTGCGATTTCCTCCTCGCTAAGCTCTGTGCTGTCGGTAATCTGCGTCCTCAGCTTGCTCTGGTATTCATCGCCGTCAAACATTTCAGCGACAAAGCCCTCCTGATACTCATCACTGAGTACAAGCTGTGCCTTTTCGTACGGCAGCCAACAGCTAAGATAGGACGCCTCGTCCTCGTAATAAATCGCCTGACCTGCCGCAGAAGCTATCTGCTCATAGCCTACAGCACTTTCAACTGTATCAGAACAGCTCACAAGCACCACAGAAAAGGCAATACAGCAAGCCTTGAAAAATTTTCTCATAACAAACCAACTCTTACATTTACAAAAAGCACATTCAGCTTGACGCACTATTCCCTCTAATTCTATCATACACTATTTTTTAATATTTGTCAAGCACTTTTAAATTTTTTATTCAGGTATCGCTAAAATTCATTTATTAAATATCGACAATTTTACCGTTCCTACATTCAAGGAGAATTGTGAACGGTCCATCATTAAGCAGCGAAACCTTCATATCCGCTCCGAAGCTGCCGCTTTCTATACCTGCCTCAACGCTTTCCTCACAGCAGCGCTTGAAATACTCATACAGCTGCTCCGCTCTTTTCGGCTCACAGGCGTTAATGAAGCTAGGTCTGTTGCCATGCGCACAGTCGGCGCAGAGCGTAAACTGTGAAATTACCAACAGCTTGCCCTTGACATCATTGACCGAAAGATTAGTCTTGCCGTCAGCGTCTGCAAAAATCCTCAGCTTTGAAATTTTCTGAGCAAGCTTCTCAGCGTCCGTTTGAGTATCAGCAGAATATGCTCCCAGAAGCACCAGCAAGCCGTTATCTATACTGCCTATTACATTGCCGTCAACCGAAACGCTTGCCTGCGTTACTCTCTGAATTACCGCTCTCACTGCCTGCCTACCTTGATAAAGTATTTATACGTATAGCTCTCTTTCGCTTCAAGCTTAATTGCGTGCGGCTTGTCCTCAAGATTAGGATATTCATCGTCCGCATAAACAGGCACGCTTGTCCACGGTTCAAGGCAGATAAACTGTGCTTCATCATCAAGCGCCGTCCAGACGGCTATGCAGTCAGAGTCGTCAAATTCCAAGCGAACGTATCCGCCGTCGCTCTTAACCAGCGTCACCGCTCTGGAATTTGGATGGTCTTTCATAATAACATCGTTTTTAAAGCGTTCTCTTGTGAGAAGCAGCCATCTTTCGCCGTCAAGCACTACAAGCTCTCTGCCATCAATCGTCTGAGTAATTCTCTCGTCCTTTTCATACTCAACATAGCTTTTTCCCTCGTTAATATCGCACATAAACGCAGGATGACCACCGAGATAAAAATACATAGCTGTCAAGCCCAAATTTTCAACCGTGTTTTTTACCTCTATCCCACCGTCTTTGATTTCATAAGAAACCCTGAGAGAAAAATCGTAAGGGTAAACCGCTCTTGTTTTCTCATCGGAGCAAAGCTCAAATTCCACAGCCGTTTCACTTTCGCCCACAAGCTCAAATTCGCTGTCGCGGGCAAAGCCGTGGTTTGACGGCATGAAATACTGCCTGCCGAAAGCAAAATATTTTGAGTCATTAGGCGAGCAGATGAATGGGAAAAGCATCGGTGCATAGCGTTTCCACGCACTGCCGCACTGCCAAAGATACTCCTCCCCATCAAGCTTAATCGAATGAAGCTCCGCACCATGGCTGTCCGCCGCAAAGCTTAAATTTTCTACTGTCCTTGTAATTTCCATTATATACATCTCACTTTCTGTCACTGAAAATTATACATATAAAAGCAGTGCGCCGTTAATACGCACTGCATCATTTTTAAAGCGAACGCTCACTTTTTAATCGATTCTCTGCTCTTTTTCTGATTTTTTTCAGTCGCTGGAGTCGAACCGTAGCTATAATTGCCATAACCATAGCCGTAGCCATAGCCATAACCGTAATTATATCTATAACTGCGCCTACCATGTTTGGCTGTTGAAACAGGGATATTAGCAATGACAGCACCTAAAACCGTGCCGTTTGCAAGCCTTACCGTATCCACCGCATGACGGAACGAATCATAGGTTGTAACCTGCGACATACCTATGATAACCGTCCCCGCAATCGAATCTGAAAGCGTAAGAACGTCAGAAACCATATTTACCGGCGGTGTATCTATGATTATGTAGTCATAGTAATTAGACAGCTCTTCTAAAAGACGCTTCATATTTTCAGATGCCAAAAGCTCTGACGGATTAGGGGGAACAGGTCCTCCTGTTATCAGATCAAAGTTTGGCATAATATCCTCATTTACAACCTCTTTTAACGTTGCCATACCGCCTAAAAGCTTTGACAAGCCGTCCTTGTTCTTTATCTTGAAAAATTTGTGCTGAACAGGACTTCTCATATCTGCATCTATAAGCAGCACTTTAGCCTCGGTCTGCGCAAATGTGAGCGCAAGGTTGACCGCAATAGTAGATTTGCCCTCATGAGGTGAAGACGAAGTTATCGCAAAGATTTTGTTTTTCTTTGTAGAAAGGCTGAAAATAAGATTAGCTCTGAGCGTCTTAAGCGATTCGGTTGCCTGAAAGGAAAAATCTCCGTCAAGCAATGTATAGTATTTTCTCTTGTGACCGCTATGCTTACCGCCTTTATTTGTATCCTTCGTTTTCGCCATAGCTTAGTCTACCTCCTTATTACTATACAAATCTGGTATTTCTCCGAGAACGGGTATATCGTCAAAGTTTTTCTTGAAATCTATTGCCGTCTTTATTCTGTTGTCAACCAGATCCTGTATTATTATAACGCATATTGCTGCTAAAAGTCCCAGCATTAAGCCGATAAGCGTAATCTTGCTTACATCAGGAGATGACGGCGATGTCGGCACTTTAGCTGTGCCTATTGACTCAACCGATCCTGCCTTTGCCACACGGGTGAGCAATTCGGGAGCAATGCTTGCTATGTAGGTGCAAATGTCCGCAGAAAGCTGTGCATTTTCAGTCGTTGCGGTAATTGAAATTACCTCTGTTTCGTTTACAACGGCAATTTCAACAAGCGACCTGATGCTGTCAGCCTTAATAGAAGCTGTTCCGTTGCTGTAGGTTATACTGAAATACTTTTCTAAATCCGAAGCGTTGTAGGCTTCAAGCAGCATTTCAGATACTTCATCGTAAACTACATCATCGTCTAAAATTACACTATAGGTTTCAGCGAGCGATTGTGCCGCAGTCAGATCCGACTGATTGGCATTTTCAGTTACAGTATCCGAAGCGGAGCTGTTTACAAAAATAGAAATTGAAGATGTGTATTTAATCGGAAGCGCAAGCTTTGCAAAGGCATATCCGCAAAACATACCTATAACTCCCGTAAGAATAATAATATGCAGCTTTGACAGCAGAAGATAAAATATCTCGCCCAAATTGATTTCTATTTCCTGATTTTTTCTCTGTTCCATCTATATCCTCCCTGAAAATAATTTTTACACATGAAAATTAACACAAATAAACCACGCAAAATTATTATAACATATTATTGAAAACTTGTCAAGAAAAAACGACTGGTTTTTTTGTAATTTTTTAAACTTTTAAAATAACAGCTGTTCAGCATTTTTGCCTAGTATTTTTTCAAGCTCATCATCCGTTAAATCAAGCCTGAGAAGCTTCTCAATAATTTTCTGCGTACTCTCCCACGGGCAGTCGCTGCCCAAAAGTATTCTGTCCGCACCGTGCCTTCTGATAATTTCAGCCATAAGCTCATCAGGGCAGTCAAGCGTATATGCCGTGTCAAAATAAACCTCTCCGTCCGCTCCTGCCAGAAGCTCAAGCACCTCTTCCCAGCGGTAATTTGCTCCCAAGTGAGCAAATATCGCCTTAAGCTTCGGATGCTTCTTTATCAGATTCGCCGCACGAAAGGGCGTGCAGTGCAAAAGATTAGGCGAGGAAAAGTCAAATCCTGAATGTAAAATCAGCGGCAAGCCTATCTGCTCCAAAAGATCATAAAGCTCGTCAAGACTGGGGTCGTCCGCCATAAAGCCCTGAAAATCAGGGTGAAGCTTGATTCCATGCAGTCCGAGCCGCTTTATCCGCAAAACCTCGTCAAGGCAGTCTGCCGCATTAGGGTGAACGCTGCCAAAGGCTATAATTCGCTCATTGCTCTTATCAACCTGCGCCGCCCAGTCGTTTATCACCGTCTGCTGAGTGGGCTTTGTCGCAATTGAAAGCATGACGCTGACGTTTACTCCCCACTCGTCCATTCGGTTCACAAGCGAATTAAGAGTACCGTCTGTGTACGGCTCAAGTCCGCTTTTCTGAGTGAGCGTTTCCATCGCACGCTGTGCAATTTTCGGATTAAACGCATGGGTATGAAAATCTATAATCATGTCTGCGCCTCATCGCTATTCTGCAAAGCTAAAGCCTGTTTGGCTTCTCTGGCTGCCTTTTCGGCTCTTCTTTTACGCCGTCTTTCCAACTTTTTCTTTCTAGTCTCTCTTTTCTCACGTCTTATCTGTCTGATTTTTTCTATATCTGCGCTGTACGTAGCCAGCACCTGATTTATCTCGCCGTCTAACGCAACAGAGCCGTCTTTCAGGTAAATCCCTCTGTCGCAGGTTTCTCTGAGCGATTCAATGGAGTGGGAAACAAAAAGCACCGTCACTCCCGTTTTTATCAGCTCCTTTATCGCCCTGTTGCACTTTTTGCGAAAACGAGCATCGCCAACGCTCAAAGCCTCGTCCACCACAAGAATATCGGGGCGGATATTTATATTTATTGCAAACCCTAAACGTGTTTTCATTCCGCTGGAGTAGGTTCTGACAGGCTGATCGATATACTCGCCTAAGTCCGCAAATTCAACTATATCATCTTCTATATCTTCAATCTCACCTTCGGTAAGACCTAAAATCAAGCCCTTCATGCCGATATTTTCTCTTCCCGTCATATCGGGATAAAAGCCTGCTGTAAGCTCCAAAAGAGCCGCTACCTTTCCTCTTACCGTGACATCACCGCTGCTCGGATAGCTTACGCCTGTAATCATTTTCAATATCGTAGACTTTCCTGCACCGTTTCTCCCTACAAATCCTACAGATTCGCCAGGATAAATTTTAAATGACACATTCTCAAGCGCAGGATGCTCCTTAACTCCTCTGTTGCTTGTGAACATTGCCTTAAAGCGTGCCTTGTCGCTTGCGTAAAGAAAGTAACGCTTGGACACGTTCTCAAACACAACCGCAGGTTCTTCGTCATATCTCGGATTAGAAACCCTGTCATATTCCACTTTCGGCTCGACAACAATAGGCTTTTTTTTCTCGTCTGTCTGAACTTCAGTTGATTTATTTTTTTCAGCGTTTGTGTTTTCAGTTTGCTCCGTTCCAGAAGTATTCTTTTCTTTTATCATATCACTGTTGTTTTCCATAGTGCAAATTCTCCTTAAAGTACATCGGGAATAAGCTTGCGCAGCTTTTTATAAAAATGACTTCCGAGAAAAATCAGAATAATCATCTCTGTGAAAAAAATTATATTTTCCCACATATACTTTCTCTCAAAAATAAATTCGCCGTAAAGAAACGTCTTTCGGTAGCCGTTTACAAAATAGTTTATCGGATTAAAGTACATTATTCTGCGGATAGTATCGTTTTCCACCGTGTAGGTGTTCCAGACAATGCCTGAAAGCCAAAACATTCCCGTCATTATTGAGCTGACAAGATTCTCAAAATCAATACTGAACGCCGCCATCGGTGCTGTAGTCCATGTTAAAATCCAGAAGAACACAAACATAAGCACACAGTAATAAAAAAACTGAATATTATAAATCCCTGGACAATATCCCATCACAATAAGCACAACGTACATAATTATGCAAAGTATAAAATGTACAAACAGTGCGGAAAGATTTGTAAAGGTCATTATGTTTGACATAGGAAAGCTGAGCTTGGTAACATACTGCCTGTTGTTCCTTATGCTCCTTGCTCCGCCTAAAATTGCTTCGCTTATATAGAACCACGGCACATATCCCGTAAGCATAAACACAAATCTCGGATAACCGTCAACCGTTCCTGATCCACGTATTCCAATATCAAAAGCAAACCAAAGTATAAACAGCGTAAAACTGGGTTTTATCACCGCCCACAGCGGACCTAAAAGCGCACCCTTGTATTTCTTTACAAGATGGCTTACGCTAAGCCGCAGGATTTTCTTTCCCTGCCCCTTATGCTCTCTTATTATTATTCCAATTCCTGTTTTTTCTTCATGCTTGGTTGTATAAAAATACTCAGACTGCTCAGCCATAAGCTATTATCTCCTCTCATGCCTTACTTAAAAAAGTCGGCGATTCTCCTTGTGGAATTTCCATCGCAGGCGGACATATACCTGTCCGTAAAGTCTGAAAGCCTCCCACTTTTAAAGCTTTCATATTCTTTTCTTACTTCCTCTTCAAGCCTTTCTCCGTCAGTGACAATCGGGCAAGGCATTTCCTTTTTAAAATCAAGGTAAAAATCCCTCTCCTCAATATACTCATCCAATGTCGGGCACCATAGCAGCATCGGTCTGTCAAGCAGCGCATACTCAAACACCACTGACGAATAATCGGTGATCAGCATATCTGCGCAGACCATAAGCTCGCTTGCTTCAAAATCGTCAAAGCGTCCTCTTAATTTTATTCTTGGATGCTGCTTAATTATAACCGCCCAGCCCTTCATGCTCTTTTTAAGTGCTTTCACCTGTTCTAAGCCCACGCTGTACGCATGAGAAGCGTCGCCTTGAAAGGTCGGCAGATACAGCAGAATTTTCTTCCCCTCAAGCTGCGGACAGCGGCTGTAAAGCTTACGTAAGCTTGCCTTTTCAAATTCTTTGTCAAAAAACACATCGGTGCGGCTCACTCCAACCGCTCTCGCTATGCCGTCTTTAAGCGCAAACGCTTCTTTAAAAACGCTCTCGCAGACAGGTGCGCTCACCGTCACTAAATCTATATTTCTTGACACACTGCCCTTGTAGCTTTTAGGTATATCGTTCGGCGTCGAATAGCCGAATTTCTTAAGTGCGCCACAGGAATGCCAAAGCTGAACCACCTTGGTTTCACTACGCTTTTTACAGGCGTGAGCTGGAACGAAATAATTGCATATCACAAGCCCACCTGCCTGCGCATAACGTCCCATAAAGGAAAAGACAAACGAAAGCATTTTAAAAAGCGAAGCCCTTGAAAAGTCAAGACACCATGCTTCACAGCGATAGCCCCTACTCTTAAGCTCGTCATACAAAAGCCTCATGCTTTCAGGCAGGCTGTCGCTGTTTGAGTCGGCAAAGAGCATCAGCTTTTTGTCAAAGCCGCCTCGCTTAAGCGAAAAATTATACTTTACCGAAAGCATTTCCTGAAGTGCAAGCTTCAGATACTGCTTTAGCGCACTCTTTTTTACAGCCATTTTGTCAGACCTTACTTTCTTAAAAATTTCCTGTAAAGCTTTCCCGTCAGCGATTTTGGTAGCACAAACAGCGCAAGCTGAGCAACTGTCGGAATCAGAAAATCAACAAAAGACGAATATCCCGAACGGAAAATCCTCCACCTTACTGAAATAAATGAACGTGTATTGTTAAAATTTTTTCTGCGCTCAAGATTGCTCTGCGTCACTCTATACCTTACAAGCACCTCTGGAATGTTCTCTCCGACTGCTCCTGAGCTTAACATTCTCACTACAAAATCATAATCCTCGCACCTGCGAAATTTTGAATAGCCGCCTGCCTTAATCGCCGCCGATTTTTTATAAACCAGCGTCTGATTGTTAAACGGATTGCGCCGCTTTGAATACTCTAAAATCTCCCTGTGCGTCAGGGGCGTGCGCTTTATTGCTATAGCCTGTGAGCTGTCGGAATCAAATTCCTCAATAAACGCTCCGCACATATCAAGCTGTGGCTTTTTCACCATAAGCTCAAGCTGCCGCTGACATCTATTTTCAAGCGCTATATCGTCCGAATCCATCTTGACGATATACTCGGTTTTTGCCCTCTTAATCGCCGCATTTGCACAGCCGCCCACTCCGCTGCCGCTTTTCATTTGAAGCACTGTAAAGGTATCGGGGTAAAGCCTTTTAAACTCGTCAACAACGCTGTTTAATTCATCGCCAAGCTGTCCGTCGCAGACAAGTATAAGCTCGCTGCATGGATGGGTCTGTCTGAACATACTGTCAAGGCTCTCTTGCAAAAAGTGCGGATTTTCACCTGAATAAACCGACATACACACGGTATATTTCGGCAAATTTGCATTTTTTTCAGCCATAGCTCTTAACCTCCGACCTTTTAAAGCGATAAAAACCAAAATGGCACCCGCCGCCTAAGAGGCGGGGGACATCGTACTTTTATTATACTACATCTTATTATAAAAAGCAATATCAATTTTATACAAATAAGAGCAAATGTCCAAGACCTTTAGCGTATAATTTGTCTAAAAAACACAGCGAAGCCGCATTTAAGCGGCTTCCTTTATTAGCTCAGAAGCTCCTGATAGAGCGTCTGATAATCGGTTCTGTTTTCCTTTTTAAACGCAATCGCCGCTCTCGGATGGAGATTAAGCGCTCCCGTCATCATGTACGGCAGGTCGTAGCCCCAGACAGAGCCTTTCTCCCTCTCCTCCGTGATATACTTTTCGATAAACTTGAGCACAGGCGAGAGCTTGTAATTCGGGTTTCTTAAGAAGCTTAGCATCTGCTCCATAAAGCAGTTTCCCGCTCCTCTGCCCATTCCGCTCATCGTAGCGTCTGCAAAGCTTGCACCGTAGGCTATGCTCTCTATCGTGTTCGCAAAGGCAAGCTGCTGATTGTTGTGCATATGCACTCCCACCTTTTTGCCGCAAGCCTCCGCCGCCTTGCAGTACTTAAGCGTAAGCTCGCGAACCTCTTCAGGGTAAAGCGAGCCGTAGCTGTCGACAAGATAAATTCCGTCAACAGGGCTGTTGCAGACAAGCTCTAGGGACTTATCTATATCCTCCTCTGACGCTGCCGAAATCGCCATTATGTTTACTGTCGTTTCATAGCCCATCTCATGACAATGCTCAATCATTTCAAGTGCGCCAGGCATCTGATAGGTGTAGGTCGCAATGCGTACCAAATCTATAACGCTGTCCTTTGACGGGATAATATCCTTTTTAAAATCACAGCGTCCGACGTCCGCCATAACCGAAAGCTTGAGGTCGGTATCATTATCGCCGACTACTTCTCTTATTGACTCCTCATCGCAGAACTTCCACTTGCCGAATTTATTTACATCGAACAAATCCTTTGAAGCCTTGTAGCCGAACTCCATATACTCTATTCCAGCCTTGACATTAGTCAAATAAAGCTGCTTGACAAACTCATCTGAAAAATAAAAATCATTCACCAGTCCGCCGTCTCGAATCGTAGCGTCCAGAAGCTTTATATCTGGTCTGTATGAAATTAAATCTCCCTTTTTCTCTGACATAGCTTTTTACAATCCTTTCCTTATAAACTCTTTATCGCTTTAAAGCGAATATCATAATTATATCACTAAGGTCAAGCCTTGTCAATAGCCGTAAAGTGAATATCGTGTCGAAACAGTGAACCAAACGTAAATATTTTATCACAGAGTGGTTTTGCACAGCCGCTCATCCTACAGTCCCTCCGCTTCAGTCAGGGTAATGCCGTTCTCTCCAAGCGGAATTTCGTGATCAAGTCCTACAAATTTACCGTCCTCCTGCCAAAGAACCTCTTTTACAAACTCATATTTCTCCTCGTCCCATGTGGTAAAATCATCAAGCACAAGTCCGCCTGTATCGCCTGAATTTGAATTAAAGCACCAAAAAGTGTGGTTGATGTGGTAGGTCTTTATCAATTGGCGCAGGTATGTCATCCAGGTGATATTAGGCTCGGTCATAAAGCCGCCCCACTCGCCTATAAGCAGCGGCGCAGTTTCCTCCTCGTAGATATAGAACCAGTTATCATACCAGCAGTCTTCCATCAGAGAATCATAATCATAATCTCCCTCGAACCAAGACTGCTCATAAACGGTAGGACCATAGTCGTGCGGCGAATAGACAAGCTTGTCCTGATAATCGCCTAAATCTATAGGATAATCCTCAACGGCTCTTAAATTTCCGCCCCACCAGTTGAAATAATAGTCATCGCTGTCGGTTGTGTAATTGCCGTTAACCTTTGGAGCAGCTTCAATTCCCTCAACCATTATAAGCACGTTCGGATTTTTCGCAAGCACCTTTTTAGCCGCCGTTTCAGCAACATATTTCCAGTTGTTGTCGTCAGTTGAATCGTCCCACTTTGCCGCCGCATCTCCCTCGGCAGGCTTTCCGTGCGGTTCATTTTTCAGGTCGTAGGCTATAATCGTATCGTTGTCGCTGTAACGCTGCGCCATCCACTCAAGCGCACTGTAGTAGTCCTCAACCGAAACGCTGTCGGTGTACCAAAGATTTACATTATGCCCCGAAGCGTCAGTTTCTGCCGAATGAATGTCAATCATAACCTTAAGCCCATTTTCCTCCGCAAGCTTAAGAAAATAATCAAAAATCTCAAGGCTGTTCATCGAGTTAAGCTCAGGGTTGTAAGCGTTATTATAATTCGCCTGAGGATATTCGCCGTCAGCCCACTGATTTATAAGTTCTGCCGAAAACGGCACTCTTATCAGGTTAAAGCCGTGGTCGGCAATAGATTTTACAGAGGTGGTAAGCACGCTCGTCCACAGTCCGTCAAACGTATTAGTTCCAGTGTTATAGCCGAACCAGTTTACGCCTGTAAGCCAGACCTCCTTGCCGTCCTTGTCATAAAGCTTATTTCCGTCCGCATAAAGCCAGTCGTCGCCCTGTTCGGCTTCGTCTGTACGCTCAAGCAATGCCGTTACGTCCACATCCTCCGAGCCGTCCTGTGAAGTTGAAGATGAGCTGCTCGGCACACTGCCCTTTTTAATTTCACATTCCTCACCGTTAAGCTTTGCACTTTTCACGTTCAAGTCCCCATTCGTGCCTATATTACAGCCCAGGCTGTCAACTGTGCCGCCTGCCGTTACAGAAGCGTTATATTCGGCAGGTGTGACAGTAAGTGTGTCGCCGTCAATTTCATATGTACCGTTCCAGCCCTCACAGCTTTCCAAGCCCTCAATTTCAAGCTCCAGCGTCCAGCTGTCAATCGCATCGCCACCGTTTTTGAAAGCCATCTCCATGCCTGTCATTGTAAGGTCGCCGTTCTCCCATGTGTTATCGCCGCTGTAATAGAAAATGTAGCCGTCCTCGTCCTCCGCTTCGTCAGCTTCTGATTCCTCGCTCTCGTCAGCTTCACTGCTGTCAGCCTCCGACTTTTCCTCATCGATTTCAGCTTCGTCCTCCGAAGTGTCCTCACTGGTCTTAGAAACCGAAACAGAGGCGGTCGCTTCGCTTTCGTCCTCGTCAGAATCGGCTCTGCTCACCAGCAAAATTACAATCACAATTATAAGTATAACAATCAAAAGTGCCATCAGAGCGATAACGGTTTCAGTCTTTTTAGAAAGTCCGAAAATACCGTCTTTTTTCGCCGCCTGAACGCTTTCTTCTTTCTGAACCTCGTCGGCAGGCTCGGTCTGTATTTCCACAGTTTCCGTTTCATCTAAAGCCGAATTTTCGATCTGAACCTTTTCCGTTTTGTCAACGGTCTGTTCTCCCTCTAGCGGCTTGTTATTTTCGTCCATTTTCTCCACCTCTTAAAATTTATTTTTATCCTCGACAAGCAAAATCGGATAACCGACAATATACGGCTTGACTATTTCAGGCGTCTTATCCGCCTGCACATAGATTATCGGCGCAAGCTCGTCCGCAAGAGCCTTGATTTCATTGAAGGCTTTTTTATAGACATTCGGACAGACGGGAGAAAGCACAATCACCCTGCGCCCTTCAAGCCTCATTATTCTGAACGGCCAGATTTTGCAGTCAAACGGCTTATCATCGCCAAGCCTACAGCCCTTTTGATGGTCAAGCATGGGGCAGTAATACAAATCCATGTCCTTTTCGCACTCCATCACAAACAGCCTTGCGCCGCTTGCATCAGAAAAGCGCTGCTGCGGATTTATTTCAAGCGCACGCTGCATAATATCGTCAGTAACCACGGGAGTTTCCCACAAATCATAGCTGTCAAACGAGCAGCAGATTTTGCACTCGGCGCACTCCGATTTTGATAAAATTTTTGAAAGCATAAAACTCACCTTTTCAGATTTTGCGTTTATATTATTGTATCATAAAAATGAATATTTGTCAACGACAAATTATTTTGAAAGCATTTTTTCAAAAAATTTTCTAAACCCCTTGCATTTTTAAAATTTATGTGATATAATATTTAGAGAGTGGACAGTTAATAGTTATGGTGTTCACTATTAGCTATTAACTTGAAGTATACATCGATCCGAGATACAGGTGTGCGGGTTCTGCGCAATGAAACACTGTGAACCATGTCAGGCGGGGAACCGAGCAGCATTAAGCAGACCGCTTCGTGTGACGCAGCTTCGCCTGCATACCTGTATGTCGGATTGATTTTTTGGAGGTGAGCTTCTCTTGTATCAGGCTTTGTACAGAAAATGGCGTCCTAAAGCCTTTGACGACGTTGTTTCCCAATCGCACATTACCACTGCGCTTAAAAATCAGATAGCTTCGGGCAAGACTGCTCACGCTTACCTTTTTACAGGCTCACGAGGCACGGGAAAAACCACCTGCGCCAGAATTTTTGCAAAGGCTATAAACTGCCCTGACGCTGCTGACGGCGAGCCGTGCGGAGAATGTGAAATATGCCGTCATGCCGAAAACGGAACGCTTAGCGATATAATTGAAATTGACGCCGCTTCAAATGCGGGTGTAAACGACATACGAGAGCTCAGAGAGAGCGTAATCTACACTCCTGAGATGTGCAGCTATAAGATTTATATTATAGACGAGGTCCATATGCTCAGTCCCGGAGCGTTTAACGCTCTGCTCAAAACAATGGAAGAGCCGCCGCCACACGTCAAGTTTATACTTGCGACTACGGAGGTTCACAAGGTTCCCGAAACTATAATTTCACGCTGTCAGCATTTTGATTTTAACAGAATCAAAAGCGAGGATATTGTTAGTCGGCTGAAATTTATAGCTTCGCAGGAGGGCTTTTCGATTGACGATGATGCAGCGCTCATGATGGCGAGGCTTTCAGACGGCGGTATGCGTGACGCAATTTCGCTTTTAGACCGTTGCTGGGCTTATTCGGACAGCATAACGCTTGAAATAGTTTCAAATGCCGCAGGAATTGCAGGCAGAGATTATCTATTTGATTTGCTTGAGAAAATTTCGGCTTACGACACGGCAGGCGCAATCAATGCGGTTGACGAGCTTCACGGCAAGTCTAAGGATTTAAAAACGCTCTGTCTTGATTTACTCACGATGATGAGAAATCTGATGCTGATAAAATCAACCGACGATGCAGGCGAGCTTATCACCTGTATGCCAGAGGAGCTTGAGCGGCTGAAGAAAATCGCTTCGACCTTTACGCTTGACAGGATTTTTGACAGCATAACGCTGCTTCAGCAGACCTCTGAACGCTTTGCGAGAGCATCCGACAAGAGAATTGAGCTTGAAATGTGTATGGTGAGGCTTTGCGCAAAGACGGGAGGCACTTATACAAGGCAGACGGCTTCGGCTTCTGACGCACAGCTGAACGAATTAAAGTCACAGCTTGACGCTTTGACAAGAGCCGTTTCAGGCTCGGCTTCGCCTGTCCAAAAGCCTCCTGCAAATGCTCAGAAAGCAGCAAAGCCGCTCTCGGACGGCATACAGAGCGTGCAGAAAAAGAAAAAGAAATTCTCCCCATCGAGCTTTACGCCGCTCAAGGAGTGGGCGGAGATACTGGAGATTATCAAAGCTCGCGCACCTGCGCTATGGGCATTTTTGAAAAATTCAACGGCGTGCATTGACGGAGATACTTTCTGTGTGATTGTAGAAAGCGAATTTTTTATTAAAAAATTCAAGGCGAGCGACGACAAGACACTGCTCAAGCAGATTGTCAATGATTATTACGGAAAAGACTTTGGATTTATGCTCTATTCGGCTGCAAACGCCGACATTAAGGAAAAGGAAAGTCCCACGGCGGAGCTTCTCGACCGCGCAAGGAGCATGAATATCGAAGTTGAGATAAAAAATTAATTCAATAAGGAGTTATTAAAATGAAAGCAAGACTACCACAGGGAATGGGCAAGGGCTCATCGGGAAATATGAATCAGATGCTTAAGCAGGCTCAACAGATGCAGAACAAAATCACTGCGCTTCAGGAGGATCTCGAGCAAAGAGAATTCAGCGCATCTGTAGGCGGCGGAGCGGTTGACATCACGATAAACGGAAAGCGTGAGGTGCTTAGCCTCAGCATCAAGCCAGAGGTTGTAGACCCTGACGATGTTGAAATGCTTCAGGATCTGGTTATGAGCGCATTTAACGAAGCGGTTCACAATCTTGACGAGGTGAGCGATGCGGAGATGAGCGAGCTTACAGGCGGAGTTTCTTTCCCGGGGCTGGTGTAAATGACGGATAACAGCAAGGCTTTGCCGCTGGTGGAGCTGTCAGAGCAGTTTGCGAGGCTTCCAGGCATAGGAATGAAATCCGCCGAACGGCTGGCTTACCATGTGATGAATATGTCCGATAATGAAGTCAGGGCTTTTGCGGACGCTCTTGTCAAGGCACGCACGGAAATTCACTGCTGCAATGTATGCCAGAACCTTACCGACAAGGAGCTTTGTCCGATATGCTCCGACCCAAAGCGCGATAATTCAATTATCTGCGTGGTTGAATCGCCAAAGGATATAACCGCCTTTGAGCGCACCCGTGAATACAAGGGCAGCTACCATGTGCTTCACGGTCTTATTTCACCGATTGACAACATTACCCCCGACAAGCTGAAAATCAAGGAGCTTTTAGCCAGAGTAAACGATGAAACCGAAGAGGTAATCATGGCTACAAATCCCACAGTTGAGGGAGAAGCCACCGCAATGTACATCTCAAAGCTGATTAAGCCGCTCGGCGTCAAGGTCACACGGCTTGCTTTTGGTATGCCTGTAGGCGGAACACTTGAATATACCGATGAAGTGACGCTCTACAAGGCGCTTGAAAACAGAAACGAGATTTAATTTTTATGCGCCGTGTGACAAATGCGGCGCTGATTTTTAATACAGGAGCGATTAAAATGAAAGAAGAAAAAAAGAATCCGCTTTTGCTCTTTGGTCTGATTTTCCCTGGGATTTTTCTCTTTATGGGAGTAATATTTTTAGTTCTAGGTATTAGCTTTGGAGTATATCAAAGCAATCTGAAGGAGGACTGCACTGAAAGTGCGCAGGCGGTGGTTTTAAGGCTCAAAGAGAACAATGACGACGGCACGTCTGTTTACTCGCCTGTAGTTCAGTTTACCGACATAAGCGGTGAAGCTGTAACAGCTCAGAACAACACCTACAGCTCGTCCTATGCGACATTAAACGAGGGCGACAAATTAAACATAAAGTACGATCCCGATTCACCCTCGTCACGCTGGTACATAGACGACGGCTCGGACATTTTTGACACTGTAACAAAGGTATTTTTCATAATCGGTCTGCTTTTCACTGTAATGAGCGTTTCGGCAATTGTTATTGTACTGGTAATATTCTTTAAGCAAAGAAAAAAGCTTCAGCAGAGCCTGACTACGACGATCCCATGAAATGGTGAATTTAACTTAATAAAAAAGAGCCGCTGTACAGAAAAATTTCGTACAGCGGTTCTTCATTTATTTGGAAGTGATCTGATGAATAAAATCGTCAGATCGTTTGTTTAAGGCTTAGCCCTTGTACTCTGTTCCATAGTAGGCGGCGAGGTACATCTCCTTGATTTCGCTGAACAGCGGGTATCTTGGATTTGCGCCTGTGCACTGGTCGTCAAATGCGTCCTCTACCATGCTGTCAAGTCTGTCTAAAAAGTCCTGCTCGTCAATGCCGTAATCGGCAATAGTTTTCTTGATTCCTACCTTAGCCTTAAGCTCCTCGATAGAGTCAATGAACTTGTTGAGCGTATCCTCATCGTCCTTGCCGCTTATGCCGATAATGTTTGCGCACTCGGCATATCTTGCAAGCGTGTGCGGATATTCGTACTGCGAGAAAGTTCCCATCTTTCTGGGCGAGGGGTTAGCGTTAAAGCGCATTACAATTGTAATAAGCAAAGCGTTGGCAACTCCGTGCGGCAGGTGGTGATATGCGCCGAGCTTGTGCGCCATCGAGTGGCAAACTCCTAAGAACGCATTGGCAAACGCCATACCTGCAAGAGTTGAGGCGTTAGCCATCTCCTCGCGAGCCTTAACCGCAGTCTGTCCGTTCTCATAGCACTCAGGCAAATAGTTAAATATCAGCTTGATTGCCCTAAGCGCAAGACCGTCTGTGTAATCTGTAGCCATTACCGAAGCATACGCTTCAAGCGCATGAGTCAAAGCATCGATACCTGAAGCGGAGGTAAGTCCCTTAGGTGCGCTCATCATAAGGTCGGTATCTACAATAGCCATGTTCGGCATGAGCTGGTAATCTGCAAGAGGATACTTTGTACCTGTCTTTTCATCTGTGATAACCGCAAAAGGCGTAACCTCAGAGCCTGTACCTGACGAAGTCGGGATTGCAATGAAATATGCTTTTTCGCCCATCTTGGGGAAGGTGTAAACACGCTTGCGTATGTCTATAAAGCGCATAGCCATGTCATAGAAATCAGCCTCTGGATGCTCATAAAGCACCCACATGATTTTTCCGGCGTCCATAGCCGAACCGCCGCCTATCGCAATGATAGTATCAGGCTCAAAGGCTCTTAGCTGTGCAACTCCCTCGAGAGCGCAGGCAAGCGTCGGATCTGGCGCTACGTCAAAGAATGTGGCGTGAACGATTCCCATCTCGTCAAGCTTGTCGGTTATCGGCTTCGTGTAGCCGTTCTTGTAAAGGAACTGGTCTGTTACGATAAACGCTTTCTTCTTGCCCATTACAGTCTTAAGCTCGTCAAGAGCTACAGGCAGGCAACCTTTCTTGAAATAAACCTTTTCAGGCGCTCTGAACCACAGCATATTCTCTCTCCTCTCAGCAATTGTCTTGATGTTGAGCAGGTGCTTTACACCTACGTTTTCCGATACCGAGTTGCCGCCCCATGAGCCGCAGCCCAGCGTGAGTGACGGATCGAGATTAAAGTTGTAAAGGTCGCCTATTCCGCCGTGAGAGGACGGGGTATTTACAAGCACGCGACAGGTTTTCATCTTAGCCGCAAACGCATCAATCTTTTCAGCCTCTGCCTTGGCGTCGCAGTAGAGCGATGAGGTGTGACCGAAACCGCCGTCCTGAATCAGCCTGTCCGCTTTCTCCATAGCGTCCTCAAAGTCCTTTGCCTTGTACATAGCCAGCACTGGAGAAAGCTTCTCGTGAGCAAACTCCTCTGAAATATCAACGCTTGTTACCTCTCCTATCAGAATCTTAGTATCCTCGTCAACGTCAACGCCTGCAAGCGAGGCAATGGTGTGCGCCTTTTGTCCTACAATCTTAGTGTTAAGCGCACCGTTTGTGATAATAGTCTTTCTTACCTTGTCAAGCTCCTCTCCCTTAAGGAAATAGCAGCCTCTGTCCTTAAACTCCTTCTTTACCTCACTGTAGATTGTTTTGTCAACAATAACAGACTGCTCGGAAGCGCAGATCATGCCGTTGTCAAAGGTCTTGGAGTGGATAATTGACGAAACCGCCATCTTTATATCAGCCGAAGAGTCAATAACCGCAGGGGTATTTCCTGCACCTACGCCGAGAGCTGGAGTTCCTGATGAGTATGCCGCCTTAACCATTCCTGGACCGCCAGTAGCTAAAATGCAGTCGCTGTCGCGCATAACCATATTAGTAAGGTCAAGCGACGGAACGTCAATCCAGCCGATGATGTTCTTTGGAGCGCCTGCTTCAACCGCAGCGTCAAGAACTATTTTCGCAGCCTCAATTGTGGATTTCTTTGCTCTTGGGTGAGGAGATATGATAATTCCGTTTCTCGTCTTAAGACAAATCATAGTCTTGAAAATCGCTGTGGAGGTGGGGTTTGTGGTAGGAATAACTGCCGCAATAATGCCTAATGGTTCGAGCACCTTTTTAGTTCCGAAGGAAACGTCTTCCTCGACTATTCCGCAGGTCTGTGTGTTCTTGTACTTGTTGTAGATATACTCCGCCGCATAGTTGTTCTTGATAACCTTATCCTCGACAACTCCCATGCCTGTTTCCTCAACAGCCATTTTCGCAAGCGGTATTCTTGCCTTGTTTGCCGCAATTGCCGCCGCCTTAAATATCTTGTCAACCTGCTCCTGAGTATAGGTCGCAAAAATCTTCTGCGCCTCTCTTACCTGCGCCATCTTGGCTTCAAGTGCTTCAACGCTGTCAACAAGCTTTACTTCGTTGTTTGCCAAAAAAATCATTCCTTTCTTAAACAGTTGAATCTTCCAAATAACGTTGCCACATTCTGAATGTGGACGAGGGATATTTTTCATATTCCTCTTCTAATTATATTATATCAGATTGTTATTTTTTTGTCAATCTGTAATTTCAACTAGCTTTTCAAGCTATTTTGACCTTATTTCTATGTAATATACACAAATTATGAAGAAACATTTATGAAATATCGACAAATTTCGTTCGTCATTTTGCACAATAAAATATTAAATTTCTATTATAATGTTATCTTTTTCAATTTATTCGCCTATTTAAAGTATGTACTTTTCGTAAGCAGACATTAAACAATAAGTAAATATTATCAGATTGCACAAAAAAGTCTGGACAATAGAGAGATTTTGTAGTATAATATATACATCAAGCGGCGAATGTGAAAAAATCGTCAGATTGACGAACGCTCAAAAGCCGAGTGAAAATTACTTATTTCAGCAAGGAGATACAAGTTATGGAAATGAAAGATCTTAAATTTGTCAAGGAAAGCGACTTTTACGATGTTTACGAGTCGGAAAATATGACGGTTAATATTTACAGAGATGAAAAGTACAAGGAAAAGTGCCTGTATGCAGCGCTTACCCACGCAAGAGTTGAAACCTCGCTTCACAACACCACTTTGAAAGTGCCGATTCTTCACGAGGTATCGCTCATAGACGACAAATGGGCTATTATGATGGACAAGATCAGCGGAAAGACGATGGGTGATCTGATAGATGAAAATCCCGACAAGGCGGAAATCTACATTGCAAAGCTGGTAGATATTCAGTGTGAAATTCATACGCAGTATGTACCCTTGCTCTCAAAGCTCAAGGACAAGCTTGCAAGGCAGATCAAGGCTCTTGACCAGATTGACGAAATCAAAAAATACGAGCTTCTTACTCGTCTTAATTCGATGCCCAAGCACATTAAGCTTTGTCACAACAACTTTGATCCTGACTGCGTTTTTTTAGGCGACGAGGGAACTTATGTACTCAAATGGGGTTCAGCTCGTCAGGGAAACGCTTCGGCGGACGTAGCGAAAACCTATCTGCTGATGTCGCTAAAGCGTCCTCAGTACGCAGACCTCTATTTAGACAAATACTGCCAGAAGGTCGGCACTTCAAAGCAATACATTCAGCAGTGGCTGCCAATCGTAGCGGCTGCACAGCTTGAAAGAGGAATAGAATCGCAGAAGGACTTCCTCATGCGCTGGCTTGACGTTGTTGACTACTCGTGATTTTTTAGGAAAACTGCATAAAAATCAATTTCCGATTGCAATTTTTTTGTTGCAATCGGGATTTTTTTGTAAATAAATTTTTACATATCTTTACTTTTGGGCTCAAGTATGCTATACTTTCAAATGCAAACAGAAGAATGAGGTTTAAAAATAGGACTTTAAAGAGGAGAGCATGATGAGGATTAGATTTATGTCGATAATTTTGCCCGCCTTAGCAATCGGCTCTGCGCTTGGCGGCTGTGGTTCAAAGAGCAAAAGTACAGAGGCTGTAGCAGGCTCTTACACTGCCGAAGCTGTCACGGAGGAGGCTGAAAGTCAGAAAACTGAGAATGAGGACGAGAGCAGTCAGTTTGACTTAGAAGATGAGTATACGCAGATACCAGATGAGCTTGAAAGCGATTTTAACAGAGTTATCGCTGCCGCAAACGAGCTTTTTGAAGATGTAAGCGGCGACAAAATGTACGGATTTAAGGGCGAGTGTGCAATCACGATTGATGGTGAAGATGTGCTTTGCCAACTGTTTGATTTTTACACCTATAATGACAGCTATACGAAAATAGCAGTCTTTGCGTCAGACAGCGAGACAGGCGAGCTTTACTATTCGCAGGACGGCGGCGATTATCTCCCCGTTGACGAGGGATTATCTGACGAAAAGCAGGTCGACAAAGCCTCGTAGGACAAGCCCTGTAAGATTTTCAAATGTTCAATATGCGCTTGTATTTTTGCGCCATGCAAAATTTGCAGGCGCTTTTTTGTCGAACAAATATAAAAATTTGGTGAAAACGCTTTACAATACTTAAAAAATGTGATACAATAGTTATATATGCAGGGAGTGAGGAGAATGGTTGACGAGGCAAGAGATATTCATGGAATTTTTGATTCTCACTGCCATTATGACGACAAAGCGTTTGACGGCGACAGATCTGAGCTTTTGAATCGGCTTCTTTCTTCCGACAGCACTGTGGAATACATGATGCACGCCTGCACGGATTTGAACTCGGCTGAGTTTGGAATTAAGACGAGTGAACGTTATAAAAATTACTACACGTCTGTTGGCATACATCCTGAATGTATTTATGATGGGATTCCCAGCGGCTATGAGCTTGAAATTGAGCGCTTTGCCAAGTATGAAAAGGTAAGAGCTATAGGTGAAATCGGGCTTGACTACCACTATGACGGATACGACCGCGCAGCGCAGCTAAGGCTGTTTGAAAGCCAGCTTGAAATTGCGAAAAGTCTGGATTTACCTGTTATAATGCACTGCCGTGACGCTATGGGTGATTTTACCGAGCTTATGAGAAAGCACCGTCCCAAGGGTGTGGTTCACTGCTTCAGCGGCTCTGCCGAATCGGCAATCGAGCTTCAGAGACTGGGCCTTTACATCGGCTTTACTGGTGCGCTGACATTTAAAAATTCAAAGAAAGCCAAAAATGCATTTATGAATGTGCAGTCTGACAAGCTTTTGTTTGAAACCGACTGTCCTTATATGGCTCCCGTGCCATTTCGGGGAAAGCGATGTTCAAGCGAGCTTATAGCTTATGTGGCTCTCGAGGCGCAGTGCTTAAGCGGTGTTGACGCTCAGCAGCTTGTTGATACTACAAGTCAGAACGCAAAACGGCTGTTTTCTATAGATAAATGACAAATAAAGAGGACGATAAAATGGCAAAAGCAGAAACAATGTACATTGTTATTCCATGCTACAACGAGGAGGAAATGCTTCCTATTACCGCAAGAGCTCTTATAGGCAAGCTGGATATGCTTATTGCGGAGAAAAAAATCTCGCCTGACAGCAAGGTGATGTTTGTCGACGATGGTTCAAAGGACAAAACATGGAATCTGATCGAACGATTTCACAGAAGCTGCGAAATGTTCACTGGACTTAAGCTTTCAAAGAACAGAGGACATCAGAACGCTTTGCTTGCAGGACTTATGACGGCAAAGGACTATGCGGACATTGTGGTTTCTATGGATGCTGATTTGCAGGACGATGTCAATGCGATAGACGGCTTTTTGGAAAAGCGTGCGCAGGGATGTGAAATTGTCTACGGAGCGCGCTCATCAAGGGAAACTGACACCGCATTTAAAAGAGGTACTGCACAGGCTTATTACAAGATTCTGAGCCATATGGGAGTGGATATTACCTACAACCACGCCGACTACAGACTTATGAGCAAAAAAGCGATAGAAGCTCTTGAACAGTTTGACGAGGTTAATCTTTTCCTGCGCGGAATTGTGCCGATGGTCGGCTACAAGTCGGACATTGTAACCTACGAACGTGCAGAGCGTCAGGCGGGCGAATCTAAATATCCGCTTAAGAAAATGCTTGCGTTTGCGATAGAGGGGATCACCTCGCTTTCGGTAAAGCCGATACGTCTTATCACTACTCTTGGATTTTTAATCTTTGTTATATCAATAATCATGCTGATTTACTTCCTTGTTATTTACTTTATGGGCAAAACCGTTGCAGGCTGGACTACCACTGTAGTTTCAGTGTGGGCGCTGGGCGGACTTCAGCTGCTAGCGATTGGAGTTATCGGCGAATATATAGGCAAGATTTATCTGGAAACAAAATCCAGACCTAAATATATAATTGAAACAAATCTTGAAAATGAAGAATATTAATAATAAAGGAGTTTTATATCATGGCAGAAAATCAAAATTCAAATGAGGTACGCAACGATGAGCTTCTCGAGGCGATAAAGGAAATGAGAGCAGATTTTAACACACAGACACAGAGCAAGGTGATAAATCTGACGCTGCGCTCTACATTCCTTGTTCCCGCTATTATCAACAGAAACACTGAGCTTGTAGCCGACAAGGACAATCACCTTAAGTTTCAGGACAAGCCGCAGGCTAAATTTATGCTTGTAAAGCATGAGAAGAACGGTACGTTTTTCCCTGCCTTTACTGATGTTGACGAGCTTGCGAAGCTTAAAAACGAAAACGGCTATCAGGGCGTAAAGATGAAATTTGCCGACCTTGCGACGCTCACCGAGAGAACACCGAGTGTGGCAGGCTTTGTGATTAACCCTATGAGTACGAATCTTCCCTTTACGAAGGAGATGCTTGATTCGATAAAGAAAACGCTTCAGGAGGCAAAGCAGAAGAGAGAGGCTGAAAAGGCGCAGGAGCAGGCGGACGCTCAGGGAATTACCATGACTTCAGCGGAGTCGGAAGCAACAGATGAAAGCTAAAAATCACCTGCATACTGATTGGCGCAAAATGCGAATTTTACAAATAAAAAATCTCCTATGGACAAAATCCACAGGAGATAATTTTTAAATGCCGTTCCAAGCTTACTTTGTATTGGAAAGATTCCAACGGAATGTGGAAATTCTCTTGGCTTTGGTGTTGTCTATATTCCAGTTTCCAAACGACGCCGCAGGGTCAAAATAGCGATAATCGCTCTTGCCCTTGCCCTTGTTAAAGCTTACCGCTCCGGGAGGATTGCGCTGAATAACCGCACCTATTCTGTGATGCTCACGCTCAAAATCCAAAATTTCTTTGGCAGTAGTCTGCCTTGAATCGCAGACGTTGTAAACCCCCTCATATCTTCCAGACGGAATATCTATAATTCCGCTGATAAAGTCAATGTAGTTGTACATACAGCAGAAGGAATAGCCATATTCGCCATCCTTAAATATGTACGCCACGTCCTCTTTCTTGTCATAAACGTGCTCACGGAGATTCTCTGTGAACTCCGCTGTATAGATAGGCGAAACTCTTGCAATTACAGGCACTGTGTCCGCTTTCTTGAAAGCCTTAGTTATAGCCTTTTCAGACGCAAGCTTCATGTCTACATAGTTAGATGCGCCCTTTTCGGGAGTTGTTTCTCTTATAGGCTCTCTGCCCTTTTGCAGCCCATAAATATGCGTGGTGCTTGTAAGCACAAAATTCTTTACATCAGCTCTCTCCGCAGCAGCGTAAAGATATTTGTCAACCGCCTTGCTCTGCTTGATTTCAGTGTCGGTGACTATCGGGTCAAGGTCGTTGTCAACGGTACACGCTAAATGAACAACCGTATCTATATGGTTGCTGTTGATAATATCCGTCACGGTGTTTGCGTCAGTTATCTCACACTGCACAAACGAATAATTCTGATCCGTACCGTCAAAATCGTTCTTGCGTACATCTACCGCAAAAACACGATGCTTTTTTCTCAGCAGCAGCTCCGTAAGCGCTAGACCCATACTGCCGCTTGCTCCTGTTATTAAAACGTTTGCCATACTCCTCTCACTCCTTCCGTTAATATTATTTTGCTCCATAGATTTTTTCACAAGTCACTGCCCTTTTTTCAGGCGGAGCAGTTGACGCGGATTTGGCAACGTGAAACATATGTTTCTCATCTGCATAACATTACATTCGTAATTCTATTATAACACATTTTTTTGAATTTGCAAAGAGTTTTTTTAAATTTTCAATAAAAGTTTGAAATTCTTCATAATTTCACTTGCGTATTTCCGTGAAATGTGATAGAATTATAGTATAGATTATAGGGCTTTAGCTTACATTTGTAAATTTTCTGTAAATTTTGCAATTTCCACTCGTCAGCGATAAAAAAGCTGTTAATTTAAAATATATTTATCCAAAAAAAGGAGAACAAAAATTGACCTATTCAAATTTGATTTTCGCTGCGGTAATTTTGCCGCTGTCAATACTTGCGCTATTTTTTGACCGTTCAACGGAATATAAAAATCTCATACTGTGCATAGTATCGCTGCTTTTTTTAGCGTGGGGCAGATCCTTTGGCGTTCTGCTTGTCGTGCTGTCAATTGCAGTCGACTACGTTTTAGCGTATGCTGTGCAGGGCAGTGGTGTCAAGACGGCAAAGTCGGCGGTTTTCATGATTGTCGATTTGCTTTGGAACGCATTTTTATTTGTGCTTCTGACAAAGAACGAAATTTTCGCTTCTGATGGGATTTTTCACCTCAGGAATGCACTCTTGCCTGTTGGAATGGCATTTTATACGCTGAAAAATTTCAGCTACGTCTATGACGTTTTCAGTGGCAGAATCAAGGCGGAAAAGAACATCTTCTGCCTGTTTACCTATTCGGTAGGGTATATGTTCCTGCTTGCAGGTCCGCTGGTGCGTTACGGCGACATTGAGCCGCAGATACGGCATAGAGAGCTTACCACAAAAAAGCTCAGCGATGGAATAACGCGCTTTGCGATAGGGCTGGCGAAAGCTGTGATGGTCGTGCCGGTTCTTGAAAGGCTTTACACTTCAGGCTTAAGTGCTGACGAGCCTACTTTCGCAGGCGCATGGCTAGGAATGATTGCTTTCTTCGGATACGCCTATTTTGCCTTTGCAGGGCTATCAGACATGGGAACAGGAATTGCGCTGATGAACGGCTTTGACACTGACGTAAACTATCGGAGAATAAGTTTGGGAAATATGCTGGGAGGACTTGTCGAAAGCTACAACACAAGCTTTGTTAAGTTCTTAAGCGATGTCAGGAGCGATTATGGCTTTGCGGAGATTACAACTGTCCTGCTTGCGCTCTTTGCCGCCTTATTCTATGCTGATGTAAAATATCTGCTTGTATTTGGATTAATAATTGGTCTGATACTTGCCATAGAATACCATATAGGCTGCGAAAAAATTAAAAGCCTGAACCCTCTGCTTAAGCTTGCGCTTACCTTTGTACTTTCAATGCTGCTCTTTTCGCCATTTGCGTTTGAAAGCTTTAGCGAATGGAAGGTATGGCTCTTGCAGCTTGTCGGAAAAGGCAATCTTTACGCCCTGAGCACATCAGTCAAATACACGATTATAAACAACTGCTGGCTGCTTGCGCTCGCCTTGATTTCGGTGTCGCCGCTTGGCAGTCTGATTCAGAGCAAGCTTAACCAAAAGGCTCAAGAATCGGTTAAAAGCATGACGGCGGCAAAAACGCTTAAGACCGTCTGCACGGCTGTAATTTTGACGGCAAGCTACATTCTTCTTGCGGTAAGCACGCTTGAAGCGGCTTGACAAAGCAAATAAATTTTACGAAAGGAACAAAATATGCTTAAGAAAAACAAAAAAGTTTCAGAGCCTGACGAAGCTCAAAAGCTTCTTGAATCGGTAAAGGACGAGCCTAACCCTGCTGACGAGGCTGAAAAGGCTGACGATATACTTGACGCTATCTCAAAGGAAAGTGCCGAAGCTCATGCTAATGTTATAAATATCCTTGTCTGCGCACTGGTTATTATATTTTTCGGCTCGGTTTTCATTGCCCTTACGAACCATCAGGATTTTACAAACTCAAACGAGTTTTCTATGGAGGCTCTTGTTTCGGGCAACTACCTTGCGAAGGTTGAAAAAAAATTCAATGAATCAATTCCCTTGCAGGACTATTTTAAAAATGCCGCAAATGTGATAGAGTATGCTTTTGGCTATGGAAACGAGCTTGAGCTGATTGAAATTTCCAACGAGGAGGAAGATCCCTACAGCATAGACACCGACAACGAATACACAGCGATTGACGATTCTCAGAGCGATACGGAGGATGAGGACGAGGATGATGAGGACGAGGATGACGAGGACGATGAGAACGGAAATGATGAGGATGACTCAAATAACAAAAAGATAACGGGAATCACGCTTTCACAGACCACCTCTTCATCTGGATCAGAAGATGAAGCTGAGCAAACAGAAAAAACAACTATAAACACTGCTTCTCCTAATGCTACTACTACCACGACTATACCGCCTGCAACTACGACAACCACGGGGCAAACAACCAGTCAAACGACCACTACGACTACAACAACTACCGCCTCCTCTACTACAACAACGACCACTGCAACCACAGCCGCTACCACAACTACTACCACAACTACAACTACAACTGAAACTACAACAGCTCAAGCCGAAGATTCCTCCGAAGCGGAGGAATCAGAGTAATAGTGCTGCTATGAATAATCCCTACAAATATTCACTTGACAACAAGCGTTATCAGACCTACAATTATTATCTCAAACAACGCTTTGGTCAAAAGGTTTACCGCATAAGCATTGACGCAGGCGCAGGCTGTCCGAACAGGTGCGGTGAAAAGGCTGTGGGCGGCTGTGCCTTTTGCAGTGCAGGATCCTTGCCGCTCGGACGCTTTAACGGAATCAGCAGGAACGAGCTTTTTAAGCGAATGGAAGCTGGCAGGCAGGCTGTCGGTGCAAAGTGCGCAAACGGACCGTTTATCGCTTACTTTCAGTCAGGCTCAAACACCTACGGCGACACCGAAGCTTTTAGGCTTGCCTTTGAAAGCGCTCTTTGCTTTGAAAATGTCGTTGGCTTATGTATTGCCACAAGAGCGGACTGCATTGACGAAAAATGTGCGGATATGCTCGCTTGCCTTGCTGAAAAAACCTATCTCACGGTTGAGCTTGGGCTTCAAACCGTTCATGATAAAACCGCAAGGTTCTGCAACAGAGCGCACAGCTATGAAGATTTTTTAAGAGGTGTAAAGCTGCTTAGTGAGCGAAGCATCGGCATCGGCGTTCACCTTATAAACGGACTTCCGTCAGAAACGCATGAAATGATGGTTGAATCCGCCCGTGTAATTTCACATCTGCCGATTCACTGTGTTAAAATCCATATGCTTTTTATCGAGCGTGGTACACCGATTGCGAAAATGTACCTTAACGGCAAATTTGAGCTTCTTTCTCGGGAGGAATATGTTTCCATTGTCTGCGATCAGCTTGAGCTTCTCCCTGAAAATGTAATTATAGCACGGCTTACAGGCGACAGTGACAGAAAAAATCTCATAGCTCCCGAATGGAGCTTAAAAAAGCTCTGCGTACTAAACGAGATTGACAAGGAGCTGACTAGGAGAAACAGTTGGCAGGGAATTTATCACAAATAAAAGACCGATTGAAATTTGCTTTCAGTCGGTCTTGATTTTTTAATACGCTTTTCCCCAGAGAACCATGTGCTTTGCTGGTTTTCCGCAGCATACGCACTTGTCGTCAAGCTGCTTTTGCTCAAACGGCATACAGCGTGAGCCTGCGCCTGTTACCTCTTTAACCTTGTCCTCGCAAGCCTCGTCGCCGCACCACATAGCCTCTATAAAGCCATCGCCCTCTTGTTCAAGCACGGCGGTCATTTCCTCCATCGTATGACACTGGTAGGTTTTCTCCTCTCGATTTTTGAGAGCCTTTTGATACAGTCCGTCATGTACGTCCTTTAAACGCTGAGAAATTGCTTCGCTGAACTCGTCCAGCGTATCGTCAAGCCTGACAAAGCTCTTTTCACGGTTGTGGCGCATAACCACAACGCACTGTGAATTTTCCAAATCCTTAGGACCTATTTCAATCCTGAGCGGCACTCCTCTCATCTCATACTCGGCAAACTTCCAGCCTGGCGAGTTATCGCTGTCGTCAAGCTTAACTCTTATTCCATCAGCACTCAGTCTGTCATAAAGCTCTCTTGCCTTTTCAAGCACGCCTTCCTTGTGGAAAGCTATCGGAACAATCACTACCTGAACAGGCGCAACGGCAGGCGGCAGAACAAGCCCACTGTCGTCGCCGTGCGTCATTATTATTGCGCCGATAAGACGCGTGGTCGTTCCCCATGAGGTCTGATGAGGGTACTGCGGCTTGTTTTCTCTGTTGGTAAACTGTATATCAAACGCCTTTGCAAAGCCGTCGCCGAAATAGTGCGAGGTTCCCGCCTGCAAAGCCTTGCCGTCGTGCATAAGTGCTTCAATCGCATAGGTTGACACTGCGCCTGCGAATTTGTCGCTCTCGGTTTTCTTTCCCTTTACAACAGGCATGGCAAGCGACTGCTCACAGAAATCGGCATAGACGTTAAGCATACGCTCGGTTTCTTCAATAGCCTCCTGCGCCGTTTCGTGAATAGTATGCCCCTCCTGCCAGAGAAATTCTCTTGAACGCAGAAACGGACGTGTAGTCTTTTCCCAGCGCACAACGCTTACCCACTGGTTGTAAAGCTTAGGCAGGTCACGGTAGGAATGAATTATGTTCGCATAATGCTCACAGAAAAGCGTTTCAGAGGTTGGACGGACGCATAGCCGCTCCTCAAGCTTCTCATTTCCGCCGTGAGTAACCCATGCCACCTCAGGCGCAAAGCCCTCAACGTGCTCTTTTTCCTTGTTGAGCAGACTTTCGGGAATAAACATCGGCATACAAACATTCTCATGTCCAAGAGCCTTAAATCTTGCGTCCATGTCCGCCTGAATAAGCTCCCAGATCCGATAGCCGTAAGGACGTATAACCATACAGCCCTTGACGCTGGTATATTCTACAAGCTCAGCCTTTTTGCAAATGTCGGTATACCACTTCGCAAAGTCCTCATCCATCGGTGTTATCGCTTCCACCATTCTGCTTTTTTCCTTTTTTGCCATGTTTAAAATCAACTCCATATATATCTGTATTATAAATTTTGTAATTTAAATCGTAATCCTCATCGTGCGAGGCATCATATGGTCCTCTTACATCGGGCATATCATCCGCCGCTTCGTTTGACTCCTCATCGCTCTGCTTAATACCTCGCTTTTTGTCAATCCACCTTGACAGCCGCGGAGTAACAAGACAGCAAAGCGCAATAAGAGCCATAATCACAATAACTCTCGCCAAAACCCTTACAAGCAGCATAACTAGCTCGCTGTTCAAAAAATCACGTCCCTTTCTATTGTACCACATTATCACTAATTTTGCAAGACAGAGCGTCAATCCTAAATCAGATTAACCGCCTCCACCACTATGCAGGTAACGTTATCCACACCACCGTTACTGAGCGCCGCATTAAGAAGCTCTTGTGCAGGATTTTCGCATGAGCGTGAAATTATTTTCTCCAGCTCCTCCTTTTTGCACATATCGGAAAGCCCGTCGCTGCACATCATCAGCTTTGTCCCCTCCTTAAGCGGAATAGGCATACAGGGCTGAGCGTCAAGCCCTAAATCGGCAGTGTCCATACCTAAATACGCTGTAAGCATATGATTGTCAGGGCTGTCCTCAGCCTCCTCCTTGGTGTAAACTCCTGCCTTGATATTTCTCACTGCAAGCGTCTGATCCTCGGTAATCTGAAAAAATCCGTTTTCGTCCAAAAGATAAATCCTGCTGTCGCCCAGATAAAACGGATAAGCTACCAAATTTTTCACGCACAGCGCAGTAAAGGTACTACCTCCCCGCAAGGATTCTCTGTCGGCTATCATGTCACAAATTGCGGCGTTCGCACCTCTTACAAATCTGTTCATTTCAAACGGTAAATCAGAAATATTAGCGTTCTTTATATCATCAGAATGCTTGTCAAGCTCAAGAGCCGAAAGCGCAGATGCTGTTTCTCCGAACGCTTCTCCGCCCATACCGTCAAAAAGCCCGAACAGGTGCGGCGTTTCGGTAAGCTCTATGTAGCAGTCGCTTTCACTTTTCTTAAACTTGTGACGATACTTGCCGTCTATATAAAAATTATCCTCGTTGGTTTCTCTTATATTGCCCCTGTCTGTCGCAAAGCTTATTTTAAGATAGACAGGCGGAGCTGAAACCGCAGCCTTTGCGGCGGCTATAGATGCAGACAAATCAGACGGCACGACAAGCTTCTTCTCATCCGTTTTTTTCTTTTTTTGATTAAAGATAAATTGTGAAAATGAGAACCTCTTCAACCGCATCATCTCCAATACAAATTGCTGATTAAGATTTTGTACTATTTATTATACCACATTTCTTTCATCTTTTCAATAGTTAGTGGAACTTTTTTAAATAAAATCCGACAAAAAAACCGTTTCGTACTCTAATGAAACGGTTGAATTTGAGCAGCTGCCCATATTGTAAGCTTTTTTATTACCGCAGAAAAATATAGTATATTATCCCATAAAGCACCCCTGCTGAAGTAGAATACAAAATAACGGGTCCTGCAATGGAAAATATCTTTGCTCCCACTCCCAGAACGTATCCTTCCGTTTTAAATTCAATCGCAGGCGCAGCTACAGAGTTTGCAAAGCCTGTAATCGGCACAAGCGTTCCTGCTCCGCCGTGCTTGGCTATCTTTTCATAAAGTCCGAACGATGTCAGTATCACAGAAATCGCTATCAGCGTCACCGAACACCATGTCGATGCGCTCCTTTCATCCGCTCCCAAGCTTTGATACCAATTGCAAAGTGCCTCACCAAGCGTACAGATTGCACCGCCTATTATATATGCCTTTATCAAATTTACAAACCACCTGCTGTTTTTTGACGCAGGTTCAACCATTTCGTTATATTCGTCCTTGCTGATATTCATCTTCGTTTTTCCTTTCACCGCTAAGCTTTTTCATAGTATTCTCTTTATCGAAAAATAATATTCATAGAAAATTTTTATCCCTGCCGAAACGCTCAAGCATCTCCTTTTCATACTCTGATGATTGTAAAAAAGCTGACTTTTACGCAATAAATTTCCTTTATTCATCAAACATTTGTAGTTATTTTGTAAATTTATTATAAAATTATTGACATATTCACAATGATGCTCTATAATAGAAGTATCAAAATAGAATATTTGGCAAACAAATAGCAAAATACAAAGAGGGGGTATTTTTCTATGAGGTCAAAAAAAAGGCTTTACATTGATAGAGCTTGTTGTCGTTATCGCCATAATTGGTGTGCTTGCGGCGATACTTGTTCCTTCAATGTTAAATTATGTAAAAAAAGCAAGAATAAAGGCTGCAAATTCCAATGCCAAAACTGCGTACAATGCAGTTTGTAATTTTATCGTTGATAACGAATCAAAGGGCATTGACGAAGATGAGGTCATCGGCTATTTTGGAGATGACGAAATCGACTGCACCAAGTCTGCGACAGGCACAGGCAAGACTGCTGAAGCTCAGCAGGCTGTTATAGAAGCACTAAATCAAAATGGTATCACAGCGGGTGTCGTATGGGTTGGAGAGGCTGAGATAAACAACCATAATTCCTACTACGTTCAGTGGTCGGGTGACAACGATCCTAGTGCGGACGGTGCGATTTTTGGTCAGTATCCCGATGCAATAGAGTGGGACGACTATTTAAGCGAAGCTGGCGTCAAATGGCAGTCCTTTAACAGCCACAGCTCTTAAGTGTTGATTAAGGGCATATTGTTCATTAAATCAAATATTTTAAATGCAAAAGGCTCTCTGGGATTTTCGGAGAACCTTATTTTTTGTTACATACCAAAGCTTTAACTGTTGTACAAAAGCAGAAAAGCCGCACCAAAAGTGCGGCTTTGACATATTGATTTAGCTTTACGATATCATCCAGCGCAGAATTTCAAAGTTTGTACCTGTACCCTCAGCTACTGTTACGGTAACGGTGTGGGTCGCCTTTTCATCGTAAGCGGCAAGCTCCACGTTGCAGGCATAATCGCCCCAGCCGCTTGTAAAGTCAGCGTCAATCGTTGTGACTTCTTCGCCGTCAATGCTTATCGTGGCAATTCCGCCCAGAGTGGAGTACATTTCTGTGTACAAAATTCCGAGATTCTTAAACTCCATCTCAAACTCTATCGTACCCTCTGTGCTTGTTGCCCAGCCGTCGGCAAAGTTCCAAAGCACAGTGGTATCCTCAGTAAACGTACCCTCGTCAACTACAGTCACAAGCTCAGATGTGCTGTCGCAAAGCACAGCGTCTGCGTACTTGTCGCCTGTGGGAGATTCAAGAGATGTGTCAAACGCTTCGGAAACCTTATCAAGGTTGTCAAGGTCGTCAATTATCGTCTGAATATAGTTTGTCAAAAGCTGTCCTAACAGAATGTGACCTGTGTCGTTAGGGTGAACCTCGTCGTTCTGAATTGAGTCATAGTCAAGCGTTCCTGCCTCAACCTCAGGCATTACCGCATCGTGATAGGAGATAACTGGCACGCCGTAATACTCAGCAATTTCAGCGTGAACCTCCTGTGCGCTTGAACCTGATTCGGTCGTCATCTCAACAAGGATAACGGCAGGATTGTTCTCCTGTGCAAGGCACTTTCTGATAAGGCTATCCATTGTGGTCTTGTAAAAATCATCGTTTGTGTCGTTTATAAACTCAATGAAGATAATGTCGGGATTCTCCGCAAGAACCTCGCTGTCAACACGGTGAACGCCCAGATATGAATCCGTAGCGCCTATTCCAGCATTGATTGTTTCTATGTAGTAGCCGATATTATCAATCCACCAGGATTCAAACTGCTTTACATAGGTATTATCATTAGATGTAGTTACAGAGCCTGCTGTAATCGAATCGCCGATAAACGCAACCTTTGTCGCATACGCAACCTTTTCAGTTGCTTCCATAGAATCGTCATTCACAAGGTCAATCGCAGCCTGGAGCTTTTCAGCTATACGTGTGCTGTCGCCCTCGCTCATAATCGAACGAATCAGCATATTTTCTGTCGCTCCGTCCGCTTCAACGTCAATTGTCGTGTCGCTTACTGGTGCTTTCAAATCGTCCGAAGCCTCCTCCGATTCCGTTTCTGATGAGTCCTCCTCGCTCGTTTCCTCTGCTTCAGACGACTCCGCAGCTGACGAAGCGGTATCTGACGCTGAGGACGAATCGTCCGATGAGGAATCGCCGCAGCCTGCAAAGCACATCATACCAAGCGCTGCGCAGAGCATAATTGATAAAATCCTTTTTGTCATTTTAAATTTTCCTTTCATTTAGAACTTTTTTCTGAAAATGATTTTCATCGGTTAATAATATTATACATTATCGCAAAGCTTTTTTCAAGAGCTTTTGAAAAAATTATTTATTCTTTGACGGAGAAATTCCTCTGAACGCCGCTTTCCAGTTTTCAAATCTCTCCTGCTCGCCTGCGGCGTCAACAGGTCCAAAGCCTAAATGACTTTGAAATTCGCCCTTGCCCGAAACTGAAAGCGTTATCGATGTAAACGGCTTTTCCTTTGCCTCGATAAAAATCTGACGAATCTGCATGATTAGCTTTACTATCTGCACTCTGTCCTTAGCCGCCTGTTCGGCGTCCATATTAAAGCGTGTGAAAATATCAGCATCGTCAACAATTTCACCGTCAGTCGTAACCAGACGTGTGAAGTGAAACACTCCGTTCTCACCAATTTCAGCATAGAAATATCCTACTCTGAAATCCTCATCGGGAAGATAACTGTAAAATTCCGTACCAAGCTCACGGTAAAGCTCCTCAGTTCTTTTCTGAATCTGTTCAAGCTTCTCCTTCGCTATTTTAGGCGGCATATATCTCGGATTGTTAGCCTCCACATTCTTACGCCATTTGGCATAGCGAATATCCTCCTCGCCCTCCTTAAGCTCGGCGGATGTGATGTCAATCTTAACCTGACCGTCACCTAAAATTATAAGGCTCAGAGCGTTGCAGGGCTTTTCGGTAAACGCTTCAGCCGTTCTGCGAACCTTGAAAAAGCCCTCTTCAAGCTTTTCCTCTCTCGACACCATATCAGGCAGGCTTATCTTGCAAACTGATGGAATTTCCTGCTTTTCTATCAGTCTGCCACCCTTTGCATAGCAGCAAAAATCATCGATATAGCCGTCCTCCTGAAGCTCACCGTAATAGAAGCCGATAAGCATCTGAGCTGGAAACATAAGTCTTAAACGCTTGCTCATAAAAGCGCAGGCGTCCTTAAACTCCTCCTCAGGAGTTTTCTCCTCCGCCACTTTATTTTCCGTTTCAGCTTCCTCATCTGTGCTTTCCTCAACCACAGTTTCTTCGCTTAGCGTTTCCTGAGCTGGCTCCTCCTTACTCGCTTTTTTCTTTCCAAACAAAGCCATAATAAAATTCCTTTCATTTAATTTTGTCTGCGCACTACAGAATATTCATCGCCGTTTCTGTAGAATTTACAGCCGCCGCCTTTTCCAAGCACGCTGAAATCACTCGTCATGCGGTAATACTCGTCCTCGTCAATATCAGCCGAGCAAAAATATTCCTCATATTCCTCGTCATAGCTGTAGTATGCGCAGCTTTCACATTGCCTTGTATTCATCACACAAATTCAAAACCGTCTATGTCGTCCTCTATTTCTTCACCGTTGAGCAGCTTTTTTAAAACCTCTACCTCATCATCGGTAAGGGTAACTCCCTTTCCCATGCGTGAATGGTCGGGATTCCACTCTCTTAAATCATACTTCGGCTCACGATCGTTCCAGCTCACCTTGTTAAGCTCCTTTGTCCAACCCTTTGGATTTTCAGAAAGCACACCTATATGC
>X368_European_Ground_Squirrel__coassemble_4_pt1 | contig 93085 bp, 85 predicted proteins | sample X368_European_Ground_Squirrel__metabat2_low_PE_002 | metagenome-assembled genome bin X368_European_Ground_Squirrel
CGACAGAATAGCAAGCGGGTAATACCACCAATCATTTTGAACAGAATTTGTGATGCTTACAGCATAAAAATACGGCCATGCAAAAGCATTTCTGCTCTCACATGACCGTATTTTCTTTGCCCCGCTTAAAGGTCGTCCTCAAAAATTAGATTGTTTCAAAAAATCCCTAAGTCCAACCCTCAAAGGGGCGGCTGTTTTATTGTTGGTAATTGTGTAAAATTTTTCAGTTAAAGGATTGCAGGATTTATTCCAAGCTAAATTCAGAGAGATCAAAGAAACCGCTTGCATCGTACTCCTTGCCGCCAATAATAATTTTCTCACTGCTGAGTGAAATTTCTGTAGTTTCATTTGTTATAACGAAGCTTTCATCAGTAAAGCTAACTGTGTATTCGCCTAAATCGGCTGTGCGTTGAGCTATTAAATAAATTGAATCTATCTCGTCAGCGTAAGTCGGTGAGAAATATATCGCTTTAGCTGAAAGCTCGTCCTCGTAAACGCAGGAGGTGAACGGCGCTTCTGTGGAAATGAAAACATAAGCGTTAGAGAGGTGGGCAGCTTCTATTTCCCTTGCAAGCGTGTAGCTTAGGTTTGCATGATTGTCCATGTCGAAAACTATTGCGTATTTGTCAGTTAAAATCACGGCGCAGTATCCGTCGTCATCGGGATAGACAAGAAGTGTGTTGTCAATCGGAAGCATTGAAATAATTTCTGCGGCGGCGCAAAGCAGTATGTAAAATTCACAGCATAAAAGAATTTCTCTTTTCGGCTTGCTCGGACGCTTGACGGCAAAGAGGCATAATACAGCGGCAGTGAAAATTCCTATAAACACCAAAAGTGAAGCGTTCATCGTGCCTATGTAGCTTATAGGCGAAGCAGTGACAAGTGAGCAGATTTTTAAAATTAGTTCAGCCAAAAGCTGTGCTATGTAAATTACTGGAGTGAAAACCGAGCCTGTTATTGTAAAAGCATATGAAAGCGAAAGCGTGAGCGTGGCGAGTGGGATAAGAAGCAGGTTTGTCAGGGCGGAAACTATGGATATTTCGCTGAAAAAGACTGCGCATATCGGAAAGGTGCAGGTGTTTACACAAATATATGAAACCGCAGTTCTTGTGGCGGAGGAGCGAGCTCTACCTTTGCAGAGCGCAGGTGAAATCACACCAAAGGCAAATGAAGCGGCAAAGGACATCACAAAGGAAACGGAGGTTATTGCATAGGGACAGTTAAGCGTGATGAGAATTGCCGCCGCACCGAGCGAATTTGCCGAATCGCTTTCACGGTTGAAAAATGCTGACAAAAGTGAAACACTTGTCATTATGCAGGCTCGAACGACAGAAATCGAGCCGCCTGCAAAAACCGCAAAGTTCCAGATGAAAATCAGCATTGCAAAGGAGCGTATGCGCTTGGAGTTGAAAAGTCTGCTGAAAATCGGAAGCAAAAAAGCGGTGAGCATTACAACGTGAGTACCCGAAACTGCGAAGAGATGACCTAGCCCTGCACGGTAGATGTCGCTTTTAGTCTGAGAGGAGATGTGGGATTTGTCAGAGCAAAGCGTTGCCGCAAGAAAGGCGGCGGATTGAGAGTCACAGACAGCGTAAATTCTGTTTACCGTGTAATCTCTGAAATGCTTAATGCTCCGCAGCAAAATGTTTGAACATTCATTTGACTTTTCACATTCGGCAGTCCCACTTCCTTGAAGGTAAATCCCCAGCGACTGATAGTAGTCCTCGCCGCTGAAGCTAAGAGTGTTTTCAATCTGCTTAACCTCGCCCGTCACAGTTACCTTGTCGTAATAGTCAAAGCTTTGGTCTGATGTGTAAAAGCTTATTGTGGCATTTCCCGCACCGTAAATCTCACCCTTTACGGTAATGCGCACAGTGTCGCTTCCGATATAGCTGTAATCTGTAACCGAACCGACAATTGTAATTTCCTGACCGTCAAGCTCTGTGATTTTGTCTTTTATGAGCGCATTAAAGCCTGAAAAGAAAGCTAAGGCGGCGCAGGCTGAAACAGTCATAAGGCAGACAAATTTTAGCTTGCGCATAAAAATTACCGCAGTGAGAAAACCCACTGCGATAATTACGGCGGCTGCCGTTTTAACTGTAAAATTGTAAAAGAGCAAAAGACCGAAAATCCAACCGCAGGCGGCAAAGAATAATTTTCTTGTTACGTTGTCTGCGGTTAAATTCATTGTAATTCTCCTCTTTTATTCAGGATGCGTCCTCTGCTTCATCTGTGTCGTCAGATTCCTCTGATTCATCGTCTGAGCTTCTGCCCAACGGATAAACCTCGCTTTCGGCAAGCTCTAAAATCTTAGCGGCAGCAGGCTCTATGTTTTCAAGATTTCCACGGTCGTCAACGCCGTTCGAGGTCCATGCCATAACTCCGTTCCAGCCGTTGTTGTAAGCGTCCTCGTATTTTGATTCAAGCGTGATACCCGATTCTGTGTAGTCATATGCGGCGCACTCGCCTATAACGCATGGCTTTGTCCCATCAAGCAAAAAGTCGGTAGGCGAACCTATGTATGGTAAACCGTAATAGGGCAGCTCCCAGTTGTAGAAATGCGTTGAGTAGAAATCCAGATAGGAATTTTCATTTCCAGAAAGGCTCTGCAAATATTCGTCCGAGCCGTAGTTGCCCTCGTATGAGTCGGAATTATATTTTACAACACCAAAGCCTACAGTTACAAGAACATCGGAGTTTTCGTGAATAGCCGCCGCTGCACGGGCGAAGTAGTTTGAAATATTCTCCCAGCCAATTTGTCCGCACTCCTCATTTTCATAAACCCAGTCAGGCTCATTCATGAGGTCGACGCTCCACAGGTAGTCGCAGCTGTCGTATCTTTCGACAAACGGCACAACATAGCCCTCTACAAAGCTACCAATGTTGTCGCTGTCGGTAATCATGCTTCTCCAGTAATCGTAATAGTCGTTCTCGTCCTTGAAATGGTCGAATGAGAGAAGCGTTGCCATTATATAAATGCCATGCTTCTTAGCGATTGTAAAAAGCACGTCTAAATCCTGCCAGTGAGAATCTGTAACCGAATTAAAGGAACCGTCCTCGTTGAGGATAACTCCTACCATGCTACTGCAGTTTATCCAAATTCGCGTGGCATTTATTCCAGTGTCCTCAAGCTCCTGAAAATGAAGATCCCAGAAAGCGTAGTTGAAATTTCCGCCGAAGTCGTTCCACTGATCCCAAGGAGTGTTTACTCCGTTAATCCACAGCGTTTCACCGCCAACCACAAACTCTGTTCCGTCAACGCTTACCTTGGCTGTGCCGTCCGTTTCATAGTCAATATCCATAGGTGGGTCGTAATACGACATAGATGTAGTTGATTCGCTTGATGTAGAGCTTGAAGAAGCTGAGCTGCTGTCGTCTGACGAGCCGCAGGAAACGCTTGCCGCCGCTAATGCTGCACAGATAAAAACAGCAAGCGTCTTTTTGAAATTAAGTTTCATAGATTAAGTCCTTTCTTCACATTAGATCCACCGATTCAATTCCTAAAACGTCAAGCTGCTTTTCAAGCACGCTTTTAAGCGCAAAGCATACGTTGAGCCACGCTTTTCTTTTGTCGGGATTTTCTTCGGTAAGAATATGATTGTCGTGATAAAATTTAGAGAACTGCGAGGCAAGCTGATAAGCGTTTTCGCAGATGACGCTAGGCGCTTTTTCACGGAAGGCTAAAAGATAGGCTTCAGGTGAAAGCGCAATTTTTATAAGAAGCTCACGCTCAACATCGGTGTAAATCTCCTTTGAATCAAAGCTGTAGTCAAATTCGGTTTTGTAGAAAAGCGAGTTTACCCTTGCTACAGTGTAGAGCAGGAAGGAGCCAGTCTTGCCGTCGGGAGCCAAGAATCTGTCTATGTCAAAAACATAGTCCTTCATGCAGTAATTTATAAGGTCGCCGAACTTAATCGCCGCAACCGTTATTTTGCGTGCGATGTCCTCCTTTTCCTCGTCACGGCTGAATTTTGAATCGCTTATTCTTTCAAGAGCCGCATTGTAAACGGTGTTGTAAAAATCCGAAAGTCGCATAACTCCGCCGTCACGAGTTTTGTAGGGCTTGCCATCGCTGCCGTTCATTGTGCCGTAGCCGATATGGACAAGCTTGGTGTCATCGCCTACTATTTCCGCCTTTTTTGCGCAGCGGAAAACTTGTGTAAAGTGCAGGCTCTGACGAGCGTCAACAACATACCAGACCTCGTCAGGATCAAAATCCTCCTGCCGCTGAATAAGCGTTGCGAGGTCGGTAGTCGCATAGATATATGAGCCGTCAGATTTTACAATTATAATCGGCGGAATCTCCACCTTGTCATCGCTCTGCGAAACGTTAGCAACCAAAGCTCCATCGCTTTCGTAGAGCATACCCTTTTCATTCAGCTTTTCAATAAGCGTGGGGATATACCCTGCCGAATCGCTTTCACCGAGCCACAAATCAAGTGAAACGTTGAGGTTTTGATAATTTGAGCGTACATCAGGAGTAGTTACCTTTACTATCTCGTTTCTAAGCGCATTGTAAACCTTGTCGCCCTTTTGCAGGTCGGCTGTTATTTGACGAGCCTTTTGCTTGAAAGCCTCATCGGTCTTGCTTTTTGCGCTTGCAAAGGGGTAAACCTCGTAAAGCTGCTCAGGCGTCAGAGGTATGCCGTCAAAGCTGTCAGGATTAAAGCCGTCCTTAAAGCAATCCCAGTCGGGGTATCTCTCGCTAAGCTCGGCAATTACAAGCCCAATCTGCAAGCCCCAGTCACCCAGATGAATATCGCTTATCGTCCTGTGTCCGACAGCCTGTGCGATCCGCTTAACCGATTCGCCTATAACCGCAGAGCGCAGATGTCCAACGTGGAGCGGCTTTGCGATATTAGGACCGCCGTAGTCAAGCACGATAGTTTCAGCCTTTTGCGCCTGAGGAATACCCAGATCGGCGTCCTCAAGCATTCCCTTTATATGCTCAAGCAAAAATTCGTCAGAAATATTTAAATTTATAAACCCTGCGCCGACAACCTCCGTTTTTGAAAAAGTCGGGTCGTCAGAAAGCCTTTTAACCACATCGTCTGCTATCATTCGGGGTGCTTTGTGATAAAGCTTTGCGCCTGAAAAAGCACCGTTGCACTGAAACTGGCAAAGATCCGGACGATCCGAAACGCTGACAGTGCCAAGCTCGCCTGAATATCCGCACTCGGTAAAAGCCACAGAAGCCTTATCGGTGAGAATTTGAATAAGAGTTTTCATAGTCACCATCCTAAAAAATTTGTCCTTTATAAGTATAACACCTTTTTTTGAAAAAGTCAATATGCCGAGTGAATTTCTGAGAAAAATTTAATTTACTTGTCAATGCGTGTATAAATTTTTAATTGAAAAATGCTAAATCTAGGTTTTAGCTATAAATGGTCTGTTTGCTGTGTGTTGTAATATGACTAAGGTTCGCAAAAACGGCTGCAAGAGCATTTGTCCTGAAAGCTAATGTTTTTGTAACAGTGTTCAGAACAAATGCTCTTGCAGGCTGGCTTATCATATTTTGCTGCGCTCTAAACGGAAAATAAAAAATTCAGCGCAGGCGATTTGCTCAAATGTTAATTTTCCTTAATACCCCTTGCTATTTTCTCAATTATGATATATAATAAAAGTAGGGAGAGAGATTTATATTTAAGACGAAAAAGGAGAACGCAGTATATGACAAAAGCACAGAGATTTTTTAATTCTATTAAGGATAAAAGAGTAGGGTTTATAGGCACGGGAGTGAGCCATAACGAGCTTATCAGGCTTTTTCTTGCTAAAGGGATAAGCGTTGTTATTTTAGATAAAAAGGACGAGGAGCATTTCAGCGAGGAGCTTTTTAACGAATTTACCGCAAAGGGAGCGGATTTTGCGTTAGGTGAAAATTATCTTGACGAGGTTTTTAATTGCGATATAGTTTTCCGCACTCCTGGAATGTACTTTAATAATCCGATTTTGACTGAAGCTAGGAGAAAGGGAGTTACGGTCACTTCCGAGATGGAGGTTTTCTTTGACCTATGTCCGTGCAAAATTTATGCAGTTACAGGCTCTGACGGCAAGACTACCTCGACTACTCTTATCAGTGAGTTTTTAAAGGCGGAGGGCAAACGCGTACATCTGGGCGGCAATATCGGAAAGGCACTGCTTCCCAAGGTTGAAACGATGAGCGAAACGGATACCGCTGTGGTGGAGCTTTCAAGCTTTCAGCTTATTTCGATGAGGAAATCTCCTGAAACTGCGGTTATAACCAATATAGCTCCGAATCACCTTGACGTTCACGGCACGATGGAGGAATATATAGATGCCAAGTGCAATATTTTAAGGCATCAGAACGCTTTTTCAAGAACAGTGCTTAACGCCGACAATGAGGAAACTATGAAGCTGCTAGATATGGTGAGAGGCAAGGCGGTTAAATTCTCACTTTCGGGCAACACTGACTGCGGAGCATTTTTAAGAAGCGACGGTATGCTTTGTTTTGCTGAAAATGGCAAAATCACCGAGATAGTTCATAGGGACGATATTAAAATCCCTGGAATACATAACGTCGATAACTACCTCTGCGCAATTTCAGCAGTGTGGGGAGAGGTTTCAATTGAGAGCATTGTAAATACGGCGATAAGCTTCGGCGGAGTAGAGCATAGAATAGAGTTTATAAGGGAAATCGACGGGGTCAAGTGGTACAACGATTCAATTGCCACAAGTCCGACAAGAGTTATGGCGGGTCTTAATTCCTTCGACCAAAAGATTATAATAATAGCAGGCGGATATGACAAGAAAATTCCGTATGAGCCTATGGCTGATTTAGTTAATGAAAAGGTGAAGCTGCTTATTTTGCTGGGCGCAACCGCACCGAAAATTGAGGCGGCTGTTAAGTCCTCTCCGCTCTATCCCGACAGCGGATTGAAAATAGTTAGAGTAAAGAGTCTTGAAGAGGCGGTAGAGCAGGCTGTTGATTTATCAAAGCCAGGAGATATAGTTTCACTTTCACCTGCAAGCGCAAGCTTTGATATGTATGTAAATTTTGAGGAAAGAGGAAAGCATTTCAAGCGGCTTGTAAACGAGCTTTGATTTGCTGAAAAAGCATGAGTGATTTTAATTTGACTGACGTTTTGATAGATCTTTGCGCCGCAGACGGAGTTTCTGGTACGGAGGAGAATATTGCGGCGTTGTGCGAGCAGTATCTTTCACGCTACGGCAGGGCTGAAACGGACGAATTTAACAATGTAATCTGCACGGTGGGAGAGCATGACGAGAGCAAGCCAACGCTGCTTCTGGACGCTCATCTTGACGAAATCGGCATGGTTGTGACGTATATTGACGACAGCGGATTTTTAAAGGCTTCAGGAATAGGCCTTGACGAAAGGGTGTTGAGTGCGGCACAGGTGACGATTTTAGGAAGGCGGAGGCTTTATGGGATTGTGACAAGCGTTCCTCCGCATTTGCAGACGGATAAGAAAAACGCCGTCAGCATTGACGAGCTGTATATCGATACGGGACTTGATGCCAGAAGCGTTAAAGAAATAGTTTCTTTAGGCGACAGAGTGTTGATTGAGAATCGGCTTGAAAAAATGGGAGAGCTGGTTACTTCAAAGGCACTTGACGACCGTTGCTGCTGCGCTGCCGTCATCTATGCGCTAGAGCTTTTAAAGAACAGAGCCTGCGCCTATAATATAAAGGTTTTGTTTTCATCAAAGGAGGAAACAGGCTCTCAGGGCGCAAAAACTGCGGCTTTTAAGATTAACGCTGATCTGGCGGTTGCGGTGGACGTAAGCTTTGCTAAATCGCACAGCGAAAACGAAGATTACTGCGGTGAAATAGGAAAGGGAGCTATGATAGGCTTTTCTCCTGTTTTGTCGAAGAGGCTTTCATGTGCTCTTAAGCAAACGGCTGAACAGGCAGGGATAGATTATCAGATTGAGGTTATGAGCGGCAGGACGGGAACAAATGCTGACGTGATTGCCGTTTCAGCCTGCGGAGTACCGACCTGCACGCTTTCGATACCGATTCGCTATATGCACACTCCTGTTGAAACGGCGGCGATGAGCGATGTTGAAAATACAGGAGAGCTTATTGCGCAGTTTTGCGAAAGGGGGCTTTTTTGATGGAGCTTACACAGCTGCTTGAAAGGCTTTGCGCACTTGACGGCATTTCAGGAGATGAAACTGCGGCGGCGGAATTTATCTGCTCACAGCTTGACGGAAAATGCGAGTATTCAGCGGACGCCCTTGGAAATATAATCGCTTTTAAAAAGGGTGAAAAAAGCTCTGGCAAAAAGCTTATGCTCTGCGCTCATATGGACGAGGTAGGGCTGATTGTTACAAATATAAATAAAGACGGAACTCTAAGCTTTGGCACGGTGGGTGGGGTTGATTCAAACGTGTTGTTCGGCAAGAGGGTTTATGTTTCAAAGGAAAGACATTTGGGAGTAATTGCTTCAAAGGCGGTTCATAATCTTTCAAAGGACGAGAAGAAAAAGGCTTTGAGTACAGACGAGCTTGTTATAGATCTTGGAATGAGTGAGGAGCAGGCTAAAAAGTGCGTCAATTTAGGCGACAGCGTGGTTTTTGATTCGCAATTTTTGCGCTTTGGAAACGGTATGCTTAAGGGAAAGGCGATTGACGACCGTGCGGGCTGTGCGATTTTGCTTATGCTTTTAGAAAACGAGCTTAAGTACGATACCTATTTTGTCTTTACCGTTCAGGAGGAGGTAGGCTTAAGAGGAGCGTCAGCGGCGACGTTTGCGATAAAGCCTGATTTTGCCGTGGTGATTGAAGCGACGACGGCGGCGGATATTCCCTCTTCTAACGGCGCAAAGCGTGTGTGCGAGGTTGGAAAGGGCGCAGTGGTTTCATATATGGACAGGCGCACTATTTACGACAAGGAGCTTTATTCGCTTGCATGGGAAACGGCTGAAGAGTGTAATTTGCCCTGCCAGACCAAAACTATGGTTGCAGGCGGAAACGACGCAGGAACGATAAGCGTTACAGCGTCAGGAGTGAGAACGGCGGCGATTTCACTGCCGTGCAGGTATTTGCACACACCATCGAGCGTTATAAGCGAAAGCGATCTGATAAGCACATATGAGCTTGTGAAGCATTTTGCCGAAAGGATTCATTTGCTGTGATTTGCGCTGAAAAGGATAAGGTTCAGAGGATGATTTCTTCGCTTGAAGAGGGTCACTGTTCAAGGCGGATTAAATCGCATTATTTTGCATACGGAACAGGGTACGATTTCGCACGGCTTTTTACTGTAAAAAAGGGCGGCTGTGAGCTTGGACTGATAAGCGTTTTTAATTCAGCCATGACGGTTTCAAACTTTGAGGACAAAGGCTTTGACGATGAGGATATTGAGGAGCTTGCTCAGTTTGTGTTTTTAAATAAGCCTGAAAGCGTGGAAATAAGTCCTGAATATGCGGATAAGATGGAAAGGTATCTTAAGGGTTGTTATTTTAGCATAACAAGAAATGAGCTTTGTTATGCTCATATGGGCTGTGAGGCTCTGGCTTGTGTTGATGAAAATCCAAGGCTCGAAACGGCTTTTAATATTTTAAGCGAAGCGTTTGAGGAGCTTAAAGGTTCAGAGGGGCTGTGGATAACCGAGGCCTCTCATAGGATAAGGCATGGAATTTCGAGGTTTTTTACATTGGAAAATGCGGCGGCGGCAATGGTTGTTTATGCAATTGACGGCACGGCTTTTGTTGAATATGTTGGCACAAGAGCAAAGCTTAGAAACAGACATTTTGCTGAGCGTCTGCTTAGGTTTATAGGTGAAAAATACACAGCTGCAGGCTTTGAGGTAAGGCTTTTTGCTTGTGATGAGCTTGTCGAATTCTATGAACGCATAGGGTTTGAAAGAATCGGTCAGGATAAAATTTTGCAGCTTTATGAAAGGGAGAGAATTTAGGAATTTATGACAGAATACACAGATTTTTTTAATATAGACAAACGGCTTCTGGAGCTTGCCGAAAAGGCTCAGAGCAAAGCGGCGGAGCAATTTGAAAAAATTGAGAAAACAGCGCAGTTTAACGGCACAAAGGTGCTTTCAGCATTTACCAAAAACAATGTCAGCGAGGCTTGCTTAAAGGGTACTACAGGCTATGGCTATTCGGATATAGGCAGACAAACGCTTGACAAGGTTTACGCTAAAGCGTTTGGCGCACAGGACGCAGTTGTAAGGCACAATTTTATAAACGGCACTCACACTATTTCAACGGCTTTGTTCGGTATACTTCGTCCAAACGATATGCTTTTGTCGCTTACTGGAAAGCCTTATGATACTATGGAGGAAATAATAGGTATCAGAGGTGAAAGCGGCAGGGGTTCGCTTAAGGATTTCGGGATAAAATATGAGGAGTGCGCTCTCCTTGAGGACGGCACGCCTGACTATGAGCTTATTTCAACTAAAGCGGCAGGCGCAAAGGTCGGATATATTCAGCGTTCGAGGGGGTATTCGCTAAGACCTTCCTTCACAATAGAAACGATTGAAAAAATAATAAATGCGGCGAGAGCGGCGAATCCTGATATAATTATCATGGTTGACAACTGTTACGGGGAATTTGTCGAGAAAAAAGAGCCGACTGAGGTCGGAGCGGATTTGATAATGGGTTCGCTGATAAAAAATCCAGGCGGAGCGATTGCTTCAAGCGGCGGATATATCTGCGGCAGGAGCGATTTGGTTGAAATGTGTGCAGACAGGCTTGCTTGCGTGGGAATGGGCAAGGAGGCAGGCGCAACGCTGGAGTGCAGCAGAGAAATGTTTTTAGGATTTTTCCTTGCTCCGTCAATTGTCGAAGCGGCGCTTAAGACAAATGTTTTCGCCTGCGCTTTGTTTGAGCTTTTGGGCTTTAAGACATATCCGTCAGCCGATGACGAGCGAACGGATATTATAGCTTCGATATGCCTAGAAAACGAACGGCGGCTCACGGCATTTTGTCAGGGAATACAAAAGGGTTCGCCTGTGGATTCCTATTGCGTTCCTGAAGCTTGGGATATGCCTGGCTATGACAGCAGGGTAATTATGGCGGCGGGAACCTTTACCATGGGAGCGTCTATAGAGCTTTCGGCGGATGCGCCTATAAGAGAACCGTATGCGGTGTGGCTTCAGGGGGGAATTACATACCCGACTGGAAAAATCGGAGTGCTTCATGCGGCGCAGGAGCTGTTGGAGCGTGGATTGATTGAAAGGATTGAATAAAAATGGCTGAGATTTTTACTGTAAGTATTGCGCAGATAGTCAAGGAGCTTCAGTTAGAGCTTGTGTATACGCCAAAAGACCCTAACGAAATTATGGTTTCAGATAACGACTGCAATCGTCCGGGACTACAGCTTATGGGCTTTTATGAGTATTTTAACGCAGAGCGTATTCAGGTGTGCGGAAATATGGAGTTTGCCTACCTTGCAAGCATTGACGAGGAAACAAGATACGAAAAAATAGAGGCTCTTTTTGCGACGCATATACCTATGTTTGTAGTGGCTAGAGGTCACGAGCTTTATCCTGAAATGCTTAAGCTTGCAAAGGAGTATGAAATCCCCATCGGAAGAACAACGGAAAGCACGACTGCGTTTGTAGCTTCGCTTATTTCCTACCTGAACGTTCAGCTTGCGCCGAGGATAACTCGTCACGGAGTGCTGATTGAGATTTACGGCGAGGGAGTTCTTATTGTCGGAGAAAGCGGTGTTGGAAAGAGTGAAAACGCTATTGAGCTTGTAAAGAGAGGACACAGGCTGGTAGCTGACGATGCAGTGGAAATCAGACGGGTTTCAAGCAAAAGTTTGGTCGGCTCTTCGCCTGATAATATTCGTCATTTTCTTGAGATAAGAGGCATAGGAATAATAAACGTGCGCAGACTGTTCGGTATGGGCGCGGTTAAGGTTACTGAGAAAATTGACATGGTAGTAGAGCTTGAACCGTGGGATTCGCAGAAGGTTTACGACCGTATGGGAGTTGACAACGAGTTCACCACGATTCTCGGAATAAGCGTTCCAAGTCTGACGATACCGATAAAGCCTGGAAGAAATTTAGCGATAATTCTTGAGGTGGCTGCGATGAACAACCGTCAGAAAAAGATGGGCTACAATGCGGCGCATGAGCTTTTAGGAAATTTAGGACTTGAGTATGACGAAAAAGACAAAGTTAAAAACTGGGATTTGATGTGAAGAAAGGAACGGTAGCGAATAAATGCTTGTTAATGAACTGGCAAGGCTTGGAGAGGAGTTTGGCTGTAAAGTGAGCTATGACGAACCTCTTTCAAAGCACACAACCTTTCACATAGGCGGACCGTGCAGATGTATGATAGAGCCTGACGGCGCAGATGTGCTTTCAGAGCTTGTAAGGGCGGCAAATGAAAGCGAAATACCCATGCTTATTCTGGGAAAGGGTTCAAATATGCTTTGTGACGACAGGGGCTTTGACGGAGCGGTTATTTTGCTTGGCGAGGCAATGGGGAGTATTAAGCTTACGGGCAACGGAACGATTTACGCTGAGTGCGGAGCGTCGCTTTTGAAGCTTTGCAGATTTGCGCTTGATAATTCTCTTTCGGGGCTTGAATTTGCATATGGTATACCAGGGACTGTCGGCGGCGGAATTTACATGAACGCCGGAGCTTACGGCGGAGAGATGAAAGACGTGCTTAAAAGCGTGACGGCTATGGAAAGAAGCGGCGAAATAAAAAAATACGACGCTTCACAGCTTGAGCTTACCTACCGCAGCTCGCGCTTTGCCTACAGCGATGAAATAATTTTAGGCGGAGAGTTTAAGCTTGAGAGCGCAGAAAAGGAAAAAATCGAAAGCAGAATGAATGAGCTTTTAAGCCGAAGAAAGCTAAAGCAGCCGCTTGAATATCCTAACGCAGGCTCGACCTTTAAGCGTCCAGAGGGGCAGTTCGCAGGCAAGCTTATAGAGGAAAGCGGACTCAGAGGCGCAAGGGCAGGCGGCGCACAGGTGTCTGAAAAGCACTGCGGATTTGTTATAAATACTGGTGGCGCAACTAGCGAGGACGTAAAGACGCTGATAAACAGGATTAAGGAAACGGTTTATCAGAAAACGGGCTTTGAGCTTGAATGTGAAGTGAAAATAATTCCTTACAGTATAAAGCAGCAAAACTAATGAGGAGAAGAAAATGAAATTTTTAATCGTAACGGGAATGTCAGGTTCGGGAAAATCTACGGCGGTAAATGTCCTTGAAGATATGGGATATTACTGCATAGACAACATTCCGCCTGAGCTTATAATAAAATTTGCGGAGCTTTGTTCAAAGTCGGCTGAAAGCATTGACAAGGCGGCGTTTGTCGTTGACGTGCGGGGCGGCGATTTCTTTTTGAAGCTTCAGGACGCAGTTACGGCTTTGAGAGCGCATGACGTCAGCACAAAGGTGCTGTTTTTGGAATCCTTTGACGATGTTATAGCCAGAAGATACAAGGAAACGAGAAGAAAGCATCCGCTTGACGAAATGGCGGACGGCAGTCTGACAAGAGCCATTCAGCTTGAAAGAGGACTGCTGATGTCGGCAAAGGCGATGAGCGATTATTACATAGACACTTCAAACTATTCTGTTTCGGATTTTCGCAGCAGGCTTTACTCAATGTTTGAGGAAAGCGAAGAGGAGCATATGAATATAGACGTGCGTTCTTTTGGTTTTAAGTACGGAGTGTTTGCTGAAGGCGATTTAATTTTCGACGTCAGATGTCTGCCGAATCCATTTTATGTGCCTGAGCTTAAGAGCTTGACGGGACTTAACAAGGAGGTTTCGGACTATGTGATGAGCTTTGACGAGGCTAAGCTTTTGAGCGGCAAGCTTTTTGATCTGGTTGATTTTTTGATTCCGCTTTATGAAAAAGAGGGAAAGTCGCAGCTTGTAATAGCGTTCGGCTGTACAGGCGGAAAGCACAGAAGCGTGACGTTTGCACAGCTGATGGCTGAACACCTTGAAAGGTGCGGGCATAGAGTCAGAGTAAGTCACAGAGATATTAAAAAATAAGGTGTGAAAAAAATGAATGAAATTTCGTTTTCACAAAGAGTAAAGGAAGAAATTATATCCAGAATAAACTCGTCCGCCAAGGCGGACGCCTGTCTTTACGGAATGCTTTTGTGCGCAAATTCGCTTTCGGCTGATGAAATACTTTTGCTTACCGAAAGTCAAGCCGCCGCCACATTTTTCAGGCTCAACATCGAGAGAATCTGCGGCGAGGGCTGTGTGATCGAAACAGAAGCTGAAAAATCTGATGGCAGCGTGATTTACAGTCTTTCGGTTAAGAATGACAGTGAAAGAAAAAAGCTGCTGAGCTGTTTTTCAATTGGAGACGAGCGAAAAAGGCTCAAGGAAAGCTATCCTAAGCCATCGTTGTGCGCATATATGATAGGCGGAATGTTTTTGTCCTGCGGCTCTGTGAGCGATCCTAACAGAGATTATCGCATGGAGCTTTCAATGCCGAATTTAGAGCTTTGCAATTTTTTAGGACTGCTTTTGATAGAAAGATACAGCCTAACCGCAAAGATCGTTGAAAGAAAAAATCGGCAGGTGATTTATTTTAAGGAATCGGATAACATTATAGATATGATCACTCTAATGGGAGCGACCTCCTCTTCGTTTGATTTTATGAACGTCAAAATTTACAAGGATATGAGAAACAAGGTAAACCGCGAGGTAAACTGCGTAAATGCGAATATAGAGAAATCAGTGAGAGCGGCGCGGCGGCAGATTGAGGATATAGAGCTTATCGAAAAAAACGGCGGTCTTGAAGCGCTTTCAGATGAGCTTGTTCAGACGGCAAGGCTAAGGAGTGAGAATCCAGACCTTAACTTAAGCGAGCTGGGAGAAATTCACACGCCGCCTATTTCACGTTCAGGAGTCAGTCACAGGCTGAAAAAAATATCGCAGCTTGCGCAGAAAATCAGAGAGGAAGAAAAATAGTAAGGCTTTAAGCGGAAAGAAAGGTGAAATCAAGTGGGATTTGTTCATCTTCATGTTCACAGCGAATATTCGCTGCTTGACGGTGCCTGCCGTGTAAACGAGCTTGCAAAGTCGGTGAGCGAGTCAGGGCAGAGCGCCTGCGCTGTGACGGATCACGGGAATCTTTTTGCGGCGGTGGAGTTTTATAACGCTTGTAAAAAGGAGGGCGTCAAGCCGATAATAGGCTGTGAGTTATATGTGGCTTCAGGCTCAAGGCATGACAAGCTTCCGACCGACAAGCCTTATCACTTGATTTTGCTCTGTAAGGATAATGTCGGCTACAGGAATCTTTCAAAGCTTGTGTCGCTAGGCTACACGGAGGGCTTTTACCGTCACCCGAGAATAGATTTTTCACTGCTTAAGAAATATCACGAGGGTCTTATCTGCCTCTCAGGCTGTCTTGCAGGCGAGGTTTCGAGGAATTTAAGCGATGGCAATTACAGCGGTGCTAAACAAACGGCGCAAAGGTATCAGGCTCTTTTCGGAGAGGACTATTATCTTGAAATAATGAGCCATGATTTTGACGAGCAAAGGGCTGTGTTTTCTAAGCTTATAAGGCTTTCGGCGGATACGGGGATTGAGCTTTGCGCTACAAACGACGTGCATTATATCGAGCCTGAAGATTCTTTCGCTCAAAAGCTTCTGATGTGCATAAATACAGGCAAAACGCTTGATGATGAAAACAGGCTTGAACTGCCGTCGAATGATTTTTATCTTCGCTCGACCGAGGAAATGGAGCGGCTTTTTTTAGGTTGTCCGCAGGCGGTTGAAAATACAGTTAAAATTGCTAGACAGTGCAATGTGACGTTTGAATTCGGAGTTACAAAGCTTCCCTTTTTCAAGCTTGACGGAGTTGAAAATAACGAGAAATTTTTAAGAGATATGACCTATGACGGCTTAAAAAAACGTTTCGGAGAACCTAGTGATGAGGCTCTTGAACGTGTGGAATATGAGCTAAGCGTTATTTCACAGATGGGATATGTCGATTATTTTCTGATAGTGTGGGATTTTGTCCATTATGCCAAAACGCATGACATTCCCGTAGGCTGCGGCAGAGGTTCAGGAGTAGGAAGCCTTGTTGCTTACTGTATAGAAATTACCGATATAGATCCTCTTAGGTATCAGCTTATCTTTGAGAGATTTTTAAATCCTGAGCGTGTGTCTATGCCTGATTTCGACATTGATTTTTGCACGATGAAGAGGCAGAGAGTTATTGATTATGTAGTCTCACGCTATGGCTCTGACCATGTAGCGCAGATTATCACGTTTGGAACATTAGGAGCAAAGCAGGCTATCCGTGACTGTGCAAGAGTGATGGGATTGCCGTACAAGACAGGCGACATTGCCGCAAGAGCGGTGGTAAGAGGAATGACGCTAAACGAAGCTATAGAGCGTGTGCTGGAGTTCAGAAAGCTGTACAATTCAGACGAGCAGATGCGCAGACTTATCGATACGGCAAAGAGGATAGAAAATCTGCCGAGAAACGCAGGAACTCATGCGGCGGGAGTGGTTATCACCAAAGACCCAGTGGTGGAGTATGTGCCGCTTTATTCTCGTGACGGCGCAATTTCAACGCAGTTTACTATGACGGTGCTTGAGAGGCTTGGACTTCTTAAAATGGACTTTCTCGGAGTGAGCAATTTAACTGTGATCGACAGCTGTGTTAAGCAGATACAAAAGGAAAATCCAAGCTTTTCGCTTTCGGATATTGATATTGAGGACAAGGAAACCTATGAAATGCTGACAAACGGAAGGACCCAGGGGGTTTTCCAGTTTGAGAGCGCAGGTATGACCTCTACTATCATGCGCTTAAGACCTGAAAATATAGAGGATTTAGTGGCGGTTATCTCGCTCTACCGTCCCGGACCTATGGATTCAATTCCAACGTATATAAGAAATCGTCACAATAAATCGCTTGTGACCTACAAGCATCCGAAGCTTAAGAATATTCTTGAGGTTACTTACGGCTGTATTGTCTATCAGGAGCAGGTTATGCAGATTTTCAGGGAGCTTGCAGGATATTCTTTTGGCAGAGCGGATATTGTGCGCAGAGCTATGGCTAAAAGAAAGCATGATGTGCTTGAAAGAGAGCGCAGAGCTTTTATTTACGGTGACAACGAGTGCTGCGGAGCGGTCGCTAATGGAGTTGACGAGAGGACGGCGAACGAAATATTTGACGAGATGTCGTCATTTGCCTCCTATGCGTTTAACAAATCCCATGCGGCGGCGTATGCGAATATTTCATTCCAGACGGCTTATCTTAAGTGCCATTATTACAAACAGTATATGGCTTCGCTTATGACTATGACGGTGTATGAAAAGCCGCACAAGCTTTATGATTATATTAACGATGTAAAGCACAGCGGACTTAAAATGCTGCCGCTTGATATAAACAAAAGCTGCGGCGAATTTAAAGCGGAGGCTGATGGAATACGCTTTGCGCTTTTGGCTGTAAAGGGTATGGGAGAAGCGTTTATAGCTGCACTTGAGAAAGAACGTGAGATTAACGGAGATTTCAAAACTCTAAGGGATTTTTGCTCACGCCTGATTGATTCAGGACTTACTCAAAAGAACGGAGAAGCTCTGATAAAAAGCGGTGCTCTTGACAGTTTTCCTAACAATCGGCACGAAATGCTTGGCTCGCTTGATACGGCACTAAAGCAGGCGCAGTTTAACGCAAGAGATAACGTTGCGGGACAGCTTGACTTTTTTACGATTGACAAAGGCGTGGCAGAGGATAAGGACGATGGGATTTTACCGCTCCCTGAATATACTCATCAGAGGTTGTTAGAATACGAATACGAGGTTACGGGAATGTACCTTTCAGGGCATCCTCTTGACGATTATCAGCCGTTTGCGGAAGCGGCAGACTGCATTGAAGCACTTCTGCTTGCAGATAATGAAACGACTGCGAAATTTAAAAATGACGAGCCTGCTTCTGTGCTTGTAAGAATCATAAACAAGCGTCCTTACAAAACAAAGTCGGGAGAAATGATGTGCTTTGCGCAGGGTGAGGACAAGACTGGAATATGTGAATTTATAGCCTTTCCGAGTGTATACACCGAATCAGGCACACTGATAGAAAATGGTTCTGTGGTGTATATTGCTGGAAAGCTCTCGACAAAGGACGACAGCGTTAAGCTTATAGCGCAGTATATTCAATCGGGCGATGAGTTTATTGAAAGCTGCAAAAAGCGAAATCTTTGCGTCAGAGCCGCTTCTTACGACAAAGAAGCGCTTGAAAAAATCAAGAGTACGGCGGCAAGGTTTAGCGATGAAAGCGGCGTTAAGCTTGTAATTTATCTTTCTGACAGGAATTGTTCGATCACTGTTAAAGCTGCGCCAAGGGTTAAAATCTGCCGTGAGCTTATAGAAGCACTTCAAAGCATAGTCGGAGAACACAGCGTAAAATTTATGAAAAATAACAGCTTATCATAATGAAATTCTTGTGAAAAGTATGGAAAAAAGTCGGGCTGTGTGATATAATAGATTTATGTTGCTTATTCTATTAAAGGGAAGTGGAAAATCATATGGCGTTTGAAATGAGCGAGGAACGTTTGGAAAAAGGGCTGCTTATTACTCATATAAAGGACGATAAATTCAGCACGGAATCTATAGTTGTGTGCTTTTTGCTTGAACTTAATGAACAAACAGTGCAGTCGTTTACGGCTATGATTTCTATGCTTGCTGAAACAAATGCTAAGTATCCTGATAAGGCGCTTCTTGCTCGCAGGCAGGCGCAGCTTTACGGAGCGTCGCTTTCGTCGATTTCCTACAGAATGGGAGATACGCTTGACGTCGGACTTTCAGTTTACGGAATTGACGACCGCTGTACAATTGACGGCGAGGGAGTGACTAAGGACTGCGCACAGCTTTTGCTTGACTGCATTTTTGAGCCTGATATAAAGAATGGGAAATTTAACGAGAGTGTGTTTGAATCAAAAAAGCGCGAGCTTATCGACAGAATAAAAAGCTCTGCGGACAATCGTCAGGCTTATGCGGCAAGGCGCGCGAGAGAGCTTGCGTTTGTCGGAGAGCCTGCGGCGGTTTCGCTTTTAGGAACGCTTGAAAATGCTCAGGCACTTACAAATGAGCAGCTTGTTGAAAGCTATCAGAAAATGCTTGATGAGGCTTTTATAAGCATAACCTTTTGCGGCGGCGGAAGAAATACCGAAGCGCAGCAGCTTGTGGCTGAACGCTTTGTTAAGCTTGCAGGACAGCGTGATTTTAAAGGAAAGGATTTAAAATCCCTTTCAGCTCCGTCTGCGCATAAGGACAAGCCTGTGACGGTAACGGAAAGTATAGAGCAGGCGCAGTCAAAGCTCTTTATGTACTATAAAACCAAGGGTGAAAATCCGGCGGCGGAGCAGGTCGCCTGCGCACTGTTTGGCGGTACGCCTTTTTCAAAGCTGTTTACAAACGTGCGAGAAAAGCTTTCACTTTGTTATTACTGCCAGTCGGCGATGGTAGAGGCGAAGAGCGCTATGGCTGTAGCAAGCGGAGTAGCACAGGGAAATGAGAAAAAAGCGGCTGACGAAATTGTTTGTCAGCTTGAGGAGCTTAAAAAGGGAAATTTCACAGATTCAGATCTTGAAAATACAAAGCGGAGCATTATAGATTCCTACAGAACGATCTATGACGCTGTGGACGAATTAAGCTCGTGGTATTTTACACGCTTTGCTCTGGGAGATACTCTTTCGCCAAACGATATGGCTGATATTATCAGCGGCGTTACGAGAGAGCAGGTGGTTGAAGCGGCTAACGGCTTTGAGCTTGACACGGTTTTCACTCTTTTGCCGCTTGAAAAGGATGGTGAGATAAATGAGTGACACTATTCGCAGGGAGATAAAAAACGAGCGGACGGGCGAGAGCTATTATGAAATTTCTCACAAGTCGGGACTTAAGCTTTTGCTTGCGCCGATGGAGGGCTTTGTACAGACAACGGCTATGTTTGCGGCAAATTACGGTTCTATTGATAACTGTTTTAAAACCGCTGACGACGAGGTTTTTATAACCGTTCCCGATGGAATAGCGCATTATCTGGAGCATAAGCTTTTTGAAAATGAGGACAGCAGCGTTTTTGAGCAGTACGCTCAGACGGGCGCTGACGGAAACGCTATGACGGGCTTTGAGGACACTACCTACCTCTTTTCATGCACGGAAAACTATGCCGAATCTCTTAAAATTCTGCTCGACTTTGTGCAAAAGCCGTATTTTACGCAGGAAAATGTAGATAAGGAGCGTGGGATTATCGGTCAGGAAATACAGATGACGATGGATATTCCAAAGCGGCGGGTGTTCTTTAAGCTTTTGGAGGCTATGTATCATAATCACCCCGTCAGGATTGACATTGCGGGGACGCAGGAAACCATTGAAAAAATCACTCCTGAGCTTTTGTATAAATGCTACGGCGCATTTTATAATCTCCACAATATGGTGCTCTCCGTTGCGGGAAATATTGATGTTGACGAGATTATAGGGATATGCGATGAATATCTTAAGCCGTGTGAGGACAAGAAATTAGAGGTTAGCTTCCCAGACGAGCCGCTTAATGTAGCGCAGGAAAAAATCGAGGAGAGCTTCGGTGTTGGAGTGCCTATTTTTTCAATCGGGTTTAAGTGCAAAGCTTATTCAGATGATGTTTTGCTTAAAAGAGAGGTTGAAGCGAGTATACTTTTAGCTATGCTTGCAGGGAGAATGTCGCCTCTTTTTAAGTGCCTAAACGATGAGGGACTTATAAATGACGAGCTTGAAACGGAGGTTTTTGACGGCAGAGGCTTCTTTTCATTGATTATTTCAGGTGAATCAAGCGAGCCTGAAAGAGTTTGTGAACAAATAAAAAAAGCAATTGAGCAGGCAAGGACAGATGGGCTTGATCGTGAAACGTTTGAGCTTATAAAGCGAGCGGAGTTTGGCTCTGCGATGAGAAGCGGCAATCACCCTGAAAGCCGTGCGAGAAATATGCTTAGCTATTATTTTCACGGCATGGACGCTTATGAAAACGAGCGCTGCATAGCGACTGTGACGTTTGAGGACGTGACGAATGCTCTGAATGAGCTTTTCGGCGAGGGCAGAACGACAATTTCTATATTAAGATAACGGCAGCGGTTTTGAGCCGCTTAACTGAAAGGACGGAAATCCAATGACCTATTCACTTATGAAGCTTGCGACGGATGTAAGCGAGGAAATGCAGGACACAATCAAGTCTAATCCCGACAAGGTGTTTTTTCCTAACTTCGGAAGCTCCGACAACATTTTTAACAACGGCATAACGATTGATCGCGTGATGTTTACAATTCCAGGAACGGATTTTAAAATCTACTGGTATGGATTTTTAATCGCAGTCGGTATTTTGGCAGCTATGATTTACGGCTACAAAAAAATGAAGCCGTTAGGAATCGACCCTGACAGGGCGACAGATGCTGTAATATGCGGCTTTATCGGTGCGATTATCGGTGCGAGAGCGTATTACATTGCGTTTAACGATGAGGTAACGTTCAGCGAATTTCTTGATTACCGCGACGGCGGACTTGCGATTTACGGCGGCATTATCGGTGCGATTTTAGTCGGCGGAATAGTTGCAAAGCTGCGAGGACTAAAGCTTACAGCACTGCTTGACGTTGCGGCACCCTGTTTCCTGATAGGGCAGTGCATAGGCAGATGGGGTAACTTTGTAAATCAGGAGGCGTTCGGCTCAAATACCGATTTGCCGTGGGGAATGATGAGCTCGACCACTATGAGCTATATAGCGGAGCATTATGATGATTTAGGCGGAGCTGTATCCTCCTATGCGCCCGTTCATCCCTGCTTTTTGTACGAATCACTGTGGTGCGCAGTCTGCTTTGTAATACTTCATTTCTATATGAAGCACCGCAAGTTTGACGGCGAGGTTTTCTTGATGTACATTGGACTTTACGGCTTCGGACGCTTCTTTATCGAGGCTACCAGAACCGACTCACTTTACATTGCTAACATAAAGGTTTCACAGCTTGTTGCAGGAACCTGCGTGCTGGCGTCTATAATTTTGATTATTGTTTTCAGAAGCATGACAAAGAGAAGCAACTACAGATTTTTCTATCAGACCGAGCTTTCAAAGCGTCAGCTTGCTGCACTTGAGGGCTATGAGGAGAATGAGAGAGCTAAGAAAGAGCTTAAGAAGAAGATTGCTGAGGCTAAGAAGAGCGGAGAGAGCTTTGCGGAGCTTGAAAAGGAATTTGACGAGAAATTCGGAAAGACAGCTAAGGAGAACGCTAAAAAGCAGGCGGCTGAAACGGCTTCGCAGAAGAAGGAGCTTAAGAAGCAGATTAAAGAGGCAAAGAAGAGCGGCGAAAAGGACGAGCTTGTACGCCTTAAGAACGAGTATGCTGAAAAGTTCGGAGGAAAGGTTTTCGAGAGCGATGAGCCTGTAGAGGACGATTATCAGTCAATTCTCGGCGATGAGGACGAGGAAGAAAGCGATGAGGACGCTAAATCGAAGGATTCGGTTGAGGAAGAGGAAGCTGAAGAAAAAAGTGAGAAGCCTGAAGAAGCTTCAGAGGACGATACAGAAAAGGATTGAAAGGAGAGAAAACGATGGGAAAAATAATTGACGGCAAACAGATTTCCAATGATGTAAAGGCGAAAATCGCTGAAGAAACGGCACAGCTTAAGGAGCAGGGCGTAGAGGTCGGACTTGCAGTTGTTATTGTGGGAGAAGACCCTGCGTCAAAGGTGTATGTAAGAAATAAAAGGCTTGCCTGCGAAAAGGTGGGATTTAATTCCTATGAGTACGCTTTAGGCGAGGATACAACAGAGGAGCAGCTTCTTGAGCTTGTTGATAAGTTAAATAACGATCCGAAAGTCAACGGCATTTTGGTTCAGCTGCCGCTCCCTGAACACCTTAACGACAAGACTATAATAAATAACATTCGTGCGGATAAGGACGTCGACGCTTTTCATCCCATAAATGTCGGCAAAATTATGATTGGCGAATACAGCTTTTTACCCTGCACGCCTGCCGGAGTTATGGAGCTTATACACTCGACAGGGATTGAAGTCAGCGGCAAGGAGTGCGTTGTTGTTGGAAGAAGCAATATTGTAGGAAAGCCTATGTCCATGCTGCTGCTGCACGAGAGCGGTACTGTAACAATGTGCCACTCAAAAACAAAGGATTTAAAAGCGGTTTGCAGACGTGCGGATATTTTGGTTTCCGCAGTTGGCAGAGCTAAAATGATTACATCTGAATATGTCAAGGACGGCGCAGTTATAATAGATGTCGGCATGAACAGAGATGAAAACGGCAAGCTTTGCGGCGATGTGGATTTTGACGACTGCAAGGACAAGGCTTCGTATATAACACCCGTTCCAGGCGGCGTAGGACCTATGACAATAGCTATGCTTATGAGAAATACGCTTACAGCGGCAAAGCAGCAGAACGGAATTTTGTAAATTTTTTGTAAAGTCTATTTACATACTGACAATCTTAGTGTATAATGGTTAAGTGTCCGTGTGACAAATTAGCTGTCCGTGTGACAAAACATATCCGCAAGGCAGTCTGTGGGACGGCAAAACGGCTTTGAGCAGTTTGCCAGACGCTCCAAAGGAGAAAGCTACCTGCCATACACTTCCTTGCAGGAAATCAATTGAAAGAGGTACAAACCATGTTAAGAAAAGAAGAAAAAACAGCTGTTATCGAAGCTAATAAGCTTCACGAAACCGATACTGGTTCGCCGGAGGTTCAGATTGCTATTCTCACAAAGAGAATTAACGATCTGACAGAGCATTTGAAGGTTCACAAGAACGACCATCATTCAAGAAGAGGACTTCTGAAAATGGTAGGTAAAAGAAGACGCTTGCTGAGCTATCTCAAATCAAAGGATATTGAAAGATACAGAGCCACTATCGAAAAGCTCGGTATTCGTAAGTAATTTATGTTTTCATGCAGGCAGAGCGAAAATGCGCTTCTGCCTTTGCGTGTTTTTATGGTGTAAATTAAAGGCAACGGTGAACGTGAATTAGCATTAAGCAGAGTTAAAAATAATACGTTTTGGCTGTGCTTATTGCTAAACAATGGTTCACCGTTTCCGAGAAAATATTGAAAGGAATGGTTCAGAACAATGTTTGAAAACTACAGAAAATTTGAAACCACCTATGCAGGCAGACCTTTTGTTGTTGAAACAGGAAAGACCTGCGGACTTTCCAACGGCTCCTGCTGGGTACGCTACGGCGAAACGGTGGTAATGGCAAATGTAACGGCTTCCGCAAAGCCCCGTGACGGAATTGACTTCTTTCCGCTGTCGGTAGACTTTGAGGAGAAGCTCTACTCGGTAGGCAAAATTCCAGGCTCGTTTACAAAGCGCGAGGGCAAGCCTACTGACAAGGCTATTTTGGCTTCGCGTATGGTAGACCGCCCGATTCGTCCGCTTTTCCCGAAGGATATGCGCAACGATGTTTCAGTGGTTATGACGGTTATGTCGGTTGATCCCGACTGCTCGCCTGAAATTGCAGGAATGTGTGCGGCTTCAATCGCTATTTCAATTTCCGATATTCCGTGGAACGGACCTATTGCAGGAATCAGTGTAGGACTAGTTGACGGAGAAATTGTGCTTAATCCTACTCTTGAGCAGAGAGAAAACAACCGTCTGAATCTTACCGTTGCAGGCTCTATGGAAAAGATAGTTATGATAGAGGCAGGAGCAGACGAGGTGCCTGACGACCTGATGCTTGAGGCTATTATAGCAGGACATACCGAGATAAAGAAGATGGTTGAATTTATCAACGATATTAAGGAGCAGATCGGCAAGCCGAAGTTTGAATTTCAGTCGATGGAAATTGACCACGACTTGTTTGATGAAATTGAAGCTATGGTCGGCGAGGACGTAAAGGCGGCTCTTGATACCGACGACAAGAACGTCCGTGACGCAAGACTTCAGCCGATTATAAACGCAGTGCATGAAAAGTATGACGAGAGCTATCCCGAGCAGGAGGCTATGCTTGACGAGGTGCTTTACAAGCTGCAAAAGAAGATTGTCCGCAACTGGCTTTACGAGGGCAAGCGCGTTGACGGCAGAGGGATTGACGAGATTCGTCCGCTTGCCGCAGAGGTAGGCTTGCTACCGAGAGTTCACGGCTCAGGACTTTTCACAAGAGGGCAGACTCAGGTGCTTACAGTTTGCACATTAGGTCCGGTAAGTGATGCGCAGAAGCTTGACGGAATAGATGAGGAAACCTCAAAGAGGTACATTCATCACTACAATTTCCCGAGCTATTCGGTAGGCGAAACAAAGCCGTCAAGAGGACCGGGACGCCGTGAAATTGGTCACGGAGCTTTAGCTGAAAAGGCGCTTGTGCCTGTAATCCCGTCTGTTGAGGATTTCCCTTATGCTATAAGAATGGTGTCAGAGGTGCTTTCGTCAAACGGTTCAACCTCTCAGGGTTCAATCTGCGGTTCAACGCTTGCGCTTATGGATGCAGGTGTGCCGATAAAAGAGCCTGTAGCTGGAATTTCCTGCGGACTTATCACCAAGGAAAACGGTGAGTGGATGACTATGGTTGACATTCAGGGGCTTGAGGATTTTTACGGCGATATGGACTTTAAGGTTGGCGGAACAAAGAATGGAATTACCGCCATTCAGGTTGATATTAAGGTAGACGGTCTTACCTACGATATAATAAAGGAAGCGTTCGCAAAAACGCATAAGGCTCGCGACTATATACTTGACGAGATTATGCTCAAGGCAATTCCCGAGGTTCGTCCTACAGTCAACAAGTGGGCGCCTAAGATGCTTACCACTAAGGTTCCTGTTGATAAGATTCGTGACGTTATCGGCACGGGCGGAAAGGTTATTCAGAAAATCTCCGCAGAATGCGAGGTTAAGATTGACATCACTGAGGACGGAAACGTATTTGTATCAGGTCTTGACCTTGACAAGGCAAATCAGGCGATTTCTATAATCAATACTATTGTAAGCGACCCTGAAGTCGGCGCAATTTACAAAGGCAAGGTAGTGTCGATAAAGAGCTTCGGCGCATTTGTTGAAATTGCTCCTGGAAAGGACGGTCTGGTTCACATCTCAAAGCTTGACAAGTCGAGAGTTGAAAAGGTAGAGGACGTCGTTTCAATGGGCGATGAGATTGTAGTCAAGGTAATGGACATAGATTCTCAGGGCAAGATAAGCCTTTCGAGAAAGGACGCTCTTGCAGATATTGCAGCAAAGAAAGCTAACAATTGATTTAAATTTCACGCAGTCGCATTTGAAAAAATGCGGCTGTTTTTTTGCACCTGAAAAGTTGACAGGGCAAAAAAAATATGTTATAATAAAAATAGGGAAAGAAATAAACGTTCGATTCACCTGATCCCAGCTTTAGGCATAGTATGGATTATGGTGGTGATAAAAATGGGCGCATGGGTTACGCTTTCACTGATAGCTTTAGTTACGGCTGCTTTGCTTTCGTATAGGCATTTTAAGCTTAAAAACAATAAATGCAGACACGCAGTTTTGCTTATCCCCGTTATCAGTGGGGACGAGGATTTTGAGCAAAGAGTAAAGGCGTGCTATTGGGAGGAGGCTTTTGCAGACCCTATGTGCGCTAAGGATATAGTGCTTGTAATTATGCAGCCGTCGGCAAATGCCTATGCCGCAAGACGCCTTGAACAGGAATATCAAAACGTTTATTCGGTGCATATCAGCGCGCTGGCGGATTTTCTTAAGAGAAATTACAAAGAGTACGAAAATTAGGACAGTTAGATAGTACAAGAAGCTTCTAAATAGTACAAAAATATGTACAGTTATAGAACGAGAAATTTTTTAAATAGTACAAAAATATGGACAGTTAAGGGAGATGTGTGATGGAAGGCGCAGAGATGGAGAGAATATGCGGCGAGGTTGACAGTGTAGTCTATAAAAACGATGATACGGGCTTTGCTGTGGTTATGATAAAATATGACGGTGATTTGGTCTGCGCAGTGGGCGAAATGGGTGCTGTCGAGGAGGGCGAGGAGCTGACCTGCACAGGTAGCTTCGTGGTTCATCAAAAGTTCGGCGAGCAGTTTAAATGCGAGCTTTGCGAGCATAGCCTGCCAAAGAGCGCAGACGCTATAGAACGCTATCTCTCAAGCGGTATAGTCAAAGGAATAGGACCTACAACAGCGGGGAGAATAGTGGAGAAATTCGGCGAGCAGACGTTTGAAATTTTGGAGAATGAGCCTGAAAGACTGTGCGAGGTAAGCGGTATCACTCACGATAAAGCGGAGAAAATGTCTGTACAGTTCAGGAAAAATTTTGCGGTTCGCACGCTGATTTCATTTCTTTCAGGCTATAGTATACCGATGTCCACAGCGATTTCAGCCTTTAAAAAGTGGGGGGAGCACAGCGATGAGGTGCTTCATTCCAATCCGTATCTGCTTTGTGCGCCGCCGCTTGACGTGGCTTTTACAAAGGCTGACGATATGGCGCAGGATTTTGTAATTTCAAAGGAAAGCGAGCACCGTATTCGAGCGGGGATAAGCTATATTTTGCGGCAAAACGCCCAGTCGGGTCATACCTGCCTGCCGATGGACAAGCTTCAGAGCATTGCGCTTGATTTTTTACAGATTGACGAGTGGCTGTTTGATAAAACTGTATCTGACGAGCTTGAGGATCAGAATCTCTACTGCTATTTGAAAAACGGACGCAAATTTATAATGCTTGCAGATTTTTTTTGTGCGGAGGATTATATTTCGCGCCGCCTGCTCATGATGAAGGAATGCTCCTATGATAACAAGATTGATTTTTCACAGATAATAAATACGGCGGAGAAATCAAACGGTATAGAATATGACGAGCGTCAGAGAGAAGCTATAAATTTGTCGCTTTCCTATGGATTTTTGATTATTACGGGCGGTCCAGGCACGGGTAAAACAACCACGCTTAACGCTATTATAGACGCATACAAGCAGCAGAGCATGACGGTTATGGTGGCGGCTCCGACAGGCAGAGCTGCAAAGCGGCTCAGTGAGGTTACAGGCTGTGAAGCAAAGACTATTCATCGCTTGCTTGAGGTGAAGCCTGCCGATAACGGAGTCATGAGCTTTGTACATAACGAGGAGAATATGCTTGAGTGTGATGCGCTTATTATAGATGAGATGTCGATGGTGGATACGCTGCTCTTTGAAGCGGTGCTGCGTGCGATTAAGCTTACCTGCAAGCTTGTGCTTGTGGGGGATTCCGACCAGCTGCCAAGCGTGGGAGCAGGCAACGTTTTAAAGGATATAATGGACAGCGGCGTTATGCCGGTGGTTAAGCTTACCGAAATTTTCAGACAGTCAAGACAAAGCTCTATAGTTATGAACGCTCATAAAATTGTAAAGGGCGAGCATATAGATCTGGCTCAAAGGGATAATGACTTTTTCTTTATGCAGCGGTTGGACTTTGGAGGCTTGCAGAAGCTTATAGCCGAGCTGTGCAAAACAAGGCTTCCGAACGCATACGGATATTCTCCGTTTGACGATATACAGGTTATGTCACCTACAAGGCAGGGACCTGCGGGAACGGTGGAGCTTAACAAAATTTTGCAGCAGCAGCTCAATCCGCCTGCAAAGTCAAAGAGCGAGATAAAGACACCGCTTTTCACCTACCGTACAGGCGATAAGGTTATGCAGACAAAAAATGATTATGATATTATCTGGAAAAGGCATAGTATAAGCGGCAAAAAAAGCGAAAGCGGCACGGGAATTTTCAACGGCGATATAGGACGTATTACTTCCTGCAATAAAATTTTAAGACAGCTTACGATAGATTTTGACGGCAGAACGGCGGTTTACACTGCGGATATGCTGGATAATCTCTCGCTTGCCTATGCGATCACAGTGCATAAAAGTCAGGGAAGCGAGTACGATGCGGTGATTCTTGCCGTGTTCGGAGGTTATGATAAGCTCTATTACAGAAATTTGCTCTATACTGCAGTAACCCGCGCAAGAAAGCTGCTGGTAATTGTAGGGCAGGATAAAAGAGTTAATTTTATGATAGATAACGACAGGCGAGTGCTGCGATATACCTGCCTGAAAAATATGCTTAATGAACAGGAAAGCGGTGAGGAGCTTGAAACCGACATTTCTATCCTTTGATTTTTTCATTGATATTCTTTTTCCTAACCGCTGCCCGGGCTGTGGAAGGGTGGTAGCTTGGAATGAGCTTTTTTGCAATGAATGTGAAAGCAAAATAGAGTATCTAGACGACTTGCCATGGTATGAGCTTTTTCCTGACAAGGTAAATGAAAAAATGCGCTCCTACGATTACGCAAATGCGGTGTTTAAATATGAGGGTACGGCTAAAAACGCCGTGCTTTCGCTGAAAAATCATGGTGCTGTACATTTTGCCGATTTTGCGGCGGAGCGGCTTGTGCTTAAGCTTGAATCGGACGAAATATTTGATATTGACATAATTACCGCTGTTCCGATTCACAAAAGCAAGCGGCTTTCAAGAGGCTACAATCAAGCGGAAATTTTCGCCGACGCAATGGGCAAAAGGCTTGAGGCTGACTGCGATTTTTCGATTTTAGGGCATGACAAAAGCAAAAAGGCACAGCATGAGCTTTCAGGCGGAGAACGTTATAAAGCGGCTGAGAATACCTACTTTATTAAGGATAAAAGCCGCTCGCTTAAAGGAAAAAATGTGCTGTTGTGCGATGATATTGTAACAACAGGCTCAACTGTGGACATCTGCTCACAGTTGCTTAAGGAGATGGGTTCTGAAAAGGTTTATGTTGCGTCAATTTGCAGAACTCAAAGCTTAAAACTCAAAGCTTAAAATAAAAGGACTGAATATTTTCTGATTTATGCGGCAAAATATTTTAGAGGTGATTATTTTGTCGGAGGAAAAATATTCAGAGCAGATGGTTTTTCAGCTTAAGTGCCTTGAACGTTCATCGCAGGAGCTTGCGCTGTGCTTTGAACGGTATGCGAAGCAGTCCTCCTCGCCGCTTGTGCAGGACGAATTTCAAAAGCTGTCCGCTTCGGCGGCTAATCATTCGTCTGTGATTTCAGATTTGCTTGGAGAGGATAACTGAGATGGAAAATAATGATGCTTCACTTGTCGCTTCGGCTCGTAGTTTAGTGCAGAGCGTCAGCACACAGACCTGCGTTATTTATAACTGCCTGTGCGCTACTGACGGCGAACAGGCGGCATATAGGATTCTGGACGGTCAGCTTAGAATGGCGGCTAATCTGGCTGAGCTTGAGGGAAAGATTAAGGAACAAAGCGGAAATTTAGTAATTGTAAACCTGCTTTTTTAAAAGGCGGCTCTTTAAATGGAGTCGTTTTTTGTTTTATTCCGCGATTTTGAAACAGAAAATTTATAAAAATTTCAGAAATAAAATCCGTCAGCTTGTGCGTCTTGATAAAAGAGAAGTTTGTAACCAATTTGTCACCGAGTAAAGCACACTTTTAAAAGTACGGTACAATTTTTTGAACTTGTGGCAGTCTATATTTGCTTTTTTACCGCAGTTGACTAACACAATATCTTGTGGTATAATAGAAATAGAAAACAGGATAACTAGCAAAATTCAGAATTTCCTAGACCAATTAACTAATAATTTACAAATTACAAATTGGTAACGAAAGGTTTGAGATTTGTAACCGATTTTCAAGAAATACTGCGCTTTGCAGGGCTTTCTGTCCAAAATTTTTCACTTTGGAGCTGAAAATTTGGTATATTTTACTGTTGCAATTTTGATTTAGTTGGTGTATAATTAAATTGCAGGGGTGAAATGTGCGAAAAAGTGGTGATTCTTCCCTAGCTTTTTACACAAAACTGCCAAAAACAGCAAGGAGGCGAGCAAAATGCAGGGCGCAATGTATAAAGGAACGCATACGCAGACAGTGGATGCAAAGGGCAGAATGGTATTTCCGTCAAAGCTGCGCGAGCTTTTGGGCGACAGCTTTACGCTGACAAAGGGCGTTGGCGGTTGCATTTTTGTATATTCGCTTGAAGCTTTTGCTGAAAAGGCTGAGAAGCTTAATTCGCTCCCGATGGCGACTGCACTGACGTTGCAGCGCAGCTTTATGGCGAATGCGACTGATGTTGAAGCGGACAAGCAGGGCAGAATACTTATTCCCGCAAGGCTCAGAGAGTTGGCAGGGCTGGAAAATGAAGCGGCTGTAATCGGCGTCTCCGACCACTGTGAAATTTGGAATCCTGAAAGATGGAATGAGTTAAACGACAGCGTTTCCGACGAGGACTTTATGAAAGCACTGGAGGGTTCAAACTTCTGATGGCGGATTTTAGTCATATTCCCGTGCTGCTTGAACAGACGATAGCCGCACTAGATATTAAGCCTGACGGCGTGTATGTTGACGGCACGGCAGGCGGCGGCGGACATTCCTATGAGATTGCAAAAAGACTTGATTTGACTCAGGGTGGCGGACTTATAGCTCTTGACCGCGACACTCAGGCTGTAGAGGCTGCTTCAAAGCGGCTTAAGGGATTGTCTGCACAGGTTGTAAAGGCTGAATTTGCGGATATGCGGCAGGTGCTTTATGAGCTTGGAATTAAAAGGGTTGACGGCGTGCTTTTGGATATAGGGGTTTCATCTCACCAGCTTGACGATCCACAGCGCGGCTTTTCCTACCACACGGACGCTCCGCTTGATATGAGAATGAGCATGGAGGGGACGAGTGCTAGAGATTTAGTTAATGAGTACTCTGAGAATATGCTTAAGGGTATACTTTATAAATACGGCGAAGAAAAATATGCGCCTGTTATAGCAAGGGCGATTGTCAGATGCAGAGAGGAAAAACCTATTGAAACAACGCTTGAGCTTGCGCAGATAGTTAAGGATGCTGTGCCTGCAAAATACAGAAATCAGAAGAATCCATGCAGAAAGACCTTTCAGGCAATCAGGATAGCGGTGAATGATGAGCTTGGTCAGCTTGACAGAGCACTTGATGAAGCCTTTGATTTGCTGAACATAGGCGGCAGACTGGCAGTGATCACCTTTCATTCGCTTGAGGACAGAATGGTAAAGCAGAGGCTTGCTAAATTCACTCAGGGCTGTACCTGCCCGCCTGATTTTCCGCAGTGTGTGTGTGGGAATAAGCCACACGCAAGGCTTGTAAACAAAAAGCCCCTTATGGCTGACAAAGAAGAGCTTGAAACTAATCCGAGAAGCCGAAGTGCAAAGCTCAGGGCGGCGGAGAAGATTTTAGATTATGAAGATTTTAGATTATTAAGAATAGGAGGTTGAAAGCAATGGCAGTAGATGTAGATTTAGCATACGAGTATGAAAGCTACAATATGTTTGACGAGCGTGAAGAGGAATACGCAAACAGAATCAAAAGCAGCAGAAACGCAAGCAAGCGCAGAAGGAGCATAGCCAATGTAAAGGTAGTCTTAGCGGCACTTTTGGTGCTGGTGTTGTTTTCAGCAATTACATATGAAAAATCGGAGCTTTCAAAGCTATATTCGGAAAATTCAGAGCTTGAAACCGAGCTTGCGGAGCTAAACAACGACAACATCAGTCTTGAATCGGAGCTCGCTCAAAAGACGGGGCTTACAAAGGTTGAGGAGTATGCCGAAAACGAGCTTGGACTTCAGAAGCTTGACAAGTCGCAGATTGAATATGTGGAGATTGAGCAAAGCACGACAGCTCAAACTGTGTCTGAAGGGGACGACAATATTTTTGTAAGAATAAAGGCTTGGTTTGATAACGCATTGGAATATCTCGGACTTTGACGAATAGAATATTATTAAGGCTCGTTCGTACAGCAAAACTTTTGAACACGCTCTAGGAAGTTAAGAACATAGAAAAAATGTGCTTAGCTTTCTTGCCGTCTAAAAATAAGAATCAAATTTTTGTGAATATTTAAGAAAGGAAAAATCAATGATTGACAGACCTACCGTTGTAATGAAAAGAAGAATACGCCTATGGATTACCTTGGTTATTATAGCTGTGGTTATCTATACAGTGGTTTGTATATTTAAGGTAGCGGTTACTGAGAGCCAGAAATGGCAGGATCTTGCCAATTCGCAGCAGCTTACCTCAACGACAGTTTCAGCTTCAAGAGGAACTATTTACGATTCAACAGGCGAGGTGCTTGCGCAGAGTGCAACTATATATACAGTATATGTCGACTGCACTATGCTGTGGGAATATATTGATGAGAAGGACGAAACAATAGAGGAATATGAGGAGCTTATTGCTGATGAAAATGATGCTGCCGACATTGCTCAGTATCAGGAAGCGCTGGATGAGTGCCTGACTTCAGACGAAACATACAATCAGATTGTGGAGTTTATGGCTGAAACGCTTGAGCTTGAGCAGGAGGATGTAATTGAGGATTTTTCTGATAAAGATGCTCAATATGTGACAATGAAAGAGGAAGTCGAAAAAACTACAGCGGAAAAAATCGAGAATTTTTTAAGTGAGATTGACGTTGACGGAATCCGCTGCAGCCCGACTACCGAGCGTATTTATCCGCAGGGTTCGCTTGCTGCAAACGTTATAGGGCATACAGATTACGACGGATACGGAGTATACGGCTTAGAATCTTATTATGAGGATTACTTGGCTGGAATTGACGGCAGAATAATCACCGCTTCGGACAAATACGGAACGGAAATCCCGTATAAATACAAGCAGAGCTATGACGCTCAGGACGGTGATTCGCTGTATCTTAATATTGATGTGAATATTCAGTATTATCTTGAAAAGGCTCTTGCGGAATGTGTTGAAGAGAATGATCCTGCGGAGCGTGCCTGCGGTATAATAATGAATCCGAATACGGGCGAAATTTATGCTATGGCTACAAATTACAGCTATGATCCTAATGAGCCTAATGTTATTACAGATGAGGATACTATTGCGATGCTTTCGGCTCTGGACAGTGATTCTCAGGAATATACAGACGAGCAGCTTACCGCCTGGACTACGCAATGGAAAAACAAGGCTATTTCAGAGCTTTATTATCCGGGCTCTGTATTTAAGGTTATCACAGGTTCAGCGGCATTGGAGGAAAATGCTATTACGCTTGAAGATCGCTTTAACTGCGGAACTTCTATTCATGTAGAGGACAGAGATTTCAACTGCTGGGCGAGTACGGATCACGGCTATCAGAATCTTCAGGAGGCTATGACGAACTCTTGCAACCCTGTTTTCGTTCAGATAGGTCAGTGCCTGGGAATTGATAAGTTTTATGAATATCTTGAAGCGTTCGGATTTACAGAGAAAACTGGAATTGATTTGCCTGGAGAATCCAACAGCATTTATTACACTCCTGAAAATATGGGACTTGTTGAGCTTGCGTCCGAATCGTTCGGACAGACCAATAAGGTTACTCCTATTCAGATGATTTGCGCTTATGCGGCGGTAATTAACGGAGGCTATCTTGTGACTCCTCAGATAGTTGACAAGATCACCGACAGCAACGGAAATGTTGTTGAGGATTATCAGACTGAGATTAAGCGTCAGGTTATTTCCGAAGATGTAAGCGCACAAATGAGAGAGATTTTAGAGAACGTTGTTTCTTCAAATACAGGTGGAAACGCCTACATTCAGGGCTACAGCATAGGCGGAAAGTCGGGGACCTCGCAGAAGATTGACGTTGATTCAACTGGAAATACTTATGTCAGCTCCTACTGCGCATTTGCGCCTGCGGATGATCCAGAGGTAATTATGCTTGTTATGGTTGACGATCCGCAGGGTGATAACTACTACGGAAGCAAAGTAGCCGCACCAGTCTGCACAGAGGTTCTTTCTGATGTACTTCCTTATTTAGGCATATTTCCTGAATATACCGATGAAGAGCTTGAAGAGCTTGAGGTTAGTGTTCCTAACGTGGTTTATCAGGACGTAACGGAGGCAACAGAAACGATAGAAGCTCTTGATTTGGAGGTTACTGTAATTGGTGACGGAGATACCGTTTTGCGTCAAAGTCCTACAGGAGCAAGCGTTCAGCGAGGCGGCTCTGTGGTGCTTTATACTGACAATACGACTGCTGAGGAAACGGTGACTGTTCCGAGCGTTGAGGGGCTTACAAAGGACGCCGCAAAAGAGCTTTTGCAGAGTTATGGTCTTAACATGACTGCGGAAGGTTCGGCGGCAAACGAGGATAACGCATATGCGCAGGCGAATGAAGCTACAGGCACTACTGTGACGGTGGGTACGACAATCACTGTTACCTTCCAACAGACAACGGTTTCATCGCAGTAGTTAATATGGACATAAGAATCCGAATAAATAAAAGGGATTGATTAAATGAAGCTGTATGAATTGGTGAACGGACTGCAAGTAGATTTGCAGGGGATTGAAAATATTGAAATAAGCGGTGTCACCTCTGACAACAGAACGGTCATTAAGCAGGGCTTTGCGTTTGTCTGCATTAAGGGGAAGAGCTTTGACGGACACAGCGCGGCTGAGGATATGGTTAAAAGGGGAGCGGCGGTTGTCTTTTGTGAGCGCGATTTAGGGCTTAAAAATCAAATAATTGTTAAGGATACAAGAGAAATGTATCCGTATTTGTGCTCAAATTGGTTTGGCAATCCTGAACGCAGACTTAAGATGATAGGCGTTACAGGCACAAACGGCAAGACTACAGTAACTACCGCTCTTAAAAAGACTCTTGCGGCTTTTGGCAAGAAATCAGGGCTTATCGGCACTTGTCAGAATGAAATCGGCGATGAGGTTGAGCCTACTGCAAGAACCACTCCTGAACCTTATGATTTGTTTGAGCTTTTGAGAAGGATGGTTGATGCAGGCTGTGAGTATGTAGTTATGGAAGTTTCTTCACAGGGATTAGAGCAGAAGCGTCTTGGACCATGCTATTTTAGAGTGGGCGCATTCACCAATCTTACGCAGGATCATTTGGATGTTCATGGCAGTATGGAGAACTATTATCAGGCAAAGAAGCTGCTGTTCTCTATTTGTGATATGGCGGTTATAAATTTTGACGACCCATATGGGAGAAGATATATCGAGGAAATAGCTATACCGACAAAGACCTTTTCTGACTCAGAGCCTGCGGATTTTTACGCTGAGGATATAACGCTTGCGTCTAACGGAGTAAAGTATGTTTTCTGTGACGGCAAACAAAAGCGCAATGTCACATTTGCAATGCCAGGACTGTTTAACGTTTCCAATTCGCTTGCAGTGATTGCAATTTGCAAGGTGCTTGGCTTTGAACCTAAAGCTGTAATTGCACAGCTTAACTCTATGAAAGGCGTAAGAGGAAGAGCGGAGATTGTGCCTACAGGGCGGGATTTCACGGTGATTTGCGATTATGCCCATACTCCCGACGCTATTGAGAATGTTCTTAAGGCTATAAGGCACGGAGCGCAGGGAAAGGTTAAATGTCTGTTTGGCTGCGGCGGAAACCGAGACGCAAAAAAGCGTCCGCTTATGGCGCAGGCTGCGGCGGACAATGCGGATTTTCTTATCGTTACAAGCGATAATCCCCGCAACGAGGATCCTGATTTGATAATAGATGATATATTAAAGGGACTTGAGGGAAAGAACACTCCTTATATCCGTATAACAGATCGCAGAAAGGCGATTTACTGGGCGGTTAAGAATGCTGAAAAAGATGATATTATAGTGCTTGCTGGAAAGGGTCACGAGGATTATCAGATTCTTGCAGGCGGAGTTAAGATTCATTTTGACGAGCGAGAGGTAGTTGCCGACGCATTGGAGCAGCTTAAGAATTAAAGATAAGCGAAGGTTTGGAGGGATGGCAAATGGAGAAAATGACGCTTGCGGAGATAACTAAGGCTGTAGACGGCAGCTTTGGTTTTCCAGCGGATGCCGAGATCACTTCCATTTCAACAGACACAAGAACAATAAAGCCGAATTCGGTTTTTGCAGCCCTTAAGGGTAAGAGCTTTGACGGGCATAATTACGGCGCAAAGGCGGTTTCTCTGGGCGCAAGAGCGGTTATAGCCGAGCACGCAATAGAGGGAGCAAGGTGCATAATAGTAGATTCAACAGAGCGTGCGCTGCTTCAGCTTGCGTCATATTACAGAAGCAAGTTTGACATTCCGCTTGTGGGAATTACAGGCAGCGTGGGCAAAACCACTACTAAGGATATGACGGCACTGGCACTGTCGAGTAAGTATAAGACGCTTAAGACTCAAGGCAATCACAATAACGAGATAGGCTTGCCGCTTACGCTGTTCGGAATTGACAGCAGCACTCAGGCTGCGGTTATTGAGATGGGAATGAGCGATTTCGGAGAAATTTCAAAGCTTTCAATGTGCAGTGCGCCGACAGCGGCGATTATCACATCGATTGGATACTCTCATATTGAAAAGCTAGGTTCTCAGCAGGGGATTCTGAAGGCGAAGATGGAAATTCTTGACGGTGCGGATTACGAAGCTCCGCTGATATTGTCAGGCGACGATAAGCTTTTAAGCAGCATAGAGCCGAGAAACGGCAGACAGATTATTTATTATTCGATTAAGAAAAAGACGGCTGATGTTTATGCATCGGATATTGTAACGGACGAAGATGGGATTTCATTTAATATAAACTACAAATTGTCAGGCGGCGGAAGCTGTAAAGCAAGACTTAACTGTTTAGGCGAGCATAATGTAAAAAATGCTTTGGCGGCGTTTAGCGTAGGACTTACGCTTGATGCGGATCCGCAGCGTATGGCTGAAGCGATAGCAAAATTCCGTCCGCACGGACTAAGACAGAATGTAAAAAGCGTAAACGGAAAAACCTTTATTGTAGACTGCTATAATGCGGCTCCTGATTCGATTAAAGCGGCGCTTTCAGTGCTTAAGCAGACGTCAGTTTCCGAAGGCTCGAGAAGAATTGCCGTGCTTTCGGATATGCTTGAGCTTGGGCGGCAGTCAAAGTCGCTTCACAGGCTTGCAGGAGAGTATGTTGCCGCTTCTGAAACGGATAAGCTTTACTGCTGCGGAGATGACGCAAGGTATTATGTTGACGGCGCAGTTAAAAAGGGTATGCCGCAGGAGAACTGCATTTTCTTTGAGAACAAGGAGGAAATGACCGAGGCTTTGAGAAAAGAGCTTAAAGAGGGCGATGCGGTTTTGTTTAAGGGCAGCAGAGGAATGAAGCTGGAAGAGGCGGTAAATGCTTTGGAGTAGGATAGCTGTTGTAATGGCGATTCAGCTTGTGATGAGTTATCTTTTAGGAAGAATTTTTATACCGATTTTTCGCAGGCTTAAAACAGGCAGGTACGAACCGTATATAGGCGACCGATTTAAAACAGACGGCAGCGAGCCATCATTCGGCGGAGTTTGCTATTGGCTTGTGTTTGCGCTAGGCGCAGCTGCGGCGGCAAGCTTTTGTGTCAGTTCACAGCTTTTTGCGGCGGCTCTCTATTCGCTTGCCGTGATGGCGGCAGGAATGTTTGACGATATAATGACTGACGTTCAGGGCAAAAGCTATGGAGTGAAAAGCGGAGCTAAGCTTGGGTTTTGCTATATAGCAAGCCTTATTTATATATTTGTGTGCCTGCGTTCAGGCTGGGTAGATACGGCGGTTATGCTGCCGTTCAGACTTGGAACGATTGATTTTGGCATGGCGTTTTGCCCTGTTACAGCGGCGGCTATGACGGTGATAATTTATGGTTTTCGTGCGCTTAACCGCTTTGGAACAGACGATGAAAGCTGCATAGGCGGACTGATTCAGGTTGTCGCCTTTGTGAGCGGACTGGGAATTGCAGTTGTCGGAGTGGTAAGTGAAAACGACACGCTTTTGTCATATGGATATATCTGTGCAGCGGCAGGGCTTGGAGCTATGGTATGGGGTCTTTCTCCGTCAAAGCAAAGGTCAGGCTCGTCAGGAGGATTTGTAATAGGTGCGCTCATGGCTGCGTCACTAGGCTTCACTTCGTTTTATCAGCTGGCTTTAGTACTGCTATTTCTGGCGGCATACGTTGACGGCATTTGTTCGGGAATACAGTATCTTTGGTATCTCAGGACAAAAAAGCTGCTGCTGAAAGGCTCGTCGTTTCATATGCACCTTTCGGCAAAGGGTATGTCGGATTACAAGGTGATGATTATTTTTGCGGCAGTTTCACTTGCTGGAGCGATTGCGGCGGCAGCGATTGTCATATATGGACAAAAGACTTATTTTTAAAAGTAAGCTTTTTATTTGATAAGAAAGAGGAGGATTCAGATTGACTGTAAACAGTTCTAGCACTGCTCGAACAGAGCAGGCTGCGCGGAAAAGAAAAACGTTTAATTTTAGATTCATAAGAGCTGAAATAGACGTAGTATTTTTCGTGATAATAGTTGTGCTGCTTGTTTTTGGGTTAATCATGCTCTTTTCTGCAAGCTATGCAACCTCGCAGAATGAATATGACGGCGATGGATTCTATTACCTCAGAAGACAGCTTATCTGTGCTGTGATAGGACTTGTCGCAATGATATTTGTTTCCTACCTAGACTATAATTTCTTTTTTAATACAAAGGTAGCGCATACGATTTTTATACTTACATTTTTGCTGTGCTTATATACGGCGTTTTTCGGGCAGGAAACGGCAGGCGCAAAGCGTTGGGTGACGATAGCGGGAGTGCAGTTTCAGCCGTCTGAAATATTGAAAATCGCATTTATCATAATTTTTGCGTACATACTATCTGTGAACTTTCAGAAATTCAAAACAAGTTGGAAGCATTGTATGGTGCCGTTTGCGCTGATTTTTTTGCTTGCTTTTGGAGTTTTGGCTCTGCAAAGGCATCTTTCTGCAATTCTTCTGTTTGGAATTATAGGAATTTCAATGATGTTTGCAAGCGGTATGCCGAAAAAATATTTTTGGGCGTTTATCGGTATTTGTCTGATTGCTGGACTGATTCTGTTAGCTTGTTATTTTGTTTTCGGAGGTGGAGATTTCAGCTATATTGAAAGCCGAATTGAAAGTTGGAGAGATCCTATGTCTGATATTTCCGATACAACTCACCAGACGTATGAAGCTATGCTTGCGATAGGATCAGGCGGCTGGTTCGGACTTGGTTTTAACGAGTCAAGGCAGAAGTATCTTTATCTCCCCGAATCGCAGAACGATTTTATTTTCGCAATTATCTGCGAGGAGCTGGGACTTGTCGGCGGATGTGTTGTGATACTGATTTTTTTGGTTTTTATAATAAAGGGCTTTCACATAGCGGCAAACTCAAGGGACAGGTTCGGTATGCTTCTTGCGACGGGAATAACTATGCAGATAGGTTCTCAGGCACTGCTCAATATCATGGTAGCCTGCAACGCTTTTCCGAATACGGGAATTTCACTGCCTTTTTTTAGCGCAGGAGGTACAGCGTTGATTTTTCAGCTTGTCGAGATGGGAATTATGCTCAATATTTCACGGCAAAATATAAGACGCGCGTCTGAAAAAAGGACGCTAAGGGCAGAGAAAGCATGATTCTGCCGTAAAGGAGAGAGATTTATGTTAAAGGTGCTGCTTGCAGGCGGCGGAACAGCTGGTCATGTAAATCCTGCGCTTGCTATTGCTGAGATTATAAAGGGACATTATCCTGATGCTGAATTTGCCTTTGCGGGAAATCCTGAAAAGATTGAAGCGAAGCTCATTCCTCAGGCAGGGTATAAATTCTATCCGATAGAGGTAGAGGGCTTTCAGCGCAAGGTGAGCAAAAAGAATATAAAGCGAAATCTTCATGCCGCTAAGTGCCTGACAAAGACGACATCCGCAAGTAAGAGGATAATTGGCGACTTTGAGCCTGACTTTGTAATAGGCACGGGCGGCTATGTGGCAGGACCTGTTGTAAGGACGGCCGCTAAGCTGGGTATTAAGACGGCTATACACGAGCAGAACGCTTATCCTGGAGTGACTAATAAGCTGCTTTCAAAGTATGCGGACGTGGTTATGCTTACCGTTGAAGAGGCTAAGCAGTATTTAAGTACAAACAGAGAATATGCAGTCACAGGTTTGCCTGTAAGGTCTGCCTTTTCAAGTATAACTAAGGTACAGGCGAGAGCTCAGCTTGGCTTTGACGATGAGGTCTGTATACTTTCAACAGGCGGCAGTCTTGGCGCAGGAGCGATCAATTCAGCGGTGCTGGATTTGATTGCATGGTATAGTCAAAAGGGAATTAAGGTAAACCATATTCACTCCTATGGTTCAAACGGCAGAGAAACGCAGTTTGAGCAGGCTCTTAAGGAACGTGGAGTTGAAACAAAAAACAATCCAAGACTTATAGTTAGGGAGTATATAGACAATATGCCGACCTGCATGGCGGCGGCGGATCTAGTTATTTCACGCTGCGGAGCGAATTCTCTTACAGAGCTTGAGGCTATGGGCAGAGGCTCGATTCTCGTACCCTCGCCGATAGTGGCGGGAAATCATCAGTATTACAACGGTATGGTTCTGCAAAAGGCGGGAGCGGCAATTGTAATAGAGCAAAAGGATTTTACCTCACAGCGGCTTATTGAAACGGTGAGCGGTCTGATTGACGATGCGGCATGGCTTGAAAGCTTGTCTAAAAACGCTTCAAGGCTGTATATAGACGACACAAACGAAAGAATTTTCAAGGCTCTTGAGCCGATAATAAATGTGTAGGCAATAGGCACACAAATATAGTGTGGTAGATACTGTGCAATATTTGTGCGGTGCGTTGCCTAAAGAGTGGAGATGTAAAGGTTATGGCAAATAAACCGTCCATGGACAGTATAAGAACACCTGATTTGAGCAAGCTTGAAAAAAATCAGGGCGGCTTGTATGACGGCTATACTCCTGCACAGAGCAAGGCTTCAGGCTCCTCTGAAACAGATTTGAAAAAGAAAGTTGAAAAAAATTCAGCAGGCTCTGAAAAAAGCAATAAAGGAGCGTCATCTAAAAGCAGTGTTAAGGCGAAAAGATATATTCCTGTAAGAAAAATTGTCTGTGTTGTTGTGGTAATCGCAGTTGTGTTTGTGCTTTTGACATTGTTTGCACCTCCGATTTTTATTTCGGATGAGGCGTTAAGCAATTGCAGGAGCGAGAATATATTTGAGGATATAGGAGCGGAGCAGTATAAAACGCAGATACTTGAGAGCAAAACAGTGTATAATATTGATGCACTGAGCAGCGATTTAAACGAGAGCTACAGAATTTGTACCGTGGCGTTTAAAGCGATAAACTATACGCCGCTTGCGGTAAGCGTTGACGACTGTGTGATATTAAGCGGAGGAAGCTTTAAAGAGCATATAGTTTTTGCCTGCCTGTCAGATGATACAAATGAAATTGGCGCATTTTCGTCAGAAACTATAAATGTTGAAATTCTGATAAATAAAGACGGACTGAGCGATGAGGAATTTGACGAAGCGATAACATCAATTGTGCTTATGACAAGCGGAACGAAAAAGGGAAGTATCCCCTGCGTTCCTGCAATTATGAATGTGTCGAATGTAATAAGCTTTGACATGAATGAATAAAAAATTAACCTTTGCGGCACACCGAGCATAAACTGAAAAAGGGTGCTGAAAAATTCGCAAAACAGCGGTGGGCATCTAAAAACAGGGCGTGCCGCAGTTAAGCCGCCCATTGAGGTGGTTTTAATGCAGAGGTTAAAGATTGAAGGCTCAAAAAAGCTTTGCGGAGAGATTGAAATTCAAGGCGCAAAGAACAGCGCACTGCCGATTTTGAGTGCGTGCGTGCTGACGAGAGATGAGGTCAGTCTTAAACGCTGTCCTCCGCTTTCGGACGTTTATGCGGCGACTAGAATTTTAAGTGCGCTTGGCTGCAAATGCAAGAGAAACGGCGATAGTCTAGTAATAGATTCCTCCTCGATAGATGGAGCGGAAATTTCCGATGAGCTTATGCGGAGAATGCGTTCGTCAATTATCTTTCTGGGTGCGCTTTTGGGACGTTTGGGAGAGTGTACTTTAAGCTTCCCGGGCGGTTGTGAGCTTGGACCCAGACCGATAGATCTGCATTTGTCGGCTCTCAGACAGCTTGGCGCACAGATTGAGGAGGAGCATGGCTCGCTTATCTGTCGTTGCCCTAAAGGGCTTAGGGGAACGCTTGTGAATCTCTCATTTCCATCTGTGGGAGCGACTGAAAACATAATGCTTGCCGCCTGCACGGCAAAGGGTGAAACAATTATTTCAAATGCCGCAAGAGAGCCTGAAATATGCGACCTTGCGAATTTCCTGACAGAATGCGGCGCAAGGATAAAGGGCGCAGGAACACAAAGAATTGTGATAGAGGGAGTAAACGCTGGTTCTCTGCACGGCTGTGAATATACCGTAATGCCTGACAGGATTGCTGCGGTTACATATTTAAGCGCAGCGGCGATTACTGACGGCGAGGTTTTTATAAAGGGAGCAAACGGCACTGATTTGGAGGCTGTGATAAACGTCTTTAAGCAGGCGGGGTGCAGCGTTTACGAGTACGGCGAGGGGATTTATTTAAATTCTTCGGATAAAGGCTTGAAGTCGGTGGGAATGGTGAGGACTCAGCCCTATCCTGGCTTTCCGACCGATGCGCAGGCGATAGTCATGGCTTGTCTTACTAAGGCTAGAGGAACGACAATTTTTGTTGAGGATATATTTGAGAACCGTTTTCGTCATGTAGATGAGCTTGTGAGAATGGGTGCAAATATAACTACTGAGGGAAGAGTGGCGGTTGTGAGCGGAGTGAGAAGGCTTTCGTCAGCGGCTGTTTTCGCACCTGATTTAAGAGGCGGAGCGGCACTTTGCGTTGCGGCGTGTGCGGCACAGGGTGAAACTGTAATTTCAAATGTTGAGCTTATAGACAGAGGATATGATTCAATTGAAAACGCTTTGGCAAAGCTTGGAGCGAAAGCTAATCGTATAAAATAGATGTGCATAGGAAAGCCCGAGAAAGAGGAAAGGTAAAGAAAAAATGCAGGAACGAGGTAAAGCGAAAAACGGAAGATATGCTTCGGCAGCCGTTCGTCACGGCAGAAGAAGAAATACCGTAAATTTATACGTCACCATTGCGGCGGCTGTAGTTGCTGCATTGGCGACGCTTTTGTGTGTCACTGTGCTTTTTAATCTTTCAAATACAGGACTGACTGTTTCAGGAACAACGCTTTATGCTCCCGAGCAAGTTCAAAGCGTAGCAGGGCTTGTCCCAGGGCAGAATCTGGTAAGACTGAACACTGATTTTATCGCTGCCCGTATAAAAGAAAATCTTCCCTATGTGGACGACGTGACGATTGTGAAGAATTATCCCGATTCGCTTACGATAAATATTACGGAGGCCGTGGCGCAGTTTCAGATTGAGCAGGACGGACTTTACTACACAATTTCCTCGTCAGGACGTATCCTTGAAGCTGAGCAGTCTGAGAGGGACGAGGAGCTGACGCTGGTTGTCGGCTATGAGCTTAAAAACACAGCCGCAGGCGACGATGCAGAATCGGAGGATTCGCAGAAAACCGAAACAATCAGTGAAATCATGACGCAGCTTGAGGAGCTTGAATATGAAAGCATTGAGCAAATTGATATAACAGACAGAACAGATATAGTTTTAAGCTATGACGGCAGAATAGAAATCAAGCTTGGAAGCTCGGTTGATATTGATATAAAGCTTTCCTATATCAAAGCGGTGCTGGATTCAAGTATTCCTGAGAGCTACGAGGGAACGCTGAAATATAACGGAATTGACAGCGGAATTTCTGCAATTCCTAAAGAGGAAACGGTGGCGACTACTCCCGTTTCATCTGATTCTTTGAGTGAAAGCAAGCAGGCGTCTGATAGCTACAGCGAGTATTCCTACGACAGCAGCTCTGAGGTTTACACTGAGTATTCCTATGACAGTAGTTCGTCTGACAGCTACAGCGAATATTCCTATGACAGCAGTTATGCCTATTAAGGAAAAAATTTTGGGGCAAAATTGCACAAGAAAGCGAAGAAAAAGGCGTTTAAAATTGTGCAAATAGCTAAAATTTAACGAATGAAGATTTAATGCCTTTACTTTTGTCGGATTTTGTGTTATTATAAATATATATCTGTAGGTTCGGATAAAAATGAAAATAATGTCGATTGCTAAATAACAGGTAAAGCAGGAGGATACAAATATGGCGTATGAATATGTTGAAGCCCCAGTTGAGGGTGCGAAGATTAAGGTAATAGGTGTTGGCGGCGGCGGCGGTAACGCTTTGAACCGTATCGTTGACACAGGTATTGTCGGCAATGTTGACTACATAGCTATTAACACCGATGTACAGGCGCTTAAGAATTCAAAGGCGGCTGAAAGAATCCAGATTGGTTCTAAGCTGACTCATGGACTTGGCGCAGGAGCAAAGCCAGAAATCGGTGAAGCGGCGGCTAAGGAAAGTCAGGACGAAATCGCTGAAGCTTTAAAGGATGCCGACATGGTGTTTATTACAGCTGGTATGGGCGGCGGAACTGGTACGGGAGCTGCTCCTGTAGTAGCGCAGATTGCTCACGACCTTGAAAAGCTTACAATAGCGGTTGTCACAAAGCCCTTTAATTTTGAGGGCGCAAAGAAGATGGATAAGGCTGAGCAGGGAATCGCACTGCTCCTTGAGAATGTTGACGCTCTTATCGTTATCCCTAATCAGAATCTTCTTACAAACGGTCAGAAGCTTACAATGCGTCAGGCGTATGCGCTTGCAGACGAGGTTTTAAAGACTGATGTAATTGCAATTGCTGAAATCATCACAAGACATGATGAGATAAATGTAGACTTTGCGGACATTACGACTATAATTAAGAACGCAGGCTTTGCTCATATGGCTATCGGTCACGGACAGGGCAAGGAAAAGGTTGCGGACGCAGTTTCTCAGGTTATCAAGAGTGATCTGCTTGAAACTTCAATTACAGGTGCTAAGAGATTGCTCGTAAATATTTCTATGAGCGAGGATATTGTAGTTGACGAGGTTGACGAGCTTACGAACGCAATCACTGAGGTTGTTGACGAGGACGCAGAGATTATCTTTGGCAACGGCTATAATCCAGAGATGAACGATGAGGTTTATGTTACCGTGATAGCTACCGATTTTGACGGTGCGGCTGCAAAAAAGGCTGAAACAAAAGCGGCGGGCAAAAAGGCTGCGGCGGCTTTAGGAGCGGACAGCAAAGCTGACGCAGAGGCTCTTCATAAGGCGGGCGTAAAGGCTGCGGATAATCCTGCTTATTATGACGATATCTTCAATATATTCAAGAATAAGTAATTTAACTCATTGATTTTAACAGAGCGAGTGTTCTGTATGAACGCCCGCTCTTTTTCATACGCTTTGTGCGCTATGCAAAAATATTAAATCAGGTGTTAAGGATTTTTAAGCTTGCGAAAAGATTTATCTTGTACAAACAACAGTTTGTAAGGTTCAGATTTTATAGGCAAAATTCACAAAAATATTGAAAGAAATTTGTATAAAGCGACGAAGTTTTATAAATTCGATTTTTTTATTGAAAAAGTCGGCAAAGTATTGTATAATTATTATATATGAATCACTATGAATGGGAGGAATTCATCATGGCTAATAATGGTTACTTAAGGACTGTCCGTATGGGCGGATTTGATAAGCAGGACGTTCTTGCTTATGTAGACGAGCTTAACTCAAAGATTTACAATCTTGAGAATAAGGTCAAGGATCAGGAGGAAACGATTGATCGGCTTGAAACAACAGGCGGCGGAGCTTCTGACGGCAACTTTGAGGGTAAGGAAGAGCTTGAAAAGAAGGTCGAGGAGGCTAAGAACAAGGTAGCGGAGCTTATGGCTTCGACCGATTCTATGAATATGAGAATAGCTGACTATGAGCAGCAGATTACCGAAAAGGATCAGACTATAGCTTCTCAGGCTGAAGAAATCGAGGATCTCAAAGAAAAGCTTGAAAAGGCTGAAAAGGAAGCGGCTTCCGCTACAGGTGCAGCTCCTGCATTTGATTTAGGAACGGTATTTATCGAAGCGCAGAATACAGCTAACAAGGTTGTAACTGAGGCTAAGAGTGCAGCTAAGAAGATGACTGACGAGGCTGAAGCACAGGCTAATCAGATTGTTGACGAGGCTAACGCACAGGCTGAGGCTACCGTTACAAAGGCACAGGCTGAGGCTTCACAGACGCTCCAGTCGGCGGCTCAGAGCGCTGAATCTATGACGTCTGCGGCTAAGGCAGAGGTTGATTCGATTACATCTGCGGCTAAGAAGGAAGCTGAAGAGGTTACAAGTGCTGCAAATTCCCAGGCATATAGGACGACCACAGAAGCAGAAGCAAAGGCTGCAAAACTTATTGATGACGCCAAGACACAGGCTGCGGTTATCAAGTCCAAGTCCGCAGACCTTAGAAAAGGTGTCAGGGAAGAGTTTGAGGGTCTTGAGGAAACAGTTACAAATATGCTTAAGCAGCTTAATGAATTTAACACCGAGAGTATGCAGATGGCTAATTCCGCAAGAAATCTTGTTGACGAGGGTCTTGATCTGGTGGCAGAGGACTGATTTTCTTAAGATGAGTGAAATCAGAAGAATCAGTGTTGAAAATCTAAGGCAGGCTGCGCCGATGCTTAAGGCTGGAGAAAAAATTTTACTCAGCGGCATTGTATATACCTCAAGAGATGCGGCTCACAAGCGTATTAATGCTTTGCTAGACAGCGGCGAAAAGCTGCCGTACGATTTGAAGGACGCTGTGATTTACTATGCAGGTCCTACACCTGCTCCTGAGGGTAAGCCTATAGGCTCCTGCGGACCTACCACAAGCGGCAGAATGGATAGATTTGCGCCCAGGTTCCTAGACGAGGGACTTGTTGCGATGATTGGCAAGGGCGAGCGGAGCGATGAGGTTTGCAAAGCAATTGAGCGTAACCGAGCGGTTTACTTTTGCGCTGTAGGCGGTTGTGGTGCGTTGGCGGCAAGCAGGATTAAATCCTGCGAGGTTATCGCCTTTGAGGATTTAGGCTGTGAATCGGTAAAACGGCTGTATGTCGAGGATTTCCCCTTGATAACGGCAATAGACTGTCACGGTGGGAATCTGTTTAAGGCGGGCAGAGAACGCTTTGTGGCAGTGTGAAAAAAATAAAAATCGCCTATTTTGATGTAGGCGATTATTTATTAAGGACAATTAAAAACAGCGCAGACCGTTCGGCTTGCGCTGCTTTGTTTTTTGAAATTGGTTTTCGATTAGTTGTTAATCAGCTTGTCCTCATCACTCCAGCTGTAAAGCTTTCTGATTTCTTCGCCGACCTTCTCGGCAGGATGCTCAGCGTGAAGCTTTCTCATAGCCTTAAAGTGAACCTGTGCGCCTGAATCTGACATATCAAGCAGGAAGTCCTTAGCAAATTTACCGCTCTGAATGTCCGCAAGAATTTCTTTCATTGCTTTCTTGGTGTCCTCTGTGATAACCTTAGGACCTGAAGTGTAGTCGCCGTACTCAGCCGTGTTGGAAATTGAATATCTCATTCCTGCAAAGCCAGACTGGTAAATCAAGTCAACGATAAGCTTCATCTCATGAATGCACTCAAAGTAAGCGTTTCTCGGGTCATAGCCTGCTTCGCAAAGCGTTTCAAAGCCAGCCTGCATAAGTGCGCAAACTCCGCCACAGAGAACAGCCTGTTCGCCGAACAAATCCGTTTCAGTTTCGGTTCTGAATGTTGTTTCCAAAACTCCAGCTCTTGCTCCGCCGATTCCTAAAGCGTACGCAAGTCCGATGTCCTGAGCGTTTCCAGTTGCGTCCTGCTCAACAGCGATAAGGCAGGGAACACCCTTTCCAGCCTGATACTCACTTCTTACAGTGTGTCCTGGACCTTTAGGCGCAATCATAATTACGTTTACGTCCTTAGGCGGTACTATGCAGCCAAAGTGAATGTTAAAGCCGTGTGCGAAAGCTATGGTTTTGCCCTCGGTAAGGTAAGGAGCGATTTCGCTCTTGTAAAGAGCCGCCTGCTTCTCATCAGGGATAAGTATCATAATAACGTCCGCAACCTTTGCAGCATCAGCGGTAGTCATAACCTTAAGTCCCTGAGCCTCAGCTTTAGCCCAGCTCTTTGAGCCCTCGTAAAGTCCTACAACAACGTCAACTCCGCTGTCCTTGAGGTTAAGCGCATGAGCGTGACCCTGTGAACCGTATCCGATAATTGCGACAGTCTTTCCCTTTAAAAGGTTAAGGTCGCAGTCTGACTGATAAAAAATCTTTGCGTCATTCATTTGTAATTCCTCCGTATCAAATAATTATATTAGAAAATAGCCCATTAGGACTAAAAACCTACTTTTTAGGCGCCATTGTTTCAGATCCTTTTTGAATAGCAATTGTTCCCGTCCTTACCATCTCGATGATTCCGTATGGAGTGATAAGCTCCTCAAATCTTTCAAGGTGCTCATATTTGTCGCAGATTTCAAGCGTCATAGTTGCAATCGTAAAGTCGATAACCTTTGCGTTGGTGATGTCGCAAATAGTCATAACCTCCTGACGCTTGTCCGCTCCTGCGGCAATCTTAACCATCAAAAGCTCTCTTGCCATACATTCGCCCTTGACTAACGTCTTGACCTTGATAACCTCGATAAGCTTGCTAAGTTGCTTTTCAATCTGCTCAACGGTATGCTCGTCGCCGTCGGCGATAATGGTTATCCTTGAAATTCCCTTGTCCTGAGTAGGACCTACAGCTAAGCTTTCAATGTTAAAGCCCCGTCGTGAAAAAAGACCGCTGATTCTTGATAGCACACCGCTGTGGTTCTCCACAAGCACAGAAATTGTATGTTTCATATGTAGTAATCCTTTCTTAATTTTGGGCGTTTGCGTCAGCAAACGCTGGTAAGAACGTCTGTACCGCATGGTACAAAAGCTCTTACAGCTGACTAACTAAGATAAAAGCTCGAACATAGGCTAGTGTCAGCCAGTTTGCCATTTGCCTAACTCATTTAATTATACAATGTAAATATCTATATTTCATGAACAAAAATGTTTCCTTATGTTAATTGCATTTCCTTGAAAAAAGCTCTGAAATGTCCGTCAGTTTTCTTGCCGCTTGTCAAAGCGTGGGAAAATCCTTGTCGACCGTCACCTCTACAAGCGTAATTGCATCGTTATTTGCAAGCTTGTCAATCGCAAGCTCCATGCTTTCACTGTCGCTGACGCGAACAGCGTCAATTCCATAGGCAGCCGCAAGCTTTACAAAGTCAGGTGAGCCGTCGAGGAAAACTGCGGTCTGACGGTCGTTGTAGCCGTTGGTTTGAAGCTCTCTTACCATTCCTAAGCGAGTGTTCGTCATAACTACAACCTTTACCTTAACATCGTGCTGAACCGCTGTCGCAAGCTCCATCATCGACATTTGAAGCGAACCGTCTCCGCATATAGCGACTACATTTCTTTCAGGGGAAGCAAGCTTTGCGCCTATCGCCGCGGGCAGAGAATAACCCATAGTTCCCATGCCGCCCGAGGTTATTAAGCGTCCGCCGTTATGAAATTCATAGCCCGTGCAGGTCCAGATTTGATTTTGCCCTACGTCAGCGCAGATTACCGAATTATCAGGCATCGCCTGTGAAAGACGGTGTATAAATTCTCTCGGATTTACCGTGCCCTCTGGCACTTCCGCAAAGGCTTCAGGCATGCGGTAGGAATTAAGCTGGTTAAGCCATTCATCGTGATTCATAGGCTCTGCAATTTCTAAAAGCTGCTGCAAAACAAGCTTTGCATCGCCTACAAGCGGATAGTCAACGCCCATATTTTTGCCGATTTCCGCAGGGTCTATGTCTATATGAATAATCTTTGTGGTTTTTTCAAGCGCAAGCGGAGTTCTGACCGCTCTGTCGCCTACTCTTGCACCAATCAAAAAGAGTGCGTCGCAGTCGTTCACCGCACGATTTGCAGTTTTAACTCCGTGCATACCCAGCATTCCGAAAAAGAGCGGATCATCGCTTGGCATAGCTGAAATTCCCATCATCGTGGTGATTACAGGTATATTCATTCTGTGTGAGAGTGTGCGAACCTCCTGCAAAGCGGATGCACAGAAAACTCCTCCGCCTAAGCAGATGAGCGGCTTTTCAGCTTGACTTATAGCCGAGTAAACTCGCTTTACCTGCAAAAAATTGCCCTTGACGGTAGGCTTGTAGCCTCGTATATCAACGCTTTCAGGGTAGCTGAAATCAAGCTCCTCCTTCTGTACGTCCATAGGCACGTCAATCAGCACGGGTCCTGGTCTGCCGCTGCCCGCAATGTAGAAAGCCTCCTTGAAAATCCGTGGAATATCCTCAGCATGACTTACAAGATAGCTGTGCTTTATAAACGGCTCGGCTGAACCAGTGATGTCCGCCTCCTGAAATGCGTCAGAGCCTATCTGCTCGCGGTTTACCTGCCCTGTAATGCAAATTATCGGCACTGAATCGGCATAAGCCGTAGCAATAGCGGTAATCAGATTCACAGCTCCCGGACCTGATGTCGCAATACAGACTGCAGGCTTGCCTGTAAGGCGTGCATAGCCGCTTGCCTCGTGTCCGCCGTTAGCCTCGTGACGGACGAGTATATGTCTGATGTCAGTTTCAAGCAAAGCGTCATAAAATGGGCAAATAGCCGCTCCGGGATAGCCGAAAACGACTTTAATATCCTCTTCCTTTAAGCACTGCGCCATAGCTTTCGCCGCCGTCATCTTAGTCACTTTTATCATCTCCTGAATCTTGTCACAATCCTCCTGCCGTTTCTGACAGGTATACACCTATTATAGCACACGAAATACAAAAAGTCAATGGGAATCCAAGTTTTTTATTCGCATTTTACTGATTTAAAAAGCTAGCTTTTGAGAAATTGTTTTGTTAAAAAAATAAGCCTGCGCTATTTTATTGCAGGCTTTGTATAGATAACTATTTCTTCATAAGCATCTCATCCTTCTATTCCTGATAGGGATCGGCTTGCAGAGAATACAGCTCGGCATATTTACCTCTGCGTTCCATCAGCTCCTGATGGGTTCCCATTTCAATGATATTGCCATTTTGAAAAACAAGAATCGAGTCACAAGCACGGCTGGATGACAGTCGATGAGAAATGTAAAGCGCAGTTTTGCCCTGCACCATATCTTCAAACTGTTCAAAAATTTCATGCTCCGCTTTCGGGTCAAGTGCAGAAAGTGGTTCATCTAAAATGACAATTTTGGAGTCTCTTGCCTTAATAAAGTGTAAATCCACCGATTGTAATTGTTTGCATAAGCACCCGATAAACAAGATATGCATAGGAAATGCCGTTCTGCAGCAACCCTGTAAACGCATTAAATAAAATGGAAAGTGAGGAGAAACGATTCCGTTTTTTATAAAACCTGATTGCCTTTTCAGAATAATTGACTTCTTTACTCAGCAACCAGTTACTGATATTGTTCATGCGAATTTCCTTGGAATAGCTTGTATCCTCCAGAATTCGTGAAAAATAACTCCATCTGCGCTCTACATTTACCGACTCCATTGCGATTTTGTGATTTTTTTCTTTCGCTTTTGCATCTACAAAAGCACTTGCTAAAATCATGAGTAAAAACAGCACTACAATCCATGCATTTTTCATAAAAATAATAGCAATAATATCAAATAACGTTATTACTTTTCCAACTATAGAAAATGCACTCTCTAAAACATAAGAAAATCCATGTCCATCGCCATATAAAAATTTTTTTGCTTTTTCGGACATTTCATGAAAACTTGGTTTTTCTAAATTACAAAAATCAGTATTTGCAAGTTTTGCGTGCATATACTCGTTAAATCTTGCAGCAAGATATACACGCTGTGTGAAAATTACAAGATTAATATGCTGTACGACCCGACTATTTACAAAAACTGCCAGAATCAAAATTGTCACATATACGGCAATGATAGAAATTCTCTGCCGTCCCATCAGTTCATCGATGACATTCGCCGGTATTGCAATAATGACAAGCGGCAATAAGCCTGATAGAAGTTGATTCACTGCATTTAAAATCACATAGTTTTTTCTCTTTCCACGCAAATTTTATGAAAAATAAAAGTCCTTAAACATTGTGTACCTTCTTTCATCGAAACAATCTGAAAATGAAAGCCAAGCCTTTATTTCCTCGCTTCCAAAGCCGTTTTCTATGTAGGAGGCGTATTTTTTGATATAACTAAAGATGGAAATAGCGAAGCCTGTTACCGTTGAAAAAATCAGCGAAAAGACGAGAACCTTTAGCTCATAAAAAAGGTGAATATATCTTGATCCTTAATTTTCCATTTCACAGATGTAGTAAATACAGTACTGCTTTTTTTGTTTTGTAAAGCTGAAAAACTGACAGCGAGGCAATGGCAAGAAGCGTGTAAACTGCACAGACTGCAAATAGAATTATCTGACTGCCGAAATCATTTGCTTCATTGCTTTTAGTGTTTGAATAGAGCTTTTCAAAGCTTATGACTGAAAGCCTGTTTTCAGTTAAATAGCTCTGCGTCTGTTCGATTTGCTCATCGTTCAGATTGTCTTCAAGCTTTAACGCAAGAGAGGTCTGAGAAATGTAATAGTCATTGCCTAAGCCTTCTAAAAAGGGCTGTATCTGCTCGTAATTTACCATAATCACATTTGTTTCACCGTAAAACATATCGTCAAAGGTAAGCGAGGAATAATCTTCGGCATTGACGCTGAAATCAGGAGCTGATTCATCGTAATCACAAATCCCGATAACTCTTGCGGTAAGCGAAATTTCTTCAAGCGTCGGCTTTGAATTTTCATCAAGCGTGGAAATATACAGCTTTATTTCATCGCCAACCTCATAGCCCTCGCTTTTCATGACTACGCAGTCTAAGAAATTGTCTGAAACAGAAGCGGAGGAAAGCCATCCGCCGTCCTTCATTGTATAGTTTAAATTTTTAGCAAAGCTTTCGCTCGGCGCATAAAATGTCGCTGTCATAGGTTTGCATTCCGACAGAAGCGCAGAGCCAGATTTCCTCCAGAAAGGGCGTGTTTTCAACCTCGTCAAGACTGACTGCCGATTCGGGCTCAGTGCCAATTTTATCATAAACCATCTCTATAATTTCAAAGACGCTCTTGTCGGGATAACGCTCTGAAAGCTTGTTTCTTAGTGTTTCGTACTGTTCGTACCACTCGTCAGTTTCAATCTGAACCTCTCTGTAGCGGCTGAAGGACTTGGAAACGTAGAGAATATTGTTTTTGTTAAGATTTTTAAAAATTCTGCTCGTTGAAAAATATGAGTCCGCCTGAGAGAACATTGAGAACAAAATCACGAAAGCAATCGCATTTATTAAAATATCTAACCAAAGCTGTGTAGGGTGACGTTTTGCGTAAATATCGGCAAAGCTTTTGTATTTCATAGCATTCTTACGATCAGTCTGCAGCGGCGCTTTCTTTTAAAAAGCTAACTGCGTCCGCTGTGGTTTTGTGTTTGATAAACGGTAAAAATATTATCATGACTGCCGCAAGCTCAAGCAGATAGCAGAGCAGATAGTCCTTAAAGGATATAACCATGATAATTACAGGCTCATAGGCGTAAAGTAGAAATCTGAATAGGATAATAAACAAAACGCTTGCTATTAAAAATGCCGCTGAAAATATCACAAAAAGCTCGCCTGTGCAGATGCTCTGCAAATTTTCTAAGGTGCAGCCGCAAAGCTTGTAGACCGCATACTTTTTTTGATTAAGCTCAAAAATGCAGCTGTAGGTAAAGCAGACGGTGAGCAAAACGGCAATCGTCATAAAAATCAAAAGCATAAGCTTGAAATCAAGCTCCTTTTCGCCGTCAAGCGTTTTTTCGTGAACTATACTTTCAACAGTGCAGTCAGGGAAAAGGCTTTCAAGCTGAGCGGCTTTGCTCTTTAAAACGGAGATGTAGTTTGTGCTGTCGATTCCTGAGAAAAACACAATTGCGTAATCGGGAGTGAGATTATTTTTCACGGCGCTCGAATAGGGGAAAAATCCGTAAGCTGTGCTGTCGCTTAAATCGTATGAGCCTATAACGGTGTAGCTTGTTTCGCCTACCGTTACTTTGTCGGAATACTGCGCTCCGCAGATTATGCAGACGTCATCGCCGTTTTCAAGCTGAGAGCTGCTGAAATTCTCACCTGAATAAAGGCTTGTATTCTCGCTTAAATTTTCGCTTTCGTCAAACGGGTAGCAGAGCAGCTCGGTATGAGTGGAAATGCTTTGCGCCAAAGCGTCGTTTTCAATTTTAAAATCCTCAAATTCGTCGTTGAAAACATAAGCCGCACTTGAAGCGTTCAGGCTTTCATCGGAAAGCCTTTGATTAAAGCTTTCATAATCAAAGCCGGAGTTCGGATAGATATAAACCGCTGTTTTTTCAAGGTCGCTGTAGGAGTAGGTTATTGCGGAGGAGTGATATGAAGAATAGATGTAAAGCACAACAATTCCTGCCGCAGTAAAGCACAGCATAAAAAGAACGAAAATCAGCGTTCTGGTTTTAACAAAGGTGAGGATGTCCTGAAAAATATATTTTGTTATAGAACAGATTCTCCCGATTTATTTTCTTTAAATTCATTTTCCACTTTTATTATATTTGCAAAATGAAAAATGTCAAGGGGGGGGTTAAAAAGTTTGTGGGGTTATACAAAAATGTGAAGAAAATTTTGTGGAGTTTGTACAAATTATTGGAAGGGGGAGTCGGTATTCATATATAAATTCGAAGTCATCGCACACGTAATATACATTATTATTTGTATCTACATAGCTTAAACTGTCAAATGAAATAGCAAAATCATCGTCCTCTTCACATGGATTTTCAAGTATCTCTCCTAAGTTATATTCTTCGTTTTCTTCTATAAGAATTACAGTAGTAGCTGGAGTAATATATGAAAGTATAGGATATGCTCCGCCTTGAATCATTGTATCGCTAAACCAAAATTCATCGGTCGAGTTGTTTTTTTAAGTTAAAGTGCATGTGCGTCTATTTGGATTTTCTTCTTCGCTTCTATCTTTAGCATAAAAAGTAAAAGTGAGCTTACTATCGGATGTTTTAACTGTGTTGTTCCCAATATATTCTAAGGTTAGATTTTTAGTTTCGAATTCGCCCTCCCTTACTATCTAATCAACAGAAAGTCCGTGATAATCGTTTTCAGAGTCAGTGGAGGTGGTTTTGGCTTCAGTTTCAGTAACAGTTGTGGTGGTTTCAGACTTATTAGTGGCTGCTGCAGTTTCTTCTGTAGATGTTGCTTCTTCTTCGGTGACTGTTGTTTTAATTTGTTCAGATGCGGAGATTTCGTTAGAGGAAGTGTTTTCCGCAGTGCTGGAACAGCCTGCAAACAGCGTGCAAAGAGCTGCACATAAAAGGTATATAAAGCACAAGTTTTTGTTCATGGTTGTGTCCTCCTTTTTGATTAGTCAGGTATATAAAGTGAAACGCCTAAACCAGAAAGAACGTTTGCGGCTTTGCGTTTTAATTCTCTGATTTTGATAAGATTAAATTAATGCTTCGAATCGCTCGTTTAAAAAATCTTCGTTCTTCATGAAATAACCTCCATATTAAGACAAAAATTGATTATTTTCCATGTTTATATTATACATCTTGAATTATATTTTGTCAATATTCCACTCAAAATTTTGTATATATGCACAATTTCTTTAAGGTAAAATATACATTTTGCATAAATTGGAAAAGCTTATAATAATTTTCAATTATACTTGTGTTCAGAATATTTTTCAAAAATAATTTGAATAAATTGTTTAGCTTCGTACCATAATATTTCCAAGAACCTTTTTGCAGTTGCGGGCAAGGGGTTAAAAGAAAGGAATGGTGACTTGAAATGAAATCAATCAAGGAAACTAAGCTTGCACAGCTTTTAGGCGGCAAGGGCGCATACATCACTCTTGCGGCGGCGGTTTTAGCGGCAGGAGGAGCAGGCGTTTTTGCTTATGCCAAGGCGGTGGAAACTGCTGAGGAAAGCTATGACTTTTCCATATCTCAGAGCGACACATCAAGCGTTGAGGAGGCGGACACAAAGCAGAGCGGAGTAGAAAAAGAGGATTCGTCAAGCGAGGAGAGTTCAAGTGAGGAGGAATCAGGTAAAATTGTTCAGACGCAGCCTAATGTCATGCCTGTGAACGGGGAGATATTAGAGCCGTTCAGCAACGGAGAGCTTGTCAAGAGCGAAACGCTTAACGTATGGAAAACGCATGATGGAGTTGACATTGCCGCAGATGTGGGGACTGCCGTCAAGGCGATGAACTCAGGAGAGGTTACGCAGGTTGAGGAGGACACGTTGTGGGGATATACGGTGATTATCGACCACGGTAATGGGATTATGGGATACTACTATAATCTTTCGTCAGCGGTTACGGTAGCCGAGGGCGACGAGGTTGAATCGGGGCAGACTATAGGAGCTGTAGGCGACACTGCGGAGATTGAATCTGCTATGCAGTCGCATCTGCACTTTGCACTTAAGAAAAACGGCGAATGGATAGACCCGATTTCGTATATCGATCCGATTTCAGAAAAGTAAAAGCTTGATAGCGAAGCAAACAAGGCTCAGCCCTTCCCCTGAATTTTTCGGGGGATTTTTTTGTGAAAAACAGTTGACATAAACGCTTTGGTATGGTATAATAATTGTGATTGAATTTGAATAAAAGGGGTTTGAGTTATAATGGCAATATTTAAGCTTTCTCCTGCGTTTAAGGATTACATATGGGGCGGAACGCGTCTGCGTGACGAATACGGCAAGGAGTGCGATTTCGACAAGGTAGCTGAAAGCTGGGAGCTTTCCTGTCACAAGGACGGCGAGAGCGTTGTGGCAGACGGCGAGGACAAGGGACTAACCCTTTCTCAGTATATTCAAAAGCACGGCAAGGCTGTGCTTGGGAGCGACTGTGAGCGCTTCGAAAGCTTTCCGATACTTATAAAGCTGATTGACGCTAAGGACAATCTTTCGGTGCAGGTTCACCCTGACAACGACTATGCTCTGAGAGTTGAGGGCGAATACGGCAAGACGGAAATGTGGTATGTGGTTGACTGCGACGAGGGAGCAACTCTTCTTTATGGCTTTAAAAAGGAGATTTCAAAGGAGGAGTTTGCGTCAAGGATTGCTGACAACACTCTTCTTGAGGTTACAAACGCTGTGCCTGTAAAAAAAGGCGATGTGTTCTTTATAAAATCGGGAACACTTCACGCTATCGGCAAGGGGATACTTATTGCGGAGATTCAGCAAAATTCTAATACCACATACAGAATTTACGATTACGGCAGAGTTGGCAAGGACGGCAAGCCGAGAGAGCTTCATGTTGAAAAGGCAAAGGACGTGACGAAGCTTGCGCCTGCTCAAAGCTATCCTGATACGCCGCTTGAAGAGTTTGACGGATATACTCAGAAGCTGCTTTCGTCATGCGATTACTTTACTACATATGTAATTGACGTGGAATCACAGGCTAAGCTTTGCGCTGATGAGAAAAGCTTTAACAGTCTACTGATTTTAGAGGGATGTGCTGACATTGACGGAATTAAGGCTAAAAAAGGCGACAGCGTTTTTGTCACAGCTGACAGCGGCTGCTATACTGTAAGCGGAAAATGCAGACTGATACTTACTAAGGTTTAAATTCAGGGGAAAAGGGGACTGATGATGAAATATTATATAGGAATTGATTTAGGCGGAACGAATATAAAGGCAGGGGTTGTTTCAGACAAATTTGAAATAATCGCAAAGGCTACCTGCAAGACAAATCTTCCCAGACCTGCTGAGGAAATTTGCGCCGATATGGCGAAAACTGCGCTCAAGGCTGTTAAGAACGCCGATCTTACTATAGACGATATAAAATCGGTTGGAATCGGAACTCCTGGTACGGCTAATTCTGAAACAGGAGTAATTGAGTATTCAAACAATTTAGGCTTTTTGGATTTTCATGTGGTAGAGCTTATGAAAACCTTTATTGACAAGCCCTGCTATGTTGAAAATGACGCTAATGCGGCGGCATACGGAGAATTTGTCGCAGGAGCCGCAAGGGGTGCTAACAATGCGGTGTGCATTACCCTTGGAACGGGAGTCGGCGGCGGAATTATAATTGACGGAAGGATTTATTCAGGCTCTAATTTCGCAGCGGCTGAAATAGGACACACGGTAGTAGATCCGAACGGACCGCAGTGCACCTGCGGCAGGCACGGCTGCTTTGAGGTTTTCTCATCGGCTACTGGTCTTGTGAGAATGACAAAGGAGGCTATGGCGGAGGACAAAGGCTCCGTTATGTGGCGCATGAACGAGGAGGACGGAAAGGTTTCTGCGAGAACTGCGTTTAACGCTATGCGTGAGGGCGACCGTGCGGGAAAAGAGGTAGTGGACAAGTATATAAGATACCTAGCCTGCGGAATTACCAACACGATAAACATTTTCCAGCCTGATATTCTCTGCATAGGCGGAGGGGTTTGCAACGAGGGAGATCCGCTTTTGTTGCCATTAAGAGAGCTTGTGGCAAAAGAGATTTATACGAAAAGCTCCGAAAAGAACACAGAGATTGTAATTGCGCAGCTTGGAAATGACGCGGGAATTATAGGCGCGGCATTTTTAGGGCTTAATAAAAAATGATTTGAAAAAAGCTTATGGCTTTGCTGGTTATGCGGCTATAAGGAAAAATTTAATTTTGCAAAAGAGGTAATTTAAAATGTCAGAATGTAAGGATTGCAGCTATTTTTGCGAGGGGGCGGACAAAGCTCCGCAGCGTTCGCTGTTTAATGCGCTTGGAATGACAAAGGAGGAAATGAACAGACCGCTTGTTGGAATCGTATCCTCGTACAATGAAATTGTACCTGGGCATATGAACATTGACAAGATTGTCGAAGCGGTAAAGATGGGAGTTGCGATGAACGGCGGTACGCCGATCGTTTTCCCAGCTATTGCGGTTTGCGATGGAATCGCTATGGGTCATGTGGGAATGAAATATTCGCTTGTTACCCGTGATCTGATTGCGGACAGCACCGAATGTATGGCTATGGCTCATCACTTTGATGCGCTTGTTATGATACCGAACTGTGACAAAAACGTTCCTGGACTGCTGATGGCGGCGGCAAGGGTGAACGTTCCTACAATATTTGTTTCGGGCGGACCTATGCTTGCAGGAAGAGTTCAGGGAAAGAAAACCTCGCTTTCAAGTATGTTTGAGGCGGTGGGCGCATATGCGGCAGGAAATCTTGACGATGACGGACTTGATGAGTTTGAAAACAAAGCCTGTCCTACCTGCGGAAGCTGCTCGGGAATGTACACGGCTAATTCGATGAACTGTCTTACAGAGGTTCTCGGAATGGGTCTAAGAGGAAACGGCACTATTCCCGCTGTTTATTCAGAACGCATAAAGCTTGCTAAGACTGCTGGTATGCAGGTGATGGAGCTTTACCGCAAAAACATTCGTCCTAGAGATATAATGACGCAGAAAGCGTTTGAAAATGCGCTGACTGCCGATATGGCGCTCGGCTGCTCGACAAACTCGATGCTTCATCTGCCGGCTATCGCTCACGAGTGCGGAATAGAAATAAATCTTGACATAGCGAATAAAATCTCCGCAAGGACTCCTAACCTATGCCACCTTGCTCCAGCAGGAAGCACCTACATGGAGGATTTAAACGAGGCGGGCGGAGTTTACGCAGTGCTTAAGGAGCTTGACAAGAAAGGGCTTATCAACACAGACATAATCACCTGCACGGGCAAGACGGTTAAGGAAAACATAGCGAGTGCGATAAACAAGAATCCTGAGATTATCAGACCGATTGACAATCCGTATTCTGAAACGGGCGGGATTGCTGTTCTGAGAGGAAACCTTGCGCCTGATAGCTGTGTTGTAAAGAGAAGTGCAGTCGCTCCCGAAATGCTCGTTCACGAAGGACCTGCAAAATGCTATGACAGCGAGGAGGAGGCAATTGATGCTATCAAGGGTGGAAAAATCCAGCCTGGCGACGTTGTAGTTATCAGATACGAAGGACCTAAGGGTGGTCCGGGAATGAGAGAAATGCTCAATCCCACCTCTGCGATTATGGGAATGGGGCTTGGCTCGTCGGTTGCGCTTATTACAGACGGACGCTTCAGCGGAGCAACGAGAGGAGCGGCTATCGGTCATGTATCTCCTGAAGCGGCGGTTGGCGGACCTGTTGCGTTGGTTGAGGACGGAGATATTATTTCAATAAATATTCCTGAAAACACCATCAGTCTGAAAATTTCAGACGAGGAGCTAGAAAAGAGAAAGGCGGCATGGGTTCCAAGAGAACCAAAGGTTACAACAGGCTATCTTGCAAGGTACGCTTCTTTGGTTACAAGCGGTGACAAGGGTGCAATTCTGACAAACGGCAAGTAAAGGCAAACACAGCGTAAAGCTGAAAAATATATATATTTATGAAAGGATATGTTTTAAAATGAAAGCGTTGAAAATTTTTGCGAGAATATTCTTTACGATGTTCTTTATTGTACTGATATTCGTTATTGTGTTGATTTTATCATACACACTGAGTTCTCCCGATACTACAATTGGTTCGGACAGCCGTAATCTGATTACAGGACCATGGACTGAAATTGTCAGCTCGGAGGACGAGGACAATGCTATGAAGTTCTATTTCTCACAGGACGGAACTTTCCAGATTGTTCAGGGTGATGATGAAATCGCAAGCGGATATTTCAAGATTGACAAGGACAGCAGCAAGATTAAGCTGCTTATGCTCCCATTTGTAAACAACTACACTGATGATTTTTCAAAGTATGTTAAGTACAAGGTTTTAGCGGAAATTTCCTTTAGCGAGCTGGAAGTAACGCTTGACGATGATGATGAAATTATCGAGGGTGAGGAGCCTACAGTAAGCTTCCTGATCCGCACGAACGATGGTACGGACGAGGCTAATGTTTACGAGTGTCAGATGAATGAGGTTACAGTTGACCTTTATGGTTCTGAATATGACCTCACCAATAGTGCGTCATGATAGATTTAATTTTAAAAAATGTCCATGCGATAGATCCAATTACAAAGCTTGACGACATCGTGGACATAGGTATTTCAGACGGCAAAATTGAGAAAATCGGAAGTATTGTCGACTCTGAAAACATAGAAGTTATCGACTGTTCGGGGCTGTGCGCAGTCCCCGGACTGTTTGATATGCACGTTCATTTTCGCGACCCTGGGCTTACCTACAAGGAGGATATTTTCACTGGAGCGGCTGCCGCAAAAGCCGGCGGAGTTACAGGCGTTTTGCTTATGCCTAACACCAGACCTGCCTGCGACAACGTGGAAACGGTAAAGTACATTCTTGAAAAGGGCGCAAAGACGGGAATAAATGTTTACACCACCGCCTGCATTACAAAGGGCATGGCGAGCGTTGATCTTTGCGACTATGACGCTTTGAAGGAAGTGGGAGTTTTTGCAATTACCGACGATGGGCGACCTGTGGAAAATGCAGAGCTTATGCGGCTTGCGCTTGAAAAAAGCGTGACAAACGGCATGACGGTGCTTTCTCACTGCGAGGATTTAAACATTATAAACGGCGGAATAATAAACAAGGGCAAGGTTTCTAAAGCCTTACACGTCAAGGGGATGGATCGTGCGAGCGAGGACTACATCACCGCTCGTGAGATTGCTCTTGCGGCTTCATGCGGAGCGCACATTCACATCTGCCATGTTTCTACATACGGATCGGTTAATATAATCCGTGAGGCTAAGCGTGACGGAGTGAACGTCACCTGCGAAACTGCGCCGCACTATTTCAGCTATACAGAGGACAAGCTTTTAAGCCGTGACGCAGACTACAGAATGTCGCCGCCGCTCAGAACCGAGCGTGACAGAGAGGCGATAGAGCAGGCTTTGCTTGACGGAACTATTGACTGCATAATTACCGACCATGCGCCGCATACGGCAGAGGAAAAGGTTGATTTTGAAAAAGCTCCGAACGGAGTTGTCGGACTTGAAACTTCATTTGCGGCTGCGCTGACTATGCTTTATCACAAGGGCAAATGCACAATTGAGGATATAGTGAAGCTTATGAGCGTTAATCCGAGAAAAATTTTAGGGCTTAAAGAGGTTAAGATTGCTCAGGGTGAAGGGTGTGAGCTTTGCATTTTTGACCCGAACCTTGAGTGGATGGTTGAGCCACAAAAGCTTCATTCAAAGTCGCACAATTCTGTGTTTAAAGGCGAAAGGCTTAAGGGTAAGGTTAAATATACTATCTGCAACGGCAAGATTGTTTATGCTTCGGAGGAATGAAAATGGGATTTGACAGACTTATCGAGGGCATAGTGAGGATGCAAAATCCGACGGTTGTCGGACTTGATCCCAGATTAGAATATGTTCCCGAATATATTGTTGAGAAAAAGATATACAAGCACGGCAAGACGCTCAAGGCGGCGTCAAAGGCGATACTGGAATTTAACAAGGGCATAATTGACGAAATTCACGACATCTGTCCAGCAGTAAAGCCGCAGGCGGCTTATTATGAAATGTATGGAGTAGAAGGAATGAAAGCTTTCTACAAGACGGTTCGTTATGCTCAAAAAAAGGGAATGTTCGTAATTACAGACGGCAAGCGCAACGATATAGGCGCAACGATGACGGCTTATGCGGCGGCGCATTTAGGCTATACGGACGTATGCGGAGAGGAAATCGCTGCTTTTGGTTCGGACGCTTTGACTGTCAACGGATATTTAGGCACTGACGGAATTTCTCCGCTTATCGAGCAGTGCAGGGCAAACGACAAGGGTATTTTTGTGCTTGTCAAAACCTCCAACAAATCAAGCGGCGAGCTTCAGGATCTGACGCTTGAATCAGGCAAGACGGTTTATGCCGCTATGGGAGATATGTGCGAAAGTTGGGGTGAGCAGCTTCAGGGCAAGTACGGCTATAGCGGAGTAGGCGCAGTTGTTGGAGCGACCTATCCTGAACAGCTTGCGCAAATGAGAGAGGCTCTGCCGCACACATTCTTTTTAGTTCCAGGCTACGGCGCACAGGGCGGCGGCGCAGAGGGAGTTTCAAAGGCGTTTGATAAAAACGGTCTTGGAGCGATTGTAAATTCCTCAAGAGCTGTAATGTGCGCTTACAAGAAAGAGGAATGTGACGAGCGTGACTATGCCAAAGCGGCAAGGCGGGAGGTTATAAGAATGAAAGAGGATATAATTTCTTACCTGCCGAAAATAGCGATTGAGTAAATGCGGGGCGCACATGAGTTCTTGACACAATACTAAACATTCTGCACATTGCAAGGCTTTGAAGGTACTCAGATAAGTGAGAAAATTGTGCAAGATGTTTAGCGGTGAGCCACAGACGGTCGTATTGGAATTTGACAGCACACTAACAGGCGTAATCTATGATCGATTTGGAGAAGGCGTGAACATGATGCCGTCCAGCGAGGACAAGATATTGGCAACTGTCAGGGTGCAGCTTTCAGCAATAAGGTGTATTTTTGTATTTACTCACATCACAGGCGTTGGAGGTGGACTGATGTCACAGAAGAACTGGCAGAAAATCAGACTGGTAAGGCTTTTAGAGCTGCTGCGTCAGGAATTGGATGAACAGCATCCGCTTACCACGAACCAGATTTGCGACTATATGTTGGACATCGACATCCTGTGCGACCGCAGGGTTGTGAGCCACGATGTGGGTCTACTGAACGAAATGGAATTTGAGATTCTGGAGACGTGGTAGGAAAAAGCAAAGCATATTATATAGAGGACAGAAGCTTCTCCGTTCCCGAATTAAAAATATTGATTGACGCCGTGCAGGCTGCTAGCTTTGCTACAGATAAAAAGACTGATGAACTGATAGATAAGCTGGCTCATCTCGGAGGCACACATAGAGCGGAAATCCTAAAGAGCAATCTGGTGTGTTTCAATACGAGAAAGCACAGCAACGAGTATATTTATTATAATGTGGATGCTCTGGAGACCGCTATCCAGCGTCAGAAGAAAGTCATCTTCCGTTACTTTGATATAGATATCGACAGGGAAAAGGTCTATCGCAGAGACGGACATCACTATGTAGTTGAGCCGGTGGCTCTGGTCTATAACGAAGATAATTATTACGCTGTCGTCTACAGCTCCAGGCATGACAATACGGCAAACTATCGTATCGACCGCATGGACTCTGTGGAAGTCATAGACGAGGATATCTGTGAAAAGGCAGTGGAGTTTCGCAGCCAGGTTGCCGAGTATACAGGTTAGGCGATTAAGATGTACGGCGGCGAATCTAAGACTGTCGCGCTGGAATTTGAGAAGAACCTGACTGGCGCAGTCTATGACCGTTTCGGAGAAAGCGTAAACATGATGACCTCGGTCGAGGATAGAAATATAGCGACCGTCAAGGTACAGCTTTCACCGACCTTCTGTGGCTGGCTGTTCCAGTTTGGAAAACAGATGCGGGTGATTTCGCCTGATGAGGTCGTGAAGGAATATAGGGCACGGTTAGAGGAAGTGCTGGAATAACCATTATTATATAAAAACAGTGGAGGTAAACTTACATGGCAGAGAAAAGCAGTGCCAACATTGGCTTTGAAAAACAGATATGGGATGCGGCTTGCGTCCTGTGGGGGCATATCCCGGCGGCAGAATACAGAAAAGTAATATCGGTCTTATCTTCCTGCGTTACATATCGGGTGCTTTTGAGAAAAGATATGATGAGCTTGTAGCCGAGGGGGATGGCTTTGAAGATGATCCCGATGCATATCTGGAGGAGAATATTTTCTTTGTCCCAGAGAAAGCGCGCTGGAGCAAGATTGCCTCTGCTGCACACACTCCCGAAATCGGCACTGTCATTGATGATGCTATGAGAGCCATCGAAGATGACAATAAAAAATTGAAAAACGTGCTGCCGAAGAACTATGCCAGTCCAGATTTGGACAAGCGGGTCTTGGGCGATGTCGTTGATCTCTTTACAAATATGGATATGGGAAGCACCGAAGAAAGCAAGGACCTGCTCGGCAGAACCTACGAATACTGCATTGCTCAATTTGCCGCATATGAAGGTGTTAAGGGCGGCGAGTTCTATACGCCCGCAAGCATTGTAAAAACTATCGTGGCGATACTGAAACCATTTGCTAACTGCCGTGTATACGAAATCCCACTCAACTTTTAATACAATTTGGCGATAGCTTATGTGCCTGACTTCAGGTGGGGACAAAACCTCCGAGGGTGGGGACAAATCGGCGATAGCCGGTTATTTTTTTGCACAGAAAAACAGCCTGCTGCACTTTATCGGTGTCAGTAGGCTGTCAGTGTTTCAGGCTTTGATTTCTGTTCCATCTTTGAATGTGAATCGGATGTCGTCCTTGCTGTAAACGGTAGCGTAGTCAACCAGAGTGTACCAGGCTTCTTCGTCGAATTTTGTCAGAAGCTGTTGTCTGGTGCGGAGTGCCTTTTGGAAGTCGGTGAGCGCCGCTCGTGTGAGTTCCTTTTTCTCAACCTCCGCCGTGACCGCATCCAGTTTTTCTTTTGTATTATTGTAATGTTCGGACAAGGCATCATAGCGTTTCTGGTATTCTGTCTGGTCGAGAGCAGTCAGGGCATTTTCCTTTATGGCTTGCTGCACCAGCTCTGCGACAAGCCCCAGCTCCTCGGTGAGCTGTTCCTGCTCGGCGGCAAGTTCAGTGGTGTCATACAGCCTGTTTTTGACAAGCTCGATGTCCGCAGTAATGGAATCTTTCTTCTCCAGCAGCTGGTTGGCGGCGGATATGAATTTCTCCATAATCTCCTCATCGGTCAGGTGGGGAGTTTTACATTTGGCATCGCCCTCGAACTTGTGATTGCACTGCCAAATGATTTTACGGTACTTATCATTGGAATGCCAGACCTTTGAACCGTACCAGCTTCCGCACTCACCGCATTTGATTTTGCCGGAGAAGATATGGATGCCGCTGTGCCGGTTCCTACCGGGAGTGCGTCTGGCAAGCTCCCTCTGCACCATTTCAAAGGTGTCTGGGTCGATGATTGCTTCGTTGTTGTTCTCCACATAATATTGTGGAATCTCGCCCTCGTTGACCTTGGTTTTCTTCGTCAGGAAGTCTGTCGTAAAGGTTTTCTGGAGCAGCGCATCGCCTTTGTATTTTTCATTTGAAAGAATGCTCTTTACAGTCGATGCGCTCCATTTGTCCTTTCCAGCGGGGGATTTTATCCCTTCGTGCGTGAGCTGAGTAGCAATGCCGCAGGGTGTTTTTCCTGCGAGGAAGAGCTGGTAGATTTCTCTGACGACAGCGGCTTGTTCCTTATTGACTACAAGGTTCCCATCGGGTCCTCTGTCATAGCCGAGGAACCGTTTGAACGGAACCGTAACCTTCTCATCAGAGAAGCGTTTCCGCTGTCCCCATGTGCAGTTCTCTGAAATGGAGCGGGATTCTTCCTGTGCCAGCGAGGACATGATGGTAATCAGCAGCTCGCCCTTGCCGTCAAAAGTCCAGATGTTTTCTTTTTCGAAGTAGCACTCTGTGCCGTTTTCCTTCAGCTGCCGGATTGTCGAGAGGCTGTCCACTGTGTTCCTTGCAAATCGGCTGACCGACTTCGTGACAATCAAGTCGATTTTTCCGTCCAGCGCATCGGCAATCATCTGCTTGAAGCCCTCTCTGTGACGGGTGGATGTACCCGTAATGCCTTCATCTGTGTAGACTTTTACGAATTCCCAGTCCTCCCGCACCTTGATGTAATTCGTGTAATAATCAATCTGCGCCTCGTAGCTGGTAAACTGGTCATCGTGGTCAGTTGATACGCGGGCATAGCCTGCGACCTTCCGTTTTTTCTGCTCAGCGATTGGAGCAGAAGTAAAAGGTGTCCGTGTGGCTGGTATAGTTTTTACTTTTTTGTTGACGCCCAATATTTCTCACTCCTTATCTGCTTCATTCTTTCACTCATTGCCTGCCTGCGTTCAGGTGTGAAGCTGTCCCTAATTGCCTGGGTTTGCTTTTCTCTGCGTTCTTCTGTCCAGGGTGGCATGACCTTTTTCGGCTTTATCCACTCTCTGTGAACTGAACTGCCGTCCGTGAAGTGGAAAACAAGTTCTGTGGCGGAGAGGACTGAGATGTGGTAGATGCGCTCCAGAAAAATGGAATCATCGAATTCAGGAATTCCAAGAACCTCGGCAATCATCTGCATCAGCAGGTCTTCACGCAATCCGACCGTGCCGCAGGTTTTCGCCGGAGCGGAACAGCGCCAGTGTGCCACAGTTGAGCCGTCCGTGTGGTGCTGAGTCTGCTTTCGGAAGTTGCAGCCGCACTGTTCGCATTTGATTTTGGCGGTCAAACAAGATGAGCCTTTTGGATTCGTGTCGGATTTTCTTCTCTGCTTGGATACTCTTGCACGATATTCAGGTGTCCAGCAGTCTTGATGACCTGTATTCGGACAATCCTTTGTAATCACACGCCCATCTGTCATGTGAAATTCCAGTGTGTACCGCTTCGGCAGATCAATGTGGTCTACTTCCTTCAGAAAAACGTCCTCGTCAAAAGTATCAATGCCGAGAACCTCTGCACACGTCAGCACGAGGTTTTTGTGGTTGATTGTGCCTCCGACTGGACAGCCGTCTCCCTGCTTCTTTTTCTTCTTGCTCCCACAGTTCCAGAATTCCTGATAGTGGCCGTTTTTCGTGCGGCGGCTGTGCATATAGCTCTGACCGAAATATGGGCATTTAATTTTGCCTGTAAAGCAGCAGGTGTTCAGGCTCTTGTTTGCTAATGCTCCAAGCTCCTTACGCCTTGCCATTTCATCCTGCACATACTGGAATGTCTCCATATCGATAATCGGCTCGTGCGTGTTTTCAACAAAATATTGTGGCAGCTCGCCGCGATTCTTTTTCCGCTTCTTTTCAATGGGGTCGGAGATGTATTCCTTCTACAGGAGCAGGTTGCCTGTGTAAGTCACATTGTTTAGAATGGTTTTCAGATTAGAATCCCGCATTACACAGCCATTGATACTCCGAATGCCCTCGGCTTCAAATTCCCGTTCTGTCTCCAGTCTGGATTTTCCATCCAAGAAATTCTGAAAGACGCGCTTCACGATTTCCGCTTCTTCAGGAACAATGACAAGCTGATCACCCTTCCAGCGATAGCCAAGCACTCTGGGGTGTCCGTTGGGGATGCCTTCCTGCATCCGTTTGCGAACTCCCCATTTTACATTGTTGCTGATGCTGATGGATTCCTCCTGCGCAAAGGATGCGAGGAGCGTCAGCATTAGCTCGCCGTCGCCGCTGAGCGAGTTGATTTTCTCTTTTTCAAATCGAACCTCAATGCCAAGCTCCTTTAGGTGGCGCACTACATTCAGCAGGTCAACCGTGTTTCTGGCAAATCGTGAGATGGACTTGGCGAGGATGATATCGATTTTTCCGGCTTCGCAGTCGGCAAGCATACGCTAGAATTCAGGTCTGTTCACGGATGTGCCGGATATGGCTTCGTCCGCGTAGACGCCTGCGTATTCCCATTTTGGATTGCTCTGGATCAGCTCACTGTAGTAGCTGACCTGTGCAGAAAGCGAGTGGTGCAGTCGCTCCGTTTCCATTGAAACTCGTGCATAGGCGGCGACCTTTTTTCGCTTCGGTATAACAGGAACAGACGGCTCTAATTTCGTTACCTTCTTCAATAAAATCACTTCCTTCCACTACTATATATCACTCTAAAAGCCACTTAAGTCAAGCGATTGTCGCAGAATAATGTGCCCAATAATGGTCGGTATTTTTCGAGCAAAATTGTATCAATTTGCCTATATTCCTCCTGCGTGATTTTGCCGTTTTCGAGCATCTGTTTGAAGCACAACATAGATGCCTGATAGTCCTTTTCCGCTTCAAATTGCTCCTCATTCATCTGAAACACCACCTTTGAAGCGGCTGCGGATATAGCAGTCGTGAGAGCAGTATTTCCGTCCGGCGTTGCCGTAGGATTGGAACTGCTGACCGCATCCGGCGCAGACGATAGTGTAATAGGCTTTTCGTGTTCCGCTGTCAGGATGTGCTTTCCACCAGGCTCTGCGGCACTTCGTGGAGCAGAACTGCGGCTGTTTTCTGCCCTGGACAATAGGAATATCCGCACCACAGAATTTGCAGTGCAGAGTATTGGAGGCAGCAGTGGAAGCGGCAGATACTGGATGCCGCTGACAGTGCTTTTTAATAGTATCTCTGGATATTCCAAGCGCATCTGCAATCTCCGCATAGCTGTGACCGTTGATGCGCATATCATTAATTTTGCTTTTTTGCTCGTCAGTCATGGATTTTCTCCTTGTGAATCGTGGTAGGCAGTATTCCGCCTTCACTCTCCACTGGAGAAAAACAGCCGTTTTGAGCGGACAAAAAAATAACGCCCATCAGAGAAACTTCAAATTTCTCCGATGGGCGTAACCCTTTAGTTATTCACTGACCGAGTGTAGTGGTATACTAAATTTGTAACGCATTGTTCGAATAATATGATAAAATATATTCAACAAATGAGGACATAAAATTATGTCAGTTCGTTACAATGTAGACTTTAAGAAGGAAGTAGTAAAAACTTACATGGCGGGAGATAAATCTCTTGCTGAAATGGCTGCAGATTTTAATGTTGCAAAAAGCACAATCAGAGCCTGGGCTATAAAATATAGCGAGGAATGCCAATACACAAATACCACACAATCTAATGAAAAAACAGCAATGGAGATAAGAAAGCTAAACAAACGGATTAAAGAGCAGGAGAAAGAAATAGCTTTTCTAAAAAAAGCAGCGGCATTCTTTGCGAAGGAAATCGATTAGTGGTATATCGTTTCATCGATGATAATAAATTTGAATTTGGTTTAAGGTGGCTATGCAGGCATTTTGAAATTAGCCCTAATGGTTATTATAATTACCTCAAAGACAGAAAGTATGACTATTTCAAGCAACGGGAAGCTATTTACGATAGAATCAAGTATATATTTTACAACAGCAACAAAACTATTGGCTATAGGGTTATGCAAACACTTTTATCACGCTATGGTATCAATCTAAGCAAGACAACTATTCATAAATATATGAATAAAGATTTGAATCTATCTGCTATTATAATGCGCAGTCAGCCAGGTTATAAACCTGGTAATAAGCATAAGATATTTGACAACCTTCTTAAGCAGGATTTTGATGTTGATAGAAAGAACAAAGTATGGTGTACTGATTTCACTTACATGAGAAATCCAGACACAGGGAAATTCAGATATAACTGCACCATAATTGATTTATTTGATCGCTCAGTTGTAGCATCAAAAAATGGTGATTTTATAGATCATCAACTTGCTATAGATACTCTCGAGATTGCTCTGAAGAATGAAAAGAATCTAAGAAATATCATTCTACACAGTGATCAAGGTTCGGCTTATACATCCTTTGAATTTACAAGTTTTTGTAAAAAAAGAGGAATAGTACAAAGCATGAGCAGAGCTGGTTGCCCTTATGACAATGCACCGATGGAAAGATTTTATAACACATTTAAAAGTTGCTTCTACTACAGATATACTTTTTATAGCGAAGAGATGTTAGATGATATGACCAAGCAATATATCAATTGGTACAACTACGTAAGACCACATTCATATAATAATTATTTGACTCCGATAGAGGCTCGTAATAGATAGATATTTATCGAACGAAGTGTTACAAAAAAGCTTGACCAGTACAATGCTTATGGCGAGGTTTTACTTGAACGATAATTTTTTTTGAAAGGAGAATGCAGGGATTCCTGTTGAGTACTAATGAAAAAAATAATAGCGGTGATTTTAAGCTTGCTACTTACTGGATGTGCTTTTGTAAAGGAAGCAGAAACTGAGACTAAGGAAGACGAAAGTCTGGCAACTACAAAAAACATTGAGGAAGAGTGGGAGAAACAAAAGGAATACAATATTGAAAGTATTGAGGACGAAGAAAAGAAAAACTATATTTTGAAATCAGATCAAGAGTTGGAACTGCTGTGGGAAGAAAGCTTTGATGAAGGTGATGTTCCAAAAGCAACATATTCTATACCTAAAGAATATCAATTGACATTTTCAAACTATATAAAAACAGACAGGGCTGTGAAAATAGGCGATGACATAAGCTTATACAACAATGAACCAAAATACAAGGGCTATATATGGACAAGGCTAAGCGATACTATCTGTAGGGCAAATTACAGTTTGACGGAGTCAGATCTCATGATGACAATCAAGGTAGGATCAAATAATAATTTCAATAAGATAATATCCGTCTACTATTCTGAAATCACAGATGATATGGAGCTTTTTTCGTTAGATAATCCTGTGACTAATGTTAATACATATGATACAGTTTCAGAAAAAATCGGAGAGCCATATGCCATAAGAAAAAGTGAAGATGGTTTGTTTGGAATATGGTATAATGCCTCTGGAAGAAAATATACAATTGAATTTGATGAGGATGAAAATATAGCTTCTTTGCTCTGCGAATGATGGCTGTGTCATATGACACAATTTTCTAGCGATTTGTTTAAAACACAAACAATGTGTCAAAAAATACAGCTTGACACGGTTGAATTTTTATACAGAGCCACTCCTAAAAAATGTGTCATAAGACACAAAGCTTCAAGTTCTATTAAAACATAAGCGGTGTGTCAAAAGACACAGTTTGACACGGCTAAGAATATATACAGAGCCGCTTCTAAAAAAGAGTGTCAAATGACACAAGATTTTGACTTATAGTTCTAAACAATGGTAGTATGTCAAAAGACATAAAGTCCTAGTTGCTATTTTTTAACAAGTATTGTGTCAAAAGACACACCGACAAGCAAAAATAGATTCTTTGCAATATGGTATAATATTAAGAGAAAAACATACAAGCCTATCAGCTCATATTTTAGCTGTATCATAAGATACAAAAAAGGAGGACAAAAAAACGCATGAAGATTAAATCGATTGCATCTGTTGTTTCTGTGTTAATGTTGCTTTCCAGTTTATCAGGATGCGCACTTGTGAAAAAGGTAGAAAATGATGAAGATGAACCTGTCACTTCTGTTAGTGAAAGTGTGTCAAAAGACACAACTCAATTGACAGATAAAGATTTACAAAGTGAAAGCAACAATACTGCTAACATTGAAAGTGATGAATCCAAAAGCGATGAATTTACATATCTTTATGGAGTAAAATTTATATACGTTGATTATTATCAGATTAAGTATGCCCCGAAAATACTATTCTATACATTAAGCCCTCAACGGATTCAGAAACTGTTATCAATAGTACAGATACTGAAACAGAAGTTGAAGCGGTTTCTGAAGACGGCACATGGAGTTATGTATCAATAGACGGAGAGAAATATTTTGTAAAGTCTACACAATTGATAAATGAGCTTACCATCACAACTGTGGCTGTGTCAAAAGACACAACCGCAGAAAAAACTACTGTGAGCACTGCAAAGAAAACTAATAGTGACGAAAGTACAACAACTACAAAAAAATCTACAGCAGCAGCTGCGACAACTGTCACTGTAACAACTACAACCAAAAGTCAAGCAGGGGAGGGAAGCGGCAGTGTGTCAAATGACACAAATCAAGTTAGTCTTTCAGGTTTGTCGGTTGCATATTATGGCGGCAATAAAGTTGAAGGAGACTACTTGTCTGTAGATGAATTTGTTATTGTCGCAGAATATTCTGATGGGTCGGAAGCTACGATAAATGGATGGACTTCAAATGCTTTTTCTAAAAAGCTTTCAGCAGGGGATAACGTGATTGATATAAGCTACTTGAGCTGCTATTGTACTATTACTGTGTTTGCATATGAAAAGGGCGGAATAGATTATCCTTCAAATCCGAGCAGCACTTCTGTAAATTTTGGAGTTGTCTTTGCAGACGTTAATAAAAAATTGACGGTGGTACAGGATAACGTTGCCGCATCCTCTGGACCAGATAAAGTTGCAAATTCAACCGGATATGTGTCATTGGCAACATATAACGTTGGAGATGTTGTAAAATGTACAGGAATAGGTAAGAACGGATATTGCAGAATAGAACTAGAAAGTGGGAAAATAGGGTATATATAATGAATATTTGAAAGAATCATAATTAATTTTGTGTGCTATAATAGAGATATAAACAAAAAAGTACAGAGTGCCGCAAGTCAGCCTCTGTGCTTTTTATTTTTCAAACAGGAGGTGAAAAAGTTGAAAGAGATCCGAATGATCTCAAAGGATTTGCTCTCATATCAGGTAGTATTTAAAAAATACCTGTCGGCAAATGAGAGTGAAAGCAAAGCTATGAAAAAATTCATAGCGACAAGCAGAGAGGTCTTTGCTGATGTGACGACAGATATAGTCGCATTAGATGGGAAATATTACGAGCTTGCTGGTAATAAGCCTGTCAAACGACCTCGAAATCTCACAGAAGATTTGTCGTGCATTATCCTGTATAGTGCGGATGGAAAGGCGGATTTTCTGCTTATGGATTCTTCCTTGCTGCGGTGTACCGCACAAATGGCTGAAGAAATGTATCCTGTGAGATACGTTTCCGTCTTAAAAGCTCAACAAGACGGGTTAATTCTTGTAAGCTTAGGCGGCGGCAGCAAAGATACCAACAAGATGGCAAGCTTGCTTTGCCGTAAGCGAGTAAGCGGAAACTGGGCGTTGATGAGAGAGGGCTTTAACAGTCTTTCCCGAATAGACGTTCAGTCATTCTGTGAGAGAAAAAAATAAGAAAACAGGCGCTGTGCAAAAGTGCGGCGCCTGTTTTTTTGTTATTCGTCATTCTTTTCTTTTCGCCGTCTGATTAAACGCCGCAGTAACATAACTAAAGCTGCCGCAATAATGACGACTGCAATAAATGCCACAGCGTACATTGAAGAATTTGTATAGCTTGATATGTTGTTAATAGCAGTGCTTTCAGCCTCATCGGTATATTTGATGCTCCATGTAGCTCCTGCGCCGTTAGATGATGTAACTCCGTCAGTATCAGCTATTGATGTCGAAGATGGAAAAACGGCTGTGAAGTCCGCAATAAGATTAGACTGGTCAAACACACTGTTAAAGATCTCTGCGTTTTGTTCATCTTCTAAATCTACGTCAGGATCTAAAACGTACCGAAGCTCTCCCGTCATAGAATATTGAGTTTTAAACTTAGACGAGTATTTTGTCACTTCAATGGTTAGACCGATTACTTCTTTATCATATAGCTCTTTAATCTCAGCGTTAAGCTCTTCTATTGATGAGTACGTCTTTTTTGCGCTGAATCCTATTTCAACTGAATCATTAACAGGTTCTGTTTCAAAGCCGTATTCTTGAAAAATAGCCGCTGCTTCTTGAAAAAGTGCGTCAATGTCGTCGATAGACGTGCCAGAAGTAGTTATCTTTTGTCTGTTAAGCTTGTCAGAATCAATGCCATATGAGCTTAACAGAGAGTATGTGTCCTTGTCTACAGTAACGCTTACAGAAAAATCAGAAGTGTCGTCGTTGTTTACAGTCAGAAAATATGACTGTGAACCGCATCCGCAAAACAGCGACGCTGCAATAACGAGTAAAAGTATACAAATATATTTTTTCATAAAAAAATGCTCCTTTGTTTTCAGACGTTAGGATATATAAGGATAGCGCAGACAAAGACTATTGCTATCATTATAGCTATATATACCCAGCCAATGACAGGCAGCTGTTTCCACGGCATATGCGGGATTTCTTTAAGCTTTTCCGATATGTCGCTTATAGCTTTAGATGTTGAGTTTCCTGCTTTCACAGCGTCTTTTGTCAATGTTGCAAATTTAGTTTTAGTCTTTGTTATCTTTGACTTTGTTTTTTTAAACATCTTTATTACCTCACAAAAAAAGAATGGTACAATATATTATACCACTCTTTTTTTGTTTTGCAAAATCTACAGCTTTCTGATTCACTTTGCTTTTTTTCAATAGCATATATTCAGAAAAATCGCTTGCGCCGAACGCTAAAAACAAAAACCTCATTTGAAATTTGACTTGTTTTGCTGATTGCTGTATAATATAACTGTAGAAAAACATACACATACTATATAAAAAGGAGATATTTTTTTTGAAAAAGAAAACAATTATAGCAGCTATATGCTGTGTTGCACTGCTTGCAATTCCTGTGGTCGGATCTTTATATCAAGCTGACATAACGAATGACAACGTTGATTCAACAGTTGAAGTAGAATCAAACAAAGATGATGTTTCATCGCGAAATGAGAGCATATCAGACAGCAGTGATGAAAAGGAATATGTTCAATATGCCGAAGAGGGTGCAGCGGATGATGAGAGCAGTGAAGAAGAATCAGATATTACGGAAGCTCTTGAAGTAAATATAGAGCTAAGCGCTAAAGAAACGTCAGATGGAATATATGTAAGCTTTAGCTCTGAAATAGCGGCAGACTACTATCTTGTAGAGGTGTCAAAAGACAAGGAGTTTAACGACACACAGCAAACAACTACATCATCAAATGAAGTGACTTTTGAAGATCTTGATCAAGGGTATAACTACTACATAAGAGCAACATCATATATTGAGGATGAAAAAGCGGGTATATCAGATACAGTTAGGCAAGCTATATACACAGTATACAATGTGTCATTTGACACAACAGCATACAGCACAGAAGACTACACGGAATCAGATATTAACATTGTCAGCGATTATTACTGCGGTTACTATGACGATGATTATCCGGAGTACATAACCGTACTGTGCAACAAAGACCGGTATGCGATAAGCATAGACGATACTACAAAAGAAGATGGAAATATCACAATACTTCCTACAGGCGCTATGTCACAGTATGGCGAAGGTGTAGAAAGAAGTACAGCTTGTTCTGCCGCTTGTATGGCTATGCTGTTAAGATACGAGTATGGTCTTGACATCACTAAAGAGCAGGTATACTATGACGCATATGAAATTGGACTAATTGATCAAATCACTGTAGGAATGTTAAATGAAAACATTGCTGTCTTACTTGATTCAGAGCTTGAAAAATACAATCTTTCAGGCAAAGCGGCAATAGAAGAAATGTCTGATGCTGAGTCATACGATCTTGTCAAAGAATATGTTGATAACAAGCTTGCAAATGGGCATAGGCTTATAGTACCTGTCTTAGCAAAACAAACTACCAGAGACAATGCGTACATTACGGAATATGTTATGCAGTCAGAAATCCGACACAGTGTATTAGTTGTAGGAAGCTGTGACGACTACTATTATGTTGCGGATCCTTATTACAAAGAAAACCCTTCTCAATCCGACTACTATTTCGGCTTAAGAAAGGTAAGCTGTGAAACCTTGATAAATTCATTTGAAAATTGCTACATTTGCGATAACTACCGTAAACGATATATCAATTGTGTTTCTTGATGCGAGCGCTACCAAGTCTCATGTGACTTTAGTCATGTGAGGCTTGGTTTTTTGTATTGACAAAAGCAAAAAAAGAGAGTATAATTAGAGTACAACAGCAGTTCAAACTGCCAAGCTGGAGAAAGGAACTTTCAAAGGGGAATGAATATGACAGATGACGGATATGTGAACAGTATGGCAAGTGATAAGCATATGCCATCCGAAATGCTTAGACCTGATATTTATGATGAACTATATTTTCAAATAAAAAGTCATTTAAGATTGTTTCAAATTTTCGGGGTGTGGATTTTCGGACTTAGCCTTTTAGGAGCGATAAGCTTTGTTATAAATTTTTTTACGGATGAAAGTTGGAATGAGGGTAATCTTGCTTCTACTCCCATTAAGATTATACTATTTCTTATTATATGCAGCTTCTTTTGCTTGATTCTTAGGCTTACATATTGGATATTTTCTTTTCCGAGAAGAAAAGCTAAGGCAATAAAGAACGGAGATTTTACATGGAAAATAGGACATGTGACACAGGTTAGCAATTCATACAGAGAAAGCGGTACAGACCCTTCGGGGTACAGAAAGCACAGGGTGATTTATGTGGATGACGAGAGAGTTGAAATGCTGCACTCGTCATCGGATGTAATAATCGGAGATAAAATGTATGTATTCTATGTAGAAAAGAAGAATTTGATAAAATATGCTATGTCTGATAAATTATGATGAACAAAGTTATCTAAGATGTAGGGTGTTCCGGCGCTCCTGCGGCTAAAGCTGTGGGAGCGCCATTTCTAATTTTCTGTAGTATTTCTTTTTCCACTATAAGGATTTTTTGTGTGCTATAATACATCAGGGGAAAGGAGAAGATTTTTAATGTCGTTATCTCAAAACTTGTACAATGCGCTTTTACAAGAGCTTGTCAATACAAATAATCCTGATTATATACTTGATTATATCTCTGACGCTGCTGTGAAAAAAGACGGAAAGACGACTGGCGACAGCTTTCAGGTCAGCTTAATAAGAAATTATTCCAGCTTTCGTCAGTTATATGAAATTACTGCATCTGAAAAATTCAAGAGCTTAGAATGTCATTTGATAAAGATGAAGGATAAAGACGAGTTTCGTATCAAGGTGAACAAGCAAAAGGAGTATGTTTATATTTCTTTGTATTATGGCAAGTGGGAGATTGATAAATATGGAAACGTGTTTTTATCGGAACAGAAAAAATGGAAAAACAAAAACATAATGATAATTGATGACGGACGTTTTTTGAAGAAATATAAAGAAAGGTACATCCCAGCCTCATTAGAGTGTATTGCATCGTTGCCGGAAACGATTGCATGGGTTATATGCAAAGAGTATTTTCCAACGTTATTTTGGAAAGACGTTGCTGCTGATAAGTTTTTGTCCTCTGATAAGCTGCAAGATGTAAGAAATTATCATTCTAAGCAAGATTATTTAGAACATATATTTCGAGTTTCTTTGCCTAAAGGAATAAACAGACTTAACTTGAATCAGGGATATATGGCTTGCTGTGCAATTGATTTTGTGTGCGATGAACAAAAAAATCTGCTGTTTGATAAAAGTATGTGGAAAGATATACAGACGATTCTTGAGTATAGCGAAAACTCGCAAATCAGATATATGAAAAGAGAAAAAAAGGAATATGCCGCAATATATATCTCGGCGCTTCTCTGCGCAAGAACGCATATAACTAAGTTAGAATCCGACATCTTTTATGTTGTCTGGGATTATGTAAAAATAGCGTTAACTAACAAAGAACCTGTAAATCTTTTAATGGGTAAAAAGCAGATACAAAGACTGCATGATAAGTATGTTGATGAAATAATGCGGGCAGAGATAAAGGACAAAGAAATAATTATCCCTGATACTCCGCTCAAATATCTCAGGCTCCCTGATGAGTTTGTCATGATAACCACGGCTTTAGACCTGTATATGGAAGGAAAACGTAATAATAACTGCGTGTTTACGTATTGTGAAAACATTAACAAGGGAAAATGTGTAATTTATGCTGCTGATATAGACGACGAACATCTCACCATTGAAATTTGCAGGAGAGGACAAAAGATATATGTCAATCAGTGTTTGACAAAGTATAACCAAAGCTGCAAGGAGAAAACGCTTGGCTTTGTTAATGAAACAGTGGATTCGGCAAGTAAAGACGCTGTAAAGGAATACAAAAAAGCTAAGAAAACAACCGCTCGAAAAAACAGCTGTCTAATCAGCGCGGAAAAGTAGCGAGGGAACATGGCAAGGTTTATTTTAGAAGAAGATAAAGAGGAAGCGTACGTTGGCAGTAAGCCAAAAGAAGCTTCTATAGCGTCTGCTAAAACAGCTCGTAATATATTCGGGATAATTGTTATGATTGTGCTGATAGCTGCGTTCATAGCATATTTTGTCAGTGTGTATAAAGAGACGATGGAAGAAAATCAACTGACAAAAACAGAGATTGAAATGCCGAATGTTGCAGGCTTCGATGTAGATTCGGCAAGAGAGTACCTAGAAAGCTTAGGCTTTATAGTTACCGTTGAATATGAGGAAGCCGCATATACTACAAAAGATGTTGTTATTAAGAGCGAACCGTCAAAAGGGGAGATAGCCTCTGAAAATGATGTGGCGACTTTGTTTGTGTCTTCAAGCGGTTCTTTTTCACATGATACAGTCAAGCTTGTTAATACCGATTTTTTCAAAGATAATATAAGCATATCTGATATACGAATTGATGATGAATACTTGGTTTTTGAGATATGCAACAAGACAGATGAGGAAGTAAACTGCTTAAGCGTAACTATAGCGTATAACGACATAAACGGCAACGCAAAGGGTAAGCGCAGGTTCTTTGTAGATAAGCTTTCACTGCAAAGCGGGGAGACGACGGCGGCAAGCGTGGCGATAAAGAATATAGGGGCATACAGTGTAGAGCTTAGCGATATATCAATTTTGGAGTGATAATAAATGGCTGAAAAGACGAAGATAAAAGGCTACAATAACGAATATCATAACTCCAGCTTTGTCAGTCTTAAAGGTTTGATCGCTATAATTTTTATAGCGGCTTTGTCGCTTGGATTACTGATTTTTTTGGTTTACAGCTTAAATATTCGTTCAAAAAGCGAGATAGAAGATGAAAAGAGCAAAGAGGAAGAAGAAAGCATTGCTAAAATTTCCTATGACGTTAGTGCTTTAGAAAACTATGATTATGACAGCGGCGGTATAGTTGCGGCTGCAAACGGCAAGCTGTATTGTCAGCTAAAAGAATACGACGTTAAAGACGCAGAAGCCTTGTATGGAGAAAAGATATGTGATATAGTTGAAGACAAGCTTAATGTGACAAACGAGGATTATGGGGAGAAGATAATCGTAAGAGACGGTATGACAAACGTTGAATACACTGACACAGCCTTATATGAGTCAAATATAGACGATAATCTGATATTTCTTGTAAACACTCAGACGGGCGGAGGGGATCTGTTGTGCGAAGCTAATGTATATGACGAATACAGAGCCGATACGTTTGACAAAGCGATTTGCTCTGAAAGGTTGGAAAATGTACAAATATACAAGGAGGAAAGATGTGTTTACACAGCAAAAGAAAGTGACAAATCTAAGCTTTTTAATAGCTTATCATACGTTGAGCAGAATTTTAACCTGCTGATAAACGACGATGTTGAAAGCTGCTCGCTTATCTTTGATTTCGGTCAGGGATTAAGCGTGACATATATGGCATACTACGATAAAAACGCCGATAGCATCTTTATCTATAACGATATAGATTTTGAATTTGATTCGTCAAGCTTGTTGGAGAAGGATTTTGGCGCATATTTCATATCCGACAGCGATGTTTTTAAGTGGTTTGGATTAGAAAGGTAAAAATGAAAAGCTCAAAGAAAAAAGCGATTATCTTATTGATAGCTTTAATCGCTGTTACAATTACAGCTTTGACTGTATGTTTGTTTTCAGATACAGCTTCTGAAATATCTCAAAAGATATTGAACGCCTTTGAAGACGACGTAAGCGAGAATGAATCGTCTCAATCGGAAGCTTTGGAAGATACGTCCTCTGTAATTAAAAAAGCCGCTCGGATACGAACGACTTTGAAAGATTAGTTAAAATAAACGAATCGGCGTCATCTGACGATGGCTTTTCATGCTTTGTTTCAGAATCGTTTGTTTTAGACGTCTTAGTAGGAGACGACTTCGCTTACAGCACATATCTAAAATACTACCTCTTTGGCAGCGATTCTTTGCAGATATATTCATATACTCCTCATACAGAACTGATTTACAGCGTCAAAAGCGATGCTTATACCAGGGAAGTGTATGTATCATCAGGAAATTACAGCTATGATGAAGAAGATCATGCGCTTAAAACCGATAACGGCTTTATGGGTTATTCGGTCAGTGAAAACGTCTATGCCTTTGTGTACTCGTCTGACAAGGAAGATGAAGATATAAAGATTGTTTTAAACGGCAGCAATGTTGACAACATGAAAGAGTACATAACTAACTTTATTACAGTAGAGTCTTTTTATGAAGATGTTATCTTCCCCAACTTATTTGACGAAGTGCAGGATATATACGCTTCGTCAGGAATATACATAGCTGACGCAAATGACATTGATTTTATGTCTTTAGCTTGCATAAGCGTTGATTCAATGTATTTCACGCAAACTCAAAGCACAGCCTTTGACGAAAGCAATTATGAGGATAGCAGTCTTTACAACGACTATTCTATAGGAATAATAGAAGAAAGCGAGGGCTATGCTCTGGATGTCTTCTTTAAGGATAAAGATGTTGTTCAGATTAGATGTGCAAGTGCAAAGAGCAGTGAAGAGATGTTAGAAATTCTTTTTGATAATTTTGCAGAGTAAAGATATGGCTTAGTCAGATGTTAAACTTGTAGAAGTAGACTCGCCTTGATTTTCAGCTTCATAGGTTGTTTCCTCATTTTTCACGAGTATTCTGTCGTTTACAGTGCTGACAAAGTTATCTTCATTCAACAATGTCTCGTTGCTGAAATTGCAAGTTGTAACATATTCGTCTGTATTTTCAAGCTTTTCATAATCATCATCCTTGTACTTGTCAAGATTGTATTTTTCAGCGTCAATCATAATTAGCCTGTCCCAGTCTGAATGTGACGGAGCAACCAAATAATACAGCTGAGATTGTTCGATTTCTAGTTTGTCAAACAAGCTTTCTGAATAAAACAGCTCGGCGGCAAATACTCCATCGTCACAATAAAGCAGATAGTAAGCTGTATGTTCGGTATCCCCATCTTCTATATATTCAACATATATTCCTGATGTGCCAAAGGCATAGTTGTCTGTAACTGTGTCTGCGTTGTTGTAAACATAGTCCTCAGGAATGTCATATACAGCGGACAAAGCATCTTTAACCTCTGTTTTTGTATACAGAGAGATTTCAAACATAAGATCATTGTCTGTCAGGAAGTTATACATAAGGGTATATGACAAAATACCGCCGTCTTCTGTATCGTCATATTCATCTAAATCTTCATAAAGCATCTTGTTCTCGCACTCAGCTCTGTATTCTTCTGCAATAGCGTCATATTCGCCGATCAGATCGTCGTATTCTCCAAACGCATTACCACTTGCAAGCTTAGATGTTGAATAATCGCTTATCTTTTGCAGCTTAAGCTGATAGCAGCCGCCGTACTGCACAACCAAAGCATTTTCAAATTGACCTATCAGCAGTTCTTCACCGCACAAGTTATCTATGTCAAATGACACACCGCCGTATTCAAATCTTACTATGCTTGTCGGTTCAGCATATCTGTCGCCAATATATGCCGACACATTATTTAACTGCGCATCTTCATCAACAGAATAAAATTGACTGACATCAAAAGAGGTTCTGTCTATGATGTATTCGTATTCGCTTGAAGCATCTTCATAAGATTGAGTGGTAAAGTCCGCTTCCTTTAAATCCTCGTCCTCATCATACGAGGCTTTTTCTTTGCTGTAAAATATGATTACGACAGCAGCTGCGGCAATTATGACAAAGGCGCCGACAAACAGGGGTATAAGGGCTTTTTTGTTTTTCATAATTTTTTCCTTTCAATAAGTAGAGTTTTGTATATATTATAGCACTGATTTTAAAAGAAAAAAGAACGGACTCTTTACAGAATCCGTTCTAAAAAATCAAATTAATACGCTATGCCCTTTTCATCGGCAGCGTCTTTGAGCGATTGCAAAGAAACCTCGGCAATATCCGCCACCTGCTCGATTGGCATTCCTTTTTCAAGGAAGTTAAGAGCGGCCTTTAGTTTGCCTTGCTCTAAGCCTTGCTCTAAGCCTTGCTCTAAGCCTTGCTCTAAGCCTTGCTCTTTAGCTTCCGCAAGCTTTTCTTGCCTTTCTCTTTCAGCTCGTTCTCGCTCAAGCCTTTCTGTTTCTTCAAAGCTGGCGCGTTCGTGAGCGGCTTCTTCAAGCTGCTCTTTGAGCGTCTTAATCCAAGGTTCTCTATTTATTTCAAGAACCTCGTCCGCAGCTTCCTTGATGCCCGGATTGTTAGTTTCGTCAGCCATCTTTGTAACCTCCTCTTTGGTGTTAGCCAGTATGAGATCAGCCCATGCTTTCAGGCTATCAGGTAAGTTCTCTCTTTTAGGCAGCTCTAAAAAAGCAATTATAAACTTATCGCTTAGAAGCTCGCCTCTGGTTTCTTCCAGTGGCTTAAACACTGAAAAGCCTTCCTGACAAGTTAATGTTTTGAAATCCAATATGTTGAGACTAATGCACTTGTGTGCTTTTGAATATGTCTCGCCATTTTGTAAGGACTGCCAAAACATTTGTGCCCAATAGTACATTGCTCTGTCTCCATAACTAGCATGGTTTTTGCACTGCATCTCTATTTCGACATCTGTTTCTCCTGTCGAAACTCGAATGTCAAGACGAGTGTCTTTTGTCTTCGTTTTCCCCAAGTTGATCTCTCTGTCTTTAACAACGATGGAATCTTGAGGAGTAATTTCAAGTCCTAAGATATCATTGAGAAAATACCTTGTGACTTTCGTATTGCCGAACAGTCTTTTAAAGACCTCATCATTAGTTATCGGCAATATTGTTGTTTTTTCTTCTGGCATATATTGTACCTCCTTATTATACCACATCGAATCATAAATGTCAAACCCGATGTGGAGATGTCAGTGCATACAAAAAAAGTACAGAGTCCTGCACTTGAAACTCTGTACTTTAAGAATTAACTCTATATCTTTATTATAGCACACTTTATTGATAATTTGAAAAATCAGAAATACACAAGACGGTTCATGTGCAAAAGTGAATTTTCACTGAATTTTAAGTTTTTTCAGTTGACATGGGTGAAAATTTCGGGTATAATATATTAAAGCAGAGAAAAAAACACGTAAGGAGGAACTATTTTGGAATTTGAAACAGAAAAGATTGAGTTTAAGTCTATGTTTACAGAGGATATATATAAAGAGGTAATTGCGTTTGCAAATGCCGATGGCGGTGTACTGTATGTTGGTATAGACAATGAAGGAAACGCTGTGGGTTTAAAAGATATAGATAATGAGTTTACCAGAATTACTAATGGGATAAGAGATTCAATTCTTCCCGATGTCACTATGTTCGTTAAATTTACGCTGCAAGAAGACAAAGTTTTGAAAATCACTGTGAGCGAAGGCAGTAATAAACCGTATTATTTGCGTTCCAAAGGTATAAAGCCTAGTGGCGTCTATGTGCGTCAAGGAGCTTTAAGCGTTCAAGCCTCAAATGATCAGATTCGCCAGCTGATCAAATACAGTGATGGTAATGATTTTGAAAAAATGCGTTCGCTAAATCAAGATTTGACATTTGACGCAGCGGCTAAAGCCTTTGAACGTTACGGCATAGAATTTTCAGAGGAAAAATACAGCACACTGGGTCTTGTTAAGCAAAACGACAAGCTTTTCACTAATCTTGCTTTGATTCTCTCGGATCAATGTATGCATACAACTAAAGTGGCAGTATATAATGATGAGGACAACACCGTATTTAAGGACAGTCAGGAATTTAGCGGATCTGTGTTTGCTCAGCTAAATGAAGCATTTCACTATCTTACACTCTGCAATCGTACCTCAGCGGTATTTCATGGCTTAGAGCGCATTGAACAGCGTGATTATCCTGAAGCTGCGCTGCGTGAGGCTTTGCTAAATGCACTGATTCATCGGGATTACAGCTTCAGCGGTAGTATTATTATAAATGTCAATGATAATAGTATAGAATTTATTTCTATTGGGGGCTTATTGCCAGGCTTGACATCGGAGGACATTACAAGCGGTATTTCGCAGCCGAGAAATAAAAACTTAGCTGAAATCTTCTTTAGATTGCGTTTGATAGAATCATATGGCACAGGTATTCGTAGGATTTTTAGCTTGTACAAAAATAATTCTGTGCAGCCAAAAATTGAAATTACGACTAATACGTTTAAAATTATCTTGCCTAAAATAAACAGCAAAGCAACTACAGCAAGCGTTCAGGAAAATCCACAAAAGAAAAAGATAATAGACTACATTTTAGAAAACGGCTTTATCAGCGAAGTTCAAATCAGAAACCTATTAGATGTTAAAAAGACAAGAGCTTATACCATTGCAAAGCAGATGATAGATGATGGAACGATTGTTGCCGTTGGCAGGGGAGAAGATAAGAAATATTTACTTAGGCAAGATGATTAGATAAGAAAAAAGAACGGACTCTTTGCAGAATCCGTTCTTAGTATTTCAAAGATAAAGCGCCTATTTCCAATCATTTTCAGTTTCCTTTATTTTTTCTGATAAAGTAGTTTCAAGCTTGTTAAAGGTTGGAATAAAGCGTTCTTTAATCAGTATAAGCGTTTCGCTAACTTCATCTTCATCATAGATATGAATAGAAATGTTACGCTTTTTCAGCATAAGAAGCCATACGTCCGCATCGTCGATAAATCCCATTCTATATCCAAGCTGCAAAATTTCTCTGGGAGAACCAGTTTCGGCATTTTGCACTCCGTGAATGCGAAGCACAGCTTGCAGAGCTTTCCATGCAAGCTCAAATGCGAGGTTAAATTGACCTATGATTCCCATTCTATAAATATTATCTTTGCCAGCCATTTCAAAATCGGCTGATTTTAGTTCTTTTAAACAGTTAGAAAAATTTTCAAGCTTTCTCATAAATAACGATGCCTTCTTTCTCAATTTCTTCTTTCAGTTCGTCTGAAATCTTTTGATTTAAATCTACAATATCAAACATCAGAAGTGAACGTACATTTTCTTTAGTATCCCAGTAAAAAGAGTCAAAATCTCCGCCAAGGACAGCAATATCAATATCGCTTCTTTCAGTATAATTTTCTCTGGCTCTTGAACCAAAGAGAATAACTTTTTGTATATCGTGATTTTTAGCAATTATCTCTATATCCGCCATGACCTTTTCGGGAAGACTGTATCTCATGATTTTACACTCCTGACTTGCCGATTATATCTTTATTATACTGATTTATATTCATTTTGTCAAGCAAAAATATAAAAAAAGAACGGACTCTTTGCAGAATCCGTTCTTTACTTTAACCTTCGCCGCTAAATAACGGCGAAGGTATATAACGACCCGCTGCCGAGGTGTTAACTAAACCAGGGTTGTATCACACTTTTTAAAAATAGCGTTTACCAAAACTGCGTCTCTAAATCCACCCTGTTAAACAGCTCTTCATTAATTTTTTGTAAACAATAAGTAAAAGTAACCTGTTAAGCACGTTTTTGAGCAAAAAACTTGAAAAACAAGCTGAAAATCTTGAAAAGTTGTTCTCAAATTTGACAAGGGAAGCGGTAAGTTGTATAATTAAGATAGATGAAAAGGAAATTCATCATATATAAATATTTACGAAAGGAGTACGCAGGAACAGATAAAGATTTACCTGCAAAAAAATTATGAATAATATTATTAAAAGAAGCATTGCAATGCTTGGTACAATCGTTATGCTGACAGCGTCTTTGAGCGTCAGTGAGGTGCAAAATAGCTTGGGAGCTGAAGCTGTAGTAAGCTATGCCGCAAGCAGCAGTCAGAGTAAGCCTGCAATCACAAGTGTCACTACGGCTAAGACTACTGCGACAATAAAGTGGTCTAAGGTGTCGGGGGCTACAAAGTATGCCGTGTATAAATATACGTATACAGGTTCAGACAAGGGCTGGAGTAAGCTGGCTGAAACAAACAGCTCCACGCTTAAGTACAAGGCTACGGGACTTAGTGCTAAAACTAATTACGCATTTGCCGTACGCGCATATGTAAACGGAGCATGGAGCGATTACAGCGACAGCTATGTAACAATGACGTGTACTGCGGCAACAAAAATATCGAGTGTGTCCTCCTCTCATACGTCTATCCTTGTTAAAGTAAAAACTGTAAGCGGAGTGAGCGGTTATCAGGTAGCGTATAGAAAGAAAAGCTCAAGCACATGGACTAAAAAGAACATATCGTTAAGCAGTGTGTATAATAAGTCGGGCTTAGCATATTTGTCGCTTACTGGTCTTTCCAATAACACAACCTACTATGTTAAGGTGAGAACGTATGTAACAGATTCAAATGGAGTAAAGCACTACAGCAGCTTTACTTCCAAATCTGCAAAGAAAACGCTCAAGAACAAAACCTTAAAGATTGTTACTACTAAGGCAAGCATTGATTCTTGTCAAGCGTCGTCTTTAAGTGGAAGCTTTAACAAAGCGGCGGGAAAGGATGTCGCCCGCATGATAAATCGGCTTAGAAGCAGTAAAAATTTAGGTACGCTAAAGTGGGACGAAACGTTGTATAAATGCGCTAAGAAAAGAGCAAAAGAAATAGCGAAGGCATATAGAAACGATCATACGAGACCTGACGGTTCAAGCTGTGGAACAATATCTTCTACTTACAATGGCGAGAACATCGCAAGAGGTCAGACGTCGACTATTTTTGTATATGAGCGTTGGTACGCTTCTCAGTGTCACTACGAAAACATGGTAAGTTCGGGCTTTACAAGAGTAGCGGTAGCTTGCTTCAAGTATAACGGAAACTACTATTGGGTAACAGCATTCGGGTACTAATATCAAAAAAATCTCCCTGCTTGTATAAGCGGGGAGAAAATTATCTGTAAAAAAGCTCGTAAAGATCATGAGAGGAGGCGTCGTACTTTTTACAATTAAGCTGTGTATTAGCGCTAATTAATATCTCATCTGACGGAGAAGTAAATCTAGTGGTGATATCCAAGTTATTTTTGAGATCTAAAGGTTTCCTTATTAAAATATATGGGAACCTTTTCTTTATTGCTTCAAAGCTCGATGTGAAAATATCTGAATCATTGCAGGAAACAAAGAAGTTCACCTTGTATTTTCTAGCTAATGCTATCATGCTGTCAATCATATCAAGGCTGTTTAACATCTCCGGCTTGTTTAAGACGACATTTATCGCTTGGCTTCTCCCTTTCACGGCTTCCTGACGCTTGAAGTTAGCATAGAACGTAATAAAAAGAAGTATATCTATACTTATGTCAAAGCTTTTGTTCTGAGCGTATTCAAAAAATGTGGCGGATTTAAAAGAAGAGATAATGTCAGGCTCAAAGTCGCTCATGCTGAGAAGCTCGTTGTTTTCCTTTTTTGACAGCAGTCTAAACATCTCTTTTAATGTTTCGTAGGCATACGCCTGCATATCTTTATCCTGCATCTTTGTTTCTTCTAAAAATAAATCGGTAGTGTCGTTGACATCTTGCAGCTTTAGCTTTAGCTGCTCTAGTGTGTTTGTTTTCATAAGCTCATAGGCAAACGAAAATTTGTTCGACTTTAAAAGAGCGAACGTCACAGTATATGACATCACAGCGGATAAAAGCGCAATTGCAGCATCTTTAATCGCTTCGTTGTCGTCTAACATATGCGTGTAAAGAAAAGTCGAAACGACACATTCGGCAGCAAGACGAATGTTGTTAGACGTGTTTGCCTTTTCCCACAAGTTGTATGAGTTGTTTATTCCGTCGTATTCTTTCGATTTTTCAGTAGAAAATCTGTAGATGCTGTAGTTTTTATCTTTAAAAAATCTTTTTGTACCGCTAAAAAGCTTTCTCTCAGGGTCTATTATTATCAAGCTTTCCTGTCTGGCTGCGGATTGCAAAAGCATACTTAGGATAAAGTCATAGTTGTCTTCTGAAAACGAGAAGATGTTGCTTTTGTACTGATACTTTGTTTCAATAACCTTTCTTTTGTATTCTCCCAGAGGAAATGAAGAGAGCTTTGAATACGGCACTATGTTTGTCAGTGCTTTAAGCGAAGATAAGTTGTTCATAGCCTGTCACCTGCATCTCTTGCAGTACCCTATATCTAAAATCTCATGAAGAAGAGAGATTAAATCAGAATAATCTTTCTTGTCAAGATTAAACTTCTTAAGATATATAGGATCTTTAAGAAGATTGTTTTTAGGCGCAAAAACTCTGTTTCCGCAGCCGCCTGCTGCGGCTTTGTTAGGCTCGGCGTCAATCATTCTTCCTATCTCGAACAGCTGTATAGACACGCCGTTTATTACAAGCTTTTTCACTACGCAAGCCTCTGTTTTACTCTTTTCAAAGTCAATATTAACATTGCCTTTTGTGTAAAATCCGGATCTTTTCAAACGACCGAACACCCCCAAAAAATATATCTTTTGTATTATAGCATATCTTTGTATTTAGCGTAAAGAGACGGAGCACTTATTATCATATCGTTAAACTTTGATATATCATTGTACATTTCAGGATTTTGCAGCATAAGCAAAACATCCTTGTTGACGCCGCTTTGCTGTGTTCCCAGAAAATCTCCCGTTCCTCTCATCAGGACATCTTGCTTTGCAATTTCAAAGCCATCTGACGTAGAACATAATATCTTAGCCTTTTTATCGTCATTGTTTGTAACAAGAATACAATAGGATTGATGATAGCTTCTTCCGACTCTGCCTCTTAACTGATGAAGCTGTGCCAGACCGAATCTTTCAGAGTTTAAGATTGTAATGATTGTAGCGTCAGGAATGTTTACTCCAACCTCTATAACGGTAGTTGAAACCAAAACATTAGTTTTGCCATCGGAAAAATTTTGCAGCTCCTTTGCTATATCGTCTTTTTTCATCCTTCCTGTTATAGAGCCTATTTTAACCTCAGGATATGAAGAGAAAAATGCCTTAAGATACTCTGTCTGCGCTTCTATCGATCTAACGCTTTCGCTTAATGCCGATGATTCGTCAATCAAGGGACAAATTACATAGCATTGACGTCCTTTATGTATCTCGTCAAGCATAAGCAAAAACGCTGTATTTTCAAACGGCGTTTGTTTGGTTATAACGGGCTTTCTGCCGTCAGGCTTGCTGTGTATATCAAATACGGATATGCTGTCGCCGTACAAGGCCATACACAAAGAGCGAGGTATAGGAGTAGCCGACATTGTTACGATGTGCGGCTTTTTTTGAGCCTTTAGAAGCTTGTTTCTTTGATTTACTCCGAACCTGTGTTCTTCATCAATTACAACCAGCGCTAAATTCTTGAAAACTACATTATCCTGTAGTAAAGCGTGAGTGCCGACAATCATTTGTATTTTTCCCTCGGCAAGATCTTTAACTATCTTCTTCTTTTCATTCGCTTTAAGACTGCCTGTGAGACAAGCTGTTTCAATGCCAAAATCATCAGTTAGCTTTTTTAAATCTTCAAAATGTTGATGCGCCAATACTTCTGTTGGAGCTAAGATACATGATTGAAAGCCGTTTTGATATGCAAGAAACATCGTCATAAAAGCAATGATAGTCTTGCCGGAGCCAACATCACCCTGTACGAGAGCGGACAGCCTTTTGCCTGACTTAAGCTTCTCGGCTATACTGTTTATCGTGCTTTGCTGATCTACAGTGAGTGTAAAGGGGAGCTTTTTTTCAAGCTCAGACAGTATTGAACTTTTGGTAAGCTTGTATGTTAAGGCGGAGTCGTTATCCTTGTTGTTTTCTTTAAGAGCAAAGCTAAAGCGAAAGAGCTGGTCGAAGGTATGCCTTTTCTGAGCTTCTTCAATATCTTTTTCACTGCGAGGATGATGTATGTTTGTTATCGCCTGCTTTTCTGCAATGAGATTAAAGCGTTCTAAAATATCCTTTTCTAAGTAATCAATATCTGCGGTATGATCTATTGCTTTGTTTATGCTTGCGGACAGATAATCATTGCTCATGCCCTCGATCTTCTTGTAAACAGGCACAAGAGTTCTATACTTGTTTAAGTCGTCGCTCCAAAAAGAAGGGATTATTTGCGTCTGAATAAATGTAAACATACTGCTTTGAGCAGATTCTTGACGGCGTATACTTATTCTGCCGCAAAACATAAATGTTCGTCCTGCAATCATTTGCTTAGCGACATAATCCTGATGAAACCATGTCGCTATAAACTTATCGCCTGAAGTGTCTCTGCATATAACGTTCACAGCCTTGCCAATGTAAAGCTTTTCCACCGTCCCTATAACACAGTCCGTAGTTTTGTCCTTTAACTGTTTAACCGTCTTTGGCTCTCTGAAATCTAAGTATTTGCTAGGCATATATCTTGTAAGCTCTCTGACAGTATGTATTCCGTTTGTATTAAGCTGTTTGATTTTTCTTTCAGGCAAGTCTAACACCTTTAAATCTTCGTCTTTGACAACATGACCGTATATAGCGCTGCTGCAAGAGACGCTTTCTTCTTTGTCTGTTAAAGCTTCTGCTTGCTTCTTTATCAGTATATTCTCTATAACGCATAGATTCTTATCAAATCTGACTAGAACAGAAATTATGCTGTTTTCAGGCGGCGCAGTTTTGTTAAATGATACTGCCTTAATCATACGACCGTTCTTATCAAGGAGGGAAGTGCGAAAGCTTTCTGGATTTGCGGCAATATCTTTAGCTTTAACATCTTCAATTAAAAACAAAGGTTCGGTATTGCCTTTGCCAAAAGGCTTTAAAATGTTCAAAGAGCTGATAAAGTCAGGAGATACATCTGTCAAGGACAGAGCTTTGTCATAGTAACAAACGCTTTCAGGCTTAATTTCTTTAACATCTTTGTTTTCATAAAAGAGGTCTATCATGTATAAAGCTTGTTTTTGAGAGGAGGATGTTAAAAGCCTTACTGCCGAATCTAAGCGAGTACAGGAAGCGAGCAGCGGCGCAAAAAGAGATGATAAATGATATGATTCTATATCTCCCTTTATTTGAAGCTTGTCTGCAAGAGCTAAAAAGCAGGGTCTGGGGCTGATGTTAATGCTTTTCAGTCCATATTTTACGATGATTCTGTTTTCTTCTGTTAAAGGCAAATCAGACGCCGCAGCAGCTAATGCCATTAAGTCAAGGTACATATTCATTCGCTTCTTCCCAGACAAAGCCCAGACTAGCTTGCCGACAATGCCTGCACTGCACAGCTGTCCGCCTTTAGAGCTGACATTGAGCAAAGCATAGCAGTTGAGAAGCGTATTACTATATTGATGATGATCCACAACGATAACGTCTATTCCTAATGATTTAGCATAGGATATTTGTTCTGTGTCTGAAATGCCGCAGCTTAAAGTGATAATCAGCTTAGCGCTTGACCTTGCTATTTTATCTATTGCGCATAAGTTAAGCCCGAAGCCTTCACTTTTTAACGGCAGATAGTAATTAACTCTGGCTTGGTGATAGAAAAGCTCTGCTGCAAGTATAGAAGTTGATATTATACCGTCAACATCGTTATTGCCGTAAACGGTAATAACCTGTCCTAAGTTAACCGCCTGAATGATTCTGTCGCAAGCTTTGTTCATGTCTTTAAACAAAAAAGGACTGTACAAATCATCCAAGGTTGAATTAAGAAAGCCTTCAACTGTGTCAGGTTCAACATAGCCTCGGCTTACAAGTATATCTGCGCACAGATGATTTATCCCGAAGGTGTTGACAATACAGTTGCTTATGCTTTTATTTACAGGTTTTAACATTGGCTTTTCTTCAAAACGCATTACAAAATTTTCCTTTCAAGTGACTTGAGGATATATTTATATTATTGTATATTATAGCATATGGGGAAAGTAAATTTTCGCTTGACTCTAAAAACAGATTGTGATATAATATAAAACAAGAAAGCAAGTATACCTCAAATAAAAAGGAGGCAGCCA